>Ga0187780_10003177_pt1 | contig 12430 bp, 12 predicted proteins | sample 1015_Q2_SP10_20__FD_132429 | JGI IMG/M metagenome (GOLD analysis project Ga0187780, IMG submission 132429) | Tropical peat soil microbial communities from peatlands in Department of Meta, Colombia - 1015_Q2_SP10_20_MG | ecosystem: Environmental > Terrestrial > Soil > Wetlands > Peat | place...
GCTCGACGATCAAGAGGAGTGGGCACATGTGGATCACTGACTGGACCACACGCGCCGCATGCAAGGGAACCGACCCTGACGAGCTGTTCGTCCAGGGCGCGGCGCAGAATCGCGCCAAGCTGATCTGCCGGGGCTGCCCGGTTCGCACGGAGTGCCTTGCGGATGCGCTCGACAACGGAATCGAGTTCGGTGTCTGGGGCGGGATGACCGAGCGGGAACGGCGGGCGTTGCTGCGCCGGCGGCCCGACGTGACCTCGTGGCGCGGGCTGCTCGAGCGAGCCCGCGACGAGTACGAGCGGCAGTCCATCGACGAGCTCGTGGCCACCTGAGGCCCTTAGCCCCTCACCTTCCTGCCAACCTCACGGAACCTGCTGGGACAGCGTCGTCCCGATGACCCGCAGCCCGTCGAGGTCGTGGACGTCCTCCGGCTGCGCGACGACCTCGGCGACGGGAATAGCCGGATGGGCCGACGTGAAATGCTCGGCCAGCCGCCGTTCCCGTTTGCCAAGGTTCATCCGCTCCGCGTGCATCCGGAGCGCCGCTGCCGCGATGGCGTACCGTGACCCTGTCTCCGACCCGTTCGGCCGGTCCTGCATCTCCAGGGTCTCGGCGGCGGCCAGGCTGCGGGCGGCGCTCAGCCGCCCCGCGGGCGAGGTATGCACCCGGTTGAGGATGAGCCCGGCTAGCGGCATGCGCTCGGCGTCCAGGCGCTCCACGAAGTACGAGGCTTCGCGCAGCGCGTCCGGTTCCGGCGCGGCGATGACGAGAAACGCGGTGCCCGGCGCCTGCAGCAGCCGGTAGGTCCACTCGGCGCGCTCACGGAAGCCGCCGAACATGGTGTCCAGCGCGGTGACGAAGGTCTGCACGTCCTTGAGTACCTGCGCGCCGATGATCTTGGTCAGCGCACCGGTCATCATCGCGAACCCGGCGTTCAGTACCCGCATGTACGACATGCCGGCCTTGGCCGGTCCGGTCAGCACCCGGATCAGCGGGCCGTCGAGGAACCTGCTGAGCCGCTGCGGGGCATCGAGAAAGTCCAGCGCGGATCGGCTGGGCGGGGTATCGACCACGATGAGATCCCACTCGTCCGAGTGCCTCAGCTGGCCGAGCTTCTCCATGGCCATGTACTCCTGCGTCCCGGCGAAGCTGGAGGACAGTGACTGGTAAAAGGGGTTCGCCAGGATCTGCGCGGCGCGGTCGGGGTCGGCGTGCGCCTCCACGATCTCATCGAACGTCCGCTTCATGTCCAGCATCATCGCGTGCAGGCTGCCGCCACTGGAGGTATCAACGCCAGCTACCTGGTGGGGGGTGTTGTCCAGCCAGGTCAGGCCCATCGACTGGGCCAGCCGCCGGGCCGGGTCGACGGTCAGCACGCACGCCTGCCTGCCGCGCTCGGCGGCGCGCAGCCCGATAGCGGCCGCGGCGGTGGTCTTGCCCACGCCGCCGGACCCGCAGCAGACGATGATTCTTGTTCGCCGGTCGTCGATGATCCGGTCCATGTCGAGCTGTACCTGTACCGTGGCCATGACTATGCCGCTCCTTGCTGCCTGAGCGCGGCGGCCAGCTGGTACAGGCCGGCCAGGTCGATGCCGTCCGGGATCATCGGCAGCTCGTAGTGCGGCCGTCCCGAGGTCAGCAGCTCGTCCCGCTCTCTGTTCTGCAGCGCTATCTGCTGCGCGTGCTCCCTCAGTTCGGTCATGAGGTCGGCGGCGAGTCCGTGGTTGTCACTGATCCCGGCCGCTTTCAGGCCGATGGCGAGCTCTGCGACGTCAAGGGATCCGCTGGCCGCCGCGGCCAGGTCGGCGCCGTCGAACATCGCCGGGCGAGCCATGTTGATGACGATGCCGCCGGGCCGGATGGCGCCATCGGTCAGCTCCCGCAGCTCTGCGATGCCGTCCAGGGTCTCCTGCACCGGCATCTCCTCGAGCGTGGTGACGAAGTGCACGGCTGTCTGCGGTGACCGGATTACCTTGGCCACCGTGTCCGAGTGCGTCTTGACCGGGCCGACCTTGGCCAGCCCGGAGACCTCGGTGCTGATGTTGAGGAAGCGGCCGATCCGGCCCGTGGGCGGGGCATCCATCACGACGGCGTGGTACACGTGATCGCTGCGGCGGCCGCCGACGCGGCGCCGCGCCGCCTCGGTGGCCTTCCCCGTGACCAGCACGTCGGCCAGGCCGGGCGCGATAGTGGTCGCGAAATCTACCACTCCGAGCCGGGTCAGCGTCTTCCCCGCACGGCGCAGGTTATAGAACATCTGCAGGTAGTCGAGCAGGGCGCCTTCCGGGTCGACCGCGAGCGCGTAGACGTCGCCGCCCTGCCCGGCCGCCTGGGCACCCAGGCCGAGCGCGACCTTTCGTTCCTCATAGGGGAGCGGCGGGCAGTCGAAGAGCCTGGCGAGGCCCTGCCGTCCCTCCACTTCGATCAACAGGACCTTGCGGTCGGCCGTGGCCAGGGCCAGCGCCATGGCCGCCGCCACCGTGGTCTTGCCGGTGCCGCCCTTGCCCGTGATCACGTGCAGCCGCACGCCATCCCAGTCGGTGTCCCTCGTGGTCATCCCGATGCTGCCTCCGTTTGTTCCTCCCACGGAGGCTATCTCCGCGCGGATACCTTCTGGTTCGGCGGCTATGGCTGGCGCGTGTTCCGCTAGTTACTACGCTGGGTGTAGGAAGAGAGGTGATCCCGGTGGATGCAGTTATTGCCGTCATCGTGATCCTGGTCATACTCGGGGTGATCGCCGCTGCTCGCTCCATCAAGGTGGTGCAGCAGTACGAGAAGGGCATCATCTATCGGTTCGGGCGGGTCCTGCCCGAGATCCGCGGCCCCGGACTGGCCATCATCAGGCCGATCGGCGACCGGATGCAGAAGGTCAACATGCAGATCGTCGCCATGGCCGTGCCCGCCCAGGAGGGCATCACCAGGGACAACGTGAGCGTCCGGGTGGACGCGGTGGTGTACTTCCGCGTAGTGGACCCGATCAAGGCCACCGTGAACGTACAGAACTACATGTTCGCCATCTCCCAGCAGGCCCAGACCTCGCTGCGGTCCATCATCGGCCAGTCCGAGATGGACCAGCTGCTGGCCGAGCGGGAATCGGTGAACAGGGAACTGCGCCGCATCATCGACGAGCCGACCGAAGGCCCCTGGGGCATCAGGGTCGAGCGGGTGGAGATCAAGGACGTATCGCTGCCCGATGCCATGAAGCGTTCGATGTCGCGGCAGGCCGAGGCCGAGCGGGAACGCCGCGCCCGGATCATCACCGCCGACGGTGAGTACCAGGCGTCCAAGCGGCTCGCCGCCGCCGCGAACGTGATGGCGCGCGACCCGGCCGCGCTGCAGCTGCGCCTGCTGCAGACCGTGGTCGAGGTGGCGGGCGAGCGGAACAGCACGCTGGTTATGCCCGTCCCGGTCGAGCTGCTCAGGTTCTTCGAGAAGATGGCACCCGGCCCCGCCCATCCCGAGCACGAGCCCGAGGATCTCGATGACCTCGGCGACGCCGAGGTGGCAGCCGCGGAGGCCGCCATCGTGCACGAGAACGTCCCCGAGCTCGAGCAAGCGAACATCCCGCCGGTGCCCGCGGTGGAACCGCTGCCGGAGGTGGCCATGCCGGAGGTGGGAAGCGCCTTGCCGCCTGACGCGCGGCAGGTCACGTCCCCTGATCTGGCCGGCCAGGACGGGGCGTAGGGTCGGTCCATGCCAAAGTGGGAGTACGCGACGGTGCCGCTGCTGGTGCACGCGACCAAGCAGATCCTCGACAACTGGGGTGACGACGGGTGGGAGCTGGTCGCGGTCATACCCGGCCCCAATCCCGAGCAGCTGGTCGCCTACATGAAAAGAGAGAAACCTTGATTCTCCTGAACGAGCGGGGGCTGACCGCCTCAGGTCGCGGCTCTCGTCGGCCGGCGCGAGCCGGCGGAGCGGCGGCGTGACCGGCCCGGCCGAGCGGCTCGCCGCGCTCGGGCTCACGCTGCCGCCGGGGACGGCGCCGGTGGCAGCGTACGTGCCGGCCGTGCGTACCAGGGAGTTCGTCTACGTCTCGGGGCAGGTGCCGGTGGTGGACGGGAAGCTGGCCGCCGCCGGCAAGGTCGGCGGCGAGGTCAGCGCCGAAGACGCGGCCGGGCTGGCGCGGACCTGCGCCCTGAACGCCCTGGCCGCGGCCGCGGCCGCCGCGGGCGGCCTGGACGCCATTCTCCGCATCGTGAAGGTCACCGGGTTCGTCGCGAGCGCGCCCGGGTTCACCGGCCAGCCGCAGGTGGTGAACGGGGCCAGCGAGCTGCTCATCGAGGTGTTCGGCGAGGACGGCAGGCACGCCCGCAGCGCGGTCGGGGTGGCCGAACTGCCGCTGAATGCGCCGGTGGAAGTCGAGCTGATCGCCGAAGTCCGCGACTGAGCGATGCCGACGGACGAGCGCCCGCCGGCGCGGCAGGTCCGCGTGCCGCTCGGGACGGCCCAGCGGGCGCGCGAGTTCGCCTCGGCCGGCCTGTCGCCGCCGGTTCCCCGTGACGCCGCGACCGTGATCCTGCTCCGCCAGGCGGCCGGAGTCGAGGCGTTCCTGCTGCGCCGGACCAGGGCACTGGAATTCGCGCCGGGTGCCTGCGTGTTCCCCGGCGGGTCCGTCGACGGGCGCGACGCCGATCCGGCGATCGGTGAAACCGGCTGGGCCGGCCCGTCCCCCGCCGATTTCGGCGGCCGGCTCGGCGTGTCGGCGGACCGCGCCCGCGCCCTGGTCTGCGCGGCGGTACGGGAGACGTTCGAGGAGTGCGGTGTGCTGCTCGCCGGGCCGTCGCCGGCGAGCCTGGTGCAGGACACCGCGATCCTGGCGCAGGACCGGCATGCGCTGCTGGAGGGGTCGGCTTCGCTCGGCGAGGTGCTCGGGCGCCGCGGCCTGGTACTGCGCGCCGACCTGCTGACGCCGTGGGCCCGCTGGATCACCCCCGAGATCTCGCCGCGCCGGTTCGACACCTGGTTTTTCGCCGCCGCCCTGCCGCCCGGCCAGAGGACGGCGCTCCCGCAGCGAGGTCCGGGGGGATGGGTCCCCCCGGACGCGCGGGGGTCTGGGGGGTCATCCCCCCGGGGTCACACTGAAGCGGACTCCGGAAGCTGGCTGCGGCCGTCCGCGGCACTGGAGGCCGCCCGGGCCGGCCAGATCACGCTCCTGCCGCCCACGGCCGTGACGCTCGCCGAGCTTGCGGCGTATCAGGACGTCGGGGACATCCTGGCCGCACGGCGGGTGATCGCCCCGCTGCTGCCCGAGGTGGTCGTCGAGGAAGACCGGGCGTGGCTGGCCCTGCCGCCGGCCACCGAGTACCCGCTGTGAGCACCGACATGGCACGTATCGACGGGTTCCGGACCCCGAGGGCGACGTGCCTGCTGGCGCCGAATCCCTCGCCCCTGACCCTGGACGGCACCAATACCTGGATCGTCGCCGAGCCAGGCTCGCCACGGGTTGCCGTGATCGACCCAGGGCCCGATGACGAGGGTCATCTCCGCCGGGTGCTCGACGAGGCCGTGGCGGGCGACCGGCGGGTGGCGAGAATCCTGCTGACGCACCGGCATCTCGATCATGCCGCGGGAGCGGCCCGGCTCGCCGAGCTGAGCGGAGCGCAGGTCCAGGCCGCCGACCCGGCAGGCCGGCTCGGCGCCGAAGGGCTCGCCGACGGTGACGTCATCACGGCCGCCGGATGCGAGCTGCGGATAGTCGCGACGCCCGGCCACTCCGCGGACTCAGTGAGCCTGCTGCTGCCCGCGGACGGCGCCCTGTTCACCGGCGATACCGTGCTCGGGCGCGGGACCACGGTCATCGCCCAAGATGGCAACCTCGGCGACTACCTGCGCACGCTCGAGCAGCTGCGAGAGCTCGCCGAGGCCAGCCAGGTCCGCGTGCTGCTACCCGGACACGGCCCGATGCTGGCGGACCCGACCGGGACTCTGGACTACTACCTCTCGCACCGCGCTGAACGGCTGGATCAGGTCCGGTCCGCGCTGGCCGCCGGGGCGAGGACGCCCGCCGAGGTCGTGGCCATGATCTACACCGACGTCGACCCGGCCGTCTGGCCGGCCGCCGAATGGTCGGTCCGCGCCCAGCTCGACTACCTGGCTGGGCTCTAGCTCCTAGATGCTTCACTGGCCCTGCGCGTCATTCGCTCATAAATACCAGAGATCCAGCATTTGTCCGGGAGGATTCGGGCCTGTGGGAGGATTCAGTGTATCGGCGTGCACCTGCTCCTCCCAGGAGCCCTGATCCTCCCAGATCTTCAAGGGGCTGGACGCGCCATGACGCGCTTTTGCGCCACAGCACGCATATGCATCAGCACGTCGGGCACCACTACGGCGCGGCTGGGATCTCAGGGCCGGATCTACGGGGCTTTCGGCGCCCAGGCGCTAGCGAGCGCGTTTGCGGAGGCGTTCGGGGTCGAGGATGAGCACCGAACGCGCGGAGATCTGCAGCCAGCCGCGAGCCGCGAAGTCGGCCAGCGCCTTGTTGACCGTCTCCCTGGACGCCCCGACCAGCTGAGCCAGTTCCTCCTGCGTCAGGTCGTGATGAACGTGCAGACCGTCGCGGTCCTGCTCGCCGAACCGGTCGGCCAGGTCCAGCAGGTTCTTCGCCACCCGGCCGGGCACGTCGGTGAAGACGAGGTCGGCTGTCACGTCGTTGGCCCGCCGCAGCCGCCTGGCCAGCGCCTGCAGCATGTGCATGGAGACTTCCGGCCGTTCCAGCAGCCACGGGCGCAGCGCGTCATGGGCGAGGGCGGCGACCGTGGCGTCGGTGACAGCACTGGCCGTCGAGGTCCGCGGCCGCGGGTCGAACAGGGAGAGCTCACCGAACATCTCGCCGGGCCCGAGCACGCTCAGCAGGTTCTCCCGGCCGTCGTTCGCCGCCCGGGTGAGCTTGATCTTTCCGTCCAGCACGACATACAGCCGGTCGCCGTCTTGTCCCTCGAGGAACAGGTGATCGCCGCGCGACAGCTTGACCTCTGACATCTGCCGCCGCAGCGCCCGTGCGCTCTCGTCGTCGAGCCCCTCGAAAAGCGGTGCCCGCCTGAGCACTCCTTCGGCGTCCTCCACCGGTCCTCCTTGCGCCTTTTTTCCTGCTGGCCGCCCCCGCCGGCGGGCTGGCCAGCAGCGGTTTCGGGCCGCGCCGTACTAAGTGTGGATCATCCTTCGCAGTTAAATGTGCTTGGGATCACACTACGCGGTCACCGCGCGGCACTGTGACTTTCACCACATTCAAGGATTACCGTAACTCCGTCGTGTGGCCACGCGCCCGGGAGAACGCGAAGGCGGGAGCGGCAGGACGGGGACGAGCAGCGGGCGCGCGGCTGGCGGGACGGCCGTCTCAGGCGGTGCCCAGGGTCTCGATCTGGCTGAGGACCTGGCCGTAGGCCAGCGACAGGAGCTTGACCACGTTGCCGTGCGCGCCGAGAGGCGCGGCGCACTTGGCGCCGACCACGGCCGCGGCTTCCTCGATCGCGGCGGGATCGGCTTCGGGCCCGATCACGCAGGGAGCCAGGGCGATCCGGCTGACGCCCATGCCCACCAGCCGGATGGCCGATTCCTCGACGCTGGGCTCGGCGTCGAGCGACGCGGGAAGGACGGGCAGGGCCAGCCGGGCGGCGAGCAGTACCGCGGTGACGCTGGCGGTGCCGACCGCTTCCTCACCGCCCACCGTCACCAGGATGATGCCGTCGGCGGAGGTGGTGATGCTGAACATCCGCACCCGGTCGGCCCGGGCCAGCCCGGCGTCCGCGAGCCTGTGGTGCAGCGCCTCGGCCAGCAGCGCGTTGGTGTTGAAGACCTCGCCGACGCTCGCGTTGGCCCCGCTGGCGGTGATGGCCTCGCGCAGCGCGCGGCTGGTCGCCGGGTGCGGGGTGACGAGCTGGGGCACCACCACCGCCGACGGCGCACCCGCCGGGCGCCTGGCCGCGGCGTCGGCGAGCACGGCCCGGATGCCGGCCGGGTCGCCGCGGCCGCCCTGGTCTATTCTGGCCGTCCGCACGTCCAGGGCCGGGTTATCGACGCGCAGGATGGTCGCGATGTCGGCGGTGGCACCGGTCAGGCCGTCGTCGCTCACATTCGGCACGGCGAGGATGAGAGCCGGCGCTCCCTCGGGCAGGCTGGCGGGCACCGGCCGCCGGTGGCGGCCACCGGGCTGGACCAGCCGCGCATGCGGCTGCCGGACCGGGAAATCGGTGGCCGATTGCGACACAAGCGCTGGCTGCGGCAGGGGTTCCGGCTGCGGCAGGGGTTCTGGCTGCGGCGCAGCCCGCTGCAGGAGCGGCGTGTCCGGGGCCGACCGTCGTGCGGGCAGGCCCGCCGAGGAGTCGCGAACGTCGCTCACACATGCGAAGCGTAGTCGTCAGTGCTCAGCGAGGTGTGAAAACCCGCAAAAAACCGGACATGCGGCCAATAGTGACCGTGCAGGATCATCCGTGTCCGCCGGCCGGATGAGGAGGCCGGAGCCGCGGCCGCCGACCTAGTTACCGGCGGGTAGCATAGAAACTTACTAGCGGGTAGCATAGGTACCGGCACGGGTGAGCGGCGACGGGCGGAGCAGCGATGAGCCACTACAAGAGCAACCTGCGGGACATCGAGTTCAACCTCTTCGAGGTATTGCGGCGCCAGGACCTGCTGGGCCAGGCTCCCTATCTGGAGCTGGACGAGGAAACGGCCCGGGGCGTCCTGGCCGAGCTGGAGCGGATGGCGACCGGGCCGCTGGCCGCGTCGTTCGCCGACGCCGACCGGAACCCGCCGGTCTTCGACCCGGCCACGAACTCGGTGCAGGTGCCCGAATCGCTGCGCAAGTCCTACCGCACCTTCATGGATGCCGAGTGGTACCGGATGTCCCTGCCCCCCGAGATGGGCGGGACGCAGGCGCCGCGGTCGCTCACCTGGGCCATGGCCGAGCTGATCCTCGGCTCCAACCCCGCGATCTGGATGTACTCGAGCGGGCACACGATGGCCCGCGTGCTCTGGGAACTCGGCACGCCGGAGCAGAAGCGGTTCGCCGACCTGGCCGTCGAGCGCGAGTGGGGCGGCACCATGGTGCTGACCGAGCCGGATGCCGGCTCTGACGTCGGCGCCGGGCGGACCAGGGCGATCGCGCAGCCGGACGGCACCTGGCACATCGAAGGCGTCAAGCGGTTCATCACCAGCGCGGAACACGACCTGGCCGAGAACATCTTCCACCTCGTGCTCGCCCGGCCCGAAGCCGCCGGCCCGGGCACCAAGGGCCTGTCGATGTTCCTGGTGCCGAAGTACCTGGTCAACGAGGACGGGACGCTCGGTGAGCGCAACGGCGTGTTCGCCACCAACGTCGAGCACAAGATGGGCCTGAAGGCGTCGACCACCTGCGAGCTGACGTTCGGCGCGGGGCGCCCGGCGGTCGGCACGCTCGTCGGCGGCGTGCACGACGGCATCAGGCAGATGTTCATGGTCATCGAGGACGCCCGGATGATGGTCGGCACGAAGGCCATCGCCACCTTGTCCACCGGCTACCTGAACGCGCTCGAGTTCGCCCGGAACCGGGTCCAGGGAGCCGACCTGACCCAGATGACCGACAAGACCGCGCCGCGCGTGACGATCATCCACCACCCCGACGCGCGGCGCATGCTGATGCTGCAGAAGGCGTACGCCGAGGGAATGCGGGCGCTCGTGCTCTACACGGCCACCGTGCAGGACGCGCTCCAGGTCGCGGCGGCCGAAGGCCGCGCCGATGAAGCCGCCGCCGGGCTGAACGACCTGCTCCTCCCGGTGGTCAAGGGCGTCGGCTCGGAGCGCTCCTACGAACTGCTCACCCTGTCCCTGCAGACGCTGGGCGGATCGGGGTTCCTCCAGGACTACCCGATCGAGCAGTACATCAGGGACGCCAAGATCGACAGCCTGTACGAGGGGACCACCGGCATCCAGAGCCTCGACCTGTTCTTCCGCAAGATCATCCGGGACAACGGGAAGGCGCTCGGGACCCTGCTGGCCAAGATCAGGGAGTTTGCCGCCGCGGAGGGCGGCAACGGCAGGCTGAAGGCCGAGCGGGCGGCGCTCGCCGACGCGGCCACGCAGGTGGAGGCCATGGTCCAGGCCATGACGAGCTTCCTGATGGCGTCGGCGGAGCAGCCGGCCGAGATCTACAAGGTGGGGCTGAACACGGCCCGGCTGCTGATGGCGCTCGGCGACCTGGTGATCGGGTGGCTGCTGCTCACCCACGCGGAGATCGCGCAGCGCAGGCTCGACGAGGTCGCCGATGGCTCCGCCGATCGTGACTTCTACGCGGGCAAGCTGGCCGCGGCCCGGTTCTTCGCCGCCACGGTGCTGCCCAGGCTGGCGACGGAGCGCGCCATCGTCGAGGACACCACGGCCGACCTGATGGACCTGGCGGAGGCCGCCTTCTAGGTCCAGGCGAGCATCCGGACCGGGTCTTCGAGCATCAAGCCTACGTCGCGCAGGACGGCGGAGCCGAGCTCCCCGTCGATGATGCGGTGGTCGAACGACAGCGACAAGGTGCACGCCTGGCGCACCGCGAGCTGCCCGTCCACCACCCAGGGCGAGTCCCTGACCTGCCCGAACGCCAGGCTAGCGGCCTCGCCGGGGGTGAGGATGGGAGTGCCGCCGTCCACCCCGAACACCCCGACGTTGGTGATCGTGATGCTGCCGCCCGCCAGGTCGGCGGGGGTGGCCTTGCCCGCCCGGGCGGTGTCGGCCAGCCCCTGCAGGCTCAGGGCCAGCTCGGGCAGCGACAGCTCGCCGGCGTTCTTGATGTTCGGCACGATGAGCCCGCGGTCGGAGGCGACGGCGATGCCGAGGTTCACGTAATGCTTGATCACGATCTCGTGCGCGTCGGCGTCCCACGACGAGTTGACCAGCGGGTGCCTGCGGACGGCGATGAGCAGCGCCCGGGCCACCAACAGCAGCGGTGACACCCGCACGTCGGCGTACTCGGGCAGGTCGCGGACCCGCCGCACGGCGGCCATCGTCTCGGTCACGTCGACCTGCAGGAACTCGGTGACGTGCGGCGCGGTGAACGCGCTCGAGGTCACGGCCGCCGCCATGTGCTTGCGCACGCCCCGCACCGGGATGCGCTCCTCGCCGGCCGGGCTGATGGCCGCGGCCAGGCTGGCCGGCCGGGGCCCGGTCTCGAAGACCCTTTCTTCCGAACGGGCCGTGGTATCACCGGCCGCTCGCTGCACGTCATCCCGGGTAATCGAGCCATCGGGCCCGGTGCCCGCCAGGCCGGCCAGGTCGATGCCGAGATCCTTGGCCAGCCTGCGGACCGGCGGCTTGGCCAGCGCCCGGACCGTAGCGGCCCGGGGTTCGGCGGGCACTTCCGGCGGCTCCGTCCCAACCTCTGGCCCGGCGGGCACCTCAGCCAACTCCGGACGCGCCGCGGCGGCCGCGACGGAGGGCGGTCCCGTGGAACCCGGGGCCGCCTTGCGCGGGCGGCGCGTGGTCGACGAGGCCTTGACGCCATAGCCGACCAGGACCGCCTGACGCTCCGGCTGGTCAGGTTCGGACTGGTCAGGTTGAGGCTGGCCGGCCTGGGGCTGGTCAGGTGCCGCGGCCGCAGAAACCACTGTTCGTTCGGGATAATCGGCTTTCGCACTGCCGGAAGCGGTACCGGATACCTCGACGGCGATGATCGGCGTGCCCACGTCCACGGTCTGGCCCTCCTCGGCCAGCAGGCGCGCGACGGTCCCGTCCCAGGGCGACGGCAGCTCGACCACCGCCTTCGCCGTCTCGATCTCCACGATGATCTGGTTGACCTCGACCTGGTCCCCCGGCTTGACGTGCCAGGCGACGATGTCGGCCTCGGTCAGGCCCTCGCCGACGTCGGGGAGCTTGAACTCCTTCAGCTCGGTCATGTACCGCTCCCCTTAGTAACCGAACGTGCGGTCGACGGCGTCCAGGATCCGGTCCAGGTCGGGCAGGTAGTGCTCCTCCAGCCGGGACGGCGGGTAGGGGGTGGCGAAGCCGCCGACGCGCAGCACCGGTGCCTCCAGGTGATAGAAGCACTGCTCGGTGACGCGAGCGGCGATCTCGGCGCCGAGGCCCGCGTACACCGGCGCCTCGTGCGCGACCACGCAGCGGCCGGTCCGGCGCACCGAGGCGCTGATCGTCTCCATGTCCAGCGGGGACAGCGAGCGCAGGTCGATGACCTCGATGCGGCGGCCGTCGTCGCGGCCGTCGTCGCGGGCGGCGATCGCGGACTCCAGGCAGGTCCGCACCAGCGGGCCGTAGCAGAGCAGGGTCACGTCGGTACCCTCGAGCGCGATCTTCGCCCGGTCCAGCGGCAGCGCGTCCGCCCCGCCGGAAGCCACGTCGACCTCGCCCTTGTCCCAGTAGCGACGCTTGGGCTCGAAGAAGATCACCGGGTCGTCGCAGCTGATCGACTGCTGGATCATGGCGAACGCGTCGGCGGCGTCCGCGCAGGCCACCACCCGCA
>Ga0187780_10003178_pt1 | contig 12422 bp, 9 predicted proteins | sample 1015_Q2_SP10_20__FD_132429 | JGI IMG/M metagenome (GOLD analysis project Ga0187780, IMG submission 132429) | Tropical peat soil microbial communities from peatlands in Department of Meta, Colombia - 1015_Q2_SP10_20_MG | ecosystem: Environmental > Terrestrial > Soil > Wetlands > Peat | place...
CGAAACTTGCCTGATTGAGTCGGATCGAGAGCGGGAAAAGAGTCGCCTCACCTATTCCGACTTTAAGGAGATTGCCTTACCTCTGGCCGGTGCTCTCGAAGGGGCGGAGTTTAAGGCTGGGGACCATGCCGCCATCATCATGAGTAATCAATCCAAGTGGCTGATCTCCGCTTATGCCATTTTTCATTGCGGTGGTGTCGTTGTCCCTTTGGATTTTAAGTTGACCCCGAGCGAGCATTGGCAGCTCCTGGTGCGCAGCCGAGCTAAATTGCTGGTGATCGAGTACTACTTATGGCGGGCGATGCGCGAGATTGCCGAGTCCCACAATCACCAACTCAAGACCGTGCTGGTGACGGAAGCGCCCCTCGGAGCCGATCTCGACGGTGCCTTGCGCTGGGAAGAGTTCCGTGGAAAGCGGGAGCCCGTGTTCGTTCCGCGAACCCGCGAAGATACCGCTTGCATCGTGTATTCCTCGGGAACGGGAGGTTGTCCCAAAGGCTGCGTGCTGACGCACGAAAATTATCTGGAACAGTGCAAATCTCTCACCGCCTGGTACCCGTTTTGGCCGGGGGTGCGCTATCTGAGCATCCTGCCCACGAATCACGCGATCGATTTTATGGTGGGATTCATCGGTCCTTTCGTCTGCGGAGCTTGTGTGGTGCACTTGCGCACGCTCCGCCCAGAATATGTTCGGGATGCATTCGTCAAGTACAAGATCACCTACGTCACCCTCGTGCCGCTCATCCTGAAGAACCTGGAGCGCGGGCTGCGCGCCAAATTTGCGGAGCTATCGCCCATCAAGGCTATCTTGCTCCGTCGAATGATCGCACTCAACAAACTCCTGACGAAGCGGCACCCCCGTGTCAAGCTGAGCCGCAGACTGCTGCCTCGAGTCCACGATGCGTTCGGCGGAGAATTACTGGCGCTGATTACCGGAGGGGCCTTCGTAGAGCCCTCGACCTTGCAGTTCTTCTACGACCTGGGTATTCCCGTCGCCAATGGCTATGGTCTTACCGAGGCCGGAACTGTGCTTACCGTGAACGACTTGAAGCCCTTCCGCGCCGACACGGTAGGCAAGCCGCTACCGGGAGTGGAAATTCGCATCGTCGCGCCCGATGCGGAAGGGATTGGAGAGGTTACGGCGAAGAGCAAGACGGTCATGGCCCGCTATTTGGACGAACCGGAATTGACGGCCGAAACCCTGGTGGAAGGCTGGCTCATGACGGGAGATCTGGGACGTTTTGATGGCAGCGGGCACCTGCAACTGTTAGGACGCAAGAAGAACATGATTGTCACCGAAGGGGGCAAGAACATTTACCCCGAAGATATCGAAACGGTCTTCGATGGCCTGCCGGTGAAGGAGTACTGCGTGTTTGCGGCGAACTATGTGTGGCCCGCCAAGTCTCTGGGCGAGGAACAGTTGGTGCTGGTGCTGCGCCTGATCGAGAACCAGGAGTTTACGAAAAGCCTTGGAGAAGAGGTCCTGGCCCGCAATCGCCGTTTGCCCGATTTTAAGCGAGTGAAAGGTTATGTTCTTTGGAACCGAGACTTTCCGCGGACAGTCTCGATGAAGATCAAGCGCACGCTCCTGGCCGAAGAGATTCGAGGGGCGCTTGATCGCACGGCGGTGACCGAATTGTGAACGACGCTTTTCTCGCCGTGATCAATCCCGCCGCCGGCGGCGGGCGCTGCCGAAAGCTGGTTGCGCCTGCTCTGGATCGTTTGCGTAGCGGCGGAATCGGCCTTGAGACAGCGGAAACACAGGGTCCGGGCCACGGTTCCCAGATCGTCCGCCAGGCTTGGGCGCGCGGTTATCGCAAGTTTATTGCCGTGGGCGGCGATGGCACTTCCTATGAGATCGTGAACGGGCTGTTTCCGCAGGATTCCCGGGAACGACCCACCCTGGCATTCCTTCCTCTGGGCACCGGAAATTCCTTTCTGCGGGAGTTTACCGAGCGTGGGGTAGAGCACGCGATCGAGGCGCTGCTGGCCCGCCGATCGCAGCCTTGCGACGTGTTGCGCATGCGGCATGCGGAGGGGGTCATTCACTACATCAACTTGTTGTCCGTGGGATTTGCCGCCGACGTTGCTGCCTTGCGGGCTCGACGGTTCCGTAGTTGGGGTGAACTCGGGTACCAGTCATCGATCTTCATCTCCTTGCTCCGGTTGCAGAGGCGCCCCTTCCCCTTGCGCGTCGATAGCCAGGCCGAGATCGATCGCCGCCCCTGTCTGTTCCTTACCTTCAACAACAGCAAATTCACGGGTGGCACGATGATGATCGCACCCCAGGCAGAGGTCAACGATGGCTTGATTGAGTATGTGCGCTGGGGAGCCATCGGCCGGATCGGTCTGATCCGCAATTTGCCTACGCTCTACGACGGAACGCATATTCATCATCCGCTGGCAGAACGATGTTCCGCCAAACAGATTGACTTCTATCTCGATGCTGCCGTAGATGTCATGGTAGACGGGGAGGTCCTTTCCCTCGAGTGCAAGAGGCTTGACGTTCTGCCGGCCGTAATCAATGTCGTAGTATAAGAATTCAAGAAATCTGTCGAATGTCAGAAGAGAGAAGAAGACGGCAACAGGAACGGGAGCAATCCGCCCGACCTAATCCCTGGCTGAAGAAGGCCGCGATCGGGTTGCTGCTGGTAGCGGCCGCCGCAGGCTTGTATCTTTTTGTCCACCACAAACACGCCAGCCGGCTGAACGCCTTCGCTCAGTGCCTGTCGGCGAAGGGCGCCAAAATGTACGGCGCTTTCTGGTGTCCGCATTGCGCGGACCAGAAGGAAATGTTTGGCTCGTCTTTTGCGTACGCGCCGTACATCGAATGTGGGGTGAAAGGCTCGCGTGCGCCGGCGCAGGTGTGCACCGATGCCGACGTTAAACACTATCCGACCTGGGTCTTCGCCGATGGAACGAGAGTAGAAGGTGCTCACTCGCTGGAGTTTCTCGGTCAGGAAACCGGATGCCCGTTGCCATGACCAGCCGGGCCCGGATCATCTTCGCGCTCATCGCAATCTGTGCCGCGGCCGGAATTACCATATCCTCCGTCTCTCTTTATCATCACTACGGATCATCCCAGACTACATATTGTGACTTCGGGGAAAATTTCAATTGCGATATCGTGAACCGCAGCACCTATTCGACGGTATTCGGAGTGCCGGATGCGTTGATCGGCATCCTGGGGTACGCGGGCTTGCTGGGGCTTGCGACACGCTACCGGACTCGAACGGCGACGCCGAGGATCTTACTGATCGCAGCGCTTGCCGGACTGAGCTTCGCTCTATATCTGACCTACATCGAAGCTTTCGTGTTGGCGACATGGTGCGTCCTATGTCTGTCGTCGCTGGTCGTCATCCTCATGATTACAGCGCTTTCGTCGTATTTGGCAGCCAGTTCGAAACTCCAGGCCTGAAGCGAGAGCGCATCTGAGCATGGAAGAAATCACTCACCCCGCGGTCGAGAGTCGAGCCGAGAATGCCGTTGCGGAGAATTCTCGTGTCACCGGGGATCTTCGTGTGCACGAGTTCCCCAGCCAAGTCCTCCGCAACACCCGCAGGCTTCGTGTCTGGCTGCCGCCTGGGTATGAGGCACCGATAAATCAAGCTCGGCAGTATCCGGTGCTCTACCTCAACGACGGCCAGAACCTATTCGACTCTGCCACAGCCTTTCATGGCATCGAATGGCGGGTGGACGATACCGCGGATCAACTCATTCGGCAAGGATCCATTCCACCCCTCATTGTGGTCGGTATTGACCACGCGCAAAGCGATCGGATCAAAGAATACGTGCCCTATCGCTCGTTGAATCCGGCTATTCCGTTTCCGCAAGGGAAACACTATCCAGTCTTTCTGGTGCGCGAGGTGATGCCATTCGTGGGCGCGCGCTATCGAATTGCCCGCGGCCCGGAAAATACAGGCTTGGGAGGATCCTCCCTCGGTGCCCTGATCGCTCTGTATGCGGCCGTCGCGCGACCGGGAGTTTTTGGCCGGCTGCTTCTGGAGAGCCCATCGCTCTATGTCTCGCAACGAAGAATCTTGCGCCGCAGCCAGACCTTGCGCTGCTGGCCGGAGAAGATCTTCCTGGCAGTTGGCACCCGGGAGGGCGGACAGGAGGATAGGAATCGGCAAGTCGTGGAGGACGTACGCACCCTCGAGGAAATCATCCGCCGGGAAGGATCGGCCGAGACGCGTCTGCTGGTTATGATCGAGGAAGGTGCTACCCACAGCGAAAATGCGTGGGCGAAACGCCTCCCACAGGCGCTGGAGTTTCTGTTTGGAAACAACGACGAGGGACAAGCCGGGTGATTGAGTCAGAAGGCGTTGCCCCGGGATGGCCGGGAATTCAACCGCGCTGGACATCGAGCGCGAAGAGTGGGGCGGGTACAGCCCTAAGCTCCAGCAGCCGGGTTTGGTTCACGCTTAGCCACGGGATTCTCAACGAAGTCTACTATCCGCGGCTCGACCAGGCGTGCATTCGAGATTTAGGGCTGATCGTCACCAACGGTGTGGATTATTTCTCAGAAGAGAAGCGCCACTGCCGGTTTACGAACACACCGCTTGCACCTGGCATTCCTGTTTATGAGTTGAGTAACGCGGAGAGCAACGGGCGCTACCGCATTGAAAAAGAAGTGTTCACCGATCCCTACCGTAACGTTGTTCTCCAGAAGATTCGATTTGTTCCGCTCCAGGGAAAGCTCGGAGACTACCGTTTGTATGCGCTGCTGGCTCCGCATCTCGCCAATGGTGGGGCCGGCAATACCGGCTGGATTGGTGATTATAAAGGCGAACGCATGCTATTCGCGGAACACAATCAAACCGCTCTGGCGTTTGGATGTTCGACTCCGTGGCAGAAGATGTCGGTTGGCTTTGTGGGCTTCTCCGATGGTTGGCAGGATCTGGCAAAGAACTATCAGATGAGCTGGGCCTACACGCGCGCTGAGAACGGGAATATCGCACTTACCGGGGAGATCGATCTGGTGTCCTCGAGGGGCGAGTTCATTCTGGCACTCGGATTTGGCGAGGTCTGGACTGAAGCCGGCCAGCACACGCGATCGAGCCTGCTCGGATCCTACGAAAAGCTTCGCGAGCATTACGTGATCGGCTGGAGGGAGTGGCAGAACAGTCTGCTCGAACTCGACCAACCCCCGCGCGAACGGGATCTGTACCGCGCCAGCGTAGCCGTGCTACGCACCCATGAATCCAAGGATTTTCTCGGTGGAGTGATCGCCAGCCTTTCCATTCCATGGGGATTCAACAAAGGGGATGAAGATCTCGGCGGCTATCACCTGGTTTGGCCGCGCGATCTGGTTGAAACTGCCTTCGGATTTCTGGCCGCCGGAGCCCCCTCGGACGCCGTCCGCGTCCTTCACTATCTCGAGTCAACCCAGGAGGCCGACGGCCACTGGGCACAAAATATGTGGCTCGATGGGCGTCCCTACTGGGTTGGCGTGCAGATGGATGAAACCGCCTTTCCCATTCTCCTGGTGGATCGACTACGGCGGGATGCACCCGCGGATTTGGTTGAGCTGGACCGCTGGTGGAACCTGGTGCGTCGGGCTGCCGGTTTCCTGGTGAGAAATGGCCCGGTCACACAACAGGATCGTTGGGAAGAAGATGCTGGGTATTCCCCGTTTACCCTGGCGGTCGAGATCTCGGCCCTGCTAGCTGCGGCAGACTTTGCTGAAGCCGTAGGTGAAAAAACGATGGCCGGCTATCTGCGCGACTCCGCCGACAACTGGAACGACAACATTGAACGCTGGACCTATGCTACCGGTACGGATGTGGCACGACAACTCGGGGTGGAGGGATATTACGTGCGAATCGCTCCACCTGAAGGAGATGGTGCTGCTTCTCCACTAGAAGGCTTCGTACCGATCAAGAATCGACCGCCGGGGCAAAGCTCGGAAGCGGCGACCCACCTCATCAGCCCGGATTCATTAGCGCTGGTTCGGTTCGGACTGCGCGCCCCGGATGATCCCCGTATCTTGAATACCCTCAAAGTGATTGATGTCTTGCTGCGAGTGAAGCTGCCGCAAGGGTTTTGCTGGTATCGCTACAATGGTGACGGCTACGGGGAGCGGCAAGACGGCTCCCCGTTTGAAGGACTAGGGATCGGCCGGCCGTGGCCATTATTAGCGGGTGAACGGGCGCACTACGAATTGGCCGCCGGTCACGCAAACGTAGCCCTAGAGCTGCTTAAGGTCATGGAGTATTCGACCGAGGGTGGACGTCTGCTTCCTGAACAGGTGTGGGATGCGGAAGATCTTCCCGAGCGCGAGTTGTTCACGGGAAGGCCCTCTGGGTCGGCATGTCCGCTGGTGTGGGCGCACTCGGAATATATAAAACTGAGACGTTCTCTGCGCGATGGACGAGTTTTTGACCAGCCTCCCCAGCCGAAACAACGTTATCTCAGCGAGAAGAGAAAATCGCCATACTTCGCTTGGCGATTTAACAACAAATGTCAAACCATGCCCCAGGGGAAGATTTTACGCATCCTCTTGCGAGCGCCAGCGTTGGTACATTGGAGCTTCGACAGTTGGAAGAACACGCGTGATATAGAGACCCGCGATACGGGCTTAGGAACGCACGTCGCCGATTTGCCATCCGATCAGCTGACCTCCGGCGGACACGTTGTCTTTACCTTCTATTGGCGGCAAGAGCGGCGCTGGGAGGGTCTGGATTACCATGTAATAGTCGAGGCTGGAGCGGTCGAGGTAAGGTAGCGAAAGGTCCTGCCGAAAAGGACGATGGCGGCGCGACACCGTAACATCGGGGTGGCAGAATCGATGGCGGAACATGCACGGAAGTGCGCAGACGAGGTTGCGCAGACGGCCCTGCGATTTCTTCAGGAACTACTGACGGGTTATCATCCCCGCGATTTTGCTGTCGAGCTGTGGGACGGTACCGCATGGGGGCCGGAGAAGGGGCAGTTCCGTCGATTCACATGGAAGATCAACCATCCTGAAGCGTTACGGACCCTCATGAGGGCGAGAAGGGAAATCTCGCTGGGCGAGGCATACATCTACAGGGAATTCGATCTCGACGGTGACCTTCAAGCCGTCTTCCCGATAGCTGAGTACCTAATGGGCAAGTCTTGGAGTTTCAGAGAAAGACTGCGCTTGGGTCGCTTGCTGGTGGGTGTCGGATCCAGACCGTCGCGCCCACAAGCCACCCGCCCGCAATTCGAAGGCCGCCGTCATTCCACGACTCGTGACCGAGAGACAGCTGGCTATCACTACGACGTCTCGAACGATTTCTATGCCCTCTGGCTAGACAAGAGCATGATCTATTCCTGCGCTTATTTCCAGACACCGGACGATGATCTGAGCACGGCGCAAGAGCAAAAGCTCGACTACGTTTGCCGCAAGCTGCGTTTGAAGCCGGGAGAGCGACTGCTTGACATCGGTTGCGGCTGGGGCGGGCTTGTCCTTTATGCGGCTCGCAAATATGGCGTTTGGGCCCGAGGCATCACGGTAAGCGAGCGGCAGGTGGAGTTTGCTCAGCGACGCATTCAGCAAGAGGGGTTGTCCGGTCAATGCGAAGTTCGACTGCTGGATTATCGCGAGTTAGAGGAGTCCGGAGCATACGACAAATTGTCGAGCGTCGGCATGGTCGAACATGTGGGCGAATCCAAACTGCACGAATATTTTGCCCGAGCCTTTGAGCTCTTACGGCCGGGAGGAATATTTCTAAATCACGGCATCGGGAGGGCAGGGAACCGGCCGGCGCCTGAACAGCCGACCTTCACCGATGTGTACGTCTTCCCCGACGGAGAGCTGGTACCGATCGCGACCATGTTGAAGGCCGCCGAAGAAGTCGGCTTCGAGGTTCGCGACGTAGAGAATCTGAGAGAGCACTACGCTTTGACGCTATCTCATTGGCTGCGCTGCCTGGAGGCGAATGCCGATAAGGCTCGAGAACTCGTTGACGAGGTGAAATATCGCATCTGGCGGCTTTATTTAGCAGGTTCGGCACATTACTTCCGAACCGCCAAGCTCGATCTCTATCAGACGCTTCTCGTGAAGACCGACCACGGCAACAGCGGCTTGCCGCTACGGCGCGCGGATTGGTATTGAAGGTAGCGGGCCACATCGATTGAAAGGCACCCATATCCATGTCGATGGTCTGCCCGACGTCCTTATAAATGCTTGGAATCGGCTCCGAGCATTGCAGGTTGTTTCCGGTCCCTAAGACCAATCAGCCTATTCTTGCCAGACCTGCTATACTTCCTCCGCATTTGACTGTTCGTCAACTTTGGCTGTCTGGCCAACCAGCCTCCCCGAAGCTGCACACTCAAATAGCCCGAACTCGGTAAGGCAGGTCGCTTGAAAAACATTTTTGTTGGCAACCTCGATTTCAACGTCTCAGAAGATGAGCTGCGCAACCTTTTTGGAACCTACGGACAAGTGGATCGGGTCAGCATTGTGACGGATCGCGATACCGGCCGCTCGCGTGGCTTCGGATTCGTCGAGATGACGAACCCCGAAGAAGGAGAAAAGGCGATTGCGGCCCTGAACGGCACTCAGCTTGCCGGACGGACGTTGAACGTCAACGAAGCACGGCCCAAGGCAGAGCGCGTCGGTAGTGGCGGCGGCCGTGATCGCGGTGGACGCGGCGGCGGTCGCCGAAGCCGCTGGTAGGTTCCCCCACTCAGCCCCGCTGCCACGCGCTGCTGGATTGATGCGGTAAAGCTCTGTATGTACACTTGAGGAGTAGCGCGCCCGTAGCTCAATTGGATAGAGCGCCGGCCTCCGGAGCCGTAGGTTAGGGGTTCGAGTCCCTTCGGGCGCGCCATTCCTAATTTTTCGCCCATTCAAAGATCAGGTCGAAGGGCTTCCTGTATGTGGGCGTAATGTTTACAACGTCAATCCTGCAGTTCGAACGCACCATTTTCAGCAATTTCGCCTGTTCTGCCGGATTCTGCCTAAGGTACAGAGAATAGGCCTTATTCGCGACACTGACCTTGGGGCAGCCTAGGCTTTGCGCCCGTTTTGTGATCGCAGCGATCAATTATTTGCGTTTCCGTTCGCGTCCTCGATGCGCTATCAGTCTGTCAGCTCAGAGAGGGAATCCAATGTCCCAGCCCAATAGACAGGCGTGGCGAAAATTACGTTCCCACGGCGGCCGAGTCAGCGACGTCGACAAGCTCCTCAACGCGCTCCGCACACTCGATCGCATCGTGGTCGACATTTCCATGCACATCTAAAAAATCCCTCGGCGCGATCGGGCAGCCATGCTCGAACAGCACCGCTACCTGCACGACACCATCCGAGAACACCTGCCCCGATTCCTGTACCAGTCCCAGAGGGCCTAACGTTGTAACTAGACGACGATTTCACTCGGACCCCGCATTCTCCAGCGGCCGGGGTCGGCCTGAGGAACGCTAGATACCTGGGCGAGTGTGCCACAGTCCCACCACTCCTATGCCGTGACAGCGTCGGCCAGAATTGCGGAGGGCAGTCGGCCGACAGGAAAGATTTCATCTGAGCCCTGCCTGGTGTAGTCCCGCAGACACGGACAGTCCAGTATTTTGATGGGTAGGTGAATTATCGTTTTTCTGGTGGTACGAGCCGGCGGACTTCGTCAGACCAGTTGAGCACTACGTTCACTTGTGCCGCCTCGAGCTCGCTTGTCTTAATCATGAGGAACCGCTGCCCGTCAGGGCTGACATCGTAGTTTGGTTGAATAGAGTAAGAAAAGCTGCCCCTCTCGTAATGCCCTTCGAATAAAAGCGTGGGTTTGGAGGCAGAGAACGCCGGCTTGGTGGTCACAACGGCGACCATCATCTTATCGCCGTTTCGGTAGAACAGCTCCCTGCCGTTCCGCGCCCACATGGGTTCAGTTCCGCCGTCGGTTGAAATCTGCCACTTCCCGCCAGGCCCGGGAAATGGTCGCACATATATCTCTCGCTGCCCCGTTTCATCGGACTCATACGCCAGCCAGTGTCCGTCGGGCGAGAACATCGGCGCGCCTTCATTAAACGGTGTCTGGAGGAAGGGTTGCGGCTTTCTCTCGTCGTCGAGCTTCAGAACCCACATGTCCCATCCGGTTGTTGGATCGTTTTCCGAGAACGCCAGCGTTTGGCCGTCTGGAGACCAGGAACCAGGCGACTGCATGTTGTCGCTCGTTGTTAGGCGCTCGGCCGCGCTGCTGCCGTCGCAGAGTATCCAATCCAAGTTCAACGAACCACTGGCATTAAACCTAAAGGTCAGACGCTTACTGTCCGGCGTCCAAATGGGAAGCGGAAAAGCACCACCGGTGTCAGTCAACCGCGTCAATGTTCCGCGGGCCAGATCGAAAAGCCACAATCCAGAACCTTCACCGCCGACGGCCACCCGCTGGCCATCAGGTGAAAGCCGAGGCGAGACGTATGCACGTGCGGGCGCTGCAAGTGGTCGTGCCGTTCCCTTGCGGTCCACCCAAAGAAGCGTGCGCTCGGTGTAAGCACGTGCCCCTCCAGGGACATAGGCGAGCGAACCGTCCATAGAAGTGCTGAACTCAGCCCAACCGGAGCTTGGATTCATGCTGATCCCTTCGAGAATTGTTACCGGAGAGCCCGTCACTTCGAGCCGTTTGAGATCAAATGGCACCGCCACAAGCCCACCGGCCCGAACATAAACCAAGTGGCCCGATGGCACGTATCGCGCGTAAGATCCACCTTCTATCAGGACCCGCCGAGCGCCCGTGTCCAGCGATAGCAAGACAACGCGCGCGTCATCGAATGTTCCGCCACTCCAGACGATGAAGAGCAACGCCTTACCGCCCGGGAGAATCTCTGGCCAGCGATGGGAGATTTCTCCCTTCTTGCGATCTGGAGCCGTTAGTGCTTTCGGCTTACCCCCAACCGCCGGGACTTGAAAAAGGCCGGAAGTGGCGGCGGGCGCGAAGATGATGTTGTTATCGGAACCCCAACTCGCGCCGCGGTTAACGGCAGCGACGCAAATGGTGAAAGGCGCTCCACCACTCAGGGAGACCTTCTTCAACTTGCCTTCGGCGAAAAATCCGACGGACTGTCCGTCCGGTGAGAAGAATGGCGTCTCGGCGCCATCAGTGCCGGGGATCGGCTTAGCCTCGAAACGGTCCATCGCACGGATGTAGAGCTGGGTGTTGCCACCGTGGTTGGCGACATAAACCAACCGGGAGCCATCAGGCGAGAGGGCTGTGACCGGCTGATACCCTAACGCTAGTCGGTCTACCTGTGGGAGGGTGACCGCTAAACGGTTGACCGAGCGGGTTGAGGGCTGCGTCGTCCGCATTAGACTCCACAGGGCGGCGCTAGCGATGACTGCTGCCGCAGCGGTCAGAACGGACCATCCTCGCCATCGCTGCAGGAGAGGGCCTTGTTCTCCCTTCGTCACAGAGGCCGGCGTGGACGGCTCTTCAGAGGTTCTAGTCACTGAGGCGCTAAGGCTCGACCTGGTATCACGTTTCAACCGCTTCAAGTCGGCGCGCAGTTCGGAGGCAGTTTGGCAGCGTACCTCGCGGTCTTTCTCTAGTGCCTTGTTGACGATTTCTTCGAGTTTGGACGGGACATCGGAGTTGATGCGGGCTGCGGGCACTGGTGGACGCTCCAAGATGGCGTTGAAAATGAGACCGGTAGTTTCGCCTCGGAATGGAAGCATGCCTGTGCACATCTCGTACAGGACTGCCCCAAAGGAGAACAGGTCTGTTCGAGCGTCGAGTTCTTTGCCCTTCACCTGCTCAGGGGACATGTACGCGACAGTGCCCAGTATTGCGCCGGGACTGGTAAGGTGGTCCTCCGCGTCGAGCGTTTGGGCGCTCAAGTCGCCGCCGGTCTGGGGTTGCAGGGAGATTTTCGCGAGCCCGAAATCGAGGATTTTCGCCTGGCTGCGAGCCGTTACGAAGATGTTGGCGGGCTTGATGTCACGGTGGATGATGCCTTTTGAGTGAGCAGCGTCGAGGGCATCTGCAACCTGAATTCCCAATTCCAGAACCGTTTCAAGTTCCAGCGGTTTTCCCGCAATCACATGCTTTAGAGTCTTCCCCTCAAGGAGTTCCATGGCGATAAACGCCCGACCGTCGACCTCGCCGATGTCGTATATGGTACAGATATTCGGATGACTCAGCGCCGATGCAGCCTGTGCTTCACGTCGAAAGCGGGCGAGTGCCTGCGGGTCACGAGCAACATCCTCCGGCAAGAACTTGAGCGCGACAAAGCGGTGCAAGCGGGTATCTTCGGCCTTGTAAACCACACCCATTCCACCGCCGCCGAGCTTTTCGACGATGCGGTAGTGCGAAATTGTCTGGCCGATCATTGGGTTGAAATCTTAGGTCTGGAGACAGGGCAAGTCAATGAAGGGTGAGGAAGGGTGATGTAAGTTTTCGTGTGTAAAAGGTGAGTGGGTGTAACTTGGTTTTGGCCGACCAAAGCTAAAACCAAATCCTGAGAAAAGGAGC
>Ga0187780_10003179_pt1 | contig 12422 bp, 14 predicted proteins | sample 1015_Q2_SP10_20__FD_132429 | JGI IMG/M metagenome (GOLD analysis project Ga0187780, IMG submission 132429) | Tropical peat soil microbial communities from peatlands in Department of Meta, Colombia - 1015_Q2_SP10_20_MG | ecosystem: Environmental > Terrestrial > Soil > Wetlands > Peat | place...
AGGTGGCTGACCCGCCCGTAGACGATGAAGAACGTGAAGTCCGGCCCCATCCCCTTGGCGTGCACGACCATCGCCGGGTCCAGGCCCATCTTGGCCGCGAGCTGCAGCGCGGCGCCCTCCGCCAGCGCGCGTTCGCTCTCATTGCCGAACGGCACCGGCAGCGTGAACGACAGCTGCACCCGCCCGTCTCCGGTGGTGTCCCCGTACGGCCGTACGATCCCGGTCAGGCTCACTGTTCCTCCTTCAGGTGCCCGCGCCATCCGGCCGCCCTGCGGGCTACCGGCCGCCCGCGCGGGCTCAGCAGGCCCGTGCTCGCCAGCCGATGCCAGTGAGGGGGGCTGGGGAGGTGGTGGGTGGGGTTCACGGGGTCACCTCCGCGAGCCGCGAGCCTTCTTCCAGCAGCACAGCAGCGGGATTGTAGTAGTCCTCCGCGCGCTCCGCCACTCCGTCCAGGCCGCGCCCGCCGTCCGGCGGGCGCTTGGTCACCCCGAAGGTTCCCGCGGCGATCGCGTTCAGCAGCCCCTGCGAGCCGATGGTGCGCAGCAGGTCGACCGCCTCGGCGAGCACCTGCCGGGCCCGCCGGGCGACCAGGCCGTCCGGCTCGGGCCGGAACGAGGCGCCGAGCTGCCCCGCGGCGCGCCGCACGTAGCGGACGTTCTCCAGGGCCAGGTCCCGGTCGGACAGGAACGGGGTGTGGATGCCCTCGGTCATCATGCCGATGAGCAGGATGGACTGGTCCGTCATCACGCCGGCGAGGTTGAAGAACGCGTCCAGCAGGTAGCCGGCGAAGACGTTGCCGGTCATGTGCTTGGTCGGCGGCATGTACTTCAGCGGCGCGTCCGGGAACAGCTCCCTGATCAGCTGCGCGTGCGCCAGCTCGAGCAGGAACGAGTCCGGCACCTCGGGGTTGATCTCGAACGCGTGCCCCAGCCCGAGCTGGGCGTCGGCGAGCCCGGCCTCCCGGCCGAAGTACTCGTTCAGCAGCTGCGACACCACCACCGTGTGCGCGGCGTCCACCGCGTCCGCGGTGGTCAGGTAGTTGTCCTCGCCGGTGTTGATGACGATCCCCGCCCGCGCGTGCACCTGCCGGGAGAACCGCTGGTCGATGAAGGTCCGCACCGGGTTGATGTCACGGAAGATGATGCCGTACATGCAGTCGTTCAGCATCATGTCCAGCCGCTCGAGCCCGGCCAGCGAGGCGATCTCCGGCATGCACAGCCCGGAGGCGTAGTTGGTCAGCCGGACGTAGCGCCCGAGCTCCCGCGACACGTCGTCCAGAGCGGCGCGCATCAGCCGGAAGTTCTCCCGCGTCGCGTAGGTCCCCGCGTACCCTTCCCGGGTCGCGCCCTCCGGCACGTAGTCGAGCAGCGACTGCCCGGTGGACCTGATCACCGCGATGACGTCGGCGCCCTCCCGCGCGGCCGCCTGGGCCTGCGGGATGTCCTCGTAGATGTCACCGGTGGCCACGATCAGGTAAATCCACGGCATCGGCGGGTTCGAGGTGGCGGCCAGCATCCGGTCCCGCTCCGCCCGCTGGGCATCGATCCGGGAAATTCCCTTTCTCACCGAACGGGCAGCGGTATCACGGGCCGCGTCAGCTTCAGGCCCCGCCGGGAGGCGGAACTTGACCAGGCCCGCCGCGGCATCGACCGCCAGCGTGCGCAGGTCCGGGTAACCGCCGGCCAGCATCGCGTCCCAGACGGGCACGGCGACCCCGTGCTCAAGGCCGACCGAGTCGCGGACCGCGTCGGTGAGCCGGTTCACCCACGGCATCCCGTCCTGGTCTGCCCCGTCCAGCCCGGCCAGCCGCAGCACGGCGCGTTCCACCGACACCGTGGTGTGCGTCCGGGCGAGCTCCACCACCGGCTGCCCGGCCCGCCTGGCCAGCTCGCGGGCCTGCGCCACGACGGCCGGGTCCAGGTTCAGCTTGCTGGTCACCGCTGGCCTCCTTCGGCGGCGACGCGCCGCTCGAACAGGGCGCGCAGCGCCGGCGTGGTCCGGACCAGGTCGAGCGCGAGCCGGGCGTGACCCGGCACGTACCCGTTGCCGATCAGCATCGTCACGTCCGCGGCCATGCCCTCCGCGGTCAGCGCGGCGGAGCTGAACGAGGTCGCCATCGAGAAGAACACGACCGTCCCGCCCTGGGCCGTGGACAGGATCGCGCCGCCCTCGCAGCCCGGCACGTCCACGCACACGACGGTCACGTCCGCCGGGCCTCCGGCGGCTTGGACCGCGCTGGCCAGGCCGACGGGATCCCGGGCGTCGGCGATCACGATCTCGTCGACCAGCCCGGCGGACTCCCGCAGCGGCGCCGCCTCGGCCTGGCTGGGGACGACGCCGATGACCCGGGCCGCGCCGGCCCGCCGGGCGGCGGCCGCCGACAGCGAGCCGCTCTTGCCGGCCGCGCCGATGACGAGGGCCACCGGCGCCCCGGCCCCTTCGGGCCCGTTTTTGATGACGCGTTGGGTCAGGGCCGGGGCGCCGCAGACGTCCATGACCGCGAGCGACAGCGGGACCGGGAGGTCGTCGGGCAGGACGGCGGCGATGGACCGGGCGAACAAGACGGCGTGGCCTTCGCACGGGACCTGCTCAGACTGGCCGTCCCAGCGGCGCAGGGAGTCGGTGATGACCAGGGGCGTCAGGGTGAGCGAGACCAGCGTGGCTATCCGCTGCCCGGGCCTGAGCCCGAGGGGGGATTCGGGGCCCGCTTCCTCGACCGTGCCGGTCAGCATGCCGCCGGAGCCGGTGACCGGGTTCTGCATCTTGCCCCGGGTGGCGATGATCTCCAGCACCGCGGTCCTGATCTTGTCCGGGTCGCCCGCGTAGGTCTCGCGGAGCTGGCGGTACGACGCGGCGTCCAGGTTGAGCCGGTCGACGCGGACCCGGACCTCATCGGCGGCGATCGCCGGACCCGGATCCAGCCGCCACGCTGCTTGCGGGAGAACGCCGGGAGGATCCAGGACCCGGTGCAACCCGAGAGGCGAGTGCGACGGATGCGACGTGGTCATGCGTTCAGTCCTTCCCGCAGGCCCGGCCCGGCAGGCCGGCCTGCGTCGACACGCCTGGGATGCGCAGACGGTGACGTATCACACAGGTCGTTCTGAAAAATCTTCTGATATAGTACCTGAGTACAGTAACTTCTTCGGCAGACGAGGCTAAAATAAGAATATTTTCTTGTCACGTACGGGCCATCCCGTAAACGGGCCGGACCGTGCAGCCCGTCTCCCGCCCCCGCGAGTGCGGGTGCGCAGCCGGTTACTAATACGCGATCCTTCCGGAAGATCTGCGGTTTCTTACGTTATCTGCCGCAGGTCCTTCGGTAGTATCCAGGCAATTGGAGGGCTTCGTTCATGGTCTCACAGCCGTACGTCTACCAGCGTCATGAGCTGGCCGAACCCGACTGGCGCCGGTTCCCCGGCTGGGCCGATGTATCCGCGCAGGACTGGGAATCCGCGCAGTGGCAGCGCGCGCACTGCGTCAAGAACGCCCGGCAGCTGAGGCAGGTCACCGGGCCGGGGCTGGCGGACGCGTTCTTCGACGACCTCGAGCGCGACCAGCGCGAGCGGGCCACCATGTCCATGCTGCTCCCGCCCCAGATGCTCAACACGATGGTGCCGTCCGGATCACCGGACCAGCCGGGCTTCACCGAGGCGTTCTACGCCGACCCGGTGCGCCGGTACATGATCCCGGCGTTCAGCGACCGGCGGGCCGACTGGCCGTCGCACCCGTACGCGCAGCGCGACTCGCTGCACGAGGCGGAGATGTGGGCGGTCGAGGGCCTCACCCACCGCTACCCCACCAAGGTGCTCGCCGAGCTCCTGCCGACCTGCCCGCAGTACTGCGGCCACTGCACCCGGATGGACCTGGTGGGCAACCCGACCGCGGGAACCGGCAAGCACAAGTTCGCGCTGGCCCGGGAAGACCGGCTCGAGGCCATGCTGTCTTACCTGCGCCGCACGCCCGGGGTGCGCGACGTGGTGGTGTCCGGCGGGGACGTGGCCAACCTGCCCTGGCCGCGCCTGGAGTCGTTCGTGGCCGCGCTGCTCGAGATCGACTCGGTCCGGGACATCAGGCTGGCCAGCAAGGCGCTGATGGGGCTGCCGCAGCACTGGCTGTCCGACCGGGTACGGGCCGGCATGTCCCGGCTCGCCGCCACCGCCCGCTCGCGCGGCGTGAGCATCGCCATCCACACCCACGTGAACTCGGCTCAGTCGGTGACGCCGCTGGTGGCCCGCGCCGCGGGGGCCATGCTGGAGGCCGGCGTCCGGGACGTACGGAACCAGGGCGTGCTGCTGCGCGGCGTGAACGACAGCTCCGGGGCGCTGCTCGACCTGTGCTTCGCCCTGCTGGACGGGGCCGCGATCATGCCGTACTACTTCTACATGTGCGACATGATCCCCGGCAGCGAGCACTGGCGGCTGACGCTGGCCGAGGGCCAGGCGCTGCAGCACGACATCATGGGCTACCTGCCGGGGTTCGCGACCCCGCGGCTGGTCTGCGACGTGCCGTACGTCGGCAAGCGCTGGCTGCACCATGTGGCCAGGTACGACACCGAGCACGGCATCTCGTACTGGACGAAGAACTATCACACCGCGATCGAGCGGGACGACGAGCTGGCGCTCAGCCGCGAGTACCCGTACTACGACCCCATCTACATGCTGCCGGAATCGGGCCAGGCCTGGTGGCGGGCGCTGGCCTCCCGGCTGCCGGCCGGGGACGCGGAGGTCGTCACGATTGCTGGTAGCGGCGGTCCAGCTCGCCAAGATGCTGTCTGACCGCCGGCCACTCGGCGGCGGTGATGCTGAAGCGCGCCGAGTCACGGGGCTTTCCGTCCGCGTCCAGCCGGTGCGCGCGCAGGACGCCCTCGTAGCGGGCGCCGATCCGCTGCATGGCGTCCCGTGACCGCTGGTTCCGCGCATCGGTGTGCAGGCACACCGAGCACACCTGCCAGATGTCGAAGGCGTGCGTGAGCATGAGGCGCTTCATCTCGGTGTTCGCGCCGGTCCTGATCGCCGTCGGGCTCAGCCAGCTGTAGCCGATCTCGCAGGTGTCAGGCCCGCCGCGGTGACGGCCGTCCGGCCACGCCCAGTAGCCGAGATCGAAGAACCGGGTCGAGCCGATCACCGTGTCGTCCTCGGCCCGGACCACGGCGTACGGTACCGCCGTGCCGCCGTCCCTGGCCGCTACCGCCGTCTCGACGTACTGGCGGACCGCGGCCTGCGTGTCGACCCGGGCCGGGTCATCGTCGATCTCGTAGTCGCCAGCGGCCACGCGCATCCCGGCACCTCCGGTGTCTGAACAGCCTGGTCGATACCGGTGATCAGGCCGGCGCGGACCGGTACCGCGCTCCGGCCCCGGCTCGTCCGCCCGGACCCTGGCCCCGGGATCTCCCTCCTTGCGACGCTACCTGTCTGTCGGGGTGATCGAGGACGACCACGCGGGCCCCGTGGCGGGGGTCCCCGCCTTCTCCGCGTGCGCCGGATTCTCGGGCTTCGCCCGCGTGCTGCGGCACCGGGCATCCCGCCCGGACTGAGCGGCCGCTCACCACGGTTCGCGGCGGTGGACCTGGGCCGCGGGGAGTGCGCTGCGCCCGCGCCGGCGCTAGCCGGCCGGCTCGCGGTGCTGAGCCGAGCCGGGCGGAATGGTCTTGAGCGGGATGGTCGTGAAGGCGAATTCGCGCCACCCTGCCATCTTGGCGCCGCCCGGCCCGTCGGCCTGGCGCCCGCCCGGGGCCGGCTCAATGGCCAGGATGGTCAGCTGGCCGTCCGCCAGGTCCTGGTCCCGGGCCCACCTGCGCAACGCCTCGATGACGTCGGCGACATGATGCGCGCAGGCCAGCGCCTGCCGGCGGGCCTGCTGCGGCTGGGACGCCTCCAGCTGGACCTGGAAGCACGCCATGCGGATGCAGCGGTGATCAGCGTCACAGGCAGCGGCCGGCGCCTGAGCTTCCGGGGGGATCATGTGCCGCCCTGATCACCGGGAGCGCCCCCGTCGTCCGGTGTCCTTCGCACGGTCATGGTCAGCGGTTCCTCCCTGGAAGCTCCCGGTGCTGATGCCCTCCCGTCGTCACCGGGAGGGCGCCCCGTCAAACATGATGACGGCCGGGCACCACCCGGAAATGCCGGCAGCAACGACCGTCTGAGCAATAGTGGCGGCAACAGCATGCGGTGCGCTACCCCGATGGGAATATTCGTCTCAGCTCCGGGGGGAATGCGCAGCTGATCACACTCACCGGATAAATCCGCCATGTCACTCCTCATGCCCGCCGGGCCCGTGCCAGCGCAGACCCGCAGTTCCTGGCATTCCGCCTTATTCCCGGCGTCTTGGGCATAATCCGGGAGCGAACGGTTTGATCTTCCCACTCGCGGCACACTGAAATGTTAACGCACACAATCGGCCAGCCCGGCATGACAGGAAAGAAGAGCGCGGGCAAAGGCTCAAATCGCCTGCCGCGCGGGCACAGACGAACGTTTGCGATTAATTAGCTTGAAGCGGAGACATAAGCAGCCGAACGGGGCACCGGGCGCGGCGCGGCCGGCAGTGCGGCATCATCGAAGAGCGGGCACTCGTCGAGGTTCGGGCATTCGCAGCGGGCGGCGGACTCAAGCCAGCGGCGGACCAGTTCGGTGCGCTCGAGCAGCGCCGCGATCTCGGGCAGCTTCCGGTCGGCTACCTCACGGAGCCTGTCGATGGCCGACTTGTCGTCGGGCGATGCGGACAGCAGCGCCTTGATCTCATCGAGCGTCAGGCCGGCCCGCTGCGCCGTGTCGATCACCGCCAAGGTGCGCACCACACCGGCGTCGTACCTGCGCTGCCCGTGGACCCGGGCCGGCCGGGGCAGCAGGCCGATCTGCTCGTAGTAGCGGATCAAGGACGGGCGCTTGCCCGCCAGCCTGGCCAGCTCGCCGATCGCCAGCGGCGGCACGCCGCCGGCCTCGGCACCGGGATTTGACATCAAGTCAACTTTAACACCGACGATGATCAGGCCACCGTACCCTCTCCAGGAGGCCAACCATGACCAGGCCACGGATCAGCAGCGAACAAGACGACGGCACCGTACCGGTCGCCTGCACCTTGACGTCAGCGGACCTGGCGGCGCAGGGCAGGCGCTGGGAGCGGCTCGCCGCCCGGGCGATGACCGAACGCGCCGAGACCGCGGACGGCCTGCGCCTCGTGTTCCGCCCCGAACCCGGCGCCGAGGAAGAGCTGCGCGCACTCGTGGCCGTGGAGAACGAGTGCTGCGCGTGGGCCGAGTGGGCGGTAGCGGCGGACGGCGGGCAGCTCGTGCTCAGCGTCCGGTCGGATGCGGCAGGCGTCGCCAGCCTGCACGGCATGTTCACGACGCTGCAGGCATAGCCTCATATTAAGGTCGGAAAACTAGATATTAGGCACGGCTAACCTCGCGAACGGGGAAGTCATAGCTATAGCGTTAGCTCATGACGCGGCGCACCGAACAGATCAGCCTGCACCTCAACGCCTACCTCACCGCGCACAGCAGTCCGCCCGACGCCGTCTTGCGGGAGCTGGCGAACGAGACCGCCGACCTGTTCCCGAACGAGACCGACCTGCAGATCGCCCCCGAGCAGGGCACGTTCATGACACTGCTGACCGAGCTGGCCGGGGCCGCGTCGGCGATCGAGATCGGCACCTTCACCGGTTACTCCTCGATCTGCATCGCCAGGGGGCTGAGGGCCGGCGGGCGGCTGCTGTGCTGCGACATCAGCGAGGAATGGACCGCGGTCGCCAGGAAATACTGGGAGAAGGCCGGCCTGGAGGACCTGATCGAGCTGCGCCTCGGCCCGGCCATCGACACGCTCTGCTCGCTGCCCGACGAGGAGCTGTTCGACCTGGCGTTCATCGACGCCGACAAGGGCGGCTACCTCGGCTACTGGCGGCAGGTCGTGCCCAGGATCCGCGCGGGCGGGCTGATCATGGTGGACAACACGTTCTCGCATGGCCGCGTGATCGACGCGGGCAACGACAATCCCGTCGTGATCGCGGTCAGGGACTTCAACGACCATGCCGCCGCCGACGACCGCGTCGACCTGGTCATGGTCCCCATCGGGGACGGGCTGACGCTGGCACGCAAGAAGTGACACGCGTGCCCTCCGGCAAACCACGGTGAACCTGTGATCGTCCCCGGGCCGGGCGAGAGCGCCCGGCCCGGGGACGACCCGCGCTGTCAGGCGTCGATGATCAGCACGACGTTCCCGACCCGCCCGGGAGCCGCAGGGAAGCCGGTAGCACCCTGGTCCCTGAGACGGGCCAGGGGCACGCGGACCGCGCAGGATCGCGCAGGACCGCGCCGGATCGCGCAGGACCGCGCCGGATCGCGCCAGGCTAGCCTCCGCTGACCGCCCCGCCGAGGTAGAGCGCTCCGATCTCCGGGTTCTCCAGCACCTCGCGCCCGGTGCCGGACAGCCGCACCCGGCCGTTCTCCATCACCACGCCGTGGCTGGAAAGCCGCAGCCCGGCGCGGGCGTTCTGCTCCACCAGCAGGATCGTGGTGCCCGCCGAGTTCATCTGCCTGATCGCGTCGAACACCGTCTTGAGGATCTTCGGCGCCAGCCCCATCGACGGCTCGTCGAGCAGCAGCAGCCTGGGCTCGAGCATCAGCGCCCGGGCGAACTCGACCAGCCGCTGCTGCCCGCCCGACAGGCCCGTAGATCTGGTACAGGACTCCTTCGATGATCAGCGCCACCGCGTAAGTGACGAGCAGGGTCATGGACGTCCGCTCGCGGCCGCGCAGCGGCCTGATGAACGCCACCTGGATGATGATGCCGAGGACGAACATGGCGGGCACGGTGACGAGCAGGCCGATGAACAAGCCGATGCCCAGCCGCACCGACAGCGTGTAGCTGAGGTAGGCACCGAGCACGACCAGGATGCCCTGGGCGATGTTGATGATGTCGAGCACGCCGAAGATCGGCGTCAGGCCGACCGCCATCAGGGCGTAGACGCCCCTACGAGTATCCCGTCGACGATGGCCTGGTAGATCTCCGTCGCCATGCGCCCTCCGCCGGGCTCTTAGGGTTTCAGCTTGACCAGTTCGGCTTGGGGTTGATGATCGGTACCGATCCCGTCGCGCTGGCCGGAAGGACCTGGTTGAACGCTTCGTTCGGCTGCCACTGGAAGGTGAACGCGACGGCCTGGTGGTTCTGGCCGAGCGAGTCGAACTTCACCGGTCCCTGCACACTGCTGAGCGTAGCGCCGCCGTGCAGGTAGGCAATGATCTTGGTGTTGTTGGTGCCGCCCGTCGCCACCACCGCCTGGTCCATGACCTGCCCGACGTCGAACACGTTGTGAGCGGCCAGGTTGGCCGGGCTGCTGAAGACGGTCGGCGCGCCCCCGGCGCCCTCTACCAGCGCGTAGCTGTAATGCGCGGCGACGGACGCTGACGGCGTGGTCAGCAGCGAGGAGAATGGCCCGAACGCCAGGTCCACGTGATCGGAGGCGAACAGGGTCTGGTAGTTGGTCGCCACCTGCGTCGGTGAGCTGTTGTCGTTGAGGATCTTGAGCGTCACCTTGCGGCCGAGGATGCCGCCGCGGGCGTTCACGTCGCTGACCCAGAGCTGGTAACCGCGCTCGAAGGCCTGTCCGTCCGCCGAGAAGTCGCCGGTCAGCGAGAGTGACGCGCCGATGGTGATGGGCGCGCTGGAGCTGGAGCTAGAGGTGGGAGTGGTACTGCCACTGGCACTGGTGCCGCTGCTACTGCTGCTGCACGCCGCGAGCGCCCCTTAGGGACAGGACTGCCGCCGCGGTCAGGGCCAACGAATTTCTGGAGAACCAGGGGAGGTCAGGTCTCACGCCCGGTCCCTCCTTCCTCCTTTAGTCAGATTCCGCCTTTGGTCAGGTTTCGCATACTGTCAGGGTCTCGCCTGCGGCGAGGTCCCACTTATGGTAAATGTTCGATTACAGTTCGCTGTCGCTTCTGGTCAGGCCTCGCCGGTGCCGAGCCCGTCGGACACGTCCGCGTGCTCGCTTATCAAGGTGAGGCCCGCCGAGTCCGCCTGCTGCCGCAGCAGCGCGGCGAAGTCGGCGTCGCCATATCCGCGTCCCACCAGGCCCTGGATGAGCTGATGGACGGTCGCGGCCACCGGCATCGGCACCTCGTGCTCCCGCGCTGCGGCCAGACCGAGGTCAAAATCCTTCCGCAGCAGCGTGGCGGTGAACGTGGGCTCGAAGTCCAGGTTCACGTAGGCAGGCGTCTTATACGCGGTGAACAGCGAACCCATCACGCTCTTATTGAGGCAGTCGAGGAACGCCTGCCTGCTGATGCCGCTCTTCTCCGCGAGAACGGTTATCTCGGCTAGTGACTGGGCCACCGCTCCGAGGAACAGATTGTGGCAGAGCTTGACCGTCCTGGCCATCTCGCCCTCGCCGACGTAGGTGACGCCCCGGCCGAGCATGGTCAGGTACGGCTCCGTCAACACGAAGGCGTCCCTGGGTCCGGAGACGGCAGCCGTCATCTTTCCGGCCCGCACCACCTTGGGGTTGCCCATCACGGGCGCGGCGAGCAATGCGGTGCCGCGCTCGGCAATGTCGGCCCGCACGCGCGCAGAGGCCTCAACCGATACCGTGGAGCAGTCCACCAGCACCCTGGGTGCCGCGCCGCCGGCCGCGGACATCAGCCCATCCGGGCCGAGCACCGCGGAGATCAGGTCATCTGATGACCCGACCGTGATGAACACGATATCCCTGGTGCCCAGTTCCGCGGCCGATCCCGCAGGCTTGGCGCCCAGCCGTACGAGCGGCTCCGCTTTGGCCGGCGAACGGTTGTAGACGGCGAGATCGCAGCCGGCCATGAGCAGCCGGCGAGCCATCTCCGCACCCACGCGCCCGGTGCCCAGCCAGCCGAGCCGGCGTGCGTCCTCAGGTCCGGCCATGCCGCCAGATCCCTCCGCCTCTGGTCACAATCGTTTGCACCTGAGACTGGCCTCGTGCCGTGCCGTTTGTCAATGCCGCATGCCCAACCTGTTACCAAAACGGTTTCGCCGCTGAACGTTGCGGTTCACCGCGCCGGGTGGCGCGCTTATCACGCCGGTCACGCGCCGCGGTACGCCGCTCAGGCCCGCCGCGTCACATCCGCCTCTGCGGCCCCGCAAGGTGCCTATAGCCTCGATTAACCGCCCCGGCAATCGATTGCGTCGGCTTCGGATTCCGCGGGCTATCCGGGCAATGCCCCGCCAGCGCGGCGTGAGGGGGCACGGCGCAGCGGGACCGGCGCCGCGGTGGCCGCGTCGCCCGCGTCATCGAGTCCGGCCTGTGCGCCCAGCCCAGCGGGTTCGGCGGTGGACCCGCGGACCACGAGCTCGGGCGCGAGATACAGGATCTTCACCGGCCCCTCGCGCTCGCCGATCCGCTCGAGCAGCAGCTGCGCCGCCTCGGTGCCCAGCTGGTAGTGCGGGAAACGCACGGTGGTGAGCGGCGGCCGGAGCCTGTCGATGAACGGCATGTCGTTGAAGCCGATCACGGAGATGTCGTCAGGGCATTGCCGGGCGGCCTCGTCGAGCGCGGCGTAGCACCCGACGGCCAGCATGTCATTAGCGGCCGCCACCGCCGTGAAGCCGCCGCTCCTGGCCAGCAGCTCGCGACAGCAGCGAGTGCCTTCCTCGACCGTGTACCGGCCGGCGTAGGCGATCAGGTCCTTGCTGACTTCAAGTCCGTGCGATGCCATGCCGTCCCTGAACCCCCGCAGGCGGCTCACGCCGGTAGATGCCTCCTGCGGGCCGGCGATGTGAGCGATGCGAGCATGGCCGAGCCTGGCCAGATGGGTGACGACCATCCGGATGCCCTGCTCGTTGTCGACCGAGACCGAGGGAAAGCTGTAGTCCTGTGATAGCCGGTTCATCAGTACCACGGGCAGATCCGCCGCTGCCGCCTCGGCGAGGAGCCGGTCATGCAGGGTGGCGGTCGCGAGCACGAAGCCGTCGACGTGACGCGCCCGCATCTGCTCGAAGATCAGGCGTTCCCGGCCTGCGTCGGCGTCGGTGTTGCCGATCAGGGCCACGTACCCTGCCGCCGCGAGCTTGTCTTCCAGACCGCGCACGATCGGCGGGAACAACGGGTTGTTCAGGTCGGGAATCAGCACTCCGACCGTGTGCGAGCGCCGGGTCCGCAGGCTGCGCGCCACCGGATTCGGCCGGTAGCCGAGCTTGGCGGCGGCCGCCGTCACCCGGCGCGCGGTGTCCTCGCTGACCAGGATGCGGGTTTCCGGATTGAGCGCCCGGGACGCAGTGGCCGGGTGTACGCGGGCCGCGGCCGCCACGTCGCGCAGCGTGGCCGGCCGGTCAGGCATGGCTCATCTTGCTCCCCCAACAAACGGGCGTGGCACCGTGCCGCACGTCATCCCATTTCGGACGCACTAACACTATCGCCGCGACCGGTCCCAGGGCACCACCGCGGCATGACCGGTCAGCTTC
>Ga0187780_10003180_pt1 | contig 12421 bp, 9 predicted proteins | sample 1015_Q2_SP10_20__FD_132429 | JGI IMG/M metagenome (GOLD analysis project Ga0187780, IMG submission 132429) | Tropical peat soil microbial communities from peatlands in Department of Meta, Colombia - 1015_Q2_SP10_20_MG | ecosystem: Environmental > Terrestrial > Soil > Wetlands > Peat | place...
CATACACTGACAACGCAGTGGGCGCCGTGAACGGTCACCCTGTGAGCGATGTCAGCTATTCCCTGGCGCCCAGTTTGGCTCTGGACGAGACGACTCCGCGGTCGCATTTGTTGTTAACGTACGCCCCAGGCTTTACTTTTTATCAGCGCCTCAGTTCTCGGAACGAAGCTGACCAAAACGCTTTGGTGGAGTTTGAATATCGCCTGAGCCCCTACGTAACTTTCAGCGCACGGGACAGGGTGCAGAAAAGTTCAAGTGTGTTTAACCAGCCAGATCTGGCTTCTTCCGGCGGAGTCTCCGGTGGTGCGGAAGGCGCAAACTTTTCGGTGAATGCGCCGATCGCTGATCAGCTCAGCAACCTGGGAAACCTCGGCCTGACGTGCCAGTTCAGCCTCAACAGCATGATTGGGGCGGCCGGAACGTTCACGAATCTTCACTATCCGAACCAGGCGCAAGTTCCAGGCCTATTCGATAGTAGCTCCCAGGCGGGATTAGCGTTCTATTCGCTTCGCGTTTCGAAGATCAACTACTTCGGAGCCACCTATGAATACCAGCGACTGATCTCTTATCCGACTGGCGGAATCAGCGAAACGCAGACTCACGCTGCCTTGCTCTTCTATACTGTCTATCCGACGCCACGACTTTCGATTTCGCTGTTCGGGGGGCCTCAACACTCGGATTCGGTGCTGCCAGCTCCGGTATTGCCCGCACGCGAATGGACACCAGCGGCGGGTGGAAGCGTAAGTTGGCAAGGGCAGTCCAACAGTTTCGCTTTGAGCTACTTGCACAGCATCGCTGCGGGCGGAGGGTTGCTGGGTCCGGTCCAACTGGACAGCGTTAATGCGTCAGTACGGCAACGAATTGCCAAGACCCTCAGTGGATCCTTGACAGGGGGATACGCTCAAAATGATCTTCTAGGTAAATTCGTAGCGGGGCCCAGTAACGGCCACTCGATCTCCGGAACCGCGTCGTTGCAGCAGCGCCTCGGCCAGCATATGAATTTGCAGCTCGGATACACGCGACTCCACCAGGACTATAGCGACGTGGCGGTCATTTCCTCAGTTCCCAACACGAACCGGGAATTTGTTTCCCTCTCCTATCAATTTGCAGCGGCCTTAGGAAGATAGTTATGGTAGACGATCTGGACGAGAAAGAATCGCAGGGCCTTGACCTTGAGCGTTACCTGGGGGTGGTGCGGCGTCGCCACCTTCATTTCCTGATACCGCTCTTCCTCGCTTGGACAGCGGTGTGGGCTGCAAGTTGGGTTCTCCCACCGCGCTACGAGTCGACAACGCTGATCCTGGTCGAGCAACCCACGATGCCCAAGGATTATGTTACGCCGAACGTCAACGACGACCTGCAGGAGCGGATGCAGAGCATCACTCAGCAGATTCTCAGCCGGACCAGACTTCTGCACATCATCGATCAGTTCGATCTCTACTCTGGCAAGCACGCCCATCGCTCGTCTGACGAGAAGGTCGAACTCATGCGCAAAGATATTGACATCGAACTGGTACGCGACAAACTGAACCAGATTACCGCGTTCAATGTCTCCTACTCCTCGGGCAGCCCGGAGATGGCGCAGCATGTCACAAGTGAATTGACCAACTTGTTCATTAACGAAAACCTCGAGGTGCGCCAAAAGGAGTCAACCGACACCACGGAGTTCCTCGAAAACCAACTGGAAGCGGCCCGCAAAGATCTTTCAGATCAAGAGAACAGGGTTCGTCAGTTCAAGGCTGAGCACGTAGGGGAAATGCCCGGACAACTGACTAGCAATCTCCAGATTCTGCAAGGCCTGCAATCTCAACTTCAGACTGAAGAAGACGCTCTTAATGCTGCCCGTCAGCAGCGCGTATATCTGCAAACCCTGGCCGACCAATACCGGGCGATGCAAGCTCCGGCGAAGAGTGCGGACGGCACTATCTCCATCGGACCAGCGGCGATCGAACAGGAGTTGGAGAAGCTCAAAGCGCAACTCGCTGATCTGAGCTCCCACTACACCGATCACCATCCCGATGTTCGCAAGCTGAAGGAACAGATTGCGAAGACTGAGAAGATGCGAGACCAACTTCTCGCGAGTCTGAAGACAAAGACACCCGACGGTACGACCGACAGTCCGGATGCGGCCATTCCCACCAACCAGACTGCCGATCCAGCGCAGGCGACCGTGTTAGCTCCCGTCGAAAGCCAGCTGCGATCGAATCAACTCGAGATCACCAACCGCGAACGCTCGATTGCGACATTGAAGGCTAAGGTCGAGGACTATCAGGGACGTCTGAACCAGGAGCCGATCCGCGAGCAGCAGTTGGCTGACTTGACTCGTGGATACGACCAGTCCAAGGCGACCTATGACGAACTGTTGAAGAAGAAAAATGAGTCGAAGATGGCGACGAGCATGGAATTGCTTCAACAGGGAGAAAGATTTCGGATGGTTGATCCTCCCAGCCTCCCTCAGAAGCCGGATTTTCCCAATCGTCTCAGGTTCTGCGGCATAGGGCTCGGCGCGGGGTTGGCTCTGGGTGGAATCTTCGTAGCAGCCTTTGAGATGATGGACGGTCGATTGCACACGGAAAAGGAAATCAAGGAGTTGTTGCCGGCCAACGTGCTTGCTGAAATCCCCGCAATCGTGAATGCATCCGATGCCGATCGCGCGAAGAGGCAGTCCTGGTTGGGCTGGGGGACAGCCGCCCTGGTGTTTGCTTTCATCTTGGCGGGATCGGCGTTCAGCTATCTGCGCGGGTGAACTTCTGCCATGTACAAAGCCTTTTACAAGCTGCAGCGGAACCCTTTCGAGATCACGCCTGATCCGTCGTTCCTGTTTGCCACGAAGAAGCACAATGAGGCATTGGCGGCGCTCTACTATGGAGTTCGCCGGCGAAAAGGCTTCGTGGTGATGACTGGCGAGGTCGGCACGGGCAAGACGCTCCTGGTCCGCTGCCTTTTGCAGGTGTTGAACCAACCTGACGTTGCCTATGCCTACGTATTCAACCCTCGCCTGAACCCCATGGAATTCCTGCAGTACGTCGCGGGGGACTTCCACATTCCCACCGCCGGCAAATCGAAGGGCGAGCTTCTGCTCGACATGAGTACGTATCTGATTGGTCGTCATCAGAAGAGCTTCACGACGGTCCTCGTGGTGGATGAGGCCCATCATCTGTCGACAGAGGTGCTGGAGGAAATCCGGCTGCTGACCAATCTGGAAACGTCGGACCAAAAGCTCCTCCAGATACTACTTGTGGGCCAGGAAGAGCTGGATGAGAAGCTCGATTCCAGTGACTTGCGGCAACTCAAGCAGCGCATCGCGCTGCGCTCACGCCTCGGGGCACTGGACCTCGAAGAGACGCGCGGCTATGTCCATCGGCGCCTGAAACTGGCGGGAAGCTCGAATCCCTCGCAGATATTTCCGATGGAAACAATTCTTGAGGTTCACCGGCACTCCCGCGGTTTTCCTCGCCTGATCAACACGCTCTGCGAAAACGCTCTCATTCACGGTTACGCCGCGCAGTCGCAGAGCATCGGCCCGGAAATTGTCGAAGAGATTGCCGACAACTTCCGCCTCGATGTGGAGCAGCCGTCGGCGACCGAAGACAAAAAACAAGGGATTCGCTCGGAGGAAGTCGAGCGGGCGGCTCGGACTCTTCTGGAACTCTATTCGTACCTGCAAAATGCACAAGATCGTCAAGAGCGCGTCCGAGGGACATTTGGCGCGGGAGCCCATAAGAATGAGCCGTATATTTGATGCTCTGCAGAGGTCTGGAGTAGAGCAGACCGGAGTCGAACACCCGGACATGTTGTCGGTGGCCACGGAAGTCTTCGAGGCTGCAAGGGCCGAGAAGCTCACCGATCACGCACCCGCAGAGCAGCCGGTGGTCATCCAGGCTCCACTCGCCAAGGCCGCGGGTGGCGGCGCCAAAGCCCCCGACCAGGAGAAGGCGGCTGACCTTCTGGCAGAATTTCCTTTTTTGGAAGTGAGTGCTATGCCGTCGAGCCGGCTTGTGTTCCTAACCGCGCCTGACAGTCTGGCCGCCGAAAAGTTTCGGTTCCTTGGTGTTCGCCTGCGACATCTTCGGCAGAATCGGCCGTTGAAGAAGGTGCTGATCACCAGCACCATTCCCGAGGAAGGAAAGAGTTTGGTTTCGGCGAACCTGGCTGGTGCATTGGCCCAGCGAAGCCAGAAGGTGCTCCTCATTGAAGGCGATCTGCGACGGCCGACTCTGGCACAGCAATTTAGCCTAGGCCGGCTGGCTGGGCTCGGAGAATGGCTCAAGGGTGACCGCCACGCCATAACCAATATTTACCGCCTTGACGGTCCGGGTTTCTGGCTCATGCCCGCGGGGGATCCGCCAGCGAATCCGCTGGAACTGATGCAGTCGGGCAGTCTCTCCCAGTTGATGGACCGATTAGCCCCCGTATTTGACTGGATCATTGTGGATTCTCCGCCTTTGCTCCCCCTGGCCGACACCACCGTCTGGGCTCGGATGACAGATGGAACTTTGCTGGTGACGCGTGAGGGGGTCACGGAGAAAAGATCGCTGCAGCGTGGTTTGGAGATTTTGAAAAAGTCTGACCTCCTGGGAGTTGTGTTGAATGGTTGCAGCAGCGCAGACAACGAGAACTATTACCAGCGGTATTCTCCTCAACGAGCGAAGTAGATTGCCCGTTCCCAGCAAGCTGTTGTCGATGTACTCTTAACAACCCAGTTCACATCCCTCCCCTCAACAGTTAAGTCCAGGCTCAAACCAGTGCCTGTTTGTTCGTCCTCGATCCTCGAACTGCCCTAAAGGCAGAATTCAGGAGAAGAAGTCGTGACTTTGCGTCGTTCATTTGACAACGTAGATATTCCACAAAGGAGCGAGTCGTCCCCTGCTCGCGAAATCCTCAGTCAGGAGACTTTTCATCGGGTGATTTCGCTGGAGCGGAGGAGAACCGAGCGGTCTCGCAAGCCCTTCATGCTCATGCTGGTGGATAGTGTGGGGCATCAGTCCGAGATCGTTCGCGAGAACCTGGGTAAGCTGCTGGCCGTTCTCTCGGCATCCACGCGGGAGACCGATGTGATTGGGTGGTATGAAAGCGATCGCGTCGCGGGAGGTATGTTTACCGAAATTGGCGTAGGCGATCGCGCGACCATCGTGACCGCAATGACTGCCCGGTTGAACGAGATTCTGCATAGCAATCTGAGTATCGAGCAATTCAGGATTTCGTTCCACGTGTTTCCCGAAGATTGGGATCTCGAGATGCGGAAACGTCCGAGCAATCCTCCACTGTACCCGGATCTATCGAAGCGGAACGCCGCAAGGCGGATCTCGGGTGCCCTGAAGCGGGGCATGGATATCGTAGGCAGCATGTTGGCCCTTGTCTTGTGCACTCCTCTGTTTCTTGGAATCGCTTTGGCCATCAAAGCAACTTCTAGAGGGCCAGTCTTCTTTCGGCAACGGCGTATCGGACAACATGGCGTTCCATTCGTTTTTCTGAAGTTCCGATCCATGCATGTCGGCAATGACGCCAATATTCATAAGGAATACGTCACGCGATTGATTGCTGGAAAGGCACAACGCAACCCATCCAACGGGAATGGTGAAGGAGTGTTCAAGTTAACCCAGGATCCGAGGATCACGCGAGTTGGTGCCTTTCTGCGACGAACCAGCCTGGATGAGTTGCCGCAGTTCATCAACGTATTCAAAGGGGAGATGTCGCTCGTGGGCCCACGGCCGCCAGTCCCCTATGAGGTTGAAGCTTACGATCTGTGGCATCGCCGGCGTCTGCTTGAGGCCAAGCCCGGGATCACTGGTCTCTGGCAGGTTAGCGGACGCAGCCGCGTGACCTTTGATGAGATGGTTCGCCTCGATTTGCGTTACGCGCGCACCTGGTCCCTTTGGATGGACATCAAGATCCTGTGGCGCACGCCTGGGGCAGTTGTGCTTGGCGAAGGCGCGCACTAGACAATCCTCTCCCGGTTTTGCCTAATAACGATCCGTCTCAAAATATGCTCACAAGTCTCGCAAAAACTCGGAGTGCGAACGCAATGCCAGGGAATGGGAGTGAAGTTATGGTTAAGTTTGGCGTTGTAGGGTATGGGTACTGGGGGCCGAACGTGGTTCGGAACCTAAACCGCCTGGACCAAGCCGACGTCGTCGCGGTATGCGACAAGAGCGCGGCCGCACGAAAGAAAGTCGCGAAAGCCTATCCTGGGGTGCGGTTGACCGACGATTCGGCGGAATTGATGTCCTCGCCCGGAATCGACGCCATCGCTGTGGTGACGCCGGTCTGGACGCATTATGAACTGGCCAAAGCGGCCCTGCAGCATGGTAAACACATTTTCGTAGAGAAGCCGTTCACCAGCAACGCAGCTCAGGCACAAGAACTGATTGATCTGGCCGCACGAAAGAATCTGAAAATCATGGTGGACCACACCTTCCTGTTCACCGGCGCGGTCACAAAGATCAAGCAACTGTTGCAAGACGGTGCACTGGGCAAGCTGTACTACTACGATTCCACTCGCGTGAATCTCGGGCTGTTTCAGCACGACGTAAATGTGGTTTGGGATCTTGCTCCTCACGATCTGTCGATCATCGACCACTTGATTCAGCACACCCCCGAAGCCATCTCCGCCACGGGCCAGACGCACCTCAACGGACACGAAGACGTAGCCTTCATTACGCTTTATTTTCCTGATAAAGTCATCGCCCACATCAACGTGAATTGGCTGTCGCCGGTGAAAGTTCGCACAACGCTGATCGGCGGAGAAAAGAAAATGCTGGTCTGGAACGATCTTGAGGCAGACGAAAAGATCAAGATTTATGACAAGGGCGTAGACGTCACCAGCCGCGAGGGCCTGTATAGCTTGCTAGTGAACTATCGCTCGGGCGACATGTGGGCGCCACAGATTGAACAGGTCGAAGCGCTGACCCGGGAGTTAGCCTACTTCGTTGACTGCATCGCCAAAGATGAAACCCCTCTCAACGACGGCGCGGCCGGCCTTCGTGTGGTGAGGATGCTGGAGGCAGCCAACCAGTCGATCCGCAAGCGAGGAGAGCTAGTCTACCTGTGATTTCGCTCGATTCGTTTCCTCCAGAATGCTCAGCCTTTCAGCTTTCCTGTACAGTCCAAAAACGAATTCATGACAAGAACGCAGAGTGCAACTCAAAACGGCGTGGCCGAAAGGCTCGGGCAACGGTGAAACCCACTGTTCTGGTAGTTACGACGTCTTGCTGGTACCCGACTGCTCGGCTGGCGATGGCCCTGGCCAGCGCCGGATGCGAGGTTGAGATGGTGTGCCCCAAGTCTCATCCTGCGCGTAAGACGAGATCCGTCCGTCGAACTCACGCCTACTACGGGTTGTCGCCATCGATTTCGTTTGCTCATGCCATCGCGATTACCCAGCCCGATTTCATTGTCTCGGCGGATGACCTTGCCACGCAGCACCTCCACCGTCTGCATGCTCGGGAGAAGCGTAACGGGAGGGCCGAATCTGCGATCTGTGCCTTGATCGAGTGCTCGCTCGGCAGCCCGGAAAGTTTCCCGGTCGTGGATGCAAGAGCTGCTTTTATGGACTTGGCCCATCAGGAGGGCCTGCGTGTTCCACCGACCCAAGTGATCCGGAACATCGATGAACTCAGAACATGGGTCGCCCGCATGGGTCTTCCGACTGTCCTGAAAGCGAACGGCACCTCAGGCGGTGATGGCGTGAGGATCGCGCACACTTTGAGCGAGGCCGAACGCTTCTTTAAGGAACTGCAAGCTCCTCCTTTGCTTGCTAGAGCGGCAAAGCGGGCAGTGGTCGACCAAGATAAGACCCTGGTTTGGCCGTCGATACTACGGCGTCGGCCCGTGGTGAATGCCCAGACATTTGTGGCGGGCCGCGAAGCAACCAGCGCCATTGTCTGCTGGAATGGCGAGGTCCTCGCCAGCCTCCATTTTGAGGTGGTCAACAAGGCGAGTTCGGCTGGACACGCCACTGTATTGCGCCTGATCGAGAACGCGGAAATGTCGGCTGCTGTCGAGGCAATGGCTCGCCGCCTCAACCTTTCCGGGCTTTACGGTTTTGATTTTATGCTGGAGGCGGAGACTGGAAACGCACACCTCATCGAAATCAATCCCCGATCTACTCAAGTCGGGCATTTGAGCCTGGGGCCGGGCCGCGACATTCCCGCGGCCTTATATGCCGCTCTGTCTGGCCAAGCTGTGCAATCGGCGCCCAAGGTTACAGAAAACGACACGATCGCGCTGTTCCCGCAAGAGTGGATCAGAGATCCCGAAAGCCCGTTTCTGCGGTCGGCGTATCACGATATTCCCTGGGAAGAACCTGAGCTGATTCGTGATTGCGTCAGCAATCACCAGAAACAGAGCGCGTGGTATTCCTGGTCCGCCCAGAAGCAAGTTTCTTCGGCAGCCCAATCCTCTCAGTCCATGGCCGCTCCAGCGAAGGGTCAAACCGGAGGTCTGGATTGGGGGCGGAAGTAAGTTTCCATCATGAATAGCGAACTTTCAAAGAAGAAGCCGCTTCGCATCATGAAGTTTGGCGGGACGTCGGTGGGACGTGCGTCTGCCATCCAAAAAGTAGTCGGCATCATTCGAGGCGCTTCGCGTGACGGTGACCTAGTGGTAGTGGTCTCTGCCATGAGCGAGGTGACCAACCAACTGATCGAAGCAGCCACGCAGGCACAGGCAGGCAATCGCGAATCAGTGGAGATGATCTTCGAGCGGTTGCGCGGCCGGCACAACGCGGTGGTCAGTGCGTTGATCCATTCGGTCCCGGTCCGGAGCCGCATCAATTCGGAAATGGAACGAGTCTTTCGCGAAGGTGAACGTCTGTGCCAGGGAACAGCTCTGCTGCGCGAGTTGACGCTGCGGGCGCGTGATTCGATCTCGAGCCTCGGCGAACGTCTCGCCGCTCCGTTGGTTGCGGCCGCACTGACGGAATGCGGTGTAGCGAGCGAGGCGATTGAAAGCACGGAACTCATCCAGACCGACTCGTGCCACGGCTGCGCTGACCCGCGTATGGACGTGACCGGCGAACGCTGTCAGGCGCGCTTGCGCCCGCTTCTGCAGAAGGGCGTCGTTCCCGTAGTGACAGGCTTCATTGGGGCAAACGCAGAGGGCGTGCTCACCACGCTCGGGCGTGGAGGGTCGGATTATTCTGCGACCATTCTGGGCGCGGCTCTCGGCGCGGATGAAGTGACCATCTGGACCGATGTGGACGGCCTGATGACCGCCGATCCACGGCTGGTGCCGGTCGCGTCCACGATTCCCGAAATCTCGTATCGCGAAGCTGCGGAATTGGCGCACTTTGGCGCCAAGGTTTTGCATCCGAAGACTCTCAGTGCGGTGACCCAATGTGGCATCCCATTGTGGATTCGCAACACGTTTGCCCCGGAGCGGGCAGGAACGCGAATCACGCCCACCGGCCCCTTGACCGATGGCGGTGTAAAGGGGCTTACGGCAATCAGCGACGTCGCGCTCATTTCCGTGAGTGGCCCCGGGATTGTCGGCATGCCCGACGTTTTGGGCCGGACGTTCGCGACCACTGCGGCGGTTCGAGCGAACGTTTTGCTGATCTCGCAATCGTCCTCACAGAACGATATTTGTCTGGTGGTTTCTTCTGCGGTTGCGGAGCGCACGCTTGAGGCCCTCCGGCGCGAGTTCGCGCAGGATCTGGCACACGAAAAAGTGGAGCACATCACCCTTGACCCGACGGTTGCGATCCTCACTGTAGTGGGCAAGAACATGCGTGGCTCCGCAACAGTCGGCCGTACGTTTACCGCTCTCGGCCGGGAGAAACTCAACATCCTCGCGATCGCGCAAGGTTCTTCGGAGTGCAACATTTCCTTCGTCGTGTCGAAGGACGACGTGCGGACTGCACTCGATACCACGCATCGGGAATTCCGGCTGGGCGTAGTGGACCCGCCAGCACTCCCCGTCAAGAGCGCAGATATGAACCCTGCAGCGTGGCGCTCCGAAGCGGAACGGCGAACTGCCAACGCCGACTGAGCAATCCTCGAGGCTGGATCAAGTAGCAGACCCGGAGCATTCCAGTCATGAACCCTTATCTATCCATCGCGCCAGACGTGAAGCTGGGACGCGATGTAAAACTCTCCAAGTTCATCAACCTTTACGGTTGCGAAGTCGGCGATGAATCCAAGATCGGCGCCTTCGTCGAGATCCAAAAGAACGCCAGCGTGGGCAAACGCTGCAAGATCTCAAGCCACACGTTTATCTGTGAAGGCGTCACCATCGAGGACAACGTCTTCATCGGCCACGGCGTGATGTTCATCAACGACAGCTATCCCCGGGCCACCGCGGCCGACGGTAACCTGCAGACTGAAGCCGACTGGAAGGTCGAGCGAACCGTAGTCAAGAAAGGAGCGTCGATTGGTTCTGGAGCCACGATTCTCTCCAACCTCAGCATCGGTGAGAATGCCATCGTGGGAGCTGGCAGCGTGGTGACCAAAGATGTACCGTCCGGCAGCATTGTGGTTGGAAATCCAGCAAAAGTTCTGCGCTACATCGACCAAATTACGGAGGTTTCAAAGTGAGTGGTTCTCATAACACGGCCAACGGTATTCCTTTTCTCGATCTGGTTACTCCTCACGTTGAACTCGAGCAGGAGTTGACTGAGGTATTTCATAAAGCCTTGCGCACTGCCGGATTCATAGGCGGCCCCATGGTCGAGGAATTTGAGAAGGCCTTCGCGGCCTTCTGTGAGGTCAGCTGTGCGGTCGCGATCAGCAGCGGCACCGACGCCCTGCGCTTCGCTCTCATGGCCAGCGGAGTGAAGCCCGGCGACGTTGTGGTCACCGTGCCCCACACCTTCATCGCCACCACAGAAGCGATCTCGCAAGCCGGCGCGTTACCGGAGTTCGTGGACATCGATGAGCAGACGTACAACATGGATCCCGCAGAACTTAAGGAGTATCTGAAGAAACAGTGCACCGTCGACGATGCCGGCAGGCTGATAAGTCGCCGCAGCGGCCGCCCGGTCACGGCCGTGGTTCCGGTACATCTTTACGGGCAGATGGCCGACATGGATCCCATCCTCGAACTGGCTGAGCGCTACCATCTTGTGGTGATCGAGGATGCCTGCCAAGCCCACGGTGCCGAATATTTCTCACGCAAACACAACCGCTGGATGAAGGCGGGATCGATGGGAAAAGCCGCAGCATTCAGCTTTTATCCCGGGAAAAACCTGGGCGCCTGCGGCGAAGCGGGTGCTGCCACCACGAACGATGCCGGCATCGCAAAGACTATGAAGATGCTCCGCGATCACGGCCAGGCCACGAAGTACTACCACGACGTCGAAGGCTACAACGGCCGCCTCGACGCAATCCAGGCCGGACTTTTGCATGTGAAGTTGGCTCACCTGGCAAAGTGGAACGCGCAGCGCCGCGAACGCGCAGCGGAGTACAAGCGGCTGCTCAAACATATGGATCGCAGTTTGGTTCCACCCTGCGAGCCATCTTGGTCACGCGCGGTGTATCACCTGTACGTGATCCGCATTGCCGATCGCGAAGGCTTGATAGACCATCTCAAGAAAGTCGGCATCGGCGCCGGAATCCACTATCCCATACCGCTGCACCTACAGAAAGCGTACGCGTCGCTTCAATACAGCGCGGGAGACTTCCCGGTGGCCGAAAAGGCCGCCGCCGAAATCGTCTCCTTGCCAATGTTCCCGCAGCTCAAGGCGGAACAGCAGGCTCGCGTAATGCAGGGAATCCTCGGCTTCAGGTCGACGACAGCCCGGAAACACGTCGAGAATGAGGCAGTCTCCTTAACAGCGACGATTCAGATAGCCTAGGCCGCTTTTCATCTTATCCCCACGTTTTGCAAACAAAAGGACAGCTGAACATGAAGATCTCAGTCATTGGCGCGGGTTATGTAGGGCTCACGACCGCTGCCTGCCTAGCACAGATCGGCCACGACGTATTCTGCAGTGAAAGCGACCTTGAAAAACTCACCAAACTGCGGAATGAGGTAATGCCGCTCTTTGAGCCGCATTTGGAGGACGTCATCAAGGCTGGCCGCAAGGCTGGCCGGCTGCACTTCGGGTCCACAGAAGCGGCAATTGCCTGGGGTAACGCGATCTTTATTTGTGTGGGAACGCCGCCCCTAGCCAACGGTGAGGCGGATCTATCTGCCATCGAAGGAGTTGCCCGAGCGATTGCAAAACAGGCGTCGGGATATCGTCTGGTGATCGAGAAGAGCACCGTGCCGGTGCAGACCGGAGCACAGCTGCAGAAGCACCTCTCGGTCCACAGCAAAAATGGTTTGCGCTACGACGTCGCGTCAAATCCAGAATTTCTGCGCGAAGGTTCTTCGGTTGAGGATTTTCTACATCCCGACCGGATCGTGATTGGAGTCGACTCACCGCGAGCCGAAGACCTCCTGCGGCAAATCTACGAACCGATCATTCGCCAAGATTTCA
>Ga0187780_10003181_pt1 | contig 12421 bp, 11 predicted proteins | sample 1015_Q2_SP10_20__FD_132429 | JGI IMG/M metagenome (GOLD analysis project Ga0187780, IMG submission 132429) | Tropical peat soil microbial communities from peatlands in Department of Meta, Colombia - 1015_Q2_SP10_20_MG | ecosystem: Environmental > Terrestrial > Soil > Wetlands > Peat | place...
ATGGGCCTTCTTCATGATATGATTTATCAAAAGTTAGGACTCCATCAATATTGCTTACACGGTTATACAATGGGTGTTCCCAACTAAAGATAAATATTCCGCCTTGTTTCAAGTATTTATTAATATTCGATAATGTTTTATCTAGATTAGTTGTCCATCCTAGTGCGTATATTGAATAGACAATATCAAAAAAATTATTTGGCAAACCAGGATTATCCTCCATTGGGGACTCAAACAATCTTACAGGAGAGTCGCAATTCTCTAATAACTTTTTTGCTGTATCTATTTGTTTTTTTGACAGGTCTAATCCCCAAAGTTCACCTGCGTACCGATGGTTCATATATTGTAAGGAATGGCCACTTCCACAACCAATATCTAACACCTTTAAATCTGTAACATCACCAAATAAATTTAGTTCATCCTCACGCGGTGCAATTGGTCCGTATTCCGGAAGTGGATTTCTCCCAAAAAAGCGAGGCGCTACTTCATCCCAACTTTGCTTGTTAAGCATAAGCGAATCAGCACTCATATTCTAAAACCTCCAAAATAATGTTTAGAACGTATATTCTACATTTATAGATATTTTCCTGCTATCCTTGTTTTTCTTATTAAACAATCCTACTTTTATGTTGAATAAGAAAAAGCGATCTTCTATTTGAAGAATCGCATGTGTTAGTTTAAATACAATACTTCACAATCTTTGCGGGTTCAACTCATAATTTGCCCTCTTTTGAAATGTTAATAATGACGGAGCTGGAGAAAATGGGAAAAATTTTAGCATTTCTACAGAAAAATAATCAGTAGTATCTACTTCTGCTTTAATACACTTTACTCTGTTTTCAATGGCAAAATTTATTTGGTATGCTGTTAGCAATAACATCAATCGAATGTCCGTATTACCATTGACTCCTCTCCATCCAAATTCAAATTTATTAGGAGTATTCGAATAATGTAACAAGGAGTATGCCAGTATCTCATTATCCCCTAATACAATATAACTTCCATTTTGAATTGTTTCCTCGTTAAATATAAGTTCTTCCCATTTTTCAAAGCTTTGAGCTGCTACAGGATTTACTTTATGAGTTTTTTCATAGTTTTCTCTAACAAGATGAATCAATTTGAATTTTAGTTTTTGATTATTACTTATACTACTTATGTCTTTTATGTAAACATCCTGTCCATTAAATTCGGGGAAGACTTGATCAATATCAATCTTTGATATTCGTAATGAAGGCATATATGTCCTTCTAACTTCTAAAAATCCACTTTTTTCATAAAATAATTTTAGTTTATAAGACGTTTCCCAAATAGAAGTTTGTAGTGGTAATTTAAACTCCTTAAAGTTTAGTAAAGCTTTGATTAAAACAGATTCAATTTCAAATCCAAATTGTGGTTTTGTAACTATTGAAAAATATGAACAATTTTGATGGTATTCAGATTTCCAAGCAGTTATTAAACCAACCAACATTTCATTATAATAAGCTTCATAAGTACAAATATTATTTTTTATATGTAAACCTCTTAAAAAGTAGCTATATGTAAAATCATCTTCCCACAACCAGTTTGATAGAATTCCTTCGATGAAGTCAATATTTGGAAATTTGTTATATTTTATGACATAATTTCTGCTAACCATTTACATCACCTCCAGTACAGTTAGTCTTCAGTGTTCTTAGACAAATCTGCCCTTTATTGAAATAGTGGCTGATCATTCAGCCACTATTTTTGTTCAATGCGTTCGATTACTTCAAATCAAACGATTCTTCTTTACCATTCCACTTTATTGTCACTTTAATAATAGATGAATCCTTAGTTACTGAGCATCCTGAACATGCATTAGGTATAGTAATAATAGCATCATCGTTTTTTTCTTCTTTAATATTCGTGTGACTATTATCATTATCAATATCAATTTCTATATTTTTTTTCATTTGTTTGCCATCTTTAAAATGAAAAATATACTTACCGTCTTCTCGCGTACTATCTGTAATATCTGCTGAATATTCACCTTTCCAATGATCGCTTTCGCCCTTAAACAAAAGGGATTCATTTGAGCAACCAACCATCATTAAGAAGATAAACGAAATTATCAAGTAAATTTTCCTCATAATCCATCTCCTTTAATTCACATAAAATATTTATTCTCGAACTTAAATGATATTCCCTTCATTCCACCATAGAACTTTTTTGCAACTTATTTTTATTGAACAATAACTGCCCGATAGTTTAACAAGAAATAGTTGGTATTCAAATTTATCAAAACTTTATTCTAATTCTTAAAAAAGGATTTTGTAGAAAAACACCGAATACTATTTGGAAATTGAAAGAGGTGAAAGGAATGAAAAAAGTATTAGTATTAGGTGGAACTCGCTTTTTTGGTAAAAGGCTAGTAAAGCAATTAATAAATGCGAAATATGATGTAACAATCGCTACAAGAGGGTTAACAAAGGATGGTTTTGGGGATAAAGTGAATCGTATTGTTTTTGATCGAGATAATCCAAATTCAATGGAGCAACTAGCTCAACAATCATGGGATGTAGTATATGATAATATTTGCTATTCTCCAAATGAAGCAAAGGAAATTGTTGATCTATTAAAAGGGAAAGTAGGTAGGTTTGTTTTTACTTCTACATTAGCAGTCTACGAAAAATGTAAAAATGTAACAGAGGAAAATTTCAATCCATTTACTTATCCTATTCAGTGTGGGAGTAGAGAAGATTATACATATGCTGAAGGTAAAAAATTAGCTGAGGCTGTTCTTTTCCAACAGGCAGACTTTCCAGTAGCTGCAGTTCGATTCCCAGTTGTAATTGGTGAAAATGATTATACTGAAAGACTACTATTTCATGTGAAGAAAATTGCAGATCATCAAGAGCTTGTTATAAAAAATCTTGAAAATGAAATGACGTTTATTACAGAGGAAGAAGCAGGGGAGTTCCTTTATTGGCTATCTACTAATGAAGTAACAGGTCCAATAAATGCTTGTTCTAATGATGTCATCACATTTAATGAGTTAATCCAAATATGTGAAGAAGAGCTTGGGACTAAAGCAAATATTGTAGATCAAGGAGAGAAAGAAAACCAATCGCCTTATGATACATATAGTCATACATATTTAAGCAACCAATTAGCAAAGGATTTAGGTTTTAATTTTTCAAATGTGAAAGACGAGATAAAAAAATTAATTCATTATTACCAAAAAAATTGCGTTAAAAAATGAAATATCAGTAGGTGCTCTATATGTTTTAAAGAGCACCTTTTAATGTATTAAAATTGTAAAAAAGGACTTCTTTCTATGATAAGAAAATTTTAATGGATAAGAAACTTTAAATTATAGAAGGTAAAATGAAAAAATTGTTGAAATAAGTAAGTATCTACAAAATTATTTTAATTAAGATTCCTTTGAGTAAGGGAGATGATTGAAATGTAGAAAAAGAGAGAAGAAACTTTAATGATTACATAAAACAGAATTGGAAGCGGTTACGAAAAGATGTTTTTTAGTATTTAATATCATAATTTAAATGAAAGTCTATATAGTGTTAAAAGTAATAGAGCTTACGCATAAATTAAATCAGTATGGTATTTTTATAAGGCTCTTTTTAAAAAGTCTTTTGCTATTTAGGTTTTATAATTAAAGACAGAAGTTTATTGGAACGGAAGGATGCTCGACTCCTATGGGAAATGCGGGAAGGCTGAGACCCCACAGGAGCGAATGCGACGAGGAGGCTCAGCTCACGCCCCATGGAAAGCGAGCATTCTGGAGTGGAAATCAACTTACACATACTAAAATAGCGATAGTCTTTTTACAAAAATATTTATCTGAATATTAGAAGTATTCTTTAATATATTCACCTGAACTAAACCGATAATTAAACCAAATTTTTTGAAAGGGGTAAAAAAATGAGTAAAAGTAAGGTATTAACGTCATTTGAAGAAGCGGTATCTGTGGTTCAAGATGGATCAACCATAATCGTTGGTGGGTTCGGATTATGTGGTATACCAGAAAACTTAATATTTGCTTTACGTGAAAAGGGAGTAAAAGATTTAACGATCGTTAGTAACAACTGTGGAGTGGATGATTTTGGACTTGGACTACTTTTAGCAAATAAGCAAATTAAAAAAATGGTCTCTTCCTACGTAGGTGAAAATAAAATTTTTGAAAAGCAGTTCCTAAGTGGAGAACTTGAAGTAGAACTAGTACCTCAAGGAACCTTAGCTGAGCGAATTCGTGCAGGCGGAGCAGGTATACCAGGTTTTTATACAGCAACAGGTGTAGGTACTCCAATAGCTGAAGGGAAAGAACATAAGGAATTTGATGGAAAAACGTATTTACTTGAGAAGGGGATTGTTGGAGACGTAGCGCTTGTTAAAGCATGGAAAGCCGACACTCAAGGGAATCTTGTGTTTAGAAAAACAGCAAGAAATTTTAACCCATTAGCAGCAATGGCAGGAAAAATCACGATTGTAGAAGTTGAAGAGTTAGTCGAAGTAGGCGAGCTAGAGGCAGATGAAATACATACACCTGGAATTTACGTTCAACATGTGTTAGTAGGTCAAACTTTTGAGAAAAGAATAGAACGCCGAAAGGTTACACAGTAAAGGAGGAATCGAAATGGATGTAAGACAAATCATTGTAGAGCGTGCTGTTAAAGAGATACAGGATGGAATGTATGTAAACTTAGGTATTGGACTACCAACACTATTAGCAAATTATATCCCTACCGGAATGAATGTCATGCTTCAATCTGAAAATGGCTTATTAGGTATTGGACCTTATCCTACAGAAGAGCAAGTTGATCCTGACTTAATTAATGCTGGAAAGGAAACAGTTACTGCTGTTTTAGGAGCTTCCTATTTTGATAGTGCGGAATCTTTTTCAATGATTCGCGGTGGACATATTGATTTAGCCATTTTAGGTGGAATGGAAGTTTCACAAGAAGGTGATTTAGCGAATTGGATGATACCTGGAAAAATGGTTAAGGGTATGGGAGGCGCCATGGATTTAGTCAATGGAGCTAAAAAAGTGGTAGTTGTCATGGAACATGTAAATAAGTACGGAGAAAGTAAAGTTAAACAAGCATGTACACTCCCTTTAACTGGTAAAGGTGTCGTTCATCGTTTAATTACTGAATTAGCTGTGTTTGATTTTAATGATGGAAAAATGGCATTAGTTGAAAAATCACCACATACTACAATTGAAGAAATAAAAGAGAAAACAGAAGCTAGCTTCACTGTACATCCAAATTTATTATCTGAAGTTTAATTTAAGTGAAGATTAGAAATTATGTAGAGTAATAGAAATGAAGTTAGGAAACCTTTGCAAAATCAAGCAAAGGTTTCCTTAAACATGAAATAAATAACATATAGGGAAAGTAGTTGATTAGATTGAATAAAGATCATGTAGTAGTTGTAAGCGCTATCAGAACAGCGATTGGAAGTTTTAATGGTTCACTTAAAAATGTTTCTGCTGTTAAATTAGGAGCAGCGGTTATTGAAGCAGCTCTTCAAAAGATAAATTTAAATCCTGAATTAGTTGATGAAGTGATCATGGGGAATGTACTGCAGGCTGGCCTTGGACAAAATCCAGCGCGTCAAGCTGCAATATTAGCAGGAATTCCTCAAACGACTTCTTCATTTACAATTAATAAAGTTTGTGGATCTGGATTAAAGACTGTTCATTTAGCAGCACAAGCTATTTTGTCTGGTGAGTCAGAAATCGTTGTTGCTGGTGGCATGGAAAACATGAGTCAGTCACCATATCTACTTGAAGGAGTTCGTGAAGGATATAAAATGGGGCATCAAAAAGTAGAAGATAGCATGATCAAGGATGGATTATGGTGTGCCTTTAATGATTATCATATGGGAACAACGGCTGAAAACTTAGCTGAAAAATATACTATTTCAAGGGAAGAACAAGATCAATTTGCTTTAGAAAGCCAACAAAAAGCTGAAGCTGCGATGAAAGCTGAACGTTTTGTAGATGAAATTGTACCAATAGTGATTCCTCAAAGAAAAGGGGATGATGTTGTATTTAAGGATGATGAATTTCCTAAATTTAATACAACAATGAACGTTTTAGAAAAGCTAAAACCAGCATTTAAAAAAGATGGTACTGTTACGGCTGCAAATGCTTCTGGAATTAATGATGGTGCTGCTGCACTAGTCCTAATGAAGGAAAGTAAAGCGATAGAACTTGGTCTTAAACCGCTTGTAAAATTAGTTGGAAATGCAACTGCTGGTGTAGATCCAAGTATAATGGGAATCGGCGCAGCAGCAGCCATTAAAAAAGTTTTAGAAAAAACGGAGTTAACAATAGATGATATGGATTTAATTGAAGCAAATGAAGCATTTGCTGTTCAATCTATTGCTGTTAGCAAAGAATGTAACTTTGATCCAGCTAAAGTAAATGTTAATGGAGGTGCAATTGCTTTAGGTCATCCGATTGGAGCAAGTGGTGCCAGAATACTTGTTACATTAATTCATGAACTAAAAAGAAGAGATGAAAGTTATGGAGTAGCTGGGCTTTGTATAGGTGGAGGACAGGGAGTAGCAAGTATTGTTGGAAATATTAAATAGTAAAAGAAAAGAAATTAAGGGAGTTAGGTTACTAACTTCCTATTTTATTTCTGTTAATCTGCTAATCAATAAATAAAGCTTAATAGTTCAAAAGATTTGTGATACTATATGTAAGTTAAAATTTTATTAAAAAGGAGGAGATAATTTCTATGATTCCATTAAATAATATGATGAAGAATATCGTACGTAAGAGCACTTTTATTTTTTTAGTTTCATTTTTAGTAGTAGGACTTATACCTGGAAACGAGAAAGTATTTACTGATGTTGTAAAAGCAGATCAAATGCCTACGAAAGCAGGACAAGATGCAAATAAACCGATTACCATAACATTTGCTGGAGATGTAATGTTGGATAAAGGTGTTGGGGCTAAGATTAACCAATATGGTGTAGATTATCCGTTTAAATATGTTACTCCTTATTTTAAAGGTTCAGATCTATCAGTTGTAAATTTAGAAACATCTGTATCAACAAGAGGAAATGCAGAGACTAAACAATTTACATTTCGTTCTCAACCTAAAACTGTTCAAGGAATTAAAAATGCTGGAATAGATATTGTTTCATTAGCGAATAATCACACGTTAGATTACGGTCCAATTGCTTTATTCGATACAATGAATTATTTGAAAAAGGCAAATATCGGCTATACAGGTGCTGGGAAAAATATTGACGATGCCTTTACTGCACAATATAGAACGATTAATGGGAAAAAGATCGCAATCTTAGGGATTAGTCGAGTTTTACCAGATCCTTCTTGGATGGCAAGTAAAACAAGAGCAGGTATTGCTTCAGGCTATACGACGAATCCTATGATGAGCTATGTGAAGAATGTGGTTAAAAAATCTGACTACACAATTGTTTTCATTCATTGGAATAAAGAGCGGATGGATTATCCAGAAGCTTATGCAAGATCAATGGGTAAACAATTTATTGATGCTGGAGTAGATGCCGTAATTGGTGCACACAGTCATTCATTAATGGGTACAGAGTTGTATAAAGGGAAACCAATCTATTATAGTTTAGGTAATTTCGTTTTTGAGGGGAATAGTAGTCCAAAGGGAAAAGAATCGATGATTGTAAAGCTGACATTACAAAATAATAAAGTATCTAGTTCAATCATCCCTCTACATATTGATAATTGTCAGCCTAGACCAGTTAATAACGCATACAACCAAACGATTATTAAGAAATTAAATAAGCTATCGTATAATACCAAATTTACATCGACTGGCTCAATGATTTCTAAATAATCTAATGGGTTGAAAACAAAACACAATTTGTTCAGTAAATTCTACTGAATAAATCGTGTTTTTCACTATTATAATAGAATAGCAACGAATGGATCTAAGTAGCTCAAAGGTATTCGCTAATGGGCAGGCTGGTAGAAGAGTAAAACAGTAAAACGGGTAAAGTAATTTATCCTACTAAAAAGTAAATCTATTGGGCATCTTCATTTGATTTTTAGATATGGAGATGTCCCTTTTTGTATTGTTCAAGTCGTTTCAGCTTTTCTCAAGTACCAATGTTCCATTTTGCTTTCCTTGTACCATGTAGGAATGAGTGAGGTAAACTCTTGATGGTCGTTAACAATTTGGTTAATTCGATCCCACATCTCGTTAATTTTATCTGGTGTAACTTTATGTGACCAAACGATATCAGATGGAATAATCATTGCTGCATAAAGAGCATAATACAACCAAAATTCATTTTCTGGTTCTCCATTAAAATAGCCGTGAATTTGTCCAACGGAAAATGGAATACTAATTCGCCTACTAAACAAAGCTGTTTTATGGAAATCATGGTAAGGATCTCCCCATTCAAAATTATCAAAGTCGATGACACCTGTTAAATGGTGATTGTGAAATAATAAATTGGCAGGATGAAAGTCATCATGTAAAAAATGCATTGGTCGATTATCCAAATAGTGACTAGATTTTTCTACAAACTCCTCTATCTTTTCAATATAAGGGTATGAATAGCCTGCTTCCTTAAAGAGAGTAATGTATCGTTTATATTTATTTAAACGATATGTTTTCCAGGTTTCAGAACTTTCTTTTAGGACAACAGTATGTATCATTTTAAGAGCTTTACCTGCTTGAAATCCACAAAGATACTGTTCTTCACTAGAAAGTGTCGGTAACAGTTCTTCTCCATCCTTCCCCTCAACCCAGCTCATAACTTGAGCACAGATCGATTCTTCTGGTATTTCAATAAATTGAATAGGAATTTGAATCGGAACATGTAAGCTAAAAAAATTTTGTAAGTGAGTATAAACTTCAAATGCAATCTCTTTTTTCTCCAATTGATAGATTTTAATGAAAAGAGATTCATTGTCAGAAAAAGAAACCTTCCATTTTTCTTCAAAAGAAAATCCTTTTGTAATTTGGAAAATTTCTAGTGGTTCCTGATTACCATAAAGTTTTTTTAAGACGGAATAGATTCCCTTCATTTGCAATCCTCCATTTATAAAAATAGCTAGCAAATAATTATTCGTCACATCCTATCAAATTCCTTCGGCTACCCTAAAAATAACTTCTATTGTGATTTTTATGCGCCATGGTGTAAATTTTATTAGCATGGATGTCTTTGTTAAAAAAATTGTTGTTTCTGAGATTATAAATTTTAAAGACAGAAGTTGATTACAATGGAAGGTGCGAGACTCCTGTGGGAATAGCGGGAAGGCTCAGCTCACGCCCCACGGAAAGCGAGCAACCTGGAGTTGTAATCAACAACGCATTCTAAAATAACAACAATGTATATGAAAAAGCCTTACCAATAATAAACATTAAAAGAGTCATTCGTTTTAATATGAATTGTCATTATTACTAATTTTTAGAATTGCGATTGGAAAACTATCACGTTTGACTGTACACTTTATAAACTATATAATGGGAGTACTATAGATTAAAAGGGGGGCTTTCAGTTGGGATCGAGTATCGAATCGGCGAATTGGCGGAAATAGCTCAAGTATCGAAACGTACAATTGACTATTATACGAATTTAGGTTTGCTTGAAGCAAAACGCTCACGGTCAAATTATCGATATTATGCAAAGGAAGCTTTAAATACCCTTCGCATCATTGAACACTGTAAGAAGATGAGAATACCTTTAGAAGAAATTAGAAGATTATTAAAGAATCAACTTCTGCAGAATACTTGTGTATTTGAACAAGTCCATTCAATTTTTGATCAAATCATTCAGCTTGAATGTGAGTTAACTAAATTAAAAACAGGTTTGCAGTTAATGGATGCTAGTGAAAAAGAGGTGCTAATAAATACATTACACCAACACGTTTTTCCGTTAGTACAAACATTAAACACATTTTCAAATAAAGGAGACATGTGAGTAGCGATGTTCTTTCATCCTATGGATATACTCATTTTTATTGCCTTTGGTTTATCGCTTTGGGCACAATCAAAAGTATCAAGTAATTTCTCAAAATGGTCTCAAGTACCAGCAACTTTTGGATATACAGGTGCGGAGGTTGCTAGGAAAATATTAAATGATCGTGGATTATTTCATGTACCAGTAGAAGTGATTCCTGGAAGATTAAGTGATCATTATGACCCTACATCTAAAGTGGTTCGATTATCAGAAGACGTATACTTTGGAACAAGTATTGCATCAGTTTCCGTAGCCGCCCATGAAGTTGGTCATGCCATTCAGCATGAAGAATCTTATGGATTTTTGACATTACGTCATCAAATATTCCCATTGTTAAATTTAACAAGTGGGATTGCACCATTACTTTTACTAGCTGGATTTATCTTCCATGCTACTTCTCTAATTGGATTAGGCATTCTTTTCTTTTCAGTCGTTGTTGCATTTCAGGTAATCACATTACCTGTTGAATTTAATGCAAGTTCACGAGCAAAGAAAATTATGTTAGCAGATGGAATTATTAGTAAAAGCGATGCAGAGGGTGTAAATAAAGTTTTAGGTGCAGCAGCCTTAACTTATTTAGCAGCAGCTCTAATTTCACTTCTTGAATTGGTAAAATATGTATTAATTTTTAGACAAAATGAAGAAGATTAATAGTAATATAGAGTAATAGACTAACTATTATACGGTTTATATACAGGAGGTGAACACCTGAGAAGAGTATTCTCAGGGTTGTCATTGGACATAGTTAACTTGTTTATGATTTTGTTTTTAATCGCACTTACAGCGTTCTTCGTTGCAACAGAATTTGCAATCGTAAAGATTCGTTCAAGTCGTATTGATCAGCTAGTAGCTGAGAAAAAACGTGGTGCATTAGCAGCTAAAAAGGTTATTTCAAATTTAGATGAATATTTATCAGCTTGTCAGCTAGGAATTACGGTTACTGCATTAGGTCTAGGGTGGTTAGGTGAGCCAACAATTTTTCGTTTAATCGAACCTTTAGGAGAAAAAATTGGAATGGCTTCATCGTTTGCGACCACAATTTCTTACATTATTGCCTTCTCCCTGATCACGTTTGTTCATGTCGTGCTAGGTGAACTGGCACCAAAAACGGTAGCAATTCAAAAAGCTGAAGGTGTTGCATTACTACTTTCAACACCTTTAATCTTATTTTATAAAATTGCCTTTCCGTTTATTTGGATGTTAAATCATTCTTCTCGATTTGTTGCAGGCTTATTTGGATTAAAACCTGCTTCTGAATCAGAAGACGCTCATACAGAAGAAGAATTACGAATTATTCTTTCGGAGAGTTTTGAAAATGGGGAAATTAACCAAGCTGAGTATAAATATTTAAATAATATTTTTGAATTCGATAATCGTTTAGCAAAAGAAATAATGGTACCTCGTACTGAGATTGTCGGACTTTACGCAGAAGATAAGCTAGAAGACCATTTAAATACGCTTAAACATGAGCAATATACACGTTACCCGGTCTTCGGTGAGGATAAAGATAATATCATTGGTATGGTCAACGTAAAAGACTTTTTTATTCGTTATTTAGACGGAAAGGTTGATAAAACGTATGACATTGCTTCGTATACTCGTCCAGTCATTCAAGTAATTGAAACAATTGCAATTCATGATCTTTTATTACAAATGCAAAAGAAACGGATCCCTCTTGCAATTTTGTATGACGAGTATGGTGGAACAGCAGGATTATTAACAATGGAAGATATACTTGAAGAAATTGTTGGAGAAATTCGTGATGAATACGATGGAGATGAACAACCTCCTATCCAGCATATTAACGATACACATAAGATAGTTGAAGGAAAAGTGTTGATTACAGAAATAAATGATCTTCTAGGTCTATATGTTGAAGATGAAGATGTAGACACAATTGGTGGTTGGATGTTAACACAAAACCATGATATTAAGCAAGGTCAATCTATTTTCTTTGATGACTATGAGTTTAAAGTAACTTCAATGGACGCACATCAAATTAAACTAGTAGAAATCAAGAAAACAAATATTGATGCGTTACCTGCAAATTAATAATAAACCCGAAGATGAAATTTTATCTTCGGGTTTATTATTTACCTTATATTAAATATGCAATAAGACACTCACCTCAAAATTATTCTAATTTAGTACGTTAAGATTATAAGTAGTGAAAATTTCCTAAAACATATATATACAATAGTTTTAAAAATGTAAAATAGTAACATTTTTTGTTAATTTCTAAATAATCGTTGAAAGTCTGACAGAATGTGATAAAATCTAAATAATCAGAAAAATTGAATAATTGAAAAAGCGAGGAATTTACATGAGTAATGTATTTCGTAAAAAATCAATTTCAAAAATGCTTGATGAAAGTAATAATAGTCAGTTGAAAAGAACTTTAGGTGCTTTTGATTTAACATTATTAGGGATAGGAATGACTATTGGAACAGGTATTTTTGTTTTA
>Ga0187780_10003183_pt1 | contig 12415 bp, 12 predicted proteins | sample 1015_Q2_SP10_20__FD_132429 | JGI IMG/M metagenome (GOLD analysis project Ga0187780, IMG submission 132429) | Tropical peat soil microbial communities from peatlands in Department of Meta, Colombia - 1015_Q2_SP10_20_MG | ecosystem: Environmental > Terrestrial > Soil > Wetlands > Peat | place...
AGCCCTCCCCCAAGAACTGCCAAGAACATTTTCGATACTACTGACAACCCATCTGGCTGTAAATGCCACTTCCGTAACTGCAGTCTGCTGACGGTAATCACCGCATGGTCTCGCAAGTAACGGCGCAATGACGGCGAAATAGAAATTCTAGTTTCGTTAGCCATGATGGTGCATGCACCTCCGCGCGTTCCTAGTCGTTGAGAATCAGGACCAACTGGTCAGATTGCACACGAGACCGCTGAAACCACAGTCGAGGACAGGGGCGCATTCGAGCCGGGACGGGAATCCCGGCGATGACGATTGGTCTTTTCGTCGCTGAGCTCAAACTGCTAACCTGTGCTGGCCGATTCCCGCGCCTCGGGGTCTGGCTATTGCAGTCGAGGGAATGCGATTGCCCGGCCTCTAGCAACCTCATGATGTAGGCGAGGCATTGGTGCAAAACCATCTACCGATAGGGGCTTCCATGCAACACGGGGTTCTCGGAGCGGGCGGAGTCGGTGGCTTAATCGGCGCCGTGTTAGCCCAAGCAGGGGAGAGCGTCACCCTGATTGTTCGACCCGGGACGGACACACTATACCCACGAGAGTTGTCGTTAGACAGCCGGTTCGGAACATTTGCGGCTCCCGTCTCAGTCACAACCAGGATTCAGGAGCCGGTCGAGACCTTGTGGATCACGGTAAAGGCCACCCACCTCGAGACCGCCTTGGAGAGCATCGCGGACGAAGCGAAGATCGATCTTGTGGTTCCTCTCCTGAACGGAATCGATCATGTGGAGCGGCTGCGGAAGCGCTTCGGCGACAAACAGGTTCTACCGGCAACCATTGCAGTGGAAACCGAACGGATAGAGCCCGGAAGGATCGTTCAGCGCTCTCCTTTCATACGTTTCAACCTGGCTCGACAAGGACGAGACCGTCTCGCCGGTTCCGCAGCTATCTTTGAGCATTTTGGATTCACCTGTGGCGTTTTGGACGACGAGCAGACTTTGCTATGGAGCAAGCTGGTGTTTCTTGCCCCCGTCGCGCTGTCCACGTCCGCCGTCAGAGGCCCGATCGGCGAAGTGATGAAAGAACCTGCCAGGAGAGCCGGGCTTGAGCAGTGTCTGCGCGAGGCTTGCGCCGTGGCCACTGCCGATGGAGCGAAGGTAAATGCCGATGCGGTTCTTGCCACCATCAATTCGCTACCCGGGGGCACACGCAGTTCCATGGAGAAGGATATCGCGAAGGGTAATCGTCCCGAACTGGATGCCATCGCCGGGCCCATCCTTCGGCGCGGCGAGAAGCATCGCATTGCCGTTCCCAAGACCGCCGAGCTCGTGCGCCTGGTGGAGAAAAGCCTGCCCCGCTCTGCTTTAGGTGAGAAGCCGCTGGCCTAAGCGCCAAACAGCTTGATCATTTTGTCCCGCGAGTCGTCGATGTGGACTTCCATCGCGCGTCGAGCCTGGGCGGGCTGGTGCGCGGCAATGGCGCGTAGGATGTTGGTGTGACCGATCCAGCCCGGCACGGTTTGCGTACAGAGCGTATCCAGGCGAGTCACATAGGCCAGCGTGAGGTTGACCTGACTGATGACCCTCTCGTTGCCAGCCAATTCGGACAGGCGCCGATGGAAGGCCCCGTTGGCACGGAGGATGGCGGCTAATTCGGCCGCGGGGTTATTCTCCGGGGCCACTAGGCCGCGCAGCTCGGCGATCTGCTCGGTGGTCGCGGTCTGGGCCGCCTTTTCTGCCGCAAAACACTCCAGCACCTTGCGATATTGATACATGTCAACAATGTCGCGCACGGAAATGGGTGTAACCAGAAAGCCCTTGCGGCGAATGCGAGACAGCCACTTGTCCTGCATGAGGCGGGTGCAGGCCTCGCGCACGGGAGTGCGACTGGTTCCGCATCTCTCGGCCAGATCCGCCTCGGAAAGAAACTCTCCGGGAGGTAGCTTCGCCGTGATCAACCAATCCCGCAAGATGCGATAGACGCGTTCTACTTCCCCTAGTTTGTTCGCTTTGGCCTTGGTTATCGTCGCCAATCGAAAATCACCGATTCGTTGGTGGAGAGCGGCTGAAGGAATTCCGTCCCCGCCAGGCATCGTGGGACTCTGTCAGAATACTTGTAGTATACTACAAGAATACCGGATAACTCATGTGCGGCATCGTCGGTTACCTGAACAAAGTGGGCACTGAGCAGAGGACGATCGGCAGCATCCTGCTCGCCATGTTGAACGCCCTCGCCTGTCGTGGTCCGGATTCGGCCGGCGTCGCGCTCTTCGGCGAGCATCCACCCCATCAATTTGTGGCCCAGGTCAAGCTCGGCGACAACGGCGACGGCCGAGAACGCGCCGGCGAGATCCGCACCATCGTCGAGAAATTCGGCGCGCGGGAGTTCACGCAGACCGGCGCCTACCTGCGCTTTGTTTTCCCGGAAACCGACGATCTGACGACGTTCATTGCCCGTGTAGAAGCGGCGGGAAAGGATGTCGAAGTGGTCAGCGTCGGGCGGCGCCTGGAGATCGTTAAGCAGGTCGGATCGCCCGCTCACCTGGAAGAGACTTTTAGAATCTCCGGATTCCATGGCCAGCACGGAATCGGTCACACCCGTCTTTCCACCGAGTCCGTCGTCGACCTGAGTCATTCGCAGCCCTTCTGGAGTCACGGCTTCCCCGATCTCGCGATTGTGCACAATGGCCACATTACGAACTATCACCAACGGCGCCGGCGCTATGAGCAACGCGGCGTTCGCTTCTACACCGAGAATGATTCTGAAATTGTCGCGGTTTTTCTGGCTGAGAAATTGCGGCAAGGAGCCGACCTGTCGACCGCCCTCGAGTCCGCCATCGCAGAGTTGGATGGATCGTTCAGCTGCCTGGTGGCCACCGAGCAAGCGCTGGGGTTTGTCAAGGATTCCTTCTCCCTAAAGCCGCTGGTCTTTGCCGAGACCGACGGTTTCGTCGCCGTAGCCACGGAAGAAATCGCGATTCGGAGCGCCATCCCGGGAGACTTCGCGGTAGCGGAGGCGCAGGCTGGGGAAATGCGGGTATGGCGGAGATAGACGCAGCCGGACGCTCAACCCGCGAGATCAACAGCGCGATCCGCCGGTTGATTGCCGAATCCTCGAAGGAAATCACGGTTCGCAATCCCGGGGCCCGGCACAACCTTGCCGTCGCCATTCTCGAGGACGTGCACGTTCGTCTGGCTGGCAGCGTCGGCTATTACTGCGGAGGCCTGATCGACGGGGCATCGATTGACATCGAAGGCAGTGCCGGCTGGGGTGTTGCCGAGTCGATGCTGAGCGGTACGGTTCGAGTGCATGGGAGTGTGGGGAGCGGCGCGGCGGCAGCGATCCGTGGCGGTACGGTGGTGGTTCATGGTGACGCCGCCGCCCGGCTCGGCGTTTCGATGAAGGGTGGTACGGTCCTGGTCGCCGGCAATTGTGGTTACATGGCCGGCTTCATGGCCCAAAAGGGGAGGTTGATTGTATGCGGCAATGCCGGGGAGGCGTTCGCCGATTCGATGTATGCAACCATCTGTTACGTCGGGGGCAAGATTGCAAATCTTGGCATCGACGCCGTCGTCGCCCCTATGGACTCGAGTGAAGCACAGCAACTGGAAAAGACTCTTAGTTGTTATCTTCCCCCATCCTTGCGCCGCGCGAAGCCCGCGGCCGCCGACTTCAAGAAGGTCGTTGCCGGCCGTAAGCTCTGGAACTTCGATAAGCGTGACTGGCGCATTTGGCAGGAGGCGCTCTAGCCTTGTCAGAACTGCAAAAGAGCGGGATCTTTGCGCCCAAGGTGATCGAGGAGATTCAGGCCAAGGCTGAATCAGGTTTGTACTCCATTCGTGGGTTTGGCACCCTACGGGAGCGGCGCTGGCCGACCTTCGACGATCTCACATTTCTGCCCTGCTCCCTCACACGAATACCGCTCGAGGGATATCGCGAGAAGTGTTCTACCAAGACCGTCCTCGGAACGCGCTTCGCCAGGAAGCCGATCCAGCTTGATATACCGGTCATGATCACCGGCATGAGCTGGGGTGCACTTTCCTACAACGCAAAGGTCGCTCTCGCCAAGGGCGCCGCCGCCGCCGGGTCCTCCAATACGACCGGGGACGGTGGCATGCTGCCAGCGGAACGGGAGAACAGTCGGACGCTGATTTATGAAGTTCTTCCCTCCCGCTACGGAATCAACATTCACCACATGCGAATGGCCGACGCCATAGAGTTGACCATCGGCCAGGGTGCCAAGCCGGGTACTGGCGGACTGCTGCTGGGATCGAAAGTATCGGACCGCATCGCTGAACAGCGTGATTTGCCCACGGGCGTAGACCAGCGGAGCCCGGCCCGCCATCCCGACTTCCTTGGCCCGGACGACATGATCATTAAGGTGGAGGAACTGCGCGAGGCCACGGATTGGCAAGTCCCCATCTTTATTAAGTTGGGAGCCACCCGAGTCTACGATGACGTGAAGTTAGCCGCCAAAGCCGGCGCGGATGTAATTGTGGTGGATGGAATGGAGGGTGGCACTGGAGCTTCCCCGGCGATTTTCCAGGAACACACCGGGCTGCCCACCCTAGCCGCGGTCTCGGAAGCCCGCAGCGCCCTTGAAGATATTGGTGTGTACGGCGAGGTGCAATTGATTATCGCCGGGGGGATCCGCGATGGAGCCGATGCCGCCAAGGCCATAGCCCTGGGCGCCGACGCCTGCTACATCGGAACCGCCGCGCTCATAGCCCTCAACTGCAATAAACCGATCTATGAAGATGACTATCACGCCATCGGGGCGGCACCCCACGCTTGCCATCACTGTCATACCGGACGCTGTCCCGTCGGGATTACCACGCAGGACCCTGACTTAATGAAGCGTTTGGATGTCGAGCAAGGGGCGGAGCGAGTGCGCAACCTGCTGCAAGTGATGACGGCCGAGATCCAAATGCTGGCCCGCGCCTGCGGAAAATCTGACGTGCATCATCTTGAACCTGAGGACATGGCAGCCCTGACCTTGGAAGCGTCAGCAATTTGTGGGATTCCCCTGGTCGGCACGAGAAAGGTATTTCGACACTAATGTCGTTCCTGCTGCCTTGTCCCAACTGCGGCCGCCGCTCCGTCTACGAATTCCGGTTCGGTGGAGAAGTGCGCCCGGTTCCCGCCGTCGACGCTCTCCATGCCGAGTGGCAGAACTACCGCTTCAACCGCACCAACGCGGCTGGAGTACAGACCGAGTGGTGGTTTCATCGCTCAGGATGCCGACAGTGGCTCTATGCCGTGCGCAACACCCTCACCAATGAGGTGCTGGACGCCTATCTGCCGGGGGAGAAGCCTTGAACTTCCTTTTCCAGGGTCACGCAGTCGAGGCGAAGGACGGTGATACGATTGCCGCCGCGCTTTATCGCAACGGGCAGCGGACGTTCAGCCGTAGCTTCAAGTACCACCGGCCTCGTGGGTTGCTCTGTGTTGCCGGCAAATGCCCGAACTGCTTGATGAATGTGGATGGCATTCCCAACATCCGTACCTGCATCACTTCCGTTCGTGACGGCATGAGGGTCAAGGCACAGAACGTCTTCCCTTCGCTCGAAACCGATTGGCTGTCCATTACGCAACGGTTCGCCTGGCTCATGCCGGTGGGATGGTATTACAAGACCTTCACCCATCGGACCTCGTGGCACGCGGTCGAGCCGTTCATACGCAAGGTAGCCGGGTTGGGCGAAGTGCTGACCACGGAGAGCCGGAGCTATGAGCACTCTTGGCTGCACTGCGACCGGGCGGTAATCGGTGGAGGGTGGGCGGGGATCGAGGCGGCGCAAGCAGCCGGCGCGCGGGGCGAGCAAGTCGTGCTGGTCGACGATCAGCCGGAACTCGGTGGGCAAAGTCGTTATCGGAAGCGTGGGGGGAAAGTTCCCTCGGACCTGATCGAGCGGCTTCAGGCGCTTCCCAATGTGCGGATCCTTCTCGACAGTTACTGCTTCGGTCTTTACGAAGGAAATCTGCTAGGGATAGTGCAGCGGAATCCTCATCCCGGCGCAGTGGAACGCCTGGTTCATTTGCGGGCCGAGCACACGACCGTAACCACCGGCGCCTATGAGACTCCGCTTCTCTTCCCCAATCACGACCTCCCCGGAGTCATGCTATCCACCGGAGTTCTGCGTCTCCTGCACTTGTACGGTATCCAGGCCGGGAAGCGCGCCGTGGTGGTTGGAGCCCGAGGCGCGACCGAAGAAATATCCGCTGAGTTGCGCGACGCCGGGATTCAAGTCATGGCCACAGTCAGCGCAGAGCAAGTAAGAACCGTGACCGGATCCGCCAGCGTGAAAGGCATTCAAACCGAAGTGGGCCGGTTTGCGTGTGACCTGATCGCGGTCTGCGGGCTGGAGGTACCGGATGCGGGCCTTGCGGTGCAGGCTGGGGGAAAACTCTCTTGGAGCGCTGCCCACGGTATGTTCTTGCCTACGGGCCTGCCGAAGCACGTTTCCCTGCTGGGTGCCGCAGCCGGCGAAGGACTCAGAGCCAACGTCTCGATCCCCTTGCCTCCCAGTAAACGGGCTTTTGTCTGCCTCTGCTCGGACGTCTCGAGCCAAGATCTCTGTGATGGAGTCGCGGAAGGTTTCGATCATATCGAGACCCTGAAACGCTACACGACAACCACCATGGGACCCTGCCAAGGACGCATGTGCCAGTTATCCGCCATCGGCGTCTGTGCTCACGAAACCGGCCGCTCCACGGCAGAGATTGGAGTGACTACCTCCCGGCCACCGAGCCCCGGGGTCACGCTGGGTGCGCTAGCCGGATCCGGTCATAATCCCATCCGCCGCACTCCGATGCATTACGCTCACGAGAAACTGGGGGTGGTGTGGATGGACATGAGCGACTGGAGACGACCCCGCTACTACCGAACCTCGCCGGCCTTTGCAGAAAAAGAGTGCATTCAGGCTGAATATCGTGCCGTGCGCGAGGCAGTCGGAATCATCGATGTAAGCACTCTCGGCAAGCTTGCTCTGCGGGGAGCGGATTGCGGCAAACTCCTCGACAAGGTTTATACGCATCGCTTTTCCGACCTGCCGCCGGGTCGTGTCCGCTACGCTCTGATGTGCGACGAGGGTGGGGTAATCCTGGATGACGGCACGATTGCGCGCCTGGGCGATGACCGCTACTTCATTACCACCACCACCGGGAATCTCGAGTTTGTTCAGCAATGGCTCGACTGGTATCTCGCGGGCACTGGTTGGGACGTGCATATCGCGAATGTGACCGCAGGCTACGGCGCCATGAACATCGCCGGACCGAGAAGCCGCGAGGTGCTCAGTAAGCTCACCCACTGCGACCTCGCCTCTCCGGCCTTTCCCTACATGGCCTGCCGCGAGGCGGAAGTCGGCGCCATCCCCGTGGTTATGCTGCGCATCGGTTTCGTCGGCGAGACAGGTTGGGAAATCCACTGCCCTGCCGAATCCGCCGAGGGGTTGTGGGAGGCGTTGTTAGAAGCAGGCCAGGAATCGAAGATCCGCCCGTTCGGTGTCGAGGCACAACGTCTCCTGCGACTGGAAAAGCGTCATGTGATTGTCGGTGTCGACACCGACGCCCTGACCAACCCGTACGAAGCCGACTTGGCTTGGGCCGTGAAACTCGAGAAGCCGGATTTCGTTGGCAAGGCTTGCCTCTCCCGCGCGGCCGTGGACTTGTCTCGCGAACGATTGATTGGTTTTGTGCTTCGCGGACCCGGTCTACCGCAAGATGGCGCGGCCATTGTCGCGGATGGGGAGCTGGCCGGTCGCGTTACCAGTACCCGTCATTCCCCGGCGCGGCAGGCGGCGGTGGGCTTGGGATGGGTGAAGGTAGCGCAAGCGAAGGAAGGCATGACTATCAATGTTCGGGTTGACGGAAAACTGGTACCGGCAACGATCACCATGCAGCCTTTTTATGATCCGGAGGGCGGACGACTGCGTCAATAACCATGAAACGTTCCGCATTGTTCTATCTGCATCGACGAGCCGGTGCCAGCTTCGTCGAACACCGCAGTTGGGAACTGCCGGCTTTTTTCTCCAGTGCGGAACAAGAGGCCGCCGAAGTGCGCAAGACCGTGGGCCTCGCTGACCTGAGCCACGTGTCGAAGTTCGATTTGCAGAGAGAGCCGCCACACGACGGCTGGTGGTTGGGGGCCAATCACTACTGGATGATCGTAGAGGCACCGGTCGACCCTCCCTCGGATTCGATCGATATTTCTAGCGTCTATACCAGTCTCTGTCTGGCCGGACCGAGGAGCAGAGATGTCCTGAATAAGGTGACATCGTTGCAAGTCTCCGATGTCGCTCTACCGAACCTTCGCGCTGCCCAAGGTTTGGTGGCGCACACCCACAGCGTCCTCTTGCGCGAAGACATCGGATCGATTCCCGCCTTTCATCTGCTGGTAAGCCGGGAATATGGGGAGTCGTTCTGGGAGACGATCGTAGATGCCGGGCGTGAGTTTCATCTCTGCCCGTTTGGTTTGACGGCGCTGAAGTCGCTTCTAGGCTGAGATGCAATTGTTCAGCAAAAACCGGATGTGGCGCCACCACGAGCTGAAGCCGAGCTACGACGTAGTGATCATCGGCGCCGGTGTGCATGGGCTGGCGGCGGCGTACTATCTCGGCAAGCAGCACGGCATACGCAAGGTGGCTCTCGTCGACAAAAGCTACCTCGGTGCCGGAGCCAGCGGCCGCAACACGGCGATCCTGCGCTCCAATTACCGTACCCCCGAGGGCATCCCCTTTTACGACGCTTCTTTGAAGCTGTACGAGCAGATGTCCAGCGATCTCGGTTGGAACGTGCTTTTCAGCCAGTGCGGGCATCTGACGCTCGGCCACAGCGACTCTTCTGTCGCCGGCTTGCGGGTGCGGGCCGAGAACAATCAGCTGCTGGGTGTGAATAGCCGCATGATTAGTTTCGAAGAAGTCGGCAAGCTGGTCCCTGCGATCAACATCGACCGCGAGGCGCGGTATCCGATTCTTGCTGCTCTTTATCACCCTCCGGGTGGAATCATCCGCCACGACGCCGTGGTTTGGGGCTACGCTCGGGCCTGCGACCGCATGGGCATCGAGATTCACCCCTTCACCGAAGTCACCGATATCAGCGTCGAAGCTGGCCGAGTCACTCACGTAATCACCAACCGGGGGAAAATCGCCGCGGGCGCAGTCCATAACGCCACGGCAGGCTGGGCCACGACCATTTCGCGGATGGCAGGTGTTCCGTTGCCTATCGTCACCCATCCTCTTCAGGCCTGCGTCACTGAACCTTTGAAGCCGTTTCTCAATGTCGTCATCGTGTCCGCCACGCTGCACGTCTACCTAAGCCAAACTGACAAGGGCGAACTGGTGATCGGTGCTGAGATCGACCCCTATCAGTCCTACAGCATGACGAGCACACTTCCCACGCTTGAGCAAATGGCGACCTATACGCTCGAGTTGTTTCCCTGGTTACACGGCGTGCGGGTTCTTCGGCAATGGGCAGGCATCTGCGATATGACCCCTGATTTTGCACCAATCATGGGTGCTGCTTCCGAAATTGGCAACTTTTATATGGACGTAGGCTGGGGCACCTATGGATTCAAAGCGGGCCCCATCTCCGGTAAATGCATGGCTGAATTGATTGCCACCGGCAAACCTCCCAGTTTGATGGAACCGTTTTCTCCGGCACGGTTTGAGACCGGTAGGCTGGTGGGGGAAAAAGCGGCAGCAGCTGTATCCCACTGAAGCGAGGGAAAAATGACAGAGAAGCTGAGGTCGGTACTAACGGCAAGAGGCGTGGAGTACGTGTTTTGTTCGTTCGTCGAGCTGACCGGCGCCCCCAAGGCAAAGTTGGTTCCGGTCTCCCACATCGAGGAGTTTGCGCAGGAGGGTGCCGGCTTTGCCGGCTTTGCCTGCGGTGATGTCGGCCAGGGACCACACGATCCCGATATCTGTAGCGTTCCGGATTTCCGTTCGCTAACCATTCTGCCTTGGCGCAAGAACGTGGCTTGGGTGACGGGAAATCTTCACGTTGAAGGGAAGCCCTGGCCCCTCTGTCCCCGTACTGTGCTCATGTACCAGCTGGAGTTGGCTAGAACACAGGGGTACGTGGTCAATATCGGAATCGAACCGGAGTTCATTCTCCTCAAGAAAAACGCCCAAGGCGAGTATGCTCCCTGGGACGAATTCGACACCCTGGTCAAGCCCTGCTATGACCTGCGCGCCCTCTACCGAAACCTAGACCTGATGACGGCCTTGCTCGGGTTCATGCAGGAGCTTGGATGGGATCCCTACGCCAATGATCATGAAGACGCCAACTGCCAATTCGAAATCAACTGGACCTATTCGGATGCTCTAACCACGGCCGACCGCCACACCTTCTTCAAGTGGATGGTTCGTACGGTTGCGGAGCAGCATGGTCTACTGGCCACATTCATGCCCAAACCCTTTGGCAACCTTACGGGCAACGGCGCTCATGTTCACTTAAGCTTGGCCGACGTCAGTTCGGGCAACAATCTGTTTCTTGACTCCTCTGCCGACCGAGGGCTTTCGCAGCTAGGGCGATGGTTCATGGGAGGAGTTTTGCATCATGCCCGCGCTTTGTCCGCGTTGGTCGCTCCGCTGGTCAACAGTTACAAGCGCTTGGTTCGTGGCGCACCGCGCTCCGGTGCAACCTGGGCTCCCGTCTATATCACCTATGGAGCCTCCAACCGGACGCAAATGATCCGCATACCGGGTCCGGGCCGATTCGAAATCCGGGTAGTTGACGGGGCTGCCAACCCATATCTGGCCTTCGCAGGGATTATCGCCGCTGGTCTTGACGGCGTTGCACTGAAGATCGATCCAGGAGTGATGAACCACGATAACCTTTATGAGGTATCCGAGACGGAGTTACGGAAACGCCAGATTGGCGTTTTGCCTTGTACGCTGGCGGAAGCGCTGGATGCTTTTGAGCAGGACTCTGTTGTTCAAGGCGCATTGGGAGCGACCTATGCCAAGGAATACTTGAAGGTCAAACGAGATGAGTGGTGGTTACACACTCGCAACGTCTCTGCCTGGGAGAGGGATCACTATCTCGCCACCTATTAGCGGTCGCGGCCCGGATGGCTGGCAAATTCAAGCAAAGGTGGCGACGACTGCACGGCACATGTGTCGCGGGCGCCGATGTTAGAATTATCCGCAAGTGGTACAGTCATATAGGCGACTATGGGCGCGTAGCTCAACTGGCAGAGCAACTGACTCTTAATCTGTTTTTTGCAGGTTCTGCTCAAAGCGCACCGAAGAGCATCGAAAAGAATCGAGACGCAAAAGCCCTTGTGTTGGCGTAGTTTCCAGCTGATCGTCCAAAAACGTTTGAGCATTGTTCCGCGTCCAAGCGCACCGAAATACAAAATCAACTGACACCAGAACTGACACCGAAAATTACCCAACCGGCTCCAACAAAATTTATGGCACTTCTGAGGTTGGAATGACGATCTCATCCATAGTGAGGAAGCCAGGAAGGCAAAACTCTCAAGGAGCAACGGTTCTCTTTTGTTGGCGCTACTGGAGTTTATGGCGCGGGGGAACTTTCGGGCCCGGCGGCTCGTACCAGCGTTTAGGAGACCGCCATGCTCGCCTTCCTTCTATGGTGCCTCTTATTCCTGCTTTGCTGGCCTCTGGCCCTTTTGGCGCTGATTGCCTACCCGTTTATTTGGCTCTTGCTTTTACCGTTTCGCATCGTGGGTATCGCGGTACATGGTGTGCTCGAGCTGGTGCGAGCCGTGATACTGCTCCCCGCCCGACTCTTGAGTGCTCCCTTTCGTCTAGCGGCACGGTAGGTTCATATCAATGCGCTGCTGGATGTCATTCACCTGCGTCACCGAGGGGAGCGTAGCTGTTTGGCAAACTGCTCGGCTGCCACTTTCCAAACCAGCCCACTTGGCAAACCTTGTGCCTTCCGTGCTTCGCGCTCGCATTTCCTTAACATCCGCATTATGGTTTTTCGGGTGAAATAGCCCTTCTGGTAGTATTTCCGCTTTCCCCTGATCTCGCGGTAATGCTTGTTGCCATAACGGCACCAGGTTTCAATCCCGCCAAGTCTTCCCCACTCTCGAAAGTGCGTATAGTCGTAAAGTGCAGCCCGTGCCAATCCGCCCTTCTGACCATTTTCCCAAGCAATCCTCGTTCGCCAATTGAGGTGACCACCGGGGATTCGTTGCGTTTTAGATAATTCTTACGCCGTTTTCTTAGCGCGATGAAGTAATTGGGTCCGTACTTGTGAAGGACAGCCTGACCTCCTCGTGATGCCCATTGAGACAAGACTTCTCCGGAATAACGGCTAGCTCGTTCACGGCCGCCTTCGCTACCGTTCTCCCGTGCACTGGACAGTCGTTTGGCTGATTTCGGTTTCTGTGTCATGGTGATCATGAATTGGAGATGATTATATCTTGGAGCGATATAATGTGAATCCCGCGTTGGGTA
>Ga0187780_10003184_pt1 | contig 12414 bp, 12 predicted proteins | sample 1015_Q2_SP10_20__FD_132429 | JGI IMG/M metagenome (GOLD analysis project Ga0187780, IMG submission 132429) | Tropical peat soil microbial communities from peatlands in Department of Meta, Colombia - 1015_Q2_SP10_20_MG | ecosystem: Environmental > Terrestrial > Soil > Wetlands > Peat | place...
CAAGACTGTCCTTCTGTACCATTTACACTCCGGCGGGCCATTGCTAATTTCTGCGACCATCTACACCGGTAGCAACGGCACCCAACCCTGATTCCTCCCGGCGCCCAGGTTCAATTCTGACGAGTTTGCGTCTGGAGGACTCCGGGGATGTTGTCGAAAAAAAGCATTCCACCCGAGGAATTTCGCTTAGCGCGGCCGATACAGCCGGCAATACCGGAAACACGCGTCCAAAGAATTATTCGGATCGTGGAGTCAGGACCCGCCCGGACCATCCGCGATCTCGCCCTGGAAATCAATCTAAGCCCTTCCCATCTCCAAAGACTCTTCAAGCACGAAACGGGCGTTTCCATCGGGGAATGGCTCTGCGAACAGCGTCTTCGGCGGGCCGCAAGCCTGCTGGAGAAGAGCTATTTGAGCGTGAAAGAAATCGCCCATACGGTTGGATATCAGCATCCTTCCAGCTTCATTCGCGCCTTTGAACGTCGTTTCACGCAAGCTCCAGCGCGCTACCGGAAACAGGCGAAAGCACGAAATGCTAACGAAAACCCGGTAATGCTAATTGCTTTTTCTTGATTGACCCGCGGGCGTGGGAGTAGAACCAAAATCACTTCGTTGTCCAGGTAGCAGCCGGCAGTTTCTGACACCCGCCTTCAGATTCTCAGTTGCTGGAACGACGCCTTTTTGGAAGTGCGCTTAATGGAGGGAGAGCTGCACTCATTCGCCCCAAGGAGATCAAGGATGAAACCAATGAAGCTCGTGTCGGTTCTCGCGTGCGCGGTCGCGCTGTTTTTTCCCGGAAAGGTCTATGGACAGTCTGATCCAGGGGTTCGACCTGGCGCAATCAACGGACAGCCAGGGGCCACTCCGATGAATCCGCTACCGCTTTCCTCTGTCAATTCCACTGATGGCAGCTTACAGTTCTTTCAGAACGGTTTAAGCCGCTTTCAGGATGTTGAGTCAGTCTCAAAGAGTTCGACGAACAACAACGGTTTGGGCCCGCGATTTAACTTCAACCAGTGCTCGGGATGCCACGCGCAGCCGGCAGTCGGGGGTACGGGCCCCGCCAACAATCCCCAATTTCAGGTAATAGCCAACGGCATCGTCAACGGCTCGACCAACGCCATTCCATCGTTCATCACCGTCAACGGACCGACGCGTGAGGCTCGATTCCCCTTCTTTTTTAATTCCAGCGGCAGCCCCAACACGAATGCCCCTAATGGTGGCGTCGAAGATCTGTTCACCGTTTCAGGCAGGCCGGACGCGGGAAGCTGCAACTTGCCCCAGCCCAGTTTTGCCGTTGCGCAAGCGACGGGAAACATCATCTTCCGCATCCCCACGCCGGTTTTTGGCGCAGGCTTGATTGAGAATCTCGATGATTCGAGCTTGCTTGCCAATCAGGCTGCTGCCGCTCGCAACAATTTGGGAATCAGCGGGACCTTCAACCGCAATGGCAATGATGGAACGATCTCTCGTTTCGGCTGGAAAGCGCAAAACAAATCCTTATTGCTGTTCGCCGGTGAGGCTTACAACGTAGAAATGGGTATCTCCAACGAAATTTTCACACAGGACCGTCCGCTGCCAGGCGAAGATCAACTGGGAAGTGGGCTTCCCGCCAGTTGCCTGAATCTCGCTGGGACCGGATACCCCGAGGACACCACCAACTATGCGCCAACGGTCACTAGTTCAGACCCGTATGCCTTAAACGCATCCATCCCCAGCGACATCGTAGCCTTCGCGATGTTCATGCGGCTCCTCGCCCCGCCGGTGCCATCTACCACCACGCCCGGCGGCCCCGCATCTGTTTCCCGGGGACAGGCTCTGTTCAGCGCCATCGGCTGCGCGACTTGCCATACCCCAACCATTAGCTCCACACAGCCTTCGAATTTCACCTCCTCGCTGGGGAATGCTCCAGTGAATGCGTTCTCGGACATTGAGATTCATCACATGGGCACGGGCCTCGCTGACAACGTCTCTCAAGGTGGTGCTGGCGGCGATCAATTTCGCACGGCTCCGCTGTGGGGCCTTGGCCAGCGCATCTTTTTCCTGCACGATGGTCGCACGGCCAATTTGCTGGCAGCCATCCAGGCGCACGAGAGCAACGGCTCGGAAGCCAATCAGGTGGAAGCGAACTTCGACGCGCTCTCAAATAGCCAGAAGCAGGATTTGCTGAATTTCCTGCGTTCGCTTTAGTCGTTCCGTGAATCTTCCCGGGCGAGACACCTAAGTGCCTCGCCCGGCTCTCGTTTTTCGAGATGAGTGACCGGAAGATGAACACAAAATTCTTGCCTTCCTTCATGCTCTTCATTTTTCTTTTATCTATGGCTGCACCGGCGCCAACGGTTGCGCAAAGCGGTGGCGACTTCTCCGATAACGCTCAGGCGAAGAAACTGCCAACGGACACGATCCTCGTCAAGGGCGCTTGGTCAAGCGCCAGCGATTCCAAGGCTCCTACCCCTGAAAGCGGAAAAATAACCAACAATACTTATAACAACCCTTATTTCGGCCTAACCTATGCGCTGCCTCCCGATTGGATCGAGAAATACACAGGGCCTCCTCCTTCGGACAGCGGCTACTACGTGCTCGCGCAAATCAGGCCAGCCGAAACGGACCAAATCAAAAACCGCGGCAGTCTCTTGATTGCCGCACAGGATCTGTTCTTCACCTTCTCGCCCGCTGGAAACGCTTTGGAGCTGATTGATTACAGCAAGGAGAATTTGAGCGCGGACTACAAAGTGGAACAACCCCCGACAATAATCCAAATCGCCAATCACTCCTTCGTCCGGTTTGACTACAGTTCGCCCATTGCCGAGTTGCATTGGCACATCCTGGCGACACAAATCCGGTGCCACATGGTGCAGTTCGTCTTCACCGGGCATAACTCTTTGCAAATGGAAACTCTCATCCAGAGTTTGGAGCAAATGACATTGCCAGACGAGGCCGGCCCCATTTCGGGGAAGGGAGGCGGCAGCGCGCCGGTTTGCATTAAGGACTACGTGCGCGACGAAAACATCCTGGAAAAAGTGGATCCGGTCTTTACGGAACGAAGATTCAATCCGGTTCCGGTCCGCATCATCATCGACAAGGAAGGCAAGGTGAAGCACATTCATTTTCTCAGCGCTTTTCCGGATCAGGCGAAAGCCATTGCGGATGCCTTGTTTCAATGGCGTTTCAGGCCCTACTTGCGCGACGGAAGACCAATCGAAGTCGAAACCGGAATCATGTTCGGACATGTGCCTCGCCCCTCGGCATTTTCGTCTGTTGCAGCCGTCAGCGAGTGAGTTCACCCTCGCTGACCCTGACTCGGAAGTGAACGCCCTCAGTCGCCTCCCGTCCTGGCCTCTCTCGTCTTGCGTGTGGGCCCGACCTCCGCTCTTCGTTTCCGGATTTTCTGGTATCCTCGCGTGGGGCTTTGTCCCAAAGGCGCGTGCGACCATTCATGGCAAGCATTCAAGCGCACCTCGCGGCGTGGATTATCAAGTGGCGCATTAAGCGGCGCCTGAAAGGTTGTCGCGACGTCAGTCGTGCGCGAAAAATTCTTCGTCCCGATCCCTACAGGGTTCCTTCGGCAATGCGCATTACCCCTGCGCAACTCGGCGGTGTGCCTGGCGAATGGATCGAGGGTCCCAACCCTGGAGAGGTTGTCCTTCTTTATCTGCACGGCGGCGGCTATTTCGGCTGCTCTGCGGAATTGTATCGCCCGGTTACCGTTGCCCTTGCGCGAGAAAATTTTCGCGTCTACGCGCCGAACTATCGCCTCGCGCCGGAAAACCGATTTCCCGCTGCTGTCGACGACGCTACGGCTGTTTATCGCGCGCTGCTCGATTCCGGCCTGCCTGCCACGCGTATCGTTGTAGCTGGCGACTCCGCCGGCGGCGGCCTCACACTCTCCCTCCTTCTCACGCTGCGCGCGTCGGGAACCCCGTTGCCCCCTGCCGCGGTGCTCTTCTCCCCCTGGACCGACTTGGCCGTCACGGGAGACTCGGTGTGCGCCAATGCCGATCGCTGCGCCATGTTTAACGCGCCCGACGTGGCGCCGAGCGCGCGGTGGTATCTGGGCGATGCCGACCCAAAGAACCCTCTCGCATCTCCGTTTTATGCCGATCTTTCCAGCCTTCCGCCGCTGCTCATTCATGTTGGCGCTGACGAAATTCTGCGCGACGATTCCACGCGTATCGCCGAAAAAGCACGCGCCGCTGGCGTTTCCGTCGAATTGAAGATCTGGCCGGTGGTTCCTCATGCCTGGCAACTCGCGCCGTACCTCATCCCCGAAGCTCGCCAGTCGCTTCGGGAAGCCGCGGCCTTTCTGCACAAGCAAGTGGCGGCCCTCAATGCAGTTCGTGCAGAATTTGCCCAACAAAAACGCTAATTTGTGTCCCCCCGAGGCTTGTGCGAAAATAAAAGTGACGAGGCACTATGAGCACCTCACTCGGCAAGCATGTCACCCTGACCAAGCCCGACGATTTCGGGAGCCTGCTGCAGGACGAAGGCATAATCTTCACCACGCTCGACAAGGCCGTGAACTGGGCCCGCAAAAGCTCCATCTGGCCTCTCGGCTTCGGCTTGGCCTGCTGCGCTATCGAAATGATGTCCATGGCCGCGGCCCGCTTTGATGTGGCCCGCTTCGGTGCGGAAGTATTCCGCCCCTCACCGCGACAGGCTGACTTGATGATCGTCGCCGGCCGGCTGTCGCAGAAGATGGCTCCGGTGATCCGCCAGCTTTATGACCAAATGCCCGAGCCCAAGTGGGTCATCTCCATGGGCGCCTGCGCGACTTCCGGCGGGGTCTTCAACAATTACGCCATCGTGCAAGGTTGCAATCAGGTGATTCCTATCGACGTTTACGTGCCGGGCTGCCCGCCGCGCCCGGAAGCGCTGCTCTACGCGATCCTTCAGCTTCAGAAGAAGATCGACAGCGAGAAAGGGTCTTTCAAGCGCGCCTTGAACCTCGCCTGATTGGTCCCAGACGTTTCGCGGGTAAAGCCTGCGATTTGTGAACGTGTATGAATACGCGAACCGCTTTTCCTTCCCTTGCCGTGATTCCTATCATTCTCGCCATTGCGATTTTGCTTCTCAGTTGCGGCGGTGGTGCTGTGCTTCAGCCGCCCCCTGCTTCCGGCTGGAATCTCGTTTGGAGCGATGAGTTCAACGGCGCGAACGGCTCCGCGCCGGACCCCGCGAAATGGACCTACGACCTTGGCGTGGGTGGCAACGGCTGGGGCAACAACGAACTGGAAACTTACACGAATCGCCCGCGAAACGTGCAGGTCAGCGGCGGCAATCTCGTGATTACCGCTTTGCAGGAAACCTATGCTGATCCTGTGGACAACGTCACGCGAAATTACACGTCTGCCCGAATTAAGACACAGGGCCTCTTCAGCCAGGCCTACGGCCGTTTTGAAGCGCGTATCAAAATCCCGCAAGGGCAGGGAATGTGGCCCGCCTTTTGGATGCTCGGCAACAACATCACCTCTGTTGGCTGGCCTACCTGTGGCGAAATCGACATCATGGAAAATATCGGCAAAGAGCCGGACACAATCCATGGCTCTCTCCACGGCCCCAGCACCACCGGCCCAACCAGCGATGCCTCCGCTCCATTCAGCCTGCCCGCGGGACAGAATTTTGCCGACGATTTTCATCTTTACGCCGTCGAATGGGCGCCCGGCACCGTTAGCTTTTTTGTCGATTCCAATCTCTATGAGACCGTCACGCAATCGCAGTGGCCCGCAGGGGGCACTTGGGTTTTTGACCACCCCTTCTTCATCATTTTGAACGTGGCGGTCGGCGGCAATTGGCCGGGATCTCCAGACAACACTACGCAGTTTCCGCAGCAAATGCTCGTCGACTACGTTCGCGTTTACACCAAACAATAGCCACGCAGCGGCCCTTTTTGGAAAGTTGCTTTTTTCTTATCCCTTCTCAGTGTCCTCTGTGCTCTCTGTCCCCTCTGTGTTAAAACTCTCATGCCTCTTAAAGCCCAAATGAGAAGGGAATTACCATGAGTGCGTCACCGGTTACCGTATCTCCTGATCCTGCCCGTCAGCTTCTACGTCACACCGTTGCCACCGTCGCTTATCGTGCGGGCAAAGCGTTGCGCGACGCTCCCGCGCATTTCTCCAGCTTTCACATTGGCGACAAAACCCGCACGCCCGCGCAAATCCTGGCGCACATGGGAGATCTTTTCGATTGGGCTTTTTCAATGGTGCAAGGCAATCAGAAGTGGCACGACTCGACGCCCTTGCCATGGACTGCCGAGGTCGACCGCTTCTTCGCGGCCGTTAAAAAATTCGACGACTATCTCGCTTCCGGGGAGCCTCTTCATGTTTCCATTGAGGGCCTTTTCCAGGGCCCGGTCGCCGACGCGCTCACTCACGTCGGCCAGATCGCCATGCTTCGCCGCTTGGCCGGCTCCCCCGTCAAAGGTGAAAACTATTTGAAGGCGGAGATCGCCATCGGCCGCGTCGGTCCCGACCAATCCGCTCCCCGCCGCGAATTCGAGTAGCCAGGTCTCGTCGTCTCCGGCCTCTATTTCTTGCGTCAACGCAGCCCGCAAATAAGGTCATCAGCTTGACAATAATAATACGCCGCGTTATAGTACGTGCCGTATCATGCAGAAAGATTCCTTGTTAGGCTACGCTCTTCTCGGATTGCTCCAGCAACAGCCCCGTTCCGGCTACGATCTCCGGAAGATTTTTGCCAACACGCCCATGGGTACGTTCAGCGACAGTCCCGGCGCCATTTATCCCGCGCTGCATCGTCTCGAGCGCCAAAAATACGTGCGCAGCCAAGTACTGGAATCCTCCAGTCTCCGCCGGCGTCGTGTCTTTCGCCCCACGGCCTCCGGCAGGCGTGCATTCAGAGCTTGGCAGACTCAGCCCATCGCCAGCGACGATGTTATCCGCCGCCTCGATGAACTCATGCTTCGTTTCAGTTTCATGGACGAGACTGCTAATCCTGCCGCGGCACGCCAGTTTTTGAAAGCGTTAATCAGAGAGCTGCGCTCTTATATCCCTGTTCTTCGGCAATTCTTGAAGGCCAATGGCCGGCAGATGCCGCTTTCCGGCAGACTCGCCCTCGGAAGCGGATTGCACAGTTATGAGGCATTGTTCTGGTGGGCGGAAACCGCTCTCCGGAAGTACAAAAACAGGAAGTAGGAGGAACACGAAAATGAAATGGCGCGTAGTTTTGTATTGTCTCTTGGGAGGCTTGCCGCTGACGGTCTCGGCCGTCGGCGTGGGCCATTTCGCCTGGTGGTGGCTTTCTGGGATTCTGATTGCCGGTTCTTTCGTTCCGGTGGCGTTGTTCGGCCCGCGCAAGGGGCTCGGCCAGTTCGGAGTCATCGCCCCGGTGCTCCTGTTTGTCACGGTTCTTTGCCTCTGGTCCGAAGCGCTTATCTTCGTTCCGGATTCTCAATTTAGCCAGCACGCGGGCAGCATCTTGCTGAGCAGCATCGTGATGTACACCATCGTTGCTGGCGTGCTCGCCATTCTTAGCCGTCTTCTAAAGCTTTCAAAGCCGCTCGATCTGTCTGTGCCACACCGCTCGATTCCTGGAGCAGCGCTCATGGTTCTTCTCTCCGGGCTCGCCTACACACTCTACTACTTGATCTTCGGCAGCATCACCTATCAATTCTTCACCAAGGGCTATTTCCCGCAGGCCGAGCAAGTAGTCGCGCGCCTTGGTGGTTGGTTTTGGGCTATCGAGATTGCGCGCGGCGTGTTGATGGCGTTGGCTGCGCTCCCGGTGATTCAAACGCTGCGCATGAAGCGCTGGCAAACCGCCATCGCTGTCGGTCTCTTGATTTGGATTGTTGGCGGGCTTGCTCCTCTGGTGGTTCCCAACGAGCTCATGGGCCTCAGGCAGCGCATGATCCACGTGGTCGAAATCTTCACCCAAAACTTCACCTTTGGTGTAACCGCCGCGCTGCTTCTCCGCCCGCGCTCGACTCCCGTCGGCATCCACCATCCGGCATCCATTGCGGGCCACGTATAATACCGGCAGCAGGATTCTGCGAAGTCGGCTTGAACTCGAGCGTGTGTCTTGGATCTGGCCTTCGTTTTTCCTAAAGAAAAGCTGCGCCCCTGGCTCCGCCGGTTCTGGCAGCGCCAACAGCTTTTCGTGTTTATTGGCGTCGTCCTTTATTCGTTCTTTGCCGCGTTGCGTCTTGGGCTCCCCTTCGTCGTAATCATGGTGCTTGTTCTCACTCTTGGAAACCTGACGTTCCCCCTGATGGAAGCCTGTACACCTCTCTACAATCGTCGTGCGTTTCCCTGGAACTGGGTCATCTTCCTTCCTATCACTGCCGCCGTTGGTGTGCTTTCTGCTTTCGGCGCGGTCATCCTGGTGAAGTGGATGGTTCCCGTGAACATGGGGTTTTGGGTTTTCTTCCGGAACAGTGTTCCCGTCGCCCTGGTGATCTGCATTGCTATCAGTTCCGTTGGCTATCTCGTGCGCCAGATCAAAGAGCGGCTGGAGGCGAAGAATATCCAACTCGAGCAAGCTGTCGCAAAAGGCAGCCTTGCCCTCCAGCAGCAAGAGCAAGAGCTTCAGCGAGCTCGCGAAATTCAGCAGGACCTACTGCCAAAGACTCTGCCGCAGCTTCCCGGCCTGGAGTTGGCCGGGGCCTGGCAGCCCGCCCGCACCGTGGGTGGCGACTACTTCGACGTCATCCAACTTGATTCCAACCACCTCGGCCTTTGCATCGGCGACGTGGCCGGGAAGGGAATTACTGCCGCTCTCCTTATGGCCAACCTTCAAGCCTCCTTTCGTGCCCTCGCAACACCCGAAGAATCTCCTGCGGCCGTTTGTTCCAAGTTGAACGCCTTTCTCTGTGGCAATGTGGCCCCAGGTAAATTTATCACTTTCTTTTACGCCATCCTGAATGTTGCCGAGCGGACGCTTCACTACGAAAATGCAGGTCATTGTCCCGCCGTGCTCGTCAAGGCCACAGGCGGTGCCGAGCTCTTGCCCGGTGGCGGCGCGGTGTTGGGTGTGATGCCGGATTGGCAATATAAGGATTTCAGCGTTCCCTTACACGCCGGCGATCGCCTGTTGCTCTATACCGATGGCCTTACCGAGGCCGCCAACGCGCAAAACGAAGAGTTTGGCATCGAACGCATCATTCAGTCCGCGCAGAAGGATGGCCTCACTCCCCTCCGCCAAGCAAACCCAGCACGAACTTATGGAAGCTGTCTCCGCTTTCTGTTCCGCAAATTTCCAGGACGACGCCACTCTGCTTGTCGCCGCCATCCGTTAGCTCCCTCTCACGAGCGAGTGGGGGGTGGCGCGAGACTATCGATAGTATATTTGCATAAGAGTATATTCTACATGTTATTATAACAGGTCTCGGCGGCATCGCCGCTCAACCGCTCCGCGACTGGGAGGCATCTGATGATCATCTCTGAGCGCTTGCGTTCTATCCGCGAAGAAAAGCATCTCTCCCAGGGCGAACTGGAACGCCGCACCGGACTGAAGCGCTGCTACATCTCTCGCGTCGAGAACGGCCACACCATCCCCTCGATCGATACTCTTCAGAAGCTGGCCCGCGCGCTGGAAATCCCCCTTTACCACATTTTCTACGAAGGCAATGAACCTCCCGCGTCTTTTCCAGTTCCCCTATCATCCAAATCTGCCGACGATGCCTGGGGCTACGAAGGCCACTCCGCCCGCTTTCTCCGCCGTCTTTGCCAGCTTCTTGGCCGTATGTCCGACCACGAACGTCAAATCCTGTTCCACCTTGCCTCGCAGCTTGTTCGCCGCAGCAAAACCTGATGCCCTGGCATTTTCACTGATCACCAAAACACCGGCGCCGTCAGCAGCTTTCCTTGCTGCCGACGGCGCCGGTCTTTAAACGTTAGGAGCAATCAGTCTACGGCTGTAGGCAGGATTGTTCCCGTGAAGTAGAACAGCACATAGGTTTTGATGGTGCCGTTCGCTTGGGGTATCCCGAACACTTTCACCGGCGTGCCTGTCACCAGGTTCTGTGACAGGGTGTTCTGGCCTGCGGTGCTCGAGATGTCCACCGGAGTGATGGTCACGACCCCGTTGGTGCGGTCCACTTGGTACACCAGGCTCGCCGAACCCATTGTCGTGTCCAGGTCCAGGGTCACCGCATTCGTCCCGTTGGGCACGGTCATCGTAAAGTCGGTGTCTTGATTGTTATACGACGTCGCTGCCAAGCCAAACGGCACTTCGGTCGGCATCAGCACCGCTTCGGGAGCTGCCCAACTGCCCGTGGCATTGGGATCGTTCCACGTGGCGTAGGTCTCGCCCGCGGCGCCCAGCGGTCCCACAGTTCCGCCGAAGTTCGCTGAGACCGTCGTGGCCTTGACGAAATCCGAAATCGCATTCTCGCCGCTATCCACCGTCTTCGGGAAGGCGAAGTTCCACCATTCGAAGCCGCTAGTTGTGGCCCCACTTGTCGGATCATTGCCGTTGGCTGAGCCGCTGGCGATGTACGGCAGCAGCACTTTGTAATCGTCGTTCACGTTTACGAACTTCCGCGTATAAGTGAACCCCGTCATTGTGGCATTCGAAATGGCGCCGTCGTACCGCGCAATTTCAATGTCCACGGTTTGCGCCACCAGCGGCGCCGCCAGCGGATCCACACAGGACACGTGCACCTTGAACCCGCGCACGATGTTCGCCAAGAATGCTGGACCCGTCCCGATGGGCGTGGTATCCGCAACCGCATCCGCGGGCGTGCGGAAGTAGAACTGTGTGTTCGCATCCACCGTCAGCGCTACCGGCTTGCCCAGTTCGTTCTCCACCGTCAGTATTCCAGTGTTCGGATTCGAATGCAGCACGTGGCCTTCGGGGCTGATCCACACGCTGTTGAACGAACTGCTCGCCCAGATGCGCACTGCCGTCAGCGTGCCGTTCTCCTGGTACCGCGCTGTAAACCGGACAAACTTCCCGTCGATGGTCGACGCAATCGAGCTGAAGTCCTTCAGCGTAGTAACCGTCTTTGCGTCCACATCGTAATAGAGCGTCCCGTTCGTCTCATCCACATTCAGGGAAAGCTGCTGGTTGGTTGTAATCGCTGTTTCCGGATTTGTTGGCGGATAGACGGGGTAGTCCTTGTCCACCGTCAGCGTGTCATTGTTGTTGATAACTCCCGTCACCGTTCCATAATGCTCGCGCAGGACTAATCGGGTGATGTCGAAAATTCTGTGGTGCCGCACTGGCCCCACAAAATTCACCGCCCAGATGGTAGCCCCCATGCCCGTTGGAGGCACATGCCCGACGATGAACGCCGGATGCGAAAGATCAAATTCCAAATCGATGGGGCTCATCTGCCCTGATGCCACCGCCAACGGTGCATCCAGCGTCACCTTGATAGGCACTGTCTGGCTTCCTGCTGCTCCAGTAGCTCCCACGACTTGGATCTGGCTCGATGGAATCGGTGAACCGGCTGCCGCTGCGAAGCCCGCCTCCGGATCGGACGACGCCACCAGCGAAAGGTCGCCCGGGTTCGCGCTCACCGTGACCGTCGCCGCCGTATAATTTCCCGGCGGGATCGACGCGCTTCCCAGAATTTCGTTTAGTTGGTCCAACTGCAAGAGGTTAATCGTCGGCGCTGGCGATGGCGCCGTGTACACCGTCACGTCGCTCCCCCCTCCCTGCGGCGTCAGCGTAACCGACAGCACTTTGACGCCAATCATCGCCCAGTCTTCCGTCGACTGGTCCTTGATAATTACCGTCGCCGTGCCGTTTTGCAGTGGCGGAGGCTGATTGTTGTTACTCGAGTTGGAAGTGGAACACCCGGCCAGCAACAGCGCCAGGCTCGACATGGCTAGCCCTAACAGGACACTTGCAAACCTCGACTTCATCGGTTTCTCCCGGGGAGCGTCCCCATAACGTCCCGCTGATTTAGTTTTGTTTGACTGCTGCAACCCACTTTTGAGGAGTGGACAAACCACTCTCCCACTGCGGTATCAAACCCGGCGGCTTCTCAGGAGTTGCGCCTTTTTTAGGACAGCTCGAAGGACAGGTCCTTGGTACAGGAGTACCAAGCCTTTCTAGCACCTTGTTTCACGTCTCTCGGCAATCCGCCATGCCTTCCCCGCACAACTTTTCCGCCGGCCGTGGGTTTTGATTTGGTTATTCAGGCATCGGCTAGCAGCGCGCTACTCGTTCGTGTGTCATGCCGAGTGGAGCGAGGGATCTGCTTTTTTTGTTAATTGCGGCGCAGTGAGCGATCGTACTGGCAGACCTGTTCTTTTCTCCGGACTGTACGCGTAGGCTTGCCCCGCCCGTCTTCCTGTGCCCCAACTCCCTCGACGCTTAACCTCTGCTCTTCTGCTCCACTTCCACCGGCATGTGGCTCAACTTCTCATAAATCCGCTCGCGCCGCCGCAACGGCCACCAGTCGTACAAGTAAATCTGCATCGGCCGCCACATCGCCACCCACCCCGC
>Ga0187780_10003185_pt1 | contig 12413 bp, 11 predicted proteins | sample 1015_Q2_SP10_20__FD_132429 | JGI IMG/M metagenome (GOLD analysis project Ga0187780, IMG submission 132429) | Tropical peat soil microbial communities from peatlands in Department of Meta, Colombia - 1015_Q2_SP10_20_MG | ecosystem: Environmental > Terrestrial > Soil > Wetlands > Peat | place...
AACCCAGCCCGGGCCGCCGTGCGGGTCTCCCACTCAAGCGCATCCCAGAGCGCCACGCTGGCCTCGGGAAGCCCATAGAGCCCACAGACCATGGCGGGCGAGAGGACAAAGAGCACCACCAGTTCGGCGGCGTGGGCCTCCGCCAACCGCACAGCGTGCGGCAGGGGCACCTCCGCGAGGGACGAGAAGTTCGTGGGCCAGAGGATGCGGCGGTAGCCTCGTCTCGCAGTCTCCTCCAGTGCTCTTGTCGGCACAGGATCCTCCCACTACGTTTCATTTTCCGAGCCTCGGTATGGTTGGGAGGACGAAGTGCCTCGCCCGACCCTTCGCCCTCCGCCCCGCACCCGCGCCATCCGGCACGGCTCACACCGTGCCGCCTGCATAGTCGGCGTGGCCATCGCCATCTAGGGCCGGCGCACCCACTCGCTGACGTAGGTCCCGCTAGGACCGTACAACCCGCCGCAGAGATGTTGCACATCCGACCCCTATCGTACCAGCGGATACCACCCCCGACCAAACCTCGCAAGAATCCAGCGAACCCGATCCGGAATGAGCGTTATGGTGCGACCTGGTATCGCCTGGTGTGGAGGCAGCATGACAGCAGGAAGCGCCCTGGCCCGGTAATTGCGGATTATTTGCCCCTCTCCAGCAGGTCAAGCGGGTGGCGCGGTACTGGTGTCGGGTTGGAGAGTTCCCTCGAGGTTCTCAGGCCGTTTGTGAGTATCCCGGCGCGGCGCCATGCCCGCTGGGAATCTCAACCAGTTCTACCAGGACGTTCGCTGTGGAGTCGGGATCGAGGAACGCGATGCGGGTGTTCGCGTGCCCGCGGCGCGGTTGCTCGTCCAGCAAGCGCACCCCTTTGGCCTTCAGCTCGGCGAGCGCCCCTTCGAGGTCATCCACCTCGAAGCACAAGTGATAAAACCCTTCCCCTCGCTCGGCGATCCACTGGGCGGTTTCAGAGGCTTCGGACGTTGCCTGCAGCAGTTCCAGGTAGGTCTCCCCCACGGGATAGAAGGCAAGCTTCGTTTGGTACCGGGGGATCTCCTCCTCGTGCTCCAATGCCAGGCCGAGGACGTCCTCAAACACCCGCTTCGCGGCCTCCAGATCCTTCACGGCGATCGCGACGTGCTCCACCCGTTTCAGGCGCATGGATTCTCCTCGCCCAAATTCCGCGGCGATCTGGAGGGGGAAGAAGAGGGTACTGAACTTCAGGGGGCCGGCGAGAAGGTGACCGGCCGCCATATCCGGTTGACGATTCTTGTCGTCAGTTGACCATTGGCCTCGCTCGCCCTGAAGGCCGCCTGCCACTCGGGGTCCGCCCGAAAGGCCTTCCACTTCGTCTCCCGGTCCGCGTGGTCCTGGAACGCCATCAGGTAGATGAGCGTGCTATTGTCACCGACCTCTTCCTGCCAGTATCCAATCACCTCGAGCCCGTGCTTGTCAAAGAGGCGGACGGCGGCGTCCCGGAAGCGTCGCTTGAGGTCCTCCATCCGCCCCGGCACCGCGTGGTACTCCCTGTACTCGTAGATCATGGGATCCTCTTCCCCCTGCGGGCACTCCGCTCGATTTGGGGCCTGCGCCCCCGGGCCAGGCGAGGCCTTGCGCCGAATGCCGAGAGTGGCAAACCAGCCCAGTCAGGATGCCAGCTTGGGCATGACCTCCCGGGCGAACCGCCGTGCCGTCTCGTGGCGGCCCTTGCCGATCGGGAAGATCTCGAAATGTGTGAGCCCAACCCCTTGCAGTTGCCGGATGCGCTCCGCGCAGAACGCCGGCGGCCCCGCCAGTGTGAACTTCAAGACCATTTCGTCGGGCATCATGCGCGCGGCCTCTTTGGCCTCGTGAAAGTGGCCGCCCCGGTAGGCAGCCTGGATGCGCGCGGCGAGGCCGGGATCGCCCCCCGCCGCCTCGAACAGCGCCGGCGCGGTTTGGGGATACCAGGCCGCGATGACACGCGTATCCTCGATGGCCTCCTCCTGGCGGTCGCGGATAGAGGTGTACAAGAGGCAGGCGCGATCCATCGCCTCAAAGGCCTTCCCGGCGCGCCGTGCGCCCTCCGTCACGTGCTCCAGGGCAAACCGCAGCAGGATCGGATCGCTCCCGCAGGCAAGCATGACGCCGTCGGCAAGCTCTCCGGCCAGCTCGCACATCTTCGGCCCGCTCACCGTGATGTAGATGGGCAGGTCCGCCCTACGCCCATAATGGATCTGCGCATCCTGCAGGCTGAAGGCTTCACTGGTGTAGGTGATCGTCTCGCCGGCCAAAAGCCGGCGGCCCACCTCCACCATCTGCCGGATGACCTCCCTCTTGGCCTGCTTCCGACCCACCTCCATGACCGGCCGGTCTCCGGCGCCGACGTTCATGATGGCGCGACCGCCTGACAGCTCATCCAGCGTGCAGAGGGCGTTGAAATTGATGGCCGGGTGCCGAGTGTAGGGGTGCGTGCAGTTCGGTCCGAACCGGAGGCGAGCCGTGCGGGTGGCCACCAGCGTCAGGTAGGCGTACACGTATCGAGCGTGCAGCGACGAGTCGCAGACCCAGAAGAAGTCAAAGCCGTTGGCGTCCGCAAAATCCACCATGCTGGTGAACTCCTGGGGGGGGTCCACCGCCATGAAGGTGAGTCCGAATCGTGAGGCCATAACCCGATCCTTCCTGCTGGGCTGCGCGAATGCATCGCGCGGCGCCGGTTGCGAGGGTCAACGCACCGTCGCGGCCCGGGCAAGCAGGCGCCGCACGACCGCGTGGCAGAGATCCACCTTGTAGCCATTATCTCGGAGGGGAAGTTGATCCCGCAGGAGGATCTCGGCGATCCGATCCGCCTGCGTTGGCGAAACGGAGGCCCCGACAAGGACCGCCTCCGCTTCCGGCACCCGCCAGGGCTTGTAGCCGATCCCGCCCAGTGCAATTCGAGCCTCCCGGCAGCGGCCGGCGTCGTCCACGCGCACCTGCAGGGCGCCCGACACCGTGGCGAAATCGCTTTCGCGGGTTCGGATCTTCTCGTAGGCGGCGACCGTACCCCTGCCTCCCCTGCGAAAGCGCACGGCTGTCACGATCTCCCCCGGCCGTAGGTCCGGTTCCCCGGGACCCCGGTAGAACCGTTCGAAGGCGATGCTCCGTAGTCCCCCCGGTCCGAAGACATCAACCGTCGCCCCGAGCGAGGCCACTACCGTGGCGAGGTCCGAGTGGCACACGGCCTGACACCGGTGTGCGCCGACGATGGCATGCGCCCGGTTGTCTCCGAGGATAGCGTAACAGGGGCAGGACCAGCCCCCGCGCTTGTAGCAGACGAAATCATTCCGGAAGAACCAACAACGCTTCTCCTGGCACAGATTGCCGCCCACGGTAGCCATATTGCGGATCTGCGGTGTGGCAATCTGACGCACGCACTCCAGCAGAGCGGGGAATTCCCACCGGAGGGGCTCCAGGCCCTCCAGATCGGCCAGGGGGACACCCGCGCCGAGGACGATCTCGTCAGCCACCACTTCGGCCCGGCGCAGCTCGGGGATTTCTGAAACGTCCACGACACGGTCCGGCCGGTAGATCCCCTGTTCGATGCCGGCCAGCAGGTCGGTCCCGCCGGCCAGCACCTTCGCCCGCCCGCGGTGCTCTCCCAGGAGGCGCACCGCTTCCGGAAGCGTCTCGGCGCGGGACGTCTCGAAACGTAACGTCCGCGACACGTCACCCGCCAGCCGGGTCCCGTACGCCTTGAGGATCGGCATGACCACGGACGGATAGAGCGCGCGCATGCCCGCCACCCACCAGTGATTCGGGCGCGACAGGACGGGAACCCCGCGCCGCGGCTGTCCCGCACTCCGGCGGAGTCCGTCGAGGATCTTGGCGCGCGTGAGGGGCAGGCTGAAGACGCGAACGCCGACCGCGTGATAGATCGCGTTGGCGATAGCCGGGGCCGTCGGGACCAGGCCGGGCTCCCCCACGCCTTTGGCCCCAAAGGGACCTTCCCGGTCGTTCGTCTCGACCAGATCGGTCCGGATGGTGGGCAGATCGGGGGCGCGGGGGATGCCGTAGTCGAGGAAAGAAGGGTTGACCAGCTGCCCTTGATAATGCACAAGCTCCTCGGTCAGGGCGGCCCCGATCCCCTGAACCGCGCCGCCCTCGATCTGGCCCTCGACGGCTAGGGGATTGATGGCCTGCCCGACGTCGTTGGAGCAGGCGAAATCCACGAGCCGAATGTCGCCGGTCTCGCGGTCCACATGCACCTCGACCGCCTGGGCGCCGAAGGTGTAGGCTGCGGAGATGTTGCCGGCACCGGTCTCGCGGTTCAGGAGTTCCGTCGGCGTCTCGTATCGAACCGTCCTCTTCAGGCCGCCCATCTCACGGGCCAGCTCGGCCACGGCCAGACCTCGGTGCGGCGACCCCTTCACGAACGCGGTCCCGTCGCGGATATCCAGATCGTCCCGGGCCGCCTCCAGCCGTGCCGCGGCGCGTCCCAGCAATTCCTGCCGGATCTGCCCTCCGGCGATCCGAGCCGCATTCCCGGCGATGAAGCAGATCCGCGACGCCCAGCTTCCCAGGTCCACGGGGGTCTCATCCGTGTCCATGCTCTTGACCCGGCAATCCTCGAGACGGACGCCGATGGCCTCGGCCGCGATTTGCGCCAGGGTCGTATTCTGCCAGGTCCCGGCGTCCGCGGATCCGGTGCGGACGAGGACCTTGCCCGATTCGTCGATCTCCACGCCCACATTCGAGTAGTCCCCGTCCGTATATACGTAGGTGCCCGAACAATGGATGTAGGAGGCCAGGCCCACGCCGTGGTCGGGCCGCGGGTTCCGCCGCTTCTCCCGCCACCCGATCGCCTTGGCCACGCGCTCGAGGCAATCGGTGAAGCCGCAAGTCGTGATCTTCCACCCGCAGGGCGTCGTGTCGCCGGACTGGTTGGCGTTCCGAAGGCGGAAGTCCAGGGGATCCATGCCCAGTCGCTCGGCCAGGATGTCCATCTGCGACTCGATGGCAAAGGTCACCTGGGGGTTGCCGTAGCCCCGGAACTGCCCCCCCGGCTGCCGGTTGGTGTACACCAGGCGTCCGTCGAAAGCGAAATGGTCAAGACGATAGAGGGACGACGCGCACATCCCGCCGAACCCCATGATGGAGGGCCCGGTGGCGTTGTAGGCACCGTTCTCCATGACCATGGTCATGTCGCGGGCGGTCAGGGTCCCATCCTGCCGCGCGCCCTGCCGGATCGTAATGCGGGCTGGATGGCGGGTCTTGCTGGCGCGGAAATCCTCGTCGCGGGTCAGGACGAGCTTCACCGGCCGGCCGCTCTTCATGGCCAGCAGCGCGCAGACCGCTTCGTGCTCACAGATCTTGGACTTGCCGCCGAAGCCCCCGCCGACGGCGACCTCCATGATGTGAACCTTCTCCAGCGGAAGGGCCAGGACCTCGCACAGTTCCTTCTGGATGAAGTAGGGCGCCTGGGTGGAGGTCCAGATGGTGAGTCGCTTCCCGTCCCAGTGGGCCACGCACGCGTTGGTCTCCATGAAGCAATGGGTCTGGGAAGCAAAGAAGAAGACATCCTCCGCCACCACATCCGCCTCGGCCAGTCCCCTCGCGGCGTCACCGAAGACGCTCCTCTGATGGGAAGCCACGTTGCGCAGGTTCTGGGACGCGACCCGCTCCCCGATGTGCTCCTCGTGGATCAGGGGCGCCCCATGCGCCATGGCGCGGTCGGGATCGAAGACGGCAGGCAGGACCTGGTATTCGACGCGGATGCGGCGCAGCGCCTCCTCAGCGAGGCGGCCGTCGTCCGCGGCGACGGCCGCGACCTCTTCACCCATGAAGCGGACCCTGTCAATGGCCAGCGGGTAGCGATCGGATGCCGGGCCCCCCAGGTGGACGTACTTCCGCTTTGGAGTGTCCGCCGCCGTCACAATGGCATGAACCCCCGGCATCCGGGCCGCGGCGGACGCATCGATCCGCACGATGCGGGCATGCGGATGGGGACTCCGCAGGACCTTCGCGTGGAGCATGCCCGGAAGAACTACGTCGTGCGTATAGAGGGCATGACCGGACGCCTTGTCCGATCCCCCCAGCATGGGTAGAGGCTTTCCGACAACGGAAAACTGACGCGTTCTCATAGTCGGCCCATCTCGACCGCCGCCTCGCGAACGGCCTCGACGATCTTGACGTACCCGGTGCATCGGCAGAGATTTCCGGTGAGAGCCAGCCGGATTTGCTCCTCCGTCGGCGAGGGGTTCCGGTCGAGAAGCGCTTTGGCCGACATAATCATTCCCGGAGTACAGAACCCGCACTGAAAGGCCCCGCGCTGCCAAAAGGCCCGTTGGATCGGGTGCAGGTTGTCCGGTCTCCCGAGCCCCTCGATGGTCACCACGGCTGCCCCCTGGCACCTCGCCGCAAGTGTGAGGCAGGCGCAAACCGCCCGCCCGTTCACCAGGACGGTGCAAGCACCGCACTCCCCCAGCCCGCACCCGTATTTTGTTCCCGTGAGCCCCAGGTGATCGCGCAGGAACTCCAGCAACGTGAGGTACCCGGGTATCTCACGGCGCCGGGGTTCCCCGTTGACGGTCAACTCGATGGTTGCCATGGTTCGGGATTCGTACGGAGGAGCGGGTGGCACGGCGCTAGACCCTGAGCTTCCCCCCCTCGATGATGACCTTGCCGTCCAGCTCAAGGACCGCGTCGACCGTGACGGCATCCAGGTGGATGTTGCTGCGGGTCACGCCGCCGATGCTGTGGTTGTCGCCGACGGCAATGTGGGCGGTCCCGAACAGGCGCTTGTCGTCGACGGCGCCGGTGATCTTGCCCCGCGTAACCGTCCCGATCCCCAACTCGGCGATATTGCGGGCGTTCGCGTCGGCCCGGCCCAGCAGCTCCTCCAGTTGAACCTTCTCCTCTCCACCCCTGATCTCGGCGAGCTGCCCCTTCCGGATAATGAAGGTCATGGGTTCCTTGAGCAGGCCCACCCCCAGCATGCTGGCGTCCACGCGGAAGACGCCCTCCGTTGTGCCTTCCACCGGAGCGATGGCCGCCTCGGCGTAATCCGGAATGGCCCCGGACTCCCCAGGCTTCGTCAACAGCGAGGACAACATGATCGCCTCGCGCCCCTCCAACCCGAGGGTGAGGTCGGTCCCGCCCGGTGTACGGAGCCGTGCGCGCGTTGCTCGGGTCAGCAACCCCTGAATCGTCTCCGACAGGCGGCGGGTCTCCTGGATTTCCTCGGGCGTCAGGTCCCAGTTCTCGGGTGACAGCCAGATATTGGCCAGCCGCGTCCCCCCCGCAGTGGCCTCCTTCCGCGCAGTGGTGTGGTAGAGGAAATGGGCGAAGAGCGGAGGCATGGTCAGCAGGACCACGTCAGAGGCCTTCATGGCCTCGGCCACGGGGCGCGGCGGCTCCTTCTCGTACATGCGACGCGCTGGAATGGTGAGAATCAGGGGATCCGCGCCGAAGAGATAGACCGTCGCCGCGATGGACTGGGCCTGATCCATGTAGGCCTGATCTGTAATGATGAGGACCTTTTCGTTGGGCTGGACCCCCATGCATGTCTCGACGCAGAGCCGGGCACCGCGCATCACCTCCACCTGCAAGGCCATGTGTGTCTCCCTTCTGGGACCGCCGTAAGCGGGCCCTAGGTGATCTGCCCGATCAGCAGCCTGCCGTTCTCGAAGATCCGTTCCCCGTCCAGTTCGATGGTGGCATCCCGGAACACGCAGTCGATGTGCCCCGGGGCCACGTTCGTGCCGCCGTAACCCCGATTGTCTCCGAAGGCGACATGGGCGGTTCCCAACTTCGCTTCGGCATCCACCGCGCTGTCGCTCATGCGGGACCGTGGATTCAGCCCCACGGACATCTCCGCCACCTCGAACATGCTGGCATCGTGGTAGCGCTCCAGCACCTCCCGGAATTGATCCGCGAACTGCTGCTTTCCCCCCAGGCCCTGGAACTTTCGGACCCGTCCGCCCGAGATCTCCATGGCGAAGGGGGCGCGGATCTGGCCGATGCCGACCATGGGGATCACACCATCGATGACGAGGGTCCCCTCAGCGGTGCCCTCGAGGGGGCTGGTCCCGCTCTCGATGATCGGCGGGGCCGAGAACATCCCGGGCTTGTCCGCGATGCCGCTGAGACAGCGGCCCTTCCGTCCTTTGAGACTGGCCCGCAAATCCGTCCCCGCGGGGCTGGCGAACAGCACATGCTCCGCTTTCTCGAACTTATCGCGGATCATTTCCGCCACGGGGCGGATCTTCACGAAGTCCACGTCGGCAGGGCCACCCTGCCGGAGCAGGTGGAAATAGAGCTCCGGCATGGAGAGATACCGCGCCCCGCCGGCGCAGGCCTGCACGCGGGCCTGCGAGCTTCCCACCCACTGGGAGGTCAGCTCCAACACGATATCCGACCCCTTCATGGCGGACGCTACGGCGTTCGGGGGATCCGCGCCCGGGGTGGCCCGCGGCGTCATCACCGTCACGACGACCTCCGCGCCCATCTCGCGCCCCACGCAGGCGAAGGTGTCCACCACGTCCATCTCGAAGGCGGTATCGGTGACGATTAGCACGAGTTCCGCCGGCCGCACCGCGCCGCATTGCACCAGCAGGCGCCGAACCTGCGGGACGATCTCCATCCGCCGCAAACCGCTCATGCCATCCTCCTGGACGCTCGGGGCAGCCAGATAAACGGTTATGACCCGGACCGATAATATGGGACGACGAGCTTGCCGTCCTGGAGGATCGGCGCGTCGTCCAGCCAGAGGGACACGTGGCGGAAGATGCAATCGAAATGGCCCTTGGCCGAGACCTTGCCGCCGTAGCCCGTGCTGTCCCCCATGCCGAAGTGGGCCGTGCCGATGGTGGATTCCGTTTCGATGGAGATATCGCCGAACTTGGAATTGGGGTTCAGGCCCATGCCCAACTCCGCGATGTTGTAGATATTCTTATCCTGCCTCGACTCGAGGGCCTGCCGCAGCCCGTCCGCAAAGACTGCCGCATCCCCCGTGCCGCGAATCTCCTGAAGCCAGCCGTCCTTGATGATCACCTCGAAGGGGCTGCTGACCCGGCCCAGGCCGATGAGATTGATCAACCCGTCCACCACGATCACGCCGTTGGCCGATCCTTCCAGGGGGCTGATACTGGCTTCTATGTCCGGATTGGGCGAGTAGCTTCCCGGCGTGTTGGCGATGCCGGTGACGCCGCGGCCCTGCCGTCCAGTCAGATCCGCGGTCAGGTTCGTCCCGGCCGTGGAGGTGATACGAATCCGCTTGGCCTTGGTGAACATATCCACAATCCGGTCGACGTGCGGTGCGACCGCCACGAAATCCACCGCCGCCGGCGCGCCCGGCAGGAACATGGGCAGGCTGACCTCGGCCATCGTCAGGTACCTGGCCCCTTTGGCGCACGCCTCGCGCTTGGCGCTGGTGATGCTGATCCACTGCGAAGTCAACTCGAAGATCACGTCGGATCGGACCATGGCCCCGCCCACCATGGCCGGGGGCTCCTCGTTGGGCAGGCGGCTGGGCGTGAATCCGATGACGGCCACCTCGGCCCCGCGCTCCTTGCACAGGAGGCCGAAGACTTCGGTGATACGCTGATCGAATGCGGTGTCCGTGACCAGCAGCACCTTCTCCCCCGCCTTCACGCCCACGCAGCGGTCCACGATGTACCCGACGCTGTTGACGATTTCTATACTACGCATTGTGACTCCTCCTCGATGAGAAGATGAGCGGTGGACGATCGCCTGTGGGGATCACGCCCCGCGCAGCGCGTGCGTCTTCTCGGAGGCCAGCAGGTCGGCCAGGATGCTCCTAAGATGGGTGGCCATGGCCTCGCGAGCCGCGAACCCGTCGAACCGCCGCACGGCCTCCAGGATGCGCCCGTGCTCGCCCACAGACTTTTCCACGCGGCCGTCGATTTCGCCCGCCACGAGGCGGATCCGGCGGTAATGATCGATAATTTGGGAGTAGGTCATGGCAAAGCGCGCGTTCTTCGAGCGGAGGATCAGCCCCTCGTGGAAGGCAAAGTTGGCGTCGCTGGCTGCCCGGATGTCCCCCCGGGCGACGGCCTCCGCAGCCCCGAGGCACTGCTCCTCCATCCAGGCCAGCGCGGCCCGATCCGTGCGCCGGCACAGTTCCTCCATTACATAGGTCTCGAGCGCGATTCGCACCTCGAAGAGATCCGCGATGTCCTGCGGCCCGATCATGGTGACGGTGGCGCCCCGGAAGGGCGTCATCTCCACAAAGCCCTCGCGCTCCAGCTGGTGCAGGGCCTGGCTGATGGGCGTCTTGCTCACGCCGAGGCGTTCGCAGAGCTCGGCTTCTTTGAGGGAGCTCCCCGGCGCGAGCGTGAGGTTCAGGATGGCCGCCTTGAGCACCTCGTAGGCGCGGTCCTTCACGAGTTTCGTCTCGGGCATGCGCAGCAGGTGGGCCCCCTCAGCGATCCCGTCGTCCGCCGGCGGGGGCGTAGATCGCACTCTCTCCCGTGCATTCTCGTCCATGGCCATGGCTCAGGCGGGACCGACCGTGTTCGCCAGATCGGCGTGGTGTGGAGCGCCGCTGGGGGGCCGACCGATTCCGAGGTACGCCGCCTTGATGTGCGGATCGCCGAGCAGGTCCGGGCCGGCCCCCTCTCGGACGAGTCGGCCATTCTCCAAGACGTAGGCGCGATGACTGGTGCGCAGCGTAAAGTAGACGTTCTGCTCCACCAAGAGGATCGTGACGCCGGACGCGTTGATGGCCCGGATGGTCTCGAACGTCTGATGCACGAGCGAGGGCTGCAGCCCGATTGTCGGTTCGTCCAAGAGAAGGAAGGCGGGGCGACTCATGAGCGCCCGCCCGATGGCCAGCATCTGCCGTTCGCCCCCGCTCAGGCTGCGGGCCAGCTGCTTCTGGCGTTCATGGAGGCGCGGGAAGAGCCCGAAGATCTCCGCCAGACTTTCCCGCCGCCGCGAACGGGCCGAGGGCATGTAGGACCCCATCTTCAGGTTGTCGAGAACAGTCATGTCGGGAAACACGCGGGACCCCTCGGGGACGATGGTGATGCCTTGCTCCACGATTTCTTCGGGGCGGCAGTCCCGGATGGTTCGGCCTTGGAAGCGGAGGACGCTCCGTGCCTTGCGGGGCGAAGGCAGGAGGCCCACGATTGATTTCAGGAGGGTGCTCTTGCCCGCCCCGTTGGGCCCGAGCACGGCCACGATCTCGCCCTGCTTCACCTGGAGGGAGATGCCCCAGAGGACCTGGACATCCCCATAGAAGGCATCCAGGTCCTGCACCTCAAAGAACATGGGCCGTCCCCAGGTAGGCCTCGACCACCTGGGGATCCGCCACCACCTCGGTGGCGTGACCCTCGGCGATCTTTCGGCCGTTGTTCAAGACGACAACATGGTCACAGATCTCCGTGACGGCCTGCATGACGTGCTCCACCAGGATAATCGTCACCCCGCGCCCGCGGACCGCCCGGAGCAGCTCTAGTGCGGCGTCCATATCGGCCGGGGTGAGGCCTGCCATGTTCTCGTCCAGCAGGATGAGTTGGGGGGAGGTGGCCAGGGCGCGGGCCAGTTCGAGGCGCCGACGATCGGCCACGGTGATCGTCTCAGAGCGCTGATCGCGAAGCTTCCCAAGCCCGGACACCGTCAAAATCTCGTCAACCAGAGGGCGCGCGCGGCGGAGCGGCAGGCCATGGCCGTAGAGAAGCCCGACCAGGATGTTCTCCTCCACCGTCATGCCGGCGAAGGGCTGGACGATCTGAAACGTCCGCGCCAGGCCGCGGCGGCAGATGGCATGGGACGGTAGGCCGGTGATGCGCTCGCCCCGGAAGATCACCTCTCCGCTGTTGGGGGCACATACCCCCGCCACCACATTGAACAGGGTGCTCTTGCCGGCCCCATTCGGCCCGACGATTCCGACGATCTCACCCTGCTGGACCTGGAAGCTGACCTCCCGTAGGGCCCACAGGCCGCCAAACCGCTTGCTCACCCCGTCGACTTGTAGCAAAGGGGACAAGATCTGACGGTCTGCGTGGGCCACGGCGGGAGCCGCGGACCTCCCGTCCCGCCCAAGCGGCATGACCAGGCCCGTCATCCCGGCGCTCCCGCCTGGGCCCGGGACCGCAGCAGCCCGGCGATGCCTCCCGGCATGAAGATGACGATCCCCACGATGATGATGCCCAGGATGATGAGGTACGTGTAAATGAATCGGGCCCACAGGATCTCGGAGATGACGGTCAGAAAGGCGGCGCCGATAAACGGGCCCCAGGTGTGACCGATGCCCCCGAGGAGGGTAATGACAATGATCTGGATGGTAGTATTGATGTCGAAGGCATCCTCTGGCGAGATATAAGAGAGCCATGTGGCGGCGATCCCTCCCACCACGGCAAGGAAGAAGGCGCTCGTTACGTACGCGGAAAGCTTGAGCCGGAAGACGTTGACCCCGCAGGCCTTCGCCGCATCTTCGGCCA
>Ga0187780_10003186_pt1 | contig 12413 bp, 12 predicted proteins | sample 1015_Q2_SP10_20__FD_132429 | JGI IMG/M metagenome (GOLD analysis project Ga0187780, IMG submission 132429) | Tropical peat soil microbial communities from peatlands in Department of Meta, Colombia - 1015_Q2_SP10_20_MG | ecosystem: Environmental > Terrestrial > Soil > Wetlands > Peat | place...
AACCGCCCAGGATGATTCCTAGGAAGCCGAGCGAACTAACACCTACGACGAACAAGATGCCGACGTTGATATCGCGGGCCACCTGGAAGGCCGGGCCGAAGGCGATCGCTCCCATCGCGGTCAAGGCGGCGACCATGGAAATCACCGGCGCGAGCCAGAAGATCAGCTTATCCGCGTCAGCCGGAATAATGTCTTCCTTGATGAGCAATTTGAATGCATCGGCGATGGGCTGGAGCAGGCCGTGAGGGCCAACACGCATGGGGCCGAGACGGGCTTGCATGTCCGCCATAAGCTTGCGCTCCATCAGCACGAGATATCCGGCGACGAGAGGAACAACGGCGACGATAACAACACCGGAAACGAGTTCGACCCACCAAGTCTGGAGAAAGATGAGGATGGCGTGAAGGGTGGGGTTCATGGGCTAGCGGTCCACCTCGCCGAGGACGATATCGAGGGTACCAATAATGGCTACAACATCGGCCACCAGGTGCCCGCGAACCATTTTATCGAAGGCCTGCAAATTGACGAATGACGGCGGACGAATGCGCACGCGATACGGCTGCGTCGTTCCATCGCTGACAATGTAATAGCCGAGGATGCCTTTGGGCGCTTCGATGGAGTGGTAGATCTCGCCGGGCTGCGGCTTTAGCACCTTGCCGACTTTGCCCAGAATGGCGCCTTCAGGAATTTTCTCGATGGCTTGCAGACAGATGAGGCGCGACTGGCGCATCTCCTCGATACGTACCATATACCGGTCGTAGGTGTCGCCGTTCGTGCCGACGGGGATCTCAAACTTGTACTGATCGTAAGCGGCGTAAGGTTGCGCTTTCCGCAGGTCCCATTTCAGGCCACTTGCGCGCAGCACGGGACCGGAAGCGCCGAGAGCGATGCAGTCGGCAGTGTTAAGGACTCCCACGTTGCGGGTACGGCCCATCCAGATGCTGTTTCCGGTGAGCAGGTCAACATATTCCTGGATACGACGTTCGAAATCGAGGCAGAAACGCTCGACGTCCTTCTCAAAACCATCGTAGGCCTCGTACTGCAGGCCACCGATGCGGAAGGCGTGCGTAGTGAGCCGCGCTCCGCAGTATTTTTCGAAGATTTTCAGAATTTCCTCGCGCTCACGGAAACAGTAGAAGATAGGCGAGATCGCACCAATATCCATAGCGTGCGTCCCTAGCCAAACAAGATGGCTGGCGATACGCTGCAGTTCGGTGAGAATCGTGCGAATGACCCGAGCGCGCGGTGGCGCTTCGACGTTCAGCAACTTTTCGACGGCTTCACAGTAGCCAAGGCCATTGCTAACCGCCGCGACGTAGTCCATGCGGTCAACGTAAGGTGCGAATTGCTGGTAGGAACGGCTTTCCGCAATCTTCTCAACGCCGCGGTGCAGATAGCCGATTACACATTCCGTGCCGCGAACGCGTTCGCCATCGAGCTTGAGCTTTACGCGCAGAACGCCGTGAGTGGAAGGGTGCTGCGGTCCCATGTTGAGGACCAGTTCGTCTGCGCCGAGCAGCGTGCCGCCGTTCTTGATCGCCTCTTCCTGCAAAGTGTCTCCCACCGTTATCAGTCCTACTGGCCGCTTTCTATGCCGAGATTTTCTCGGACCCAGGCGGCGTCCTGCTGAAGAATGTCATAGTCCTTGCGGAGCGGATGCCCTTGCCAGCCGTCCGGAAGGAGTATGCGTTTCATGTCCGGGTGGCCGGCAAACTCGATGCCGAACATGTCGAAGATTTCACGCTCGAGCCAGTTGGCGGTGGGCCAGATTTCGACAAGGCTTGTCGGGCGCTCGTTCGCCGCAATGGGAATTTTCAGGCGGAGGCGGGTGTTGTGCGGAAACGAGTAAAGAACGGCGACGAGATCGAAGCGCTTCTCACGGCGAGGCCAGTCAACGGCCGTGTAATCCTCGAGAAGATCGTACTTCTCTTGGTCACACGAATAACGAGCGATGTCGGCGAGACTCGCGGAGTCGATGACGAGATAGGGCTGCTTGCGATCTTCGAGCGCATCAAGAATGGCGACGCCGAAGCGTTCTCGATATCGCTTCGTAAGTTCATTATCGAGCGGAACCTGCAAAGGAACGGGCGGCTTGGGAGCGGGAGCAGCAGGCTTCACCGCGGGAGGAGTTGCGGGGGGCGCTGCGCTTTTGGGGGCGGCAGGCTGTGCGGGTGCGGCGCCGGGTGTTTCCGGCTTGGGACTCTCAGGCGATTGGGGTGGCTTCGACTCGTCTGCCATGGACTCCGGGACCATTATGTATGCTGCGCCTGAACGGCCCCGAAAATTGAAGAGCAGGGGGCCTTATACTTACCACTCTGAGAATGGCCGCAAATCAGCTCGCGCAACGATGAGGAAGGAACGAGAGCATGCAAGCCACTTCTCGGCGGACTCAGTCATCCGCGACCTCGCAGCTGTTACGATCGCTCCCTGCGTTTCTAACATAGGCAGCTATGGCAGTCAATGAGCACGGACACACAGAGGTGGAAATTTCAGCTCGGGGGGCAGAGACACTAGCAAAGAGTTGACACGCAGGAGTCTGGAAGCAAAAGAGGCGCGGACTAGGCCCAGTCGAGCGCGCCTTTTTTGTAGATCCAAATGTAACCAACGAGAAGGATGCCGAGAAAGACGAACATGGAAATAAGAGCGAATGCGCCCATGTGCGCGGCCACCCAGGAACGATAGAGAATGGCCCAGGGGAAAAGGAACATGGTTTCCACGTCGAATATGACAAAGAGCATCGCAATAACGTAAAACCGCGCGGAGTAGCGCCCACGGGCGTTACTTTCCGGAGGGATGCCGCATTCGTAAGGCAGGAATTTTGCCGGGCCACCTCGGGATTCCGGGCGAATCAGTTTGAAAAGAAGCAGAACGACAACCGGAAATGAAAGAACAAGCAGCGCGAAAATCAGAACCGGGATGTAAGCGGCAGGCATAGTGAGTGTCCAAAACGAATGCTAGCACATAAAACGGGGCAGAGTGCAAGCGCGCTCGTTACGCCGAAAAAAGCACTCATTTTTCAAAGAGAAGTTCACCGGCGCGATGCGTGGCTTTTACCACGGCCTTGATCAGCGTGACCCGCAGCTTCCCTTCCTCGAGTTCGAGAATGCCGTCGATGGTGCATCCGGCGGGAGTCGTGACGGAATCCTTGAGCAGCGCGGGATGGTCGCCGGTTTCGAGGACGACGCTGGCAGAACCTTTCAAGGTCTGTGCGGCGAGAAGCGTGGCGACGTCGCGGGGGAGGCCCACTTTGACACCCGCTTCGGCGAGCGATTCGAGGATGATGTAGGCGAAGGCGGGGCCACTGGCGGAAAGGCCGGTGACCGCATCCATGTTTTTTTCGTCCACAACGACGGCGCGGCCGACGGCGCCAAACATCGTCTTTGCAATTTCCAGATGTTCGAGGGAAGCGTGGGAGCCGCGGCAGACGCCAGTCATGCCACAACCGACCGTCGAGCATGTGTTCGGCATGGCACGGATGACCGGCACTTTTGGCCCGACGCGCTGCTCGATGTAGGAAGTCGGAACCGAGGCGGCAACGGATATCACAAGCGTGTTTTTGGTGAGCGCGGGCTTAATTTCCTTCAGGACGTCACTGACAACCTGGGGTTTTACGGCCAGTAGGACAATGTCGGCGCCTTTCACGGCCTTGCGGTTATTCGTGGCACCGGTGACGCCGAGTTCGACGGCAAGAGTGGCGGCTTTTTCTTCGTGGCGCACGGTGCAGGTGATACGCTTTGGCGAGAACAGGCCCTGCTTCAAATAGGCGCGCACCAGGATACTGCCGAGTTTGCCTGTGCCAAGAACGGCGAGGTGCATGGTGTCGAGTTTGGTGGTTATAGTGAAACCATTGTTACGGAGGAGGAGCAGGGGGTCAACAATCGTTTGGGACGGGCGCGAAGCGGCAGATAGGTGTATAGTAAGTGACCCTTGGGCCCCTAGATTGATTGCCCGATTGAGGAGGTCCGCATGCCTTACTTTCTTCACCAAGTCAGTTACACTCCAGAAGCATTAGCCAGACTCGTTGCCAATCCGCAGGATCGCATTGAGGCCGTCCGTGGCCCAATCGAGAAGCTCGGAGGCAGGATCGAGTCGGGATACTTTGCGTTCGGGGAGTACGACGCTGTAGTCATCACCGAGATGCCAGACAACGTGTCTGCTGCCGCGATTGCCATGGCCTTTGTTGCAGGTGGCGCGGTGCGGAACAGCCATACCACCGCGCTCATGACCACCGCTGAAGCCATGGACGCGATGCGTAAAGCCAGCACATGCGGCTACAAGCCGGTCACCGCGAGTGCGGCCGCTGCGCGCTAGACACTCGTCCTTTCAATCAATTGCTGGCTTAGTGGACCGGAAGAGCGAAGGCAACGTGGAAGTGTGCCTTGCTGAAGGGACTAACCGTGGTGTGCGCCGTGCAGGACTTCCACCGCGTGGGGAAGCAAGTGGGTGATTACATCAAGGGATTCGACCGCGCCTTTGGGACTGCCGGGAAGATTGATGATAATGGTTTTGTGGCGGACAACAGCGACGCCGCGAGACAAGACGGCTGTGGAAGTTTTCTCTGCACCTTTGCGGCGGATTTCCTCGGCTAGGCCGGGGATGGTACGGTCGGCAACGTCGAGGGTGGCTTCGGGCGCGTGATCACGGGGGCCGAGGCCCGTGCCTCCAGTGGTGAGGAGAACATCGGTATGGCCAGAGTCTGCGACGGTTCGAAGCTGGCTGCGGACTTCAGAAGGATCATCCGAACAATGCAGGGCAGAGCTGATTTCCCAGCCGAGCTCACGGCAACGTTGCACCAAGGCAGGACCGGAGAGGTCTTCGCGTTTGCCGCTTTCGACCGAGTCACTGATAGTAAGAATGGAAACGCGCATGAACAGTTCCAAAGCCAACAGCCAATAGCGTACAAAGGCCCGACTTCCAATTTCCAGTCTCTATTTTCTAATTTTTGACTTTACGTCCCCACGGCATCGCGATTGGCTTCGTCCATCAAGCGCATGGCTTCCATAAGGAGGCCGGTAGTGCTGCGCGTCGTGGTGGTGGCGGTCGAGGCGTTGGCGGCATTGAAATCAATCTCGAACTCGCCCTCGGACCATAAGATGACCTTGTAGACCGCGTCATCACCGGCGATGTTGCCAATTTTTGCGTCGCGGCACTGGCCGCTCGTGAAGAACAACTCCGCGCGCTCGCTTCCCTTCTTGACTTGCAGGCGGCAGGATTTCTGGCCCATCTCGAGCGACTGCATGAGGTCGGTCATGCTCATCTCTTCCAGGCGTCCTTGAATCACGCCGGGGCGCGAGGCCTGCTTCTGAAGCTTTTCGAGATGCAGTCGGTCAATGACCTTTTTTGCGGAGCGGACCAGATCTTTCAGCAAAAATGGCTTGGCGATGAAATCCTCGGCGCCGTCAATCAGCGGACGGAGGCGCTCTTCGATGTCGCCTCGGCTGGCCATGAAGAGAAAGGGGATGTGGCGCGTCGCTTCGCGGCCACGGAGCTTTTCAAAAAGCTGGCGGCCATTGAGGCCGGGCATGTTGAAGTCGCAGAGAATAAGATCGGGAGGCTCGTCGATAACTTTGAGAAGCGCGTCAGCGCCATCCGGGGCCACGAGCACCTCGCAGAAAGGATCCAGCCCTTTGGCGATGAGTTCCCGAACCATGGGGTTATCTTCCGCAAGAAGGAGCTTTACGCTTTTGCTGTGGACCGCGCTCATCGCTTGGTGCTCCGGACATGCTTGGCGGTATGGTGGTGATAGTCGCCGCTCTTTCCCCCCGTTTTCTCCAGAAGGTGGACCCCACTAATCTCGATGCCTTTGTCGAGGGCTTTACACATGTCGTAAACCGTCAGTGCGGCGCAGGTCACCGCCACCAGCGCTTCCATTTCGACGCCGGTTTTCGCGGTCGCCGTGACCTTGGAATGAACTTCCACTCCATCTTTGCACAGGCGCGAGGTCACATCAATGTGAGTGATGGGCAGTGGATGACAAAGAGGTATCCACTCGGCGGTGCGCTTGGCGGCGGCAATCCCGGCAATCCGAGCGACTTCGAGGGGATTCCCCTTGGGATTCTTGAGCCGGCGAACGGCGCGGACAACGCGCGGCGGCATGCGCACGAACGCATAAGCGATGGCGGTGCGAGTGGTGACGGACTTTGAAGAGACGTCGACCATGGAGACTTCGCCGCGAGTGGAATAGTGAGAGAGCTTGGCCATGGCGTTTGTCTAGAGTACGTCGGACCGAGGCAGAACGGAAACCCTCTCTCCGGCACGGAGGTCCGGACGGTCCGCGGAGACCACAAGAAAACAGTTTGCCTGAGTTAGGGCAGCAATGTCGCCAGAACCTCGCCAGCGGAGCGCGCGAACATGAGGTACGCCGCTTGACCATTCAAGGCGGGCCGGAAGGAAATGAGTGAGGCCGGATTTCTCCTCCACTGGTTCGGAGAGAGAGGCGTCGAGCAGAGGGAGCGGGCGCGGGGCGGCGCCGCTCAGAATATCGAGCGCGGGAATGACGAAGAGTCGAAACGTGACCATGGTCGAGACCGGATTGCCGGGCAACCCGAAGACCCAGGTATTGCGGCAGCGGCCAAAGACAGCGGGCTTGCCGGGGCGGATGGCGACTGCGTCGAAGAAAAACTCTGCGCCCATTCCCTTGAGCACGGATTCGACGAGGTCGTACTTCCCCATCGACACACCCCCGGAGAGCACGAGCACATCTTCCTGGAGTCCTTTTTCGATTTTTGTGGACAGGTCGTCAACGCGATCCAGAGCGTTGCCTAAGGGAACCGGTTCGCCTCCGGCAAGACGAATCTGCGCACAGAGAGAAACGCTGTTGCTGTTGCGGATGTGGAAGGGGCCGGGAATCTCGGTTATGGGGACGACTTCATCGCCCGTGGAGAGTACTGCGACGCGCGGTTTTTTGTAACAGAGCAGCGTGGCGACGCCGACTTGCGCAGCTACCGCCAATTCAGCATAGCCGAGGCGTAGGCCAGGAGAAAGCGCGAGTTCGCCGGCACGGGCTTCGCTGCCTTGGGGGACGATGTTTTGTCCGGAGAGAGTCGGGCGATCGAAAATGACTCTATCTCTCTCGCGGCGCGTGAACTCAATCATGACAACAGCGTCAGCACCTGGCGGGACTGCGGCGCCCGTCATGATTTGAAGGCATGAGGCAGGTCTGAGGGGTTGGGAGACAGTGTCCCCAGCTTTGATTTCGCCTTCACACCGAAGCGCCGCACCGGGAATGGCTTCGCTGGCGCGGACAGCGTAACCATCGCGCGTGGAACGGTTAAAAGGAGGGTATTCGCGATCGGTGCGAATTTCCTGTGCCAAAACGTATCCGAGGGCGTCGGGGATGGCGAGAGAGATGGTCGGGCGAGGGCCAAGGTGAGTTTTGGCCTGTGTAATGACGATTTGACGTGCCTGGTCGAAGGAGAACATGGAATCCTTAGGAACGATTGGAGGCCGGAGAAGAAATGTACCACCTGAGGGCAGAAAAATCAGATGCGTCCTGCAATCCCGCAGTTAGAGCCACCGGGCGAGTAGGGTGCCGGGCTGGATTATCGTGGCGTCGCGCTCCGGGCCAGTCGAGATCATGCCGATTTCGACTTGAAGGAAGTCGGAGATGAAGCGCATGTAGTCGATGGCGTTTTGCGGAAGCCTGGCGCCCTGGCGGAAACCGTAGGTAGGAGCCTCCCAGCCAGGCAACGTCGTATACACGGGGGTCACGCGCTCGTACTCTTCCGCGGAGGCAGGCATTTCGTTTACCGGTGAGCCTTTGTAGCTGTAGCCTGTGCAGACGCGGATTTCGCGCTGAGTGTCAAAGACGTCGAGTTTCGTGACGACGAGGGAGTCTATGCCGTTGATCATTTTGGCGTAGCGGAGTTCAGCGAGGTCCAGCCAGCCGCAGCGGCGAGGACGCCCCGTAACGGCGCCGAACTCCTTGCCCCTCTCGCGGACTTCTTTCGCCTCAAGGTCGGGCATTTCCGTTGGAAAAGGACCGCCCCCGACGCGAGTGGTATAGGCCTTGGAGACGCCGAGCACATTACGGATCTTTGTCGGAGGAACACCCATGCCGGTCGTGGCGCCGCCGGAGGTGGCGCTCGAAGAGGTGACGAAGGGATAGGTGCCATGATCGATATCAAGCATGGTTCCCTGAGCGCCTTCGAAAAGGACGGATTTGCCGTCGTCGAGAGCCCGATTGGTGAGCTCGGCAGTGTCACAAATGAAGGATTTGATTTTCTCACCCAACTTCAGGGTTTCGTCGACTTCGTGAGAAAAGTCGATTTGCGCGCCATAAGCGCCCCGGGCAATCCGATTCTTCTCCTCCACCACGCGAGCTGCTTTTTCCCGAAAGAGCTCGGGCGTGAGCAGATCGGCCATGCGTAAGCCGCGCCGCGCCATCTTATCCTCGTAAGCAGGGCCAATCCCGCGCGAAGTGGTGCCGATCTTGTTGGCGCCGCGGGCGGTTTCGGCTGCCAGGTCGAGCTCTCGGTGATAAGGGAAAATAAGGTGTGCGCGATTGCTGACGTGCAAGCGGCCCTTTACGTCAATTCCAGCTTTTGAAAGAGTTTCGATTTCCGCAACGAGGGCTGCGGGGTCCACCACGACACCCGCGCCAATAACGGCGTGCTGCCTGGGCCGGAGTATGCCGCAGGGGATTAGCTGGAGAACAAAGCGGTCTTTGCCGATGATGACGGTATGGCCGGCGTTGTGGCCGCCAGCAACTCGCGCAATGTAATCGAACGACCCGGCGAGATAATCGACAACTTTTCCCTTCCCTTCGTCGCCCCACTGCGCACCCACCACGACGACCGATTTCATTTAGGAGCTCTCCTAGCTCAGGACCGGGCCGCGCGGCATCTAGGGAAAAGCGGAGACGGCGGGGCTGAAGTCTCTCGAGCGGAATCCGTTCGAAACACCAATTTGAAATCGTACGATGGGCATGGCGTGAACGCAAGCAAGTCCGCAATCCGCGGGATGGAATTGTCTTTGGCAACTTAGAGTGAGCAATGGCACAGGCGGGAGTGCCTGTGCCACGCCCTCGTTCATTGCCGCGGATAGGTGATTTCTCCGGAGGGGTCGCGCTCCTTCAGGCCCTTCACCTGGCCGTTCTCCAAAACAAACTCGTAAATAGTATCGGCGAAGTGCTCCGTGCGGAACTGCAGGCCCTTGATTGGAATCAGTTTCTGTGGGGGTCCGCCCGGGAAAACCAAGGCTAGGCCAGCGCCCGGCTGGTAGGCCACTTCGAACTTCACCTTGCTCGGAGTGACGTATGTACCCGAGAGCTTCTGCAGGAGGCTCGGGTCCAGCGTCGGCGGCTTACGCGTGAAAACGACTTCGGCTTCGTCCAAAGAGATTACGGCTTCATGAATGTCTCCCTGGGGATTCGTCCGGAAATTGACGGAGAACTTACCGTACTGTTCGTCGTCCGGAGTGTCGAAGCGGTCGTAGTGAAAATGGCTCAACGGGAACTGAAACGCATGAAAGCCAAACTGAAGCTGATCACCTTGAAGACCGATCTTGAGAATGCCATACGCTGGATTTTCGTATTCGGCGGCGAAGTCCGCTAACGGGTGAGACGCTTTGGTGTTCGGAACACGGTCCGCGCCGGCCTTGGATCGCGCTTCTGTGCCGGCCTTTTTGTTGGCAAGGCGCTGGTCGAGGCGACGCTTGCTCCACGGCGTTTGATCCATGCCGAGGAGCCTTTCATAAACATTATAGGTGACGACGTTATAAAGGGGAGCGCTGTGATCACTGAGGACGAACACGATCACCCCGATCTTGTCGTTGGGCATGAATGAAACTTGCGAATGAAACCCGGGAAGGTCGCCTCCGTGAAACGTGAGGAGCTTCCCGCGATATGAAGCCGTCTGTCGTCCCATTCCATACGCTGGATTCAAAAGTTCCCAATAGCCCAGAGCTTCGCCCAGGGAATTTGGCAAGGCGATAGCGGGTTGAATCGTGGCTTTCAGCACACTCGCGGGCAAAACCTGCTTCCCGTTGTATTTCCCCTCGTTCATTAGGGCGATGAGCCAGTGGGAGAGTTCGTCGATGTTCGAGATGATCGCTCCCGCGGGGGCTACGCCCTCGGTGTCCTCATAGTAGGGAATCTTATACAGCTCGAACGAGTCTCTTTTCTCGCGGAACGGAACGCCGAAGTCGGGTTGTTTCAGCATGTCGGCAATGCTGTACGTCGCGCTGGGCATATCGAGCGGAGTAAAGATTCTGTCGCGGACGAACTGTTCCCAAGTCCTTCCCGACTTCAATTCGATGATGTAGCCGACAGCGGAAAACATCAGATTGTTGTAGAGGAAGGTCTCGCGTATGGGCTGCTGTGGCTCAAGGTACTTCAACCGCTCAAAAAGCTGTTTTCGGTTGAATTCAGACTTGAACCAGATGAGGTCATGGCGCGTGACGCCCGTGCGATGCGACAACATGTCGCGCAGGGTGACATTGTTGTTAAGCTGGTCGTTGTAGAACTGAATCACAGGCACGTCTTCGCGCACTGGTTTGTCCCACGTCAGTTTTCCCTCTTCGACCAGCATTCCTGCAGCAACCGCGGTAAACAGTTTTGAATTGGAGGCGATCGGGCACATTGTTTTCGAGGTGAAGGGAAGTTTTTTCTCCCAGTCGCGATAGCCGTAGCCCTTGGCAAAAACCAGCTTGTCGTTGACGACAATTCCCACGCCGATTCCCGGTGTATTCCAGTCTTTGAGTGTCTGTTCCATGTAAGCGTCGAAACCTTCGAGTTTTTTTGCCAGACTGGTGTCCTGGGCCTTGCAAGTGAGTGGAACGATCATCTGGATCAGAACGAGAACAAGGATGTGAACCGACAAGGCGACCTGTGGGGCTCGCACATTCTTGGGGAAACGCATAAGAGTGGGATCTCCTCTCTTGTTGGCTGGGACGAGTTACGAGATGCATTGTAAATGCTGGGCGTGAATTCGCAATAGATTCAAGTGCGACTGCCTCGGCGTCTATCGGGGCGAATTGGCGACGTTGGCGCTTGCGTAGCGGTGATTGCACGACTCCTTGCCAAGGCGCGCGGGCTTCGCTAGCGTGAATGGATGGGGTGCCACTCCGCTCCGCGGCGCCAGTAAAGGGCGCCACCAGACAAAAGGAAGAGACACTTGGCGAATCCAATCATCACGTTGACCACGGACTACGGCACGAATGACCACCTAGTAGGAGTGCTGAAGGGTGTCATCCTGAGAATTAATCCTGAAGTGACCATCGTCGACATCACCCATTCGGTCACGCCGTTCGACCTGCTGGATGGCGCGCTGGCGATCGCTTCCGCGTATCCGTATTTCCCGCCGCGTACGATTCACGTCGTGGTAGTCGATCCGGGAGTGGGAACGGAGCGGAGGCCGTTGCTGGTCAGCGGGCAAAACCAGTATTTTATCGCACCGGATAATGGGGTGCTCTCTGGCGTCTTCGAGAAAGAACAGAACTTCCTGGTGCGGCACTTGACGAGCGAGCATTATTTTCTCCACCCGGTCAGCCGGACGTTTCATGGCCGCGACATCTTTGCACCTGTCGCAGGGTGGCTCTCAAAGCACTGGCAGCCAGGGAGCATGGGTGAGGAGATTGCCGACTTCAAGCGATTCGCGATGCCGAAGCCGAAGGAGGCCGACGGGTTGCTGAAGGGTGTGGTGCTGAAAGTTGATGGCTTCGGCAACCTGGTCACGAATTTCAGGGCAGAAGATTTACCTGCTGACTCGTTTGAAAGAGGCGAAGTGAAATTACAGGTCGGCGCGCATGCGGTGGGACGGCTTGTGCCGACGTTTGCCATTGCGAATGCGGGCGAAGCCGTAGCCTATGTGGGCTCGAGCGGATACGTCGAGGTCGGCATGAATAAGGGAAGCGCATCGAAGACGCTGGGGGTCGGGCGCGGGGCTCCGGTGGTACTGGCGAAGAGCTAGATCTGGCATTTGAACAAACTGCTCCCCTGGAAGGCGATTCTTACAAAAGCGTTGCGTCAGCGTGACTGATCGAGGGATGTCATTTGGGAGCGGGTGCGCGGGTCAAGCCAGTCGCGCCAGGCATCAACTGACAAAATGAACGAAAGCACGGCCACCATGCCCCGCGCGTTGAGCGGACCGTGGTTTTGCGTTACGACTAGAGACCTTCCTAGGCGGCGGCTGGGGCCGGCTGCTTCCGCCTGTGCCAGTAACCCAATGCCGCGAACAGAACGACAGCAGGCACACCGGTCAGTCCGCAAGCGATAAAGAAAATGCCGTAGGCGTGAATGAGGCCGTGCGAGGCGCTCAGGCTTTCTACCACAGCACCGGAAAACCCCTTCAAGATCTTTCCCAGCCAGGCGTAGGTTGAACTCAAGAGCGCATACTGCGTGGCGGTGTATCCCAGATTGGTGAGACTCGACATGTATGCAACAAGTGCTACGCCGGCAAAGCTGATTCCAAAGC
>Ga0187780_10003187_pt1 | contig 12412 bp, 10 predicted proteins | sample 1015_Q2_SP10_20__FD_132429 | JGI IMG/M metagenome (GOLD analysis project Ga0187780, IMG submission 132429) | Tropical peat soil microbial communities from peatlands in Department of Meta, Colombia - 1015_Q2_SP10_20_MG | ecosystem: Environmental > Terrestrial > Soil > Wetlands > Peat | place...
ATAATCTGGTCGGTATTACTGGCAGCGGTGGCATCAATCAGAGAAGAAATATCGGTACGCATTCCAACAGATGGCATAAGTTTTACACTCTCTTCTATTGTAATTCTCGAATAGCTCGCTCAATACCAGGTATATCGGCATATTGCTCATCAAGCAATTTGTAAGCTCGTTCTAAGTACAATTCTGCAAGCCTCGCTCCACGCTCGCCAGGATCAAAGGCTGCTTCAGTGAGTTCAGCACTGCGGTATTTGTCAGCCAGAGACTGGGCAACCCGGCGCATGCGTGCTTTCGTTTCTTGTAACTGGTGTTCGTCGCGTCCCTCCAGGGCATACCGTGCTACGCCCACAAGTTTACCCAACTCGGCCAGTCTTTGCCGGTCTGTCATGGTTTGTATCAGCAGTTCATCAGCATCCAGGTCATCTAGTGCAATGGGGGCTTCATCCTCGATTGTGGCAAGATCCCCAATTTGTGCGAAGCTTGAAGCAAAGTTTACATAGAATTGACCATATTCCTGGCATCCCTGTGCGACCAGTTGCATACGTGCTCCCTCGTCTTTTGGATTGACAGTCCCTATTTCGCACAAATCATCGTCACGTCGCTCTGCAAGCATTTGGAGACGCTCAAGCGTATTGCCCTCTTCCAACATTGGAGGGATGGGCATGACAGGAACATTTGTAGCTTCTTGCAAATCTTCTGGGGATAGCTGAGAAGCTAGAAAAGAAGGTAGATACTTCGCCAGTGAAAGTGGCATTGGAGGGACAACACAGTAGGTAGCTAAAACTGTGTGGCTGTCAGTGGTGCTACGTGCAAAAAAGATGGCATGTCCCTTTGGAGCCTGTGATTCACCACGTATGAAATGTATGGTCATAGCGAAGAATCCTCTCTGCTATTCGTTTTTATTCGTTTCATCGTTTCTTTTGCCTTATAATATGCTCTTTAGCTTTACTTAGCAAGCGTTACAACTCTTATAACTTCTTGCGTATTGTTCTTAGCCGTTTTACCAGCTCACTGTTCGCTTGTGCGTCATTCTCGCTCATTTCGTCAATCGTGGCAAGAATAGACTTTTCATAATCCATGAGATAGTGCATGATTGGATCTCTACCTGTAATACGCTCAAACGAAGAGAGAGTTAACAAGGCCTGATTATCTTGATTTCGTCTCACTTGAGTGATGGCTGTTTGCGCATAAAGTTCTGTATATTGATGCAGGAATAGACTCCATTGATCCGCTGAACTCAAGGTATTCATGACTTGCTCAACTAATGTTATGGCCCGGGTTAAGTCATGTATTGCGAGATCGAACTTCTCATTTTCGAGCAGAATACCAGATCGTTCGAACCGCGCGTCAGCTTCACCTAAGGGAAGGTGATATTGTTCGTACAAAATCACTGCTTGCTCAAAATTCCGGGCAGCCTCTTGTAGGTCTCCATTACCCCGATATGCTAATCCTAAAGTAAAGGTAGTGTCAGCTTCTCCGATTACGTTACCGCTCTGATGAAATCGAGTCATTGCTCCTTCGCAATGTTCTATTGCTTCATTCCACAAGCCTCTACCTATGAGCGTTTGGGCTATACCAAGTATAGCCTCGCCGTCACCATCAGTGCTCTCCAATAATTGGAACTGCCGGCCGGCCTCAAGAAAACTCGCGGACGCGGCGTCCAGTTCCTTGCGAGATAAACGCGTTTGTGCGAGGCCAAGCAGCGCCTCAGCTGAAAGCAGTGGTTCTTGCAGATCTTCAGCCTGACTATATGCTTTACTGAAGCAATGCTCAGCCTGAGAAAAATCTCCACGCGTCAGTAGGAACTGACCTTCAGCAAGTAATAGCGCAGGTTCCACTTGTGATGCAAAGGTATTCTCTGATGTGATTGAATAGGCAGTAGCCAGGCTAGATGCTGCTTCGTCCAATTGGCCTGTAAGAACTGCTAATCTCGCTTTGCGAACCTGTATCTCTGCTGCGAGGATGCTATAAACAGGTTCAGTAAGTTGTTGCTCCACTCGCGTTTGTGCTTCATACAAGTAGTTTCCCGCCCGGAGTATCTCACCTTTTTTACTATGGATAGTGCCCAGACCAAGTAAAGCTTTACTTTCTATGAAATCATTGCCCTGTGATTGAGCAAGTTTAATAGCTTCTTCATACGTCTGCATAGCTCGTTCGAGAAAACCTCGTAGAAGTTGAAGTTCTGCTAAGCTGGTGGTCACACTGGCCAGTCCTATGCGATACGCAATAGCCTTATAGGTACGTAACGCGCGTTCTAGCATACTATTGGCATACGATAGTTGCCCCCGGCGCATGTTAATCTTACCGAGTAAGCGACTTGCATTGGCTGTACCAAGGGGATTTTGCATATCCGTATATGTTTGTAATGCATACTGCGCACTTGATAAAGCTTGTTCAACTTGATTTACCAATAATGAAATTTCCGCCAAACCCAGATTACTATCAGCCTCACCTAGTTCGTATTCAATTGAGCTTGCAAGTTTCCCACTTTCTACGAAGGAATCTGCTGCTTTATCGATTTGCTGTTGATCCAGGTAGATATGACCCAGACCGATGAGAGCATCCACGACTCCAAAATTGTCTCTATTGGTTTGATAGACTTCTAGAACACGCTGGTATTCAGTAGTTGCTTGATTGAAACGCCTTGCCAGTCGCAGTAGATCAGCAACGCTACGACGCGCATCGGCTTCATTGATCGTATCGCTTGAGCTTACAAAAAACGAAATAGCGCGTTCATAGTGTTCAATTGCACGTTCGATTTTGCCACGTTGCATCTCTATATGTCCTAATGCCAGCTCCACATTTCCTTGTCCCTGAAGATTGCCCTGGTCTACATAGAGATTCCACGAGTTCTGATATGCTTCTTGCGCCCGGTCCAGATGCGCCAACTGCCGTTCGACGTGTCCAAGTGAGAGCGAACTTCCAGCTACATTTAATGGGCGATTTGCGTCTTTATAGAGGCGAATGGCTTTTTGATAGCTGTTAGCAGCTTGTTCGAGCCGATTCTTCTGGCGTTGTATATCGGCAAGCATTGTGCGGCTGTCTCCAGATCGTTTAAAGTCACCAAGTAACCTGAAGCGAATTTCAGCATCTGAAAAGGCTTCTTCAGCTACATCCAGCTTGCCATCATAAAAAGCCTCAAAGCCTGCTTGAAAGCGTTTCTCGGCGGCTTTCTCGTCCTGTGCCTGCATGGATTTATGACCCCTATAGATTCTAGCCATGAACTTTCGTTAATTTATTGTAGTCCTTCAGCATAGCAAAGTCAAAATCATGCTAGGCATAATGGAACAGTTGTGATAAGATAAGCTTTATGTACGGAATAGCGTGGCGGTCGGGTCCAGTACATAATTTAGTACAAAGGAGTTAGCCTCATGCACGAAGATACCCTGGCACATGTAGAACTTTTCGCAGGTTTAGAAAAGAAGGATTTACAACTACTTGCAGGCACTTGTCGAGAACGCAAATATAGCGCAGGGTCAAGATTAATCAAACAAGGTGATACAGGTGTTGGACTCTATGTGATTACCGATGGCACGGTTCATATTACCAGGGAGACCGACCCTGACAAAGCAGAATTAGACCTCGGTACTGTTGGTCCAGGAAATGTACTTGGTGAAATGTCACTGTTGGATGATTTACCCCGTTCGGCTAACGTCACTGCTGTGAGCGAGGTGACAGCTCTTCTTCTTCCCGTTTGGGAATTTCGAACAACCTTACGTAATCATCCCGACATTGCTTTAAGACTTCTCGCTACCCTTAGTCGCCGTTTGCGCAAGGCTGAAAGTATCGGTCGAGATTAGTTGGTTCCAGAATTAATCATATCGGGCAAGCAGGCAACGAAGCGTTTAGCTACGGAATTTTTCTTCTCTATGCTTCGCTACCTGTTTCGTAGGTTATTTCTTGTAAATGTCCTGATGGTTCAGCTTTCTTTCGATACAAGAGATCCTGTAATTCCTCTAGCATAGTCTCAACGTCGTTAAAAGAGCGGTACACGCTCGCAAAGCGAATGTAGGCTATTTTGTCCATTTGCCGCAGTCGTTCCATGACTAGTTCTCCAATGACACTACTCTGGACTTCCTGTTTGCCTTGCCGGTACAATTCCTGCTCAATCTCCTCAACTGCATTCTCAATCTCATCTATTGACAATGGGCGTTTTTCACAAGCCTTGCTAATCCCTATAAAAAGTTTCTGCCTGTCGAAAGCCTCCCGTCTCTGGTCACGCTTTATGACCATCAATACGGATTTCTCGACCCGCTCATATGTGCTGAATCGTCCCTTGCACTGCTCACATTCGCGTCGCCTGTGAATGGAGTCACCGACGTCACGCGAATCTTTCACTCGTGATTCTGTCCCTCCACAATACGGGCATTTCATAGTGTTCTCCAAGGAAGTGATAAAGGAGTCAATGTGTATCAATGCAGCTATTGTAACATGAGCAGAATAAAAATGACACTCCACATTCTCATTCATGTGCGCTACATGCGCGTAGGGAGGAGTCACTCATTGACTCTTTGCCAATATATCCTGACCGCAAGCGTGATCCTTCATGCCAATAAGCATACCAGTAAGGACCATGACCCTGCCCTTCCCGGCAAGTTCTACACGTTGGTTTCCCACATTTGCGATATTGTAATTGATAGGTTATATGCTGATCACGGGGCAACTGTTTCATGTATATGTACCCTCCCACTCATCAAAATATATCCAGTCTATGGGTATATTGATATTGATAACGAGATCATACCATTAACATATGAACAAAGAATGAATTTTCATTCAGGGAAAATGACTGTATGTTCATCTTTAAACACAACTGGAGTTCAATTGGATAACAGATTTTTCATACTATTAACTGGTGCATAAGGTTCACTTTGTACCATCTGCTCGTGAGCGTATTGTGATATAGGTAAATTGGCTCATGGCTCAGTCTTTCAAACAAGAATGTTATAATATAGGTGTGTGACTTTCCTGAATCCTGTCGTGGAATTTTTGGCTCCAAATGTTTTGTCATTTTGTTGGATCGGAAAGAGAAGGCAAACTATGCAAATCATCATCAAAGGCAAGCAGACTGAAGTTCAACCGCGTTTGCGCGCATACATCGAACGGAAAGTACAGAAACTCTCTCGTCTTGTTGGTTCAAATGCACGTATTGAATTAACTGTTTCTGAAGAAAAAACACGTAGCTCTCACGACCGTTATACTGTGCAACTAGCAATCTCCAACAACTCCCATCCTATTCATAGCGAAGTAAGCGCGACTAATGCTAATATGGCTTTTGACCTGGTATTAGATAAAGCTACCTCGCAATTGGGACGCTATAAAGATCGTCAGACAAGTTCGCGCCGGCACCGTATTTCGCCTGTGAAAATCCTCTCATTATCTCGCTCTGGCAGTCTCTCTTATATAGAGGAGGAAGGTGTTGAAGAAGAGACAGCGTCTACGCCTATAACCGAAGAACGGAATGAGGAAATCTGGTCTAAAATCCTGGAAATTCGCCGTATTCAGACCAGGCCAATGAGTGATCAAGAAGTCATTGCAGAAATGGAGATGAATGACCTCTCCTTTTACCCGTTCTTTAACGAGGAAACGAGGAGCGTCAATGTTCTGTACAGGTTAGAAACAGGTGGCTATGGGTTACTTGTGCCTGCATTAGAGGGTGTTGCTGAATAATCTATTCATATATTCTCAACGTGACTTCAAAATGCCAGGGTTGGATTTGAGGATACTCGAATTGGCCCAAGGGGTCGACGGCACGAATCGTCAAAGTAGCTGTATCAACTTGCATTTGTGGACTAAAACGCGCACTACCCTGATACACTACTTTATTTGAGTCACTTGAAAGATCTGAGCGAGCAAGAAGCACGCCGCCACTATCTCCTGCCCAGCGAAATCCAGTATTATCTTCTATGAGAAAAATCATGCGAGGAACAAAAGCAAATCCTACCTGCATTGGTGGTCGTATTAATAGATAATGAAGCTCAAAGTGCTTCTGAAAGAGCTGTAACTCTTGAAGCATCAGTGTGATATCATGCTGCTTTTGTTCCAATGCAATTGTGATAGTGCGCAGTGGCGACGTTAGTCGTGGCCTTAGCGTGTCACGTTGCCCAAATTCCTGTGGAGCAGCTATTACAACTGGAGCGCGCGCGGCAAGCTCTAAAGCTTTAGCAGAAAAGGGCGAGGGATCATTTATAATTTCATTGCACAGTTGCAGGCACGACTCACATATGTAGGCAGCACCCGGACCTGCTACCATACGCTTAACTTCTGGTGGGCGTTTTCCGCAGAAAGAGCATCGTGCTTGTGACCGGTCTATATTCATTAGCTACTTCCTAAAAAGCCTCATTTACCCTCGAACTGACGTGGTTTTTGGGCTGGTGAAGAATTGTTCCTACATCTTTATACGTACGTAACGCATCTGCGGCTGCATTATATAATCCCAACCGTTCTAGAATGAAGGCGTGAGCCTCCCACTCCAATCTGTCATCCAGAGGTGAAAGGAACGTAAAAGGGTGATCTTCGACAGTATATGGGATTCGATGGCGAATCATTGAAGTCCATTTTCTCGTCTTTGTTCCATTTTTAAAAGTTGTAGAGCCGTTATGCGAGGCTACCGGGTGTCCCAGACTTTCAGGAGTGCCATCCTTTCTACCATACGTCCGGGCTAATGCCAACGCAATGAGATGATCTGCAAAGTGTGGATTCTTTGGTAGAAGCGAGCCATGCAAATAAGTGCCAAAGGAGTTTCGATATATTGCTCCCTCGGTGTGATCATCTGAATTGTTTCCATGACCCTTAAGAACCCTCCCCAATGGTTTTGCTGTGCCAAGATACGTTCGACCTCCATGATTTTCAAAACCAACTAAAGAATGGCCATTCCAATTGATCGCTATATCACCTGCGCAGCGAGGCTCCTTAGCTCCCTTGTGAATAGTCCACGCATCAAATACCCCTAGTCCCCGCATATCAGGCCCATCTGCCGGTCGATAGTAATGTGCCAATAACTGGTAACCACCACAAACTGCCAGCACCGGCATGTCATCTTCTATCGCAGACCATAAGCCGATGCTTTTGATCTCAAGTAAATCTTGAGCCACGGGAGCTTGCTCTTTGTCCTGTCCGCCACCAATGAACAACAGGTCATACTCGTCTGGTGCCAAAGCATCACCAATACCTAATTCGACAACTCGCAGCTCAATACCACGGAGTTGGCAGCGTCTTTGCAAGGTCAATATATTGCCTCGATCACCATACAAATTCAATTGGTCAGGATATAAATGCCCCAAAGTAAGTGTAATGTGTGGTGATAAATCGTCGTTCAAGGTCCTCTTTCCTCCCAATATCGAGGCGTTAAACCACGGTGTTCCAGTTCTCGATGGATTTCTAACAAACCGGTATACGTTGGTATAACGAATAAAGTCTCACCAGATGGTGTTTGACGAATAGCTGAATCCAATGCTTGGCTTGTTCCATAGGTCTTCGTTGACCCGTGATTCATCGTGCTTTCATCTAGCCCATCCAGTTGAGTTTTTCGCATCATTTTTTTATTCCGCACTTGCCTGTGTTGCCGTTTGTGACGTGCATTTGATTCATGTGTGACTTTAAGAGCTCGTAAAGGGGCTGAGGTCACAATAGCCATTGCTTCCTGTTCTATTCCCGCGTACTTTAAGCGCAATGCAAGATCGAATGCGCGGGTCCCCGCAACCGTTAAAGTTGCGAGAAGATGTGTTGTGCGTTCAAAATCTACATCCCAGATCCATGAAATATCTTGTCCATCAGCTATGTTGTCATTCAGAACAAATAACACATGCCTTCGTATTCCATCGCTGAAGAGGGTACGGAGCACTTCATTGAAGCCGGTAGGATTTTTCGCTAACAGCAAACGTAATGTACGCCCTTGAACGTGAACACGCTCGCCACGTCCGAAAGCTGGCTTGAATTGTTCGATACCAGAGACGATAGGCTCCCAGCTGATTCCCAATGCTTGAGAGGCTGCAATTGCCGCCAGCGCGTTATACACATTATAAAATCCGGCCAGGGGGATCACAATTTCTCCCTGTTGGGTTCGCGATTCAACCCGGATGCGCAGGCGATCAATGCCATCTACCACTATTTTCACTGCCCGGACATCTGCTTCAGGGCGTTCACGCATGCACTGCGAGCAGGTGTAATGTCCTAAATGACTGTAGTATTGTACAGTGTATGTGTATTCCCCGCCGCAATGCGGGCAGGTGCGAGTATCCATCACCTGGTGCCGTTCACTAGCTACACCATCGTTTGCCAGATTAAACGAGGCATCATCGATGCCGAAAAATACCACTTGCCCATGGAAAAACTCGCTGAGATGGGCCGTACTAGGGTCATCGGCGTTTAAGATCAGCGTCGTATTTTCAGGAAGTAGCTCTATTGCTTGTTGCCATCGAATGGAAACGGTGTCAACTTCGCCGAAGCGGTCAAGTTGGTCGCGAAAAAGATTGGTGAAAACGGCAGCGCGAGGAGGTAAAATCTGTACAGCTTGTGGCATGACTGCTTCATCAACTTCAAAAATTGAAATGGCCTGCCCTGCACGGCGTAAGTTACCGTCTGGTTGGGCACGAATGACCAGGGCGCCTGCAACTCCTTGCATCAAATTTGAGCCTTCCCTGTTGCGCCATACCCGCAAGCCAGCATCACTTAAGATAGCCGCGATAAACCCGCTAGTCGTCGTTTTTCCATTTGTTCCTGTTACCAACACGCTTCCATGAGTAAGTTTTGTGGAAAGGTGTTCGACAATATCTGGATAGAGCCGTTGCGCAACCATTCCAGCGATACTTGTACCACCACCAAGATGTAAACGACGACTGAGCGCTCCCACCGCTCTTCCTCCCATTACAGCCAATCCGGCTCGCAGAGAACGACGCTGTCGACGTTTAAAGACACGTTGGCTACTGGCGGCTTTGCTAGAGCGGCTGCCTGCCATCTGATCTTCTGCGCCCTTGCTCACCGGTCTTATGCGTGTCTCTTTTTTCTTAGAGCGAGGTGGCTTTTGTTCGCTCATGCATTTCCTCCAACCTGTGTGATTTACATAAATGTTCCGGTTGCAGCATAGCATGCAAGAATATATGGGTCAAGAGTAATCGGGAATAGCCTATAGACACATTGTGTTATCCTAGCATAGGATTTCGTTGGAAAAATACCTATGTCTGTCCCTCTTGCAACAATGTGCTATTCTATGCCATGAGATAAAATGATTGATTTCAATTGATCATAGAGGGTCGGAAACATCGCAACGAAGGAAATGGAGTTGAAGTAGGGTCGATGGCAAAAAAACTTGTAATCGTAGAATCACCTGCGAAAGCTAAAACAATCGAGAAATTTCTTGGGCGCGACTTTGAAGTACGTGCGTCTATGGGACATATTATTGATCTTCCCAAAAAGGGACTTGGGGTCAACACGCGTAAGGATTTCACTCCACAATATGAAATCATTGAGAAAAAAGATACATTAATTGATGAACTGAAAGCTGCTTCCAGGAGTGCAGACGAGGTTTTCCTGGCTCCAGACCCGGACCGTGAAGGTGAGTTCATTGCATGGTCCCTAAAAGAGACACTGGGATTGCAGAATCCCAGGCGTGCGGTCTTCAATGAAATCACAAAAGGGGCTGTTCAGCAAGCTATTAAAAAACCTCGAGATATTAATGAAGATCTCTTCAATGCTCAACAGGCTCGCCGTGTCCTGGATCGTCTTGTTGGTTATAAAATCAGTCCTTTGCTCTGGCGGCGTATTCAATCCGGTACAAGCGCCGGGCGTGTTCAATCGGTTGCGCTACGCCTGATTTGTGATCGTGAGGCCGAGATACGCGCTTTTGTTCCCGAAGAATACTGGAGTATTAGCGCTTTGCTTAGCAAACAAGGGCAAATGGAGCGTTTCGAGGCTAACTTAATCTCTCGCCTCAAAGATATAGCTGAACTCAATGGTGCTGAGAGTACAGGCGAGGGCAATGAGCAAAATGGAGTAGCGTCTAATGGACAAAACGGCTCGAAGAAATTTCAAACAGAAAAAGGCCGTATTAAAATCTCAACTCAGGAAGAGGCAAACACCATTTTGGCAGAGCTGCAAGGCGCTGTTTATACAGTTCTGAAAGTAGAAGAGAAGGAACAGCGGCGCCAGCCCAATCCACCATATACTACCAGTACTATGCAGCAGGAGGCTTCAACTCGACTCTCTTTGAAACCGAAGAAAACCATGAGTCTAGCCCAACAACTTTATGAGGGAATTGAGTTGGGTGCGCAAGGACATCAAGGTTTGATTACGTATATGCGAACAGATTCCACCCGCGTTTCTGATGAAGCTCAAGCAAAAGTAAAAGAGTATATCGTAAAGGAATATGGTCAACCCTATGTTGGGCAGGGAAGGACGGGAAAGGCCAAAGCTACCACTCAGGATGCACATGAAGCGATTCGCCCAACAGATGTCACACTGACACCTCAGGTAGTTAAGCACCATCTTACCCCTGATCAGTTTAAGCTTTATAACATAATCTGGCGGCGTTTTGTTGCGAGTTTTATGACCCCTGCCGTCTTTGATACGGTGCGGGTTGACATCGTAGCAGGCCAGTACGTTTTTCGAGCAACAGGTTCCCATCTTAAGTTTCCTGGCTTTTATGCAGTGTGGCAGCGTGATGACGAGGAGAAAACATTACCTGCTCTTCGTACACAAGAAGTGCTGGATCTGCATCGAATAACACCTGAACAACATTTCACTCAGCCACCTCCGCGTTATAGCGAAGCGAGCCTGATTAAAGAGCTTGAGGAGCAGGGTATCGGTCGCCCCAGTACCTATGTACCAATTATCAGCACAATTCAAGACAGGGGGTATGTCGATCAAGAGCAGAGGCGTTTTGTAGCTACCTGGTTAGGCGAAACTGTAAATGAAGTCATGAATAAACACTTCCCTGACATTGTTGATACAGGTTTTACAGCTGAGATGGAGCGAAAGCTTGACGACGTCGAAGAAGGACGACAGTCCTGGATAGAGTTCCTGCACGGCTTTTATGGCGATTTCAAAATGACAATGGAAAAGGCCGAAGCTGAGATGGATCGTGTACAAAAGCCAGTCGAAGAAATAGATGAATTGTGTCCCGAATGTGGACGCAATCTAGTTATCCGTACAGGCCGCTTTGGACGCTTCATCTCTTGCTCCGGTTTTCCTGAATGTCGTTATCGTCGCTCAGTTGTGAATAAAACCGGTGCATTATGCCCCATATGTCAGGGTGATCTTGTGGAACGCAAGACTAAACAGAAGAAACGCATCTTTTACGGGTGTAACAATTATCCCACCTGTAACTTTGCTATATGGGAGAAGCCAGTTCCTGAACTCTGTTCCGATTGTGGTGGGTTGATGATTGTGCCACGCGCAGGTCAGAATCCAGTGTGTTACCAGGAGTTTGTTGCTCAACACCAAGTTGCTGGGGAAAAACCTGCACAAAATGGCACATCTTCACCAAGAGGTACGCGTAAGACAGGTACAACCTCAAAAAATTCTTCGCTACGCTCCCAAACGCCATCTACGAATGGAAGATCATCCACAAAAGCAAAGAAGGCTACAACCCGCACAACGCGGGGAAGGACTAAAAAAACTACAACTGCTACTCGCAGGAAAAGTAGTGCTATCGGGAATAAGACTACTTCAGTAACGAAAAGAGATACAACAAAGAAAGCTCCTACTGGCTGATCCAGCATTAAATAATCCACAAATGGATGTTCAAAATTTGCTTCATACGTAGCGGAGCTAATGTGTGTGCTATAATCAGTTGTTGATCTTGTACCCATTTTCAAAACTCGCTCTCGTATGGAGGTTTTCATGTCCTACTCGGTTACACTCATCCCTGGTGATGGCACAGGCCCCGAAATTACCGAGGCGACGCGCCGGGTTCTCGAAGCTACTGGTGTCCCGTTTTCCTGGGAGGTACAACAGGCTGGATTAGAGATGTTAGAGAAATATGGTACTGTTTTACCGGATGAAGTAATTGAGTCGATTCAGCGCACAAAAGTTGGGTTGAAAGGTCCAATCACCACTCCTGCTGGTAAAGGAGTTCGCAGTGCAAACATGGTTCTGCGCAAGAAACTGGATCTGTATGCAAATCTTCGTCCCGCGAAAACGTATCAAGGCTTGCGCTCGCGTTACGCTCATATTGATATGATTATCGTACGCGAGAATACCGAAGATTTATACTCCGGGGTGGAGTTTCAAAAGGGGACGCCCGAACAGCAAGAAATTATTGACACAATTGCACGCACGACTGGAACTCATCTTGATCATAATTCGGCCATCAGTATCAAATATATCTCAGTAATGGCAACTCGTCGTATTGTAAAATACGCTTTTGACTATGCCCGCTCTAACAATCGTCATAAAGTCACCGCTGTGCACAAAGCCA
>Ga0187780_10003188_pt1 | contig 12410 bp, 11 predicted proteins | sample 1015_Q2_SP10_20__FD_132429 | JGI IMG/M metagenome (GOLD analysis project Ga0187780, IMG submission 132429) | Tropical peat soil microbial communities from peatlands in Department of Meta, Colombia - 1015_Q2_SP10_20_MG | ecosystem: Environmental > Terrestrial > Soil > Wetlands > Peat | place...
CGCCGCGCGGATCGCCGCCGTGTATCCGCCGGGACCGCCGCCCAGGACGAGGACGTCACACTCCATCTCGCGTCAACCTTTCAGTCGCTTGGCCGGCTCGATGGTAGTCGTCCGCCTCGAGGCGGCGTCGCCTCGAGGATCGCGCTTCCCTAGCAGTTCTGCGTGTGCGAGCAGTCGATCAGGAGGTAGTGGATCTTCCGAACGGTCATGGCGGTGCTCCACTGGACGGAGGACCCGTCGTCGAACTGCTCGTGGTAGCGGTTGGCGATCGTGAAGCCCGGGCGGCGGACGACCGCGAGCGGAAGCGCGGACCCCGGTCCCGAGTCGGGCTTGGGAGTGTCGTTCAGGTAGAAGCTGGTCACGCCGTTCTCGCATCCGCCGGCGGGGCGGGGGTTGGTCGTACCGAAGGGGAACACGACCGGCGCGACGTAGAGCGTCGGGTGCGTGACGACCGCGTCGCGGGCGTTCGTCACGTCGAGCGCGGCCAAGATCGGACGCCAGCGCGACGAATCGAACTTGACCGTTCCATTGCACGCCGCGTCGAGCCCCGAGTAGGTGATCGTCCCGCTCAGGCGCAGGACCGTCGCGGCGTTGCCGTTGTACATCCCCACGCCGCGCTTGCCGTACCAGTCCAGGCTCTTCGGCTTGGGCAGCGACGTCAGGTGCAGCTCCGTGACGGCCGTCGCAGGCCCCTTCGTGAAGGTCGACTCGAGCGTGAGCGAGGTCACCTGGAAACGGTACTCGAACGGCGGGACGTCCTTGGCGACGGACGCGGACGTAGCTCGCGACCGCGAACGCCACGGCGAGCACCATGACCGCCCGCCCCATCGGTCGAATGTCTCACGGCACGGCCCTGCAGGCAACTCGGGAACCGTCCGAGGCCGGCCGTTAGCCGAGCTTCGCCACCATCGTCACCGAGTCGTCGTCCTCCGACACGCGCTCGAAGCCGTGGCGCTCGTAGAGGCTGATCGCTCCCTCGTTCAGCTTGTCGACGCTGAGGCTGATCGCCGCGTACCCGTCGGCGCGCGCTCGCGCGAGAAGGGCGTCGAGGAGCGCACCGCCGGCGCCCTTGCCGCGGGCGTTCGGAACGACCGCGATCGCGAGCTCGGGCGTCTGCTCGTCGACGAAGCCGAAGCCCGGCTTGGTCGCCCGGAAGAGCCGGTACCAGGCCGCGCCGATCGGGAAGCCGTCCGCGAGCGCGATCACCGCGGTGTCGCCGCGGCGCCCCCACCCCTTCACGTACAGCGACACCGGCCCAGGGCCGACGCCCGGATTCCGCTCCCGCCAGTCGTAGGCGTGGTGGAGCATGTCGCGGAGGAAGCGGAGATCCTGCCCACCGCCGCGCCGGACGAGGATCATCGGCTCAAAGAGCGAGCGCCGGTTGCTCGAGCAGGGCGACGAGGGTGCGGAGGAAGTCGGCACCGTCTGCGCCGTCGATCGCCCGGTGGTCGCAGGTGAGGACGAGCTGCACGAGCGGCGCGACGTCGAGCTCTCCGTCGACGACGACGGGTGCGTCCTTCACGGCTCCCACGGCGAGGATCGCGACCTGGGGCGGGTTGAGGACGGCGACGAACTGCTCGACGCCGAACATGCCGAGGTTCGAGATCGTGAACGTGCCGCCCTCGAGGTCCGCGAGCGTCAGTTTCCCGTCCCGCGCCCGGCCGACGAGATCCGCACGAGCCCGAGCGATCTCCTGGATCGTCCGCCGGTCGGCGTCGCGGATGACGGGCACGACGAGGCCGTTCGGCGCTGCGACGGCGATCCCGACGTGCGCTGCCGGATGCCGCTGGATCCGCTCGCCGTCGAAGGTCGCGTTGACGGCTCGGTGCCGAACGAGCCCGACCGCCGCGAGCTTTGTCAGGACGTCGTTCACCGTCGGCTTGACGTCGCCCTCGGGCACGCGCTCGACGAGTCCCCCGCGGAGCGCGAGCACCTCGGTCATGTCGACCGAGACGCCGAGCTGGAAGGTGGGCGCCGCCCAGGCCTCGGTGAGTCGCCGCGCGATCGTCTTCCGGGTCGTCGTCAGCTCGACGATCTCGACCTCGCCGGCGGGGAGGGGCGCCGCGCCACCGGCAGGAGCGGACGCGACCTTCTCGACGTCCTCGGCGATCACCCGGCCGTCCGGGCCGGTACCCCGAACCAAGGCGAGATCGACCCCTCGTTCACGGGCGATCCGCCGCGCGAGCGGCGACGCCTTCACGCGTCCGTCCCCCGCAGTCTCCGGCACATCTCGCGTCTTGGCCGCAGCCGGCACCGACGGCTGCTCGGGCCCCATCTCGGGAGCAGGAGGCGCGGTCGCGGCCGACGCCGCCGGGGCGGTCACCGCCTGAAGGGACACCTCCTCGCCCTCCTTGCCGATCACGGCGACCGTCTTCCCCACCTCGACCTCGCCCTCGGCGACGACGATCTTCAGCAGCACGCCGTCGACCTCGGACTCGACCTCCTGCGTCACCTTGTCCGTGTCGAGCTCGTAGAGCGGCTCCCGCTTCTTGACCTGATCACCCTCGGACTTGAGCCAGCGGACGATCGTCCCCGACTCCATCCCCTGCCCGAGCCGCGGCAGCTTGACCTCGGTCGCCATCTTCCCTACGCCCTGGCCAGGGTTCGGTGGACCGCGTCGAGCACGTCGTGCGCGTGCGGCACGCAGAACTCCTCCATCACGGGCGCGAACGGAAGCGGTGCGAACTGCGCCCCGACGCGCTCGATCGGCGCGTCGAGGTAGTCGAACGCGCCGTGCTGGATCACCGCTGCGAGCTCCGCGCCGAAGCCGCCCTGGACGACCGCCTCGTGTGCCGTCACGCACCGGCTCGTCTTCGCCACCGAGGCGACGATCGTCTCCGCATCGAGCGGAGAGAGCGTGCGCGGATCGACGACCTCGACCGAGATCCCTTCCTCCTCGGCCCGTTCGGCTGCAGCGAGAGCCTCGTGTACCAGCCGACCGGTTGCGACGACGGTCACGTCCGTTCCCTCGCGGTGGACGCGTGCCTTGCCGAGCGGGATCGGGACGAGCTCGTCGGGCACCGGGCCCTTGATCGGGTAGAGCGTCCGGTGCTCGAAGAAGATGACCGGGTTCGGATCGTAGATCGACGACCAGAGCAGCCCGCGGACGTCCGCCGGCGTCGAGGCGAAGACGACCTTCAGGCCCGGGACGTGCACGAACCACGACTCGAGCTGCTGTGCGTGCTGCGCTCCCGGCGACCAGCCGGCGCCGCCCTGCGTCCGGATCGTGAGCGGCACCTTCACCTGGCCGCCGGACATCGTCCGGTGCTTCGCGGCCTGGTTGACGATCTGCTCCATCGAGATCGTCAGGAAGTCCTCGTACATGATCTCGACCACCGGCAGCATCCCCTGGATCGCCGCGCCGATGCCCGCGCCGACGATCGCGATCTCCGAGATCGGGGTGTTCCGGATCCGCTCCGGCCCGAACTCCGCGAGCATCCCGGTCGTCACGCCCATCGAGCCGCCCATCTCGGCGATGTCCTCGCCCATCAGGAAGATGCGGTCGTCCCTGCGCATTGCCTGGGAGAGGCCGTCGCGCACCGCTTCCCGGTAGGTCAGCTCCGGCATCGCTACCGCCCCATCGAGCCGTCGGCGTAGACCCAGTCGAGGGCGTTCTGCGGGTCGGGATCGGTACCGGCCTTCGCGAACTCGACAGAGCCGTCGACCTCGGCGGCGACCTCGGCGTCGACGCGCTCGAACTCCTCGCCGGTCATCCCGAGGCGCGCGCGCAGGAGCTCGATCGGGTCCTGCGTCTCCCAGAGCTGTCGCACCTCGGTCTTCTCGCGGTACACCTGGGGATCGCCGACGTAGTGGCCGGTGAACCGGTACGTGCGGGCGTTCATGAAGACCGGGCCTTTGCCGGAGACCGCGTGCTCGCGCGCGCTTCGCGTCGCCGCGTACACCGCTTCGACGTCCTGCCCGTCGACCTCCACGGCCGTCGTCCCGTAGGCGAGAGCGCGCCGACCCATGTCCTCGACCTGGAGCGGCAGCTGCTGGGTGGCCGGTGTGGACTCGGCCCAGCCGTTGTTCTCGAGGACGAACAGCATCGGCAGCTTCCAGAGCTGCGCGAGGTTCATCGACTCGTGGAAGGCACCCGTGTTGGTCGCGCCGTCGCCGAAGAACGCGGCCGCGACGCGCTGCTCGCCGCGGAGCTTGAACGCGAGCGCGGCGCCCGCCATCTGCGGCAGGCCGCCGCCGACGACGGCGTTCGCCCCCATGTTCCCGCGGGCCACGTCGTACAGGTGCATCGAGCCGCCGTAGCCGTGCGAGCACCCCTCCCGCTTCCCGTACATCTCGGCCATGATCGCGTCGACCGGCGTCCCCTTCGCGATCGTGTGGGCGTGCGCTCGATGCGTGGACGAGATCACGTCGTCTCCCTCGAGCGCGGCGCATACCCCCGACGCGATCGCCTCCTGTCCGATCGCGACGTGCAGGAAGCCCGGCAGCTCCCCGGCGCGGAACCGCTCCTCGACCTTCTCCTCGAAGCGGCGGATCAGGAGCATCTCCCGGAAGAGCTCGCGCAGACGCTCGTCCGGAAGGGTCTCGCGGCCCGCGCGCGCCTTCCCTTCGACCTGGCTCACGGGCGTCATTATGCTGGAGCCCCGATGAAGCTCGCGGATCAGTGGCGTGCGGTCCTGCGCCGCCTTCCCGCCGACTGGGAGGACGTCCGGCTCACCGTCGTCCCGGAACAGGCCTCCGAGCTCCAGCGCGTCGCGGCCGTGCTCGGCTCGGCCAACGCCGGACTGTCCGGCGACGGTCTCGTGATCCACGTGCGCCGCGCCGGCGCTGCGTCGCCCGCGGCGCTCGAGCGGCTGTTCTCGCGCCTCGACGAGGATCGCGTCTGGTGCACGCTGGAACGGGGCGACGTCGTCGAGGCTCGACCTGCGCTCGACGCCGTCGAGGAGCCCGAGCATTCCGTCGCCGAGAGCTGGGACGCCGCGCTCGCCGCGCTGCCGACCGACTGGAGCGAACTGCTCTGCCGCCTCGAGATCGGCGGTTCTGCGCTCCTCCCGCGCGCCGCGCTCCTCTGCGCGCCGATCAACCCGACCCGAGACCGAGAGCACGTCGCATTCCTCTTCCGCGCCGGTCGGGTGGGCTACGGCGCCTCGACGGGAATGGCCCGACGCTGCTTCCAGCGGCTCGACGAGGAAGGCATCCGCGGCTCGGTAACCGTGTTGCGCGCCCTCTCGGACACGGCGCCGGTCGCGAGCCAGGGCTCGTCCTGGATCGTCGGCGGGCGCATCCTGTAAACAGCGAAAGGGACAGACTTCAGTCTGTCCCTTTCTCCGTTTCCATCTCCGTGAAGCGGCGTCGCTGAAACGGCGTCGGGGACAGACTGAAGTCTCTCTGGAAAACTGCGTAGGGGACAGACTTAAGTCTGTCCCCTCCACGATTCTTTACCCACGCAGCTCGGCGCCGAAGTGGTCTGCCAGAGCGGCGACGATCCGCTCCCGGCCGGCCGCTGCGTCCTCGTCCGAGAGCGTCCGCTCGGGCGACTGGAAGGCGAGGTGGATCGCTACCGACTTCCGCCCGGCTCCGGCCTGGGCGCCGCGGTAGACGTCGAAGATCTCCGCCCGGCGGAGCTCCGCGCCGCCGGCCTCGAGGACGGCGTCGCGGATCGCGCCCACCTCGACGTCCTCGCCCACGACGACCGCGATGTCCTGCCGAACCGCCGGGAACGTGATCACGTCGACGTACTCGATCCGCTCCGGGATCGGCTCGAACAGCGTCGCGAGGTCGAGCTCGAACACCCCCCACTCCCCCTCGAGCAGCGTCGGGTGGAGCTCGCCGAGCCAGCCCGCGGCGGTCGTCGCGCCTTTGCCGGGATGGAGCTGCGGCAGCACCGCTCGCTCGACGCGAAGCTCGAGCTGGAGGGCCCGGTACATCGTCTCGAGCGCCGACCTCGCCGCCGCGAACCCGCCCTCGCTGATGCCGCCGACGTGCCACCGCTCCACGGGAAGCGGTTCGCCGCTCGGGAGGTAGACGCGCGCGAGCTCGAACAAGGCGATCGGTGAGTTCCCTGCGTCGACGTTGACGCTGGCGGCCTCGACGAGACCCGACAACAGCGTCGTCCGCAGCACGGCCTGCTCGACGGTCATCGGCTCCGGCAGCCGGAGAGCGTCGCGGTCGGGGTCGGACGCGACCAGGCTCCACGTGTACGCCTCCGAGAAGCCGGCCCCGACGAGAACGTCCTCGACGAGCCGGCGCAGCCGCTGATCCTGGGTGAGGTGCCCGGCGACCGCCCGCCTGAGCGGCATCGTGTACGGAACGCGGTCGAGCACGACCCGTGCCACCTCCTCGACCAGGTCGATCTCACGGGTGACGTCGCGCGCCCGCCAGGTGGGGACGGTCACGTGACAATCACCCCCGTCCCCGGCGAGGTCGACCTCGAAGCCGAGCCGGTCGAGGATCGAGCGCTGCTCGTCGGGCTCGACGTGGAGCCCGACGAGGCGGTCGGTCCGCTCGGGCCGGAGCGTGACGACCGGCCGATCGGGCAGGCCGGAGTGGACGTCGACGCCGGCAGTCATCTCGGCGCCTGTCAGGTCGACCAGCAGCCGGCTCGCGAGCACCGCCGCGGGCTCGGCGCTGTACGGGTCGACGCCCTTCTCCCAGCGGTTCGAGCCCTCGGTTCGCAGCCCCAGGCGCTCGGACGTCTTCAGGATGCCGATCGGCTCGAAGTTCGCCGCTTCGAGCAGCACCTCGGTCGTCCCGTCCGAGACCTCGCTCTCCTGGCCGCCCATGATTGCCGCGAGCGCAACGGACTTCTCGCCGTCGGTGATCATCAGGTCGCGGCTGTCGAGCCGCCGTAGCGTGCCGTCGAGCGTGCGCAGCTCCTCGCCGTCGTGGGCGCGCCGGACGACGATCTTCCCGTCGGCCAGGAGCGAGCGATCGAAGGCGTGCAGCGGCGAGCCGTGGACGTGCATGACGTAGTTCGTCACGTCGACGACGTTCGAGATCGACCGCATCCCGGCCACGTGCAGGCGTGCCCGCAGCCACATCGGCGACGGCCCGACGGCGACGTCCTTGAACACGCGCGCGATGTACCGCGGGCAGCCCGTCGGGTCGTCGACGGTCACGTCGACCCACTCCGGATGCAGGATCGGCGGGTCGACGACCTCCGGCTCGAGCAGCTCGCCGTCGAAGAGCGCCGCCACCTCGCGCGCGAGCCCGACCATCGAGAGCAGGTCGACCCGGTTCGGCGTCGGCAGCACGTCGAGCACCTGCTCGCGGATCGGCAGCACGTCGAGAAGCGGCGTCCCGGGTCCGATTCCGTCGGGCAGGAGCATGATCCCCTCGTGGTCGCGCCCGAGCCCGACCTCGTCCTCGGCGAGGATCATCCCGCGCGACGTCTCGCCACGCAGCTTCGCCTCGCCGAGCTGGAACGCCTGGCCGTCCCGCGAGTAGAGCCAGGCGCCCGGCACGGCGACGGCCACTGTCGCGCCGACACCGAAGTTCCAGGCGCCGCAGACGATCTGCCGGGGCTCGCCCTCGCCCGCGTCGACCTGGCAGAGCTGGAGCTTGTCGGCGTTCGGGTGCCTCGCCGCGTCGAGGACGCGACCGACGACGAAATAGGCGAGATTGCCGTCGACGTCGGGCACGCCGGCCTCGAGCACGCGCTCCACCTCGAGCGACGACACCGCCAGCCGGCGGGCGAACTCGTGCGCGGTCGCGTCGACGCGGACGTACTCGCGGAGCCAGGAAAGGGGCACTCTCAAAACTGCTCCAGCAGGCGCAGGTCGTTGCGCCAGAGCTCGCGGAGATCGGGGATCTTGTGCCGGAGCACGGCGATCCGCTCGAGCCCCCAGCCGAAGGCGAAGCCCGAGTAGCGCTCGGGGTCGTAGCCGACGAACTCGAACAGCTTCGGGTCGACCATGCCGGCGCCGCCGATCTCGATCCAGCCGGAGTGCCGGCAGACTGGACAGCCGGCGCCGTCGCAGACGTGGCACGAGACGTAGGCCTCGATCGACGGCTCGGTGAACGGGAAGTAGTGCGTCCGGAACTCGGTGCGCCGGGACTCGCCGAAGAGCTGCTTGAGCAGGAAGTCGAGCGTCCCCTCCAGGTCGGCGAGCGTGATCCCCTCGTCGACGGCCAGCCCCTCGACCTGGTGGAAGATCGGCGTGTGGGTCGCATCGGGCGTGTCCCGCCGGTAGCAGCGGCCGAGCGAGACGATGTAGACGGGCGGCTGCTGGGCCTCCATCGTCCGGATCTGCGACGGCGACGTCTCCGTGCGGAGCACCGTCTCGTCGTCGAGGAAGAGGGAGGCGAGCCTGGAGCGCGCGGGATGCCAGGCCGGGAAGTTGAGCCCCTCGAAGTTGTAGTGCGTCGTCTCGACCTCGCGGCCGTCCACGACGCGATAGCCGAGGCCGAGGAAGATGTCCTCCACCTGGCGGCGCACCTGCGTGATGAGGTGGAGATGTCCACGCCTGCCTCCTCCCGCCGGCAGCGTGACGTCGATGCGCTCCTCGGTCAGCCGGCGGTCGAGCTCCCCGCGGGCCAGCTCGGCCTCGCGGGAGTCGACCGCGGCCTCGAGCGCCTCCCGAACGGCGTTCAGGGCCATCCCGGTCTCGCGGTCGCGCACGTCGCGGAGCGCCTGCTTGAGCGCGCTCTTGCGGCCGAGGTACTGGACGCGGACGGCCTCGATCTCCTCGGTCGACGAGGCGGCGGCGACTGCCGCGAGAGCCTCGGACTCCAGCGCCTGCGCGTCCATGGGCAAGCGAGGGTACCAGCGCCCCAGAGCCTCGTAACAGACTGTTACTTGCCAGAACTCCACCCACCCCGGGGCGTTGCCCAAGTAACAGTCTGTCACTTGGCCGACGCTCGGCGCGATCTCGCGACGTCGGCGACACGGCTCGCCGGTTGGGGTTGAATGGCGGGGTGGACTCGTACCAGGGCTTCGCGGCGACCTACGACGCCTGGTCGTCGGGGATGACCGAGGACGTCGCCTTCTACGTCGAGCTCGCCAGAGAGACGACACGGGAAGCCGACGGGCCGGTCGTGGAGCTCGCCGTCGGCAGCGGGCGCGTCGCCGTTCCGGTCGCGGCGGCGGCCGGTCGGCCGGTGATCGGGATCGACGCGTCGCAGGCGATGCTCACGATCGCCCGCGAGCGTGCCGAGGCCGCCGGCGTCGAGCTCGACCTCCGCCTCGGCGACATGAGGGAGCTCGCCCTCGACGAGCCTGCTGCCCTGATCACCTGCCCGTTCCGCGCGCTCCTCCACCTGCCGACGTGGGCCGACCGGCGACGCGTCTTCGAGCGCGTCGCGGCGTCGCTCCGCCCCGGCGGTCGCTTCGCCTGGAACGCGTTCGTGTTCGATCCCAGGATCGCCGTGGAGATCGACGGCGTGTGGCGCGAGCAGGGCGGGATCCGCCACCGCAACCACTACGCGCTCGGAGACAGCCGGGTCGACGTGACGCTCGAATCCGGCGCCTCGATCTCCCTCTGGTGGCTGACCCGCTCCGAGTGGGCCGGCCTGATCGACGTCTCGGGCCTGGAGCTGGAGGCGCTCTACGGCTGGTTCGACCGCCGCCCGTTCGACGACGAGAGCCGCGAATTCGTCTACGTCGCCCGCAAGCCGGCATGAGCCTGTACGACTCGATCGCGGAGATCTACGACCCGTGGAGCCGGTCGGTCGTGGAGGACATCGAGCTCTACGTCGAGGAGGCGCTCGCCTCCGGCGGGCCCGTCGTCGAGCTCGCGGTCGGGACGGGGCGGATCGCCGTGCGGATCGCGGAGGCCGGGATCGATGTCATCGGCGTCGACCAGTCCACGGGCATGCTCGCGGTGGCGCGCGAGTTCGCAGAGGGCCGTGGCGTGGGCGAGCGCGTCGACCTGCGTCTCGGCGACCTCCGGACGCCGCCCGTCCCGGAGCGCGTGCCGCTCGTGATCTGTCCTTTCCGGACGCTGCTCCACATGGTCGACGAGTCCGACAAGCTGACCGCGCTCGAAGCCGCCCGCTCGCTCCTGCAGCCGCGGGGCTGCTTCATATTCGACGTGTTCGCCCCGAGCCGCGCGGACATCGAGGAGACGGACGGGCGCTGGCTCGAGCGCGAGCCGGGGATCTTCGAGCGCGCCGACTGGGACGAGCAGGCGCGACGGCTGACGCTGTCCGTCCGCAGCGGCGAGGCGGCGGCCAGCATGGCCCTCCACTGGCTCGGCTCCGCCGAATGGCTCGCCCTCGTCGATCAGGCGGGGCTCGACCTGGAGCAGCTCTACGGCTGGTTCGACCGCCGGCCGTTCGAGGGCGGCGAGGACATGATCTTCCTCTGCAGGCGTCGCGACTGAGGCGTCACCCGGGTCGTGCGCGCGCCACCGCCTTCCGCGCGAGGTCGAGGTCGAGACCGAGCTCCGATGCGCCGAGCGCGTAGACGTCCTGCTCGATCACCACTCGGCCGACGCGCACGGTCAAGATGTCTGCGTCGACGACACCGGAGGCGGTTGCGACAGCCGCACGGAACGCGCGTGACGCGTCCCCGAGTCGCGGCAAGGCGAGCGACCGGACGTGTGGCGCTCCGCTCCCGTCGGAGGTGACGTCGATCGCCTCGCACTTCGCCGCGGCCGCGACTGCGACCTTCGAGAACGCCGTCGCCGCCTGCTCGCGCGACGAATAGACGGTCGCGGTCGAGCGCACCGCGATGTTCCCGTCCGGCGAGGCGTAGACGGGAGAGAACGCCTGACCGCCCATGGTCAGTCGACGCAGATCGGGTGCGAACGCCGCGCACGGCGCGGGTGAGTTACCCGCGTTCTGCCATGTCGTCGGGAGATCGAGAGCGGCGACGATCGAGCGACGCGCCAGTGCCTGGTCGCGGGAATCGACGACGAGCTTCGGATCCGTCTGCCGCGGCACGATCGCCGTTGCAGCTGCGCTCGACGGCGGCGTCACGGTCTGGCTCAGGCACCCACCGGGTGCCGTCGACGGCGCGGCACAGCCTCCTACGGTCTCCTCGACCGTCGCCGCGAACTGCGTCGTCCTGCGAATCGGCCGCCGCAGCTCGAAGGAGCCGTCGGCACCGGTCCGAACCGTCGCCACCGGCGCCACCGCTCCGTCGGCGCCCAGCGAGAGGAGGTCGACGTCGACTCCCGCCCACGGCGCACCTCCGGCCGTGAGCCTGCCCGAGAGCACGACGGTCCGTGCCCTGGGCTCGTATGTCGCGTCGAGCGTGAGACGTTCCGGGATCGGGACGATGGCGCGCAGCTCGAACGCCTGTGTCGGATCGGCGGCGAACTGCACCGCCGGCGTCACGAGCGCGCTCCACGTGTAGGTGCCCGGAGTCGTCGGACCCGTGACGGGCAGGAGGGTCGTGATGTCGAGGAACGCGAGGCCCGTCGGCAGCTCGGGCGAGATGCCGCGGAACGGACAGAACGTCAGCGTGTACGTCGGCGCCGACCCGGCCGTCCCGCCGACCGCGTCCACGGCGATCGGCAGCGGGATCTGCTGGCCGAGCGCGGAGAACGTCGCACGCCACACCGCCGCGTGCGGCCCCGGATCGCACGCCTGCGCGATCGGGTCGGCGGCGTAGACGGCGGGATCGTCGACGACGAGCGACGAGTCGGCGAAGGTCGCCGCGGACGAGCCTGCACCGCCGCTGAGCGACGCGTGGACTACGCCGATCGACGTCCCCGGTGCCGACGTCGTCACGATGCCGAACCCCGCGGGCAGACCGACCGTCACCCGCGCCGCAACGCCGGGCGGCCCGCTCGCGTTCGTCCCCTGGAGCGCGAGGTCGACTGCAGCGACGGAGCTGGCCCCCACTCCCGCGAAGAGAACGCTCAACGACGCGCCGTCGAACGGCGACGCCGCCGTCCGGGCTGCAGCGACGGGCGGCCCGAGGGTGAGGGCGCAGGCAGCCGCAGCAGCGGCGAGAGCCCGCACGCCGCGCCGCATCCCTCCCTGCCGAGAGCCTCGCACCACTGCGGTTGCAGCGTACTCACGAACCGGGCAGCTCGATAGCCGGTGAGCCTCGCTCTCGCGAGTTGCGGAATGCCAAGCGGTCGCCGTAGGCTTGCATCGATGCTCTGGCTGGTCCTCGTGATCGTGGCGATCGTCGTCGTCCTCGTACTCTGGGTCGTCGGGATCTACAACCGCCTCGTCCGCACGCGGAACCGCGTCGACAGCGCCTGGGCGCAGATCGAGGTGCAGCTCAAGCGGCGCTGGGACCTGATTCCGAACCTCGTCGAGACCGTCAAGGGCTACGCCGCCCACGAGCGCGGCACCTTCGAGGCCGTGACCCAGGCGCGCACGGCAGCCCAGCAGGCGCAGGGCCCGGCCGCGACCGGCCGGGCCGAGGGCATCCTCGGCCAGGCGCTCGGGCGGCTGTTCGCGGTCGCCGAGGCGTACCCGGAGCTCAAGGCGAGCCAGAACTTCCTCGACCTCCAGGGCCAGCTTCGCGACACGGAGAACGTGATCGCGGCGGC
>Ga0187780_10003189_pt1 | contig 12403 bp, 4 predicted proteins | sample 1015_Q2_SP10_20__FD_132429 | JGI IMG/M metagenome (GOLD analysis project Ga0187780, IMG submission 132429) | Tropical peat soil microbial communities from peatlands in Department of Meta, Colombia - 1015_Q2_SP10_20_MG | ecosystem: Environmental > Terrestrial > Soil > Wetlands > Peat | place...
ACGTACTGCGCGACATGGAACCGACCATGGGTGCGGAGGACTTCTCCTTTTTACTGCGCCAGTGTCCGGGTGCATACCTGTTTCTTGGCAACGGCACCAGCGGCAGCCATCGGGCGGCGGGTCACGGTGCTGGCCCCTGCACGCTGCACAACGCGAGCTATGACTTTAACGATGAATTGATTCCGATCGGCGCAAGTTTCTGGGTGCACCTTGTCGAGCGGTTCTTAAGCGATGCCTGAGCGCATGCAGCCGCGGTGTCGCCAGGACTTCTCAACCCCGCCGCCCGGTGGGCAGGAACTTTGCGCCGCAGCGGCCCCGATTCGGGCCCACGCGCCGAAGCGGCGGGCGCGCTGCTCGTGGCGGACGCGTGCACGCGGGCGCCTGCGAGTGCAGTGGGTTGACTCCGTGAACGCATTTGTGGGCATGACTCGCTAGGACCTTGGCAGCGCTGCGGCGCGCAAGTGCCGGCGCTGGCATCACCCCGTCGTCGAATACCATCACCGACATGTCCGGACGTCACAGCTGGATCCGCATCCGCGGAGCGCGACAAAACAACCTGCGCAACCTCGACCTGGATCTTCCCACGGGCGAGCTGATCGTCGTCACCGGCGTCTCCGGTTCAGGCAAAAGCTCTTTGGTCTTTGACACCCTGTACGCGGAAGGTCAAAGGCGCTACGTCGAAACGTTTTCGCCGTACGCGCGCCAATTCCTCGATCGCATGGACCGGCCGGCGGTGGACCGCATTGAAGGCGTCCCGCCGGCCATTGCCATCGACCAGACCAACCCGGTGCGCACATCGCGCAGCACCGTGGGCACGATGACCGAGATCAACGATCATCTGAAGCTTTTGTTCGCGCGCGCAAGCCAGCTGCACTGTCGTCGGTGTGGCCGCGCTGTGCAGCGCGACACGCCGCAGAGCATCGTCGAGGAGCTGATTGAGCGCAGCCGCGAGGCCGCCTCACCGCGGCTTTTGATCACCTTTCCGGTGCGCGTGCCCGCCAACTTCACGGCCGAGGAGATCGGTGATTATTTGCGCGCGCAGGGCTACAGTCGGGTGCACGCACAGAGCTCCGATGCAACGCAAAGCGGCGCGCTCACGCTCCACGTCGTGCGCGACCGTCTGCGCCTGGGCGCGGGCGATACCCAGCGACTTCTCGAATCGATCGAGGAAGCGCTGCGCCTGGGCGGCGGGCGTGTCGACGTGTGGGTCGAACCCTCGCCGGCGGACTTGGGCGGGCAACCGGTTGCAAGCGACAATCCCCCGGAGCAGTCCTCGGCTCCGCCCGCCGCCAGCGACTCCGTACAACCGTGGGCGCGTTTTTCTTCGGGGCTGCATTGCGCCCATTGCGACATCCATTACGTCGAACCTACGCCGAGCACGTTTTCGTTTAACTCCCCGTTGGGCGCCTGCGAAACATGCCGCGGGTTCGGTCGGGTGATCGGGATCGATCACGATCTGGTCATTCCCGAGCCTAGCAAGACGCTGCGCGAGGGGGCCGTCAAGCCCTGGCAAACGGCAAGCTTTCGCGAGTGCCAGCAGGACCTGGAGAAATTCGCCGCGCGCGCGGGCGTGGACCTGGACACACCGTGGGCGCGCCTCGATGAGCAGGGGCGCCACTGGGTGCTTGCCGGCGATCCGAAGTGGACCGGCAACTGGAAGACGCAGTGGTACGGAGTCGATCGCTTCTTCGAATGGCTCGAGACGCGCGCCTACAAGATGCACATTCGCGTACTGCTGTCGCGCTATCGCTCCTACACGACTTGCCCGGCTTGCGGCGGGACGCGTCTGAAGCCCGATGCCCTGCTATGGCGCCTGAGTCTTGGCGACGGCCAAAGCGGTTTCACGCTGCATGAACTGATGCTTCTACCGGCGCAGCGCCTGCGGGCGCTGTTTGACCGGCCGCTGGAGACGGCGATCCCCGGGACGTCGGAGACGCTGGCGCGCGCCCGCGCAGGCCAGGATGCCGCAACCCAGATACTGGTTGGCGAGATCCGGTCCCGATTGCGCTTTTTGTGCGACGTCGGGCTCGGATATCTCACGCTCGATCGGCAAAGCCGGACGCTCTCCGGCGGCGAAGTGCAACGCATCAACCTCACGACCGCACTGGGCACCTCCCTGGTCAATACGCTGTTCGTGCTCGATGAACCGTCGATCGGCCTGCACCCGCGCGATATGCAGCGCGTCATCGGGGTCATGCAGCGATTGCGCACGAGCGGCAACTCGCTGGTCGTCGTGGAGCACGATCCGCAGATCATGCTCGCGGCCGATCGCGTTTTGGATCTGGGTCCGGGCCCGGGCGAACGCGGTGGCCAGATCGTCTTTCAGGGTACGCCGGCGCAGCTACAGCGTGCCGACACGATCACCGGCGCGTACCTCGGCGGGCGCCGCCGAATCGAGGCGCCCGGCGCACAAAGCGTGGAGGTGGCCACGCCGCGCATCGTGCTCGAGGGCGTGCGCGAGCACAACCTCAAGGCGATCGACGTCGAGTTTCCGCTGCACCGCCTGGTCACGGTCACCGGCGTGTCCGGATCGGGTAAATCCACGCTCATCCAGGATGTGCTCTACCCGGCACTACGCAAGGCACTACGCAAATCCGCGCCCGGCACGCTTGCTGCCCCTGGGGCCTACGAGCGCTGCCTGGGTGCAGACTGGATCGAGGACGTTGCGCTGGTGGACCAATCCCCGATCGGCAAGACCACGCGCTCGAATCCGGCCAGCGTGGTGGGCGCCTTCGACCCGATCCGTCGGCTCTTTGCTCAGGCGCCGCTTTCCAAGGAACGGCACTACACGCCGGGCACCTTCAGTTTCAACACCGGCGCCGGCCGCTGTCCGACCTGTGGCGGAAATGGCTTTGAGCACGTTGAGATGCAGTTCCTCTCCGACGTGTACCTGCGCTGTCCCGATTGCAACGGGCGGCGCTTCCGCCCCGAGGTGCTCGAAGTGCAGTTGCAGCGCAAAGACCGCTTGCTGTCAATCGCCGATGCCCTGGAGCTGACGGTGGCCGAAGCCGTGGAACTCTTTGCGACAGACGCCGAGGTCGTACGCACGCTCGGTCCGCTGGCCGATGTCGGATTGGACTACCTGCGTCTGGGTCAGCCCGTGCCCACGCTCTCGGGCGGGGAGGCCCAACGGCTGAAGATCGCCGCCTTTTTGGCCGACGCGATCAAGGCGCCTGCGCGCAGCGCCAGGGCGCGCCGCGGCTCCCTACTGCTGTTCGACGAGCCCACGACGGGGCTGCATTTTGAGGACATTGCGCGGCTCATGCGTGCGCTGCGCAAGCTGCTCGCCGCGGGCCATTCGCTGATCGTAATCGAACACAACCTGGATGTGATTCGCGCCTCGGACTGGATCATCGACCTGGGTCCCGAGGGAGGAGAGGCCGGAGGCAGCATCGTCGTGGCCGGCAGCCCCGAGCAGGTCGCGCACCACCCGCTATCGCACACCGGAGCCGCCTTGCGCGACTACGAGCGGGCGGCTGAGGCGCCCTCGGCATCGATGCATACTCCGACGGCCGCCGAAGAGACGGAACGGCTCTACACCGATCGCGGCGCAATTGAGCTGCACAATGCGCGCGAACACAACCTCAAGGGTATCGATGTCTGCATTCCGCGCGATACGTTCACGGTGATTACGGGCGTTTCGGGCAGCGGCAAATCGACGTTGGCGTTCGACATCCTGTTTCATGAAGGTCAACGCCGCTACCTCGAATCGCTCAATGCCTACGCGCGCTCCATGGTGCAGCCCGCGGCTCGTCCCAACGTGGACGCCATTTACGGCATTCCGCCCACGGTATCCATCGAACAGCGCACCAGCCGCGGAGGCCGCAAAAGCACGGTGGCCACGCAAACCGAGCTGCACCACTTCTTGCGCCTGCTGTTTGTAAAGCTCGGCACGCAATACTGTCCGCAATGCCAGCTGCCGGTTCAGCCGCAGTCCTTCGAAGCGATCGTTGCATCGATCCTGCGCCAATGGCAGGGGCGCGAGATCGGCGTTTTGGCGCCGCTCATCGTCCATCGCAAGGGCGTGTACACCGACCTGGCGCGCTGGGCTGCCAATAAAGGACACACGCACCTGCGCGTCGATGGACGCTTCGTCCCGACCCGACCCTGGGAGCGGCTCGATCGCTTCCAGGAGCATTCGATCGACCTGCCCGTCGGCAGTCTGCTCGTGCACAGTGAGCACGAAGACGAACTGCGCGCGCTAGTGCATACGGCGCTCGAACATGGCCGCGGGGTGGTGGAGGTTGCCTGGCCCATGCAGACACTGCGCGAGGCCATCGAGCAAGGTCGCAGCGACCCGCAGCTGCAGCGACGTGCGTTTTCGATCCACCGTGCCTGTTCGGGCTGCGGCAGATCCTTTCCGGAACCCGATCCGCGCATGTTTTCCTACAACTCCAAGCACGGCTGGTGCACTCGCTGTTTTGGCACCGGGCTGCAACTCACGGGCTTTGGCGAGGAGAACACGGGCGAAGAGATCTGGTGGAACGAGTGGTACGAAGGCGAGGAGACGCCGTGCCCGGCGTGCCAGGGCCAGCGGCTCAACCCCGTGTCTCTGGCCGTGCGCTTTGACGGGCGCTCGATCGCGGAGGTCGGAGCCATGACAGTAGAGCAGGCCAGGGCCTGGGTCGGCGGCCTCGACCTGCAGGGACGCGCCGCGCACATCGCGCGCGACGTGGTAACGGAAATCCGGGCGCGCCTCGATTTTCTGGCGGAGGTCGGCCTGGCCTATCTGGCGCTGGACCGCGCCGCGCCCACGCTCTCCGGCGGGGAGGCGCAACGAATCCGCCTGGCCGCGCAACTGGGCTCCAACCTGCAGGGCGTCTGCTACATCCTGGACGAACCCACGATCGGGCTGCACGCTCGCGACAATGGCGTGTTGCTCCATGCGCTCTCAAAGTTGCAATCGCGCGGCAATACGCTCGTCGTCGTCGAACACGACGAGGACACGATACGGGCGGCGCAGCACCTGATTGACATCGGTCCGGGCGCCGGCTCGCGAGGCGGCCGCGTTGTTGCCCAAGGCGGGGTGCAGGACCTCATCGCGTGCGCCGAGTCGGTCACGGGTCGGCATCTGCGCCCCGACGGACCACGCCTCGCAGCCGCGCCGCGGCCGCTGGACGGGGCCACGCCTGTACTGAGCGTGCGCGGCGCGACGCTGCACAACCTGCGCGATATCGACGTGGATTTTCCGCTCGGACGCTTGATCGTGATCACAGGGGTTTCGGGTAGCGGCAAATCGACCTTGGCACGCGACGTATTGTTGGGCAACCTGCGACGCGCACTCTCCGAGGCCGGCGCGAGCGCAAAGCGGCGGCGCGACGCACCTGCGCACGGCGGCGCCCCGCGCTGGCTCGGCTGTCGCGCCATCACCGGATGGAGCTCGATTGCGCGAGTGCTCGAGGTCGACCAGACGCCCATCGGCAAGACCCCGCGCTCCTGCGCGGCAACTTACGTCGGACTGTGGGATGCGGTTCGCAGGCGCTACGCGGAGACCACCGAAGCGCAGATGCGCGGCTTTACTGCGAGCCGCTTTTCCTTCAACACCGCTGGGGGGCGTTGCCCGGCCTGCGAAGGGCAAGGTCTGCAAACGATCGAGATGAGCTTTTTGCCCGACGTGAAGGTCGTGTGCGATGGCTGCGCCGGTCAGCGCTTCGAAAAGTCGACGCTCGAGGTGCTGTGGCGCGGCAAAAGCATCGGCGACGTACTGCAAATGCCCATCGATGAGGCCGCGGATTTTTTCGCCACCACCCCGCAGATCGCCCACACCCTGCGTTTGCTCAAGGACGTGGGCCTCGGATACCTGAGCCTCGGGCAGTCCTCGCCGACGCTCTCGGGCGGGGAGGCCCAGCGCATCAAACTCGTCACCGAACTTGCCAAGGCACAGCCAGGGCCGCGCCTCGCCCTGCCATCGGGGCGAGCCGGTGCCGGGAGCACACTGTACGTGCTCGACGAACCGACGGTGGGGCTGTCGATGGCCGACGTGCAGTTGCTATTGCAGGCACTGCATCGTCTTGTCGATGCGGGCCACACCGTGGTCATCGTCGAGCACAACCTGGAGATGATCGCCCAGGCAGATTGGATCATCGACCTGGGGCCGGACGGCGGCGATTCGGGTGGACGCGTCGTGGGCACCGGAGCCCCGAGACAGCTTGCCACCGGCGAGACCCCCACGGGCCTGGCATTGCGGGCGTGGCTGCAGGGCCGGTGATGCGCTCCGGGGCGCGCGCGGGGCGGCGAAGCGCGCCGATTGTCGGCGGCGCCCGCGTCGAGGCGAAGGCGCCAAAGAAGGATCAATCCCGAGCGCGACGAAGACCGCAATTCGGGCGAGTCAAAAACGAAGGCAGACTTCTCGGCACTGGCGCCGGAGGTATCGCGACGCGGTGGTACGCAGCGTGCGGCCTCCAGTGCGCTCAACGACGAAAAACGTCCTGGAATCTTTGTGCGCGCCGGCTGTGGCTTGCTGCTGATTGCCAGCGAATCGAAATATGACAGCGCATCGGGCTGACCCAGTTTTTACTCGGCGCCGCCCGGTGGCGGGGAATTCGAGCGCGACTGTCGGTTGGCCGAACCGCGCACCGGAAGCGACGTTGCCCGGTGCGGCGGCGATCACGGCCACATCGTCGGCGACGGTTTGCTCCCCACCGGTCTGCGCTTTTGCAGTAACGCTGTATCGGCAGGCTTCGTACCGAAAAACGAAGCAAGGCATTCGCGTCGGCGCGGAACGGGGCCGGCCCGCGATTTCGAAGCGACAAGCGGCCCCGACGGCCTTTTTTCCCGATCCCTTCGAGTAGCAGCACCTCTTCGTCGCGCTGGGTTGATGCGGGATGCGATCCCGCGCGCCGGCGACGTGGGCGCACGCAGGGCCAGACGAGATGCAAAAAACGCTGGGGCTCAAATCGTCGGTTGCCCGATCGTCGGCCGACCGAATCGACGGCCGAACCCTGCATCGGTTCAGATCGCGCGTCGCCCTTGGATTGCCGACGCGACGCACGACTTGTTTTCGCCGGAACGACTTGCAGGCCGGGACACGGAAAGGCTTATGGGGAGAGGATTTCGCGGTTAAAAAGGAAGATGTTCTCGCCTCGGTGAACAATGTCGAAATCGTACTGAGCGGCGGCACGCAGAAAGTTCGTCGAGTTGCCGGAGAAGGGAAGCATCCAGTCGTGCAATTCGATGATGACGAGCGGGAACTGGCGCATCCAAGAGGTGTCGCCGCGAAACAGATTTTCCTCCCCCCCTTCGATGTCGATCTTGAAGAGCAGCGGTTGCGTGCCAGCCACCGCGGAATGGCTCAGGATGCCCTGCGGTGTGATGACTTCGACTTCCGTGCCGCCCGAGGCGAGCGCATCGGTCTCGGCAGCAACCGTGCGAAACCCCCAATCGCTCAATCCCGGGTCGATCAGCCGGACTTTTCCATCGGTGCCAGCCACGGCTCCGCAAAAATTGAATTTCTCCCGGTAGCCGCGCGTATTGCGTTCGAGCAGCTCGAAATTATTTCTATCGGGTTCAATGCAAAACACAAAGGAGTCTGGAAAAGCATTGAGGAACCAGACTGCCGAGGCGCCGATGTTTGCGCCCGCGTCCACGATTAGCGGCCGAGTGCTTCGCCGGGTCCGCTCGTAAAAGGATCGGAGGGTCCTGCCTTGCTCCCAGAACTCGACCTTGTAATCCTGATTGGCAAAGATTTGCTGCAAGACGCCCTTGTCTCCGACCGAATCGCCGCGGAAATGAAAGTCGAGCAACCTGCCGTTGAGGTTGATTTGGACTTTGCTTGACGGCACGGGAGAGCGAAGATTATCGCGCGAGTCGTTGGCGGCGCCCGTACCACGCGCACCATCACCGTTTTGTTCGCGGTTCGCATACACGAGATCGCGAAGCTGCTGCCGATTGTTTTTCACCCACTGCGGCAATTCGGCTCCGTCGGTCAAACCCCAGACATACCCCGGACGGTTGTACAGATCCGCACCTCGGGTCACGAACGACCGCACATCGATCGATTTGAGAACCGCATCGGTGTTGAGTTCCTGGTGCGAAAACGCGGCAATTTTTTTCCTGATGCCGGCATCGTCCATGAGGTAGGAGAAGTGCCATCCGGCGTTGGTCAGTACGAGCGCGTCGGGGGCGATCCGCACGCGAAGACTCTGCGGCCCGATTGTCTGCGCCTCGCTTCGAATGGCGGCACAGTTCCAGATCTTGTTGGCCTCCGGTCCGGCCAGATTTCTGTAATTGAGGAAAAAATAGTAAAGCTTCAGCTCGAAATAAAAGACACGGTGCTGTTTGTCGTCTCGCGCATACGCGACGGCCGCCGCCCGCGGGATTTCGTCGACGTCGGACATCAAGATGAGGTCCTCCTCGGCAGCCTCGCCGAGGCCGCGCAGTACTGCGTTGCGCTGCCAGGTCTCCCGGTCCCAAGGGTTCTCGGTGTTGGGCATGTCGCGCACGACGACATGCCGCAGTTTGTGCGCGAAGGGCGCAATGAGAGGATGCTGGGGATCGAACTGTACGGGCTTCGGTTTTCCGCTGAACGTGGTATCCGATTCCACGACAACGAACTGATCGACGACGGCGTCGAGTTCGTGCAGACGGATCTGCAGGATTTCGATTTCGCCATTGTAGAGGACACAGTCAAATACCCGCTTGGTTGCCGTCGGACTCTTCACGGGCAAAACGGTTGCGCCGTCCGCGATCCGATGCACATCGCACGGGGCGGGGCTTTTCGCAGCTGGCATTTGCCGGATTGCGCCGCGCAAAGTTGGGATAAGTTTCAAGTCCGGGTTGCGTTCGCGCAGGATGCGCGCACCGTCTTCGAAGGCCGACGTCAGTTGGTAGTCGCTCTGGGAATTGTGCAGCAGCGGGACCCGCACGATGCGCGGCTGCGGGTCCGCGTTGGCCCGCAGCGCTTCGATGCACAGCGCCGTGGCCCATAGGCTCCACCCCATTGTGGGATCGATGCGCAAGCGGCAGTCACGGTGCATTGCGACCGCGAAGTCCTCGATCGATACCGCCTGGTTCGATTCCTGCCCGAAATCGAGCCGGTTCCGGCGGTCGACGAAAAGGCCGCATTTGGCGATCTTGCCCGTCGCGTCGAGGCCGATTCCGGCAAAACCGATGATGGCGTCGCGCGCGCGAGCGTCGTGCATCGTTCGGAGCAGACGGGAGACGGCGTGTCCGCTGCCGGCGGGAAAGTAGACGTCCTGATGGCAAAAGACGATCCATTCGTGATGCGCGTTGCGCCGCGCACTTTCATACGCGGCGGCGGCGTTGGGCGCGTTTTTCGCAATGATCACCTGGGCGCCGACTTCCAGCAGACCCGGCGATTGCGCGATGTTGCGCTCGAATTGCACGCTGTCGTTTACGGGGACGATGACGGTGAAGGGTTTGCCGGCGCCGGTGGCCGTAGGGGGCGGCAGGTACTTGGTGCAGTCAATCAGGGGCCGCTGCGCGAGCAGATTGCGGCGAGCCGGAAACGCGGGGACGCCGGCTTCCTTTGCTGCGTTCAAAAGACCCGGGATTGCGGAGGCGTCGGCCGGCGAATGCGGCTCGTGATTCATGTTGGGAAGCCAGCCGCAGTCCAACAGCAACTTGAAGCAGCTACCGATGGCCGCTGCCGGCCCCAGGCGCAATTGGGCGCCACCGGCTTGCGAGGAGATCTCTCCGGCGAGCAGCTGACGGATTGCAGCGACATGCGCCTGATTGGGCACCGAGAGCAACAGGCGTGCGCTCGCCGGCGTCGCGTGGTGCAGCCACGTAAGGATCGCGGCGGGGTCGCACTCCCGCGCGAGTAAGTCGGATAGCAGCACCACGTCGCACGAGGAAAACGCGGGGTTGGAATCACCTACGATTGCGTGGGTCCACTGCGCGTGGGGCATGAGGGGGCGCAGCGCGCTTTCCCATGAGACAGCATGGGGCCCGAGTACCAGAACATGCCTGGTGTTCTCTCCGACGAGGCGGTGCAATGTTTCGGACGCGATTGACTCGCCAGGCCGGCTCTCCTGCAGTGCCACTTCTTCGATGCGAACCGCCTTGGCGGGATCGTCTGCCTGCCCGGGGTCGAGCAAACCCGGCTCGGTCCCGTCCTTCGGGGCCTCCACGGAACAAACTGGAACTGCGGAATCTGCGCTTGGGGTCATGATCGCGTCGGACGAAACTCGAAAAACTGTAGTGGCACACGGGGGCCCAGTTGCTCCGAAAACTCCCGTTGTCTCGTGCCACTTCCGCCGTTCGAAGCGCGGGTGCGCCGGGCGCGCGCGGTAGGCCACGCGGCCGGCGGCCTTCAGCCGGAAGGAGAGCGTCCGGGGTCGGATCGCACCACCATCGAGGCGGTCAAGACGCGAGCTTGCGATGCTCTGTGCGCGCCAAGCGGACTTCCACGCTCGGGCACCGCGCCTGACGGGCACAGCGCTTTGTCAATTGCGAGCGTGAGGCGTGCGTGCCCTTCGAGGAAGGGCACGCCGCTCGGCTTTGCGCGCTGCCTGCTGGCTCAGTGCCTCGGGCGGGCCCGAAACCGCCGCGACAAGTTTGTGGATTTATGCCCGGTAGTCGCTTTTTCGTGCGCCAAGCGACTTGCCGGCACTTGGGCCCGAGGCGCTGGCCGCGCGCGTCACGGGCGCGCACAAGGCGTGCAGGCGTTCGTCGCCATCGTGCCAAGCGGAGTGAAACGTCGCAAACGCCGCGCTGTTTGCCGCGTCGACGGCGCGCGCGGCTTCGATCCACCGACGCGGTCTGCGCTGCAGCTCGTGGCCAAAGGCCATGAGGTCGTCGACGGGCGCAGCCCCCATGCGCCCGGCGCTGCGCAGCTGCGCATAGGCCGAGAGCCGCGCCATCGCCTGCAGCGTCTCATCCAAGCGGTTGATTCGCAGCGCCAGCGGAGCGAGCGCCATCTTGTCTTCGACGGGCTGCAACTCGCGCACGACAAATGCGCTGCTGCCCAGGTGCATGGCCGACAAATACGCGGGCGAGGCCGCCTGGCAGACGTCCTGAACGCCAACGACGCGCGCCGCTTCGCTCGACCAGCGCGGCTGCTCGTATTGCGGAAGGGCCCGCGCCGCCGCGGACGGCACCGCTTTTTTAAAATCGATCAGCGCGTTGCGATCCGGATCGCCTTTACCGCGCACGAGCGCGACGTAGCGTGGCACACCCAGACTGCCCATCCCCGCGACGCGAAACGCTACGTCGCGTAGCGCGAAGAACTCCCGATTGCCGAAGAGGCGCGCCAGATCTTCGAGAGCATTGCCGATTTGCGCCCGTATGGCCGCGTGGCCCGCCACCGGCAGGTAGCGCACGCCGTCGACCTTGATCTGGCGATCCGAGCCGAGCATGTGCGTGCGCGGCCCCAGCATGCTGCGTCGCTTGCGTGTGGAGGCCTGCCGCAGCAAGCCCCCGATGGGGCCGCTTGCCGTCTCGCGCTCGAGCCAAAACGCCTTGCCGCGCACCAGCGCCGCACCATACGCGGTCAGGGCCAGCTGCACCATGGCATCGGCCGCACTTCGCTCCAGCCCCATCCCCGGTGCGGCGCTGTAGATGCTGCCCAAGAAACGCAGCAGATCGACGGACACCGGCAATCGCGCGGCTTCATCGAAATCATTCAGATCGAAGTACACCAGGCGATTGAGGCCGCGAAAACAACCAAAATTCTGCAGGTGCAGATCGCCGCAGACCCAGCCCAACGGAGTGGCCGGCAGTGCGGAAAAGTCTGGCGTGCGATGCCCGAGCATCGCCGTTGCGCGCAAAAACGCAAAACGATCCTCGGCCATGGCATCGAACTTGCGCTGCAGCAGCTGCGGCACTCGGCCGCGGTTGACCTGCACGATCAGATCGATCGCATCGGCCGCGGGACGGCGGGAGGCACTCGATACCATGCGAGACGGACCAAAGCCTCGTTGCGGTTGTTTATTTGGGCGGCTGGCGCCGCGTACCGGCCACGCTGTGTCCGGCGCGGTGCGCGTGCGCGCCACGGTGTGCAGTGTACGCCCCGGTTTCGGGCGCGATGCGCGCGCGCCAAAAAACAACGGGCCCCGCCAGTTGGCGGGGCCCGTTGTTTGGCACGGTTAGGTTAGCCTGACGATGTCCTACTTTCACAGGAAATACATCCCACTATCATCGGCGCAGAGGTGTTTCACGGTCCTGTTCGGGATGGGAAGGGGTGGTTCCACCTCGCTATGGTCGTCAGGCTGAAGAGGGACGACCTTTCGTCGTGATCCGACGAACGATCCAATTGGGAAGAAGCAAGGCGCTGCGCTCAAACGCGGTTGGTTCGGTGCGCGCCCGGTTGCAATGCATTCGTGCCCTCAGCCCCGCATGCGAGGCAGCACGGTTATAGGATCAAGCCGCACGGGCAATTAGTACTGGTTAGCTCAAGGCCTTACAGCCCTTCCACACCCAGCCTATCAACGTCCTGGTCTCG
>Ga0187780_10003190_pt1 | contig 12402 bp, 14 predicted proteins | sample 1015_Q2_SP10_20__FD_132429 | JGI IMG/M metagenome (GOLD analysis project Ga0187780, IMG submission 132429) | Tropical peat soil microbial communities from peatlands in Department of Meta, Colombia - 1015_Q2_SP10_20_MG | ecosystem: Environmental > Terrestrial > Soil > Wetlands > Peat | place...
CTCGGGGTACGTCATCGGCCTTTGATCCGCTCACGGCGTAAAAGTCCTCTTCGTTGACCACAACGTTTTCATGAAAGCCGGAACGTCCATGACAAATCGGCCGCTGCGCTCTTCGCATTGCACTTCCCGCGGCGTTTTGCTCGTTGCCCTGATCGTGGCCAGCAGCCTCGGCACGGCGCAGGCGCAGTGGGCTTGGCGCGATGCCAATGGTGAAATTACCTATTCGGACTCCCCGCCCCCGGCGGACGTTTCCCGATCCAACATCTTGCACCAGCCAACCGGTGTAAGCACGAGCAGCGAGGACACCAGTGCTGCTCCACCAAGCGCTCCCTCGGGAAGCACCTCACCGCCGCCCGTAAGTCCCCGCGCCGGGACTTCCGCGGCGCCACCTCCACCGCCGTCCGCGCAGGCAAACAAACCCAATCCCGGGCCGAAAACTTTGGCGGAGCAAGAAGCGGATTTTCGCAAGCGTCTGGCAGAGCAGCAAAAAGCCGAGGAAAAGCAGGCTCAAGACGAAGCGCAAACATCGCAGCGGGCCGACGCCTGCAACCAGGCGAAGACCTACATGGACATGCTGCAGGGCGGTACCCGGCTATTGCGCCCGGATGCGAACGGCGAGCGCAATTTCCTCGATGACGACCAACGCGCGGCAGAAATTCAAAAGACGCAGGACGTCATCGAAAAGAACTGCTAGCGCCATAAGAACGTCTCGCCGCAAGGTTTGTGGCGCCGCAAGCAAGACCCGTGGCAACAATCGCACCTGCGGCCCGGCCACCCGACCGGTTGGACGGTTGGCAATGTCTCTCTTAAAAATCCGCTGATCATCTACCCCCTCGTCGCCGGACATGAGGTTCGCGTGTCTCGGCCGTGCATTATTTCCACCCTCCGAGTGATGGGATATTCCGCAAGCCAATGCAGCCTCGCAAGCGATCGGCGCCAATGCCAAGCGGATGAACTTTGCGCATCGCGGTGCGATGCCACCGCCGTTGCGCAGGTGCCGAAGAGACGGGCCTTCGGCGCGATCGCCCGTGCTTGAGAAAGAGCAGACGACACATTTCGGTAACGTTGCCGCTGGACACTTGGTGACCTTCTACGGGATGCCTGAAAATTCTCAGAAAAGGCGGCGTCTTGCTTCGTCGGTTTGGTATTGGCAACTTGCCGTCAATTACACAAGCACGAGAGCGGGCTACGCCAGTGCCAGATCGTCCTCGTTTTTTCACAATCTCCAGGACGATATTGCTGGCGTTTGTGGCGTGCGTCTTCGCGTCGGGCGCCCATGCTGTCGACGTGAGCGGCTCGGGTTCCACGTTTGTTCATGCGGTGATGCTGAGGTGGGCCGCCGATTACTTTGAAAAAACGGGTGTTGCGGTCAGCTATGACGCGATTGGCTCCTCAGCCGGGATACGTCAAGTTAAAGCTGCCACGGTGACGTTCGGCGCTTCGGACAAGCCGCTTCTCACGACGGAACTGGTAGCGGCGGGGCTCACGCAATTTCCGCTGGTGATCGGTGGCGTCGTCCCCGTCGTAAATCTCGACGGCGTCAAGCCAGCGCAGTTAAATCTTACGGGCGAACTTCTCGCCAATATTTTTCTTGGAAAAATCACTTCTTGGAGTGATCCCGCGATATCGGCGCTCAATCCCAAGACCAAATTACCGAACTTGCAGATCCGAGTCGCCTACCGCGCGGATGGTTCGGGCTCGACCTTCAACTGGACAAACTACCTTTCAAAAGTCAGTTCGGAATGGAAAAGCAAAGTCGGCGAAGGCAGCGTAGTGAATTTTCCAACCGGTACCGGACACGAGGGCAGCGAGGGCCTAGCCAGCTACGTCGGTTACGTCAAGGGGTCCATCGGCTACGTCGAGCTGGCTTATGCCATTCGGCACGGCATGGCGTTCGCAAGAATCAGGAATAAGAGCGGCGTCTTCGTCGTGCCGTCCGCAGATAGTTTCCGGGCGGCGGCAACCACCGTCGGTTGGAATTCATCGGATTTTTACGAGATACTGACCGATGGTCCGGGCAAAGACGCCTGGCCCATCGCAGCTACCACGTTCATCTTAATGCCTAGGCACTCAACGGACGCCAGAAAGTCAGCAGAGGCGCTTCGATTTTTCCGCTGGGCGCTGGAGAACGGACAGGACGATGCGAGGAACCTGAAATATGTTCCGTTGCCCGACGAACTCGTCAAGCGAGTTGAAGATTACTGGAAACAAAACATCAAATGATCGCGTTTGCCAAGAACAAAGTCTCGCGCGCGTTCAAATGAGTGCCGGTCCGACGCTGAAGCGTGGCGCCTTTTTTAGTCTGTCCTGCAGCTCTGGCGCTCTTCGGACAAATAAGACGTTCCCGGATGTCTCACTTCTGGGTCCGTGCGTCATCAGTTCCCGGGTCTTTCGCAAATACGACGCTTCGAGAAAATCCAAATCCAAAAGACGCTGCCGTATTGCCGCTTCCTCGTAGCCGTATTTTCGACCGCTGCCATTCGATTCGATGAGCACGGCGTATAGAGACTCCTTTTCTAGGCTATCGCGGGCACCGTTAAGTACCTCCGTTTCGAATCCTTCGACGTCGATCTTAAGCAGCGTTGGCGCCTGGCCCTCGAGCACGGAATCAAGGGGTCGAACTGGTACCAGAATCGATGCGTCGGCCGTCTCGCCCGGTGGCAATGCGTGATTCAGCGTGTCGAACTTCAAGGTAAAGCGTAATTCTCCGTGCGAGCGTTGGCCTCTAGACGATAAGGTTCCGGGTGCTATTTTTAACGCGGCTTAGTCGACGATGGGCGCTCGGACTGCACTTTGCTGGACTTCGCGCGCATGCGCCGCGCCTCTTTCGGATCGAGTTGCAATGGTCGGTAGATTTCGACTCGGTCCCCGTCGCGAAGTGGTGCATCCAGGCCGCAGCGACGATGAAATATTCCGACCTCGATCGCCTCTAGACGCAGTTCGGGCATCGCCGGCAGCAGACCCGAGCGCTCGATAGCCATCTGCACGGTGGCGCCGGGCGGCAATTGAACCGGCTGCACCCATTGCTGCTGTGCCCGCGCGTATACGACAACCACCCGAATGGCCTCAGTCGGCGACTTGGCCATACAGTTGCTCCGCACGGGCGGCGAAGGCGTCAACCAAGGAGTTGGCAACGCGCTCGAAGACCGGCGCAATCGCACGACCGAGCAATCCCGCGGCAAAGCGATAATGCAAATCAAGACTGACCTTGCACGCGTCTTCGCCCAGCGCCCGAAAACTCCACTCCCCACGCAAATCCCGAAACGGTCCGTCAACCAGCGTCAAGGTAATCGATTCAGGAAACCGGTGCACATTAGTGGTCGTAAAGTGACTGCGAACCCCCATGTAGGCGATCTCCACACGCGCCTCGACGACGTCGTCCTGGGTCTGCGGCCGCACATGAGTCCCCGCGCACCAGGGCAGAAACGTTGAATATTGAGCAACATCGTGCACTAGGGCGAACATCTGCGCCCGGCTGTACGGAACGATCACGGAACGGTGGACGCGGTGCATTGCAATCGGTTGTTACACTCGATTTTATCGGCCCCCGGGGCGCACGGACACTATGTCGATCACGCAAAATCGCAAAGCACTGCACGAATACCACATCGAAGAGCGCTTCGAGGCGGGATTAGTGCTCGAAGGTTGGGAGGTTAAGAGCATTCGCGCAGGGCGCGCGCAAATCGACGATGCCTACGTCATCGTGCGCGGAGGCGAGCTATTTTTGCTCAACGCGCACATCGGCACGCTTCCGACGACTTCCACGCACGTGCACGCCGAGCCCACTCGAACCCGCAAGCTGCTGCTTCGGGCCGAGGAAATTCGCAAACTCATCGGCAAAGTGGAGCGAGCTGGCTACACGCTCGTGCCGCTGGATCTTCATTTCTCCGGCGGCCGAATCAAGCTTTCAGTGGGCCTTGCGAAGGGAAAGCGCCAGTTTGAAAAGCGCGCTGCCGAACAGGAGCGAGACTGGAAGCGCGAACAAAGCCGCCTGCTTAAACAAAAGCAGCGCTCCTCCAAATAGCCTAGGACAGCTTACTTGGCGGCGGCGATCCGACGCCAGGTGTCGACAACCGAATCGGGATTAAGCGAGATCGATCCGATGCCCTGCTGGACGAGCCATAAGGCGAAATCCAAGTGGTCAGAGGGTCCCTGACCACAGATCCCGACGTATTTTCCCTTGCTGCGGCAAGCCGAAATCGCGCGCGCAATGAGCGCTTTGACCGCCGGGTCGCGCTCATCAAATTCTTCCGCAACCAAACCGGAATCCCGATCCAGTCCGAGTGTAAGTTGCGTCAAATCGTTGGAGCCAATAGAGAAGCCGTCAAAGTAGTCAAGGAATTGCTCTGCCAGCAGGGCATTGGATGGAACTTCGCACATCATGATCACGCGAAGGCCGTTTTCGCCACGGCGCAAATTGTGCGCAGCCAGCAGCTCGGTGACTCGGCGAGCTTCATCTAAAGTGCGCACGAAGGGCACCATGAGTTCGACGTTGGTATAACCCATGGTGTTGCGCACGCGTTCGAATGCCGCGCACTCGAGCTCAAAACAACCTGCAAAGCTCGGCGCAATAAATCGCGAGGCGCCGCGAAAACCCAACATGGGATTTTCCTCGTCTGGTTCGTAGCGCGTCCCACCGATCAGCTTGCGGTATTCGTTGCTCTTGAAGTCGGACAGGCGCACGATGACCGGCTTGGGCCAAAAAGCGCTGGCGATCGTCGCCACCCCTTCTGTAAGCCGCCCGAGGAAAAAGTCGCGCGGGCTGGGATAGCCGTGCGCCAGTGCTTCCACCGCCCGTTTGAGCGGATCATCCAGGTTCGGATACTCGAGCACCGCCTTGGGATGCACGCCGATGTGATTGTTGATGATGAATTCCAGGCGTGCCAGACCGACTCCCGCATTCGGCAGCGACTGAAAATCAAATGCCAACTGGGGATTGCCGACGTTAAGCATGATTTTCACGTCGACATCGGGCAGCGAACCGCGCTGCACGGTCTCCGTTTCGACCTCCATCCGGCCGGCATAGATCACGCCCGTGTCGCCTTCGGCGCAACTTACCGTGACTTCCTGACCATCGGTCAGGCGCACGGTTGCATCCGTGCATCCGACCACAGCAGGGATGCCCAACTCTCGCGCGATGATGGCGGCGTGGCAGGTGCGCCCCCCACGGTCCGTCACAATGGCGGACGCGCGCTTCATCACTGGTTCCCAATTCGGATCGGTCATCTCCGTGACCAAAATATCTCCCGGCTCGACCAGATCCATCTTGGAGGCATCGCGGACCACGCGCACCCTGCCCACCCCAATCTTTTGCCCGATTGCCCGACCCGAGGTCAGCACGGGCGGCGGTCGATCCTTTGGCAGCTTTAGGCGATAGCGCAACTGCGTCTCGTCTTGCACTCGCGATTTCACCGTCTCTGGTCGCGCTTGCAGGATGTAGATTCGGCCATCGACTCCGTCTTTGCCCCACTCGATGTCCATTGGGCGGCCATAATGCCGCTCGATCGCCACGGCATAGCGCGCCAACTCAAGGACATCGGTGTCCTCGAGCGAAAAGCGGTGACGCTGTTCATCGTCGACATCGACCGTCCTTACATGACGGCCGGCGGCACTTCCTTCGGGATCGTAGACCATCTTGATCAATTTCGAACCCAGGTTGCGACGAACAATGGGAAACTTGCCGGCTGCAAGCATCGGTTTGTGCACGTAAAACTCATCGGGATTGACGATTCCCTGCACAACTGTTTCGCCCAATCCGTAATTTGACGTGATGAACACGACGCCCTGAAAACCGGACTCTGTGTCGAGCGTGAACATGACCCCAGCGGAGCCCAGGTCGCTGCGCACCATGCGCTGTACGGCCGCGGATAGTGCGACCTCCTCGTGGCTAAACCCGTGGTGCGTGCGGTAGGAGATCGCGCGATCGTTATATAGGGACGCAAAAACGTCCCGCAGACGAGCAAGAACTGCGTCGATCCCAACGACGTTAAGAAACGTCTCCTGTTGCCCAGCGAACGAAGCCTCGGGCAAATCCTCGGCCGTTGCGCTTGAGCGAACCGCCACCGAGATGCCTTCCTCAGCAGTGGTCATGGAGCGAAAGTGCGCTCGAACAGCACTCTCCAATGCCGCCGGTATCGCGGCCGATGTTACCCAGTTGCGAACCTCCCGACCCGCTTCGGTTAGGGAGCGAACATCGTTGACGTCGACGCGTTGCAGGCGCGCCGCGATGCGCTCACGAAGCCCATTGGCGCGCAGAAATTCCCGAAAGGCATGGGCGGTCGTGGCAAATCCATCGGGCACGCGAATCCCATCGGCCGCCAGCTGGCTGAGCATCTCTCCAAGCGAGGCGTTTTTCCCGCCCACCCGCTCTACGTCCGACATGCGCAAGGAGCGCAAGGGGACGACTAACTCCTCAGCTTCCATCAAACCTCCCAACAATCCTTTGACCGCAAGCGCTGCTTATGTGGCTTTCCCTAAGGTGCCCCTCCACGACCCGTGCCCCTCAAGGGGCTGTGCCAAAATCCCGATCATTCTACTCGGTCGCAGCAGTCTTATATATGACTTCGCATCCGCACGCATCACAGTTTCGAGACGTCTTTTACGTCTCGGACGGCACCGGCATCACCTCCGAGACCCTCGGGCACAGCGTGCTCGCTCAGTTCGACTCCGTGCGGGTGCACGCACACCGCATTTCTTTTGTCGATACGCGCACAAAGGCGCTCGACGCGATCGAACGTATCAACGATTCATTTCGTCGCCACGGCCGCCGCCCGATCGTTTTTCTGACCCTTGTGGACCCGTCGATCAATGCGATCTTGCATAGCGCCAATGCGTTGATTTTGGATCTCTTTGCGACGTTCGTTGTACCGCTCGAGCAGGAATTTGGCTGCAAGTCCACGCACACGATCGGTCGGTTTCACAATATCGCCGATTCGCATACCTATAAGAACCGCATCGAGGCCATCGGCTATGCGCTCGCACACGACGATGGCCAATCTGCCGCGGAATTACAGCGTGCGGAAGTGATCCTTATCGGCGTCTCGCGCAGCGGCAAAACGCCAACAAGTCTGTACTTGGCGATGCAGTACGGGGTCAAGGCAGCCAATTACCCGCTGATACCGGAGGATTTTGAGCGTGGTTCCCTGCCTGGCGCCCTTGCACAGCATCGCCACAAGCTCTTTGGCCTTTCCATTGCACCCGAACGGCTTGCCGAGGTGCGCTATGAGCGTCGACCCAACAGTCGTTACGCCTCGCTCGAGAATTGCTGCTATGAGGTCGCCCAGGCCGAGCGCCTGATGCGCGTCTCTGGCATACGCTGGCTGTCAACGACGACCAAATCGATCGAGGAGATTGCGGCCACCGTCATGCAAGACTTCTTGGTGGAGCGGCCAGCCGAGTAAGCGGATGGATGCTGCACATCGTGCTGAGCGTTACCGCCAAAAGCGAAAGTTGCATAAGCGGCGTCGACACTTCCCACGCTCTTGCAATGCAGTCGCCTTCCCGGGACTTTGCCTGCGGCACTGATTAGCGGCGGCGCAAGCGCTCGAACAAACATATTGCGGCAGCGGCGGCGACATTCAGCGACTCCACGCTAGTGCTCGTCGGAATCCGAACTCGCCACTGGCACATCGAAAGGGCTTCCAACGACGGACCAGCACCTTCGGCGCCAAAAATCCAGCCCACCGCGCGACCTCCAAAATTCTGCTCCCACAGGGAGGGAGCATCGTGGGCGACTGCGGCGATCCACTGACCGTCTACCGCATCGGGCAGTTGCGAGGGCGCCACTCGCTCGTGTAAGCGCATACGAAAGTGTGCCCCCATTCCCGCTCGAACAGCCTTAGGCGACCAAAGCGATGCCGTGCCTGTTGCAGCCAGCACGTGCCCGATGCCGGCGGCCGCGGCCGTGCGAATAAGCGCGCCAACATTTCCGGGATCCTGAACCCCATCGAGATAGACAACATCACTTGCCGCCCGCTGCGGCATTGGGGAATCGGGAATCGGCAGCACCAGCAGCAATCCGACGCCTTTGTCGACAGGTGCAATTCGATCGTATAGCGCGGCGCCCAGTTCGTAGCGCGGCGTGTTTGCCGGCAAGTGGCCAAGGAGTTCTTCGATCTGCGGGTGTTTGGTGCCGCGGCGAATGATGATCGCATCGACGGGTACAGCGCACGCTACTGCGGCCTGCGCCAAGTGAATGCCTTCGGCAAGCGTAACGCCCAAGGCTTTTGCCGCGCGTGGCGCGGTGGCGATACGCAGCCAACTGCGAAAAGTCGGATTGGCCTCCGAGGCAATGGTTTTCATGACCTGCGATCGCCAAAGAGCAACATCGCTTCGCGCACCGGGGCAAAGGATTGGCGGTGAATCGGGCAAGGCCCCAACTCGAACAGGCGGCGGCGATGCGCCGGCGTCGGATACCCGAAGTGTTCTGCAAATCCATAGCCGGGAAACGCGCGGTCCAGTTCGCGCATAAGCGCGTCTCGGTGCGTCTTGGCAAGGATGGACGCGCACGAAATCACGGGCTCCGAGACGTCCCCGCCAATGATCGCCCGCGCGCCAATGCGCAACTGCGGCAGCTGATTACCGTCGACGAGCGCAAAGTCTGCTTGCGGCGATAACGCCTCCAGCGCTCGGCGCATTGCAAGCAAGCTGGCCTGCAAAATATTAAGCGTGTCGATCTCCTCCACGCTAGCACTGGCGATGGACCAAGCCAGCGCCTTCTCGCGTACCTTCTGCGCGATTCGTTCGCGTTGTGCCGGCGACAGCCGCTTGGAGTCCCGGGCGCCAAGGATCCCTTGTCGGGGACCAAGTATCACGGCAGCGGCAACCACGGGGCCAGCCAAGGGGCCGCGCCCTGCCTCATCAACGCCAGCCACCCGCCACGGCCGTGAAGAGCCCACGTGCCCCACAAGGTGCTTGGCACCTTTCACGACCGGTGCGTCCGAACCTGCGCGATGGTGTGCAAAATCGCCTCGCTTGCCAACGCTGGCGTATCGCGCCGCAGCGATTCATGCATCGCGCAAAATCGCTCTTCGAGCTGCCGCTGCTGCTTTTCATCGCCTAAAACACGCAGCAGCTGGTCGGCAACGGCCTGCGGGGTTGCCTGTTCCTGCAAAAATTCCGACACCAGCGCTTCGCCCGCGAGTATGTTTGGCAATCCAACCCATGGCAGGTACCCCCCAATGCGGCGCATGACCCAGGCCGAACCGATCGGAACACGATAAGCGATCACCATCGGCCTCTTGTACAACGCTGCTTCCAAGGTTGCCGTGCCGCTGGCAACCAGGACACCGTCGCAGGCTTCGAGGCAATCGTGCGACCTGCCCTCGATGAGGGTAATGCGCTCGAGCGTGACTTGCGTGCATGTCTGCGACCGAATCTGCTCTACAAGAGGTCGCAAGCTAACATCGGCCACCGGTACGATGAAAATCGCATCCGATAAATCGCGCGCGAGTCGTTCAGCAGCGGCGAAGAACACCGGCCCAATGTATTGAATTTCGGCACGCCGGCTTCCGGGCATCAGGCAGATCACCGGCTTATCTGCGGCAATTCCCAGTCGAACCCGCGCGGCGGCACGATCGGGCCGTAGCGCAATCTCGCTAGCCAACGGATGACCGACATAGGTCGCGGGTATACCTGCGCGATCGTAAATCGATTGTTCGAACGGAAAAACGAGCAAGACCCGATCCGCAGCTTGACGAATTCGCTCGATGCGCCACCCGCGCCATGCCCAGATCGAGGGGCTGACATAGTGAATGGTCGGGACGCCGGCTCGACGCACGCGCGTCTCCAGCGCCAGATTAAAGTCGGGGGAGTCAACGCCAACGAGCGCGCAACAGGAGCCGGCGCACAGGCGCTGTGCCAAAGTTCGCCGTAAACGAAGCAGGCGCGGCAGCTCGCGCAGCACCTCGACGTAGCCACGCACCGAGAGCTCCCGTACGTGGTACCAGGCGTTGCACCCAGCGGCGATCATGCGCTCGCCGGCAACGCCGACCGCTTGATAGGAAGGATCGTGTCGTTGCAGCGCCTCGATCACCGGGGCCGCGAGCAGATCTCCGGAGGCCTCTCCTGCAACAAACGCGATGCAGGTCGCCTCCCCGGTCAACGAAGGATGCCCCGCCCCGGAGCCCCGAGGAATTCGGCGAACTCACGCACCATGGCTGCGCTGGACTCGGGCAATTCCTTAATGAGGGCATCAAGCGCAACAAGCGAATCGGCTAGCGGACGATTCTCCCGATAAACGATGCGATAGGCTTGGCGCAAAGACGCGATGCTTTCGGCCGAGAATCCCCTGCGTTTGAGGCCTTCGACGTGTATGCCGTGCACTCGTGCCGGATGTCCGCTGCAAATTACGTAGGGTGGAAGATCTTGCACCAGGACCGAAGCCCCGCCGCACATGCTATGTGCCCCAAGGCGCACGAACTGATGCACGGCCGCCACTCCCCCGATGACCGTCCAGTCACCGACGCTGACGTGTCCGGCTAGTTGAACACCATTTGCAATGATCGTGTTGCTGCCGATATCGCAGTCGTGCGCAAAATGGGTATAGCCCATGATCCAGTTGTCCGACCCGATCCGGGTCACGCCGCCTCCCTGCGCGGTTCCCGTGTTGATCAGACAGTACTCACGAATGGTGTTGCGATCGCCGACGATCAGCTGCGTGTCTTCCCCACCGTATTTCTTGTCCTGGGGAATGGTGCCAATGGAGCAATAGGGAAATATGCGATTGTTGCGACCGATCGATGTGTTTCCGGCAAGCACCACATGGGAACCGATTTCGGTACCCTCGCCCAGGCGCACGCCCGCACCAACAATGCTAAATGGGCCTACATGCACGTCCTCGGCAAGCTGCGCTTTTGGGTCGACGATCGCGCTCGGGTGCACCTGCGCCATCAGCTCGCTCCCGCGGGCGATGCCTTGTCCGGGAGGGGGTCGATGGGACGGTAGGCACACATCAGTTCGGCTTCACATACGAGCTGCCCTTCGACCAGAGCACGCGCAGCAAACTTGACCACGCCGCGCAACTCTCGCTCCTGCACGATCTCCAGTCGCAACTGATCGCCCGGAATTACCGGGCGCTTAAAGCGCGCCTTGTCGATGCCGGCAAAGTAGTACAAGTTATCGGACTGCGCCTTGTGTCCCACGCTGACAAAGGACAAGATTGCCGCAGCCTGCGCCATCGACTCGAGAATGAGCACACCCGGCATCACCGGGTAGTGCGGAAAGTGTCCCGTGAAGACAGGCTCGTTCGCCGAGATGTTCTTGATGGCCACAATGCGCTTGCCCGCCTCAAATTCGAGTACTCGATCCACGAGAATGATCGGAAAGCGGTGCGGCAGCAGGGAAAGAATCTCGCGGATGTCCATCATGGTGTTGATTCCGTGTTGTTGTCGTCCCGGGCCATCGGTCCACGCGGCGCGGAACCACCCGAAGAGGAATCTGCCCTTGACGCCTCGAGGCGTCGAATACGATTGCGCAGCTCCACCAGATGGCGCACTAACACCGCGTTGCGCTCCCAATCGCGGTTGCGCATGATGGGAAAGACGCCGGTATAAAAATCGGCCTGGTGCAGGCTGTGCGAGACGAGCGTCCCGGCACCGACGATCGTGCCGTCGGCGATAGTCAGATGTCCGTGAATCATCGAGGCACCTCCGAGCTGGCAGTTGCGGCCGATGATTGCGCTGCCGGCGATACCTACGCAACCGGCAATGGCGGTATGGGCACCGATGCGGCAATTGTGTCCGATCTGCACCTGGTTATCGATCTTGACCCCGTCGCCGATGACCGTATCGCCCGCGCTTCCCCGATCGATTGTGGTGTTCGCGCCAATTTCCACGTCGTCGCCGATCCGCACGATGCCTGCCTGCGGAATCTTGACCCAGCGTCCACGATATGGCGCAAAGCCAAAGCCATCGGCGCCAATTACCGCCCCCGAGTGAATAACTCCGCGCCGGCCAATTTGGCAGCCGTGGTACACGCGCACTCCTGCGTATAAACGCGTTTGCGCCCCGATCCGGGCGCCGCGGCCAAGCACGCAGCCCGGACCAATCCAGGCGCCCGTCTCAACGACCGCCGCCTCTTCGATGACCGCCAGCTCGTCGACTCGTGCATCGGGATCAACGCTTGCGCTGCGATCGATCCTCGCGCTGCTAGCGCAACCGGCCGAAACGGTTTCAGAGGCAACCAGCACCTGGGCGGCAAAGGCATACCAGGCATAGGGCAAGTCGCACACCACCAGTGCCCCCTGCGCGCGTCCGTGCGCAAAGAGCTCCTGGCAGGCGGCATCATCCAGCACTAGAGCCCCAGCGGCCGTGCGAAGCGCTTGTTGGCGGTAGCGGGCATTGGCTAGAAACGCGAGATTGGCGGCGTTTGCCGCCTCGAGACTGGCGACTCCCTCGATGCGCA
>Ga0187780_10003191_pt1 | contig 12400 bp, 6 predicted proteins | sample 1015_Q2_SP10_20__FD_132429 | JGI IMG/M metagenome (GOLD analysis project Ga0187780, IMG submission 132429) | Tropical peat soil microbial communities from peatlands in Department of Meta, Colombia - 1015_Q2_SP10_20_MG | ecosystem: Environmental > Terrestrial > Soil > Wetlands > Peat | place...
AGAATGTGATGAATCTCTTCTTCATATTTCTTCTCCCGCTCTTTAGTTGAGCTGGCACATGTAGCGGAAATTGTAGCGACTCCCTGCCTATCAGGTCATATCAGCATAGATTACGGATTTTTGTAAACGCCAGATTTGATAGGCTCTTATCACTGGTGAGACACAGTGAGAGGGTATGCCAAAAGCAACTCTTAATCAGCGGGTTGCAGGTTCGAGTCCTGCCCGGTTCACCAATTGTCTCAAACACGAAAATTAACGGTAGCCTCGTACACCGGTCTCCCGCCTCAAAAATCCTGCGCTCCGATGACGTGCTTCCGGTACAATCCCCTCGCCCCGCGCGCGCACGACTCATGAAACTGAATCTCACTCTCTTGAAGAGCACAGTGGTTGCGGCCCTCGGCGGGCTCCTCTTTGGTTTCGACACCGCCGTCATCGCGGGTGCTACACAAGCTGTAAAAACGTTTTACCACCTCGCACCTTTCTGGGAAGGATTCACTGTTGCCAGTGCTCTCATCGGAACGGTCATCGGCTCGATGCTCGCCGGCATTCCTGGCGACCGCTATGGCCGCCGAACCAGTTTGGGTGTCATGGCTGTCTTGTACGTGGTTTCCGCGCTGGGCTGTGCCTTTGCCTGGAACTGGTACGCACTGGTCTTTTTTCGATTTATAGGTGGGTTAGGTATCGGCGGATCTTCGGTTCTTGGCCCGATGTACATCGCGGAAATTTCTCCAGCAAAATGGCGCGGCCGCCTGGTGGGCTTCTTTCAATTCAACGTCGTCTTCGGAATTCTGCTCGCGTATCTTTCCAACTACGTCATCGGAACGATGGGGCTTGCTGCCGCGGAGTGGCGCTGGAAGCTCGGCGTCTCTGCCGCCCCCGCCTTGTTTTTCCTGTTGATGTTGCTTGGAATTCCCGAAAGCCCGCGCTGGCTGGTCAAGAAGGGGCGAATTGGCGAAGCGAAAGATGCACTGCAGGCCACGGGTGAAGAAAACTTCGAGCAGGAACTTCGGGAAATCGTGGAATCCATCGATGCCGAGCATGTCACCAGCGACGCGCTCTTCACTGCGAAATACCGCGTCCCCATTTTTCTTGCCGTCTCTATCGGCATGTTCAACCAGCTCTCCGGCATCAACGCGATTCTTTATTACCTGAACCGTATTTTCGAGCAGGCCGGATTCAGCAAAGTTTCCGGCGATCTGCAGTCCGTAGCCATCGGCGCCACGAATCTTTTGTTCACTGTGATCGCCATGTCGGTGATTGACAAGCTTGGGCGCAAGTCCATGCTGCTTGTCGGCGCAGTTGGTACTTCAACTTGCCTCGCTGGTGTTGCCGCTATTTTCTTCCTGGGCCGGCATGAGGATTTGCTTGTCTGGATGCTGGTTGGCTTTATCGCTTTTTTTGCGTTTTCGCAGGGAGCCGTGATCTGGGTTTATCTCAGCGAAGTCTTTCCCAATCGCGTGCGCGCCAAGGGCCAGAGTCTCGGCAGCTTTTCTCATTGGATCATGAACGCGCTCATCTCTTGGACGTTTCCATTAATGGCGGTTTCTTCCGGCGGATACCCGTTTGTGTTTTTCTCTGCCATGACCGCCGTGCAATTCTTCGTCGTACTTTTCTTCTACCCGGAGACAAAGGGCATCTCGCTCGAAGAAATGCAGAAAAAGCTGCATATTGCCTGAACGTAAGCGCGCTGCTGGCAACACGAAAGTTTATGGATTCGCCGACTCCTCACAAACCGAACGATTTCTCCGGCCAACCCGCTATCGAGTTTGGCCGCGAAATCTGTAGCGAACTCGACGTCGCTGAACTGCGTGAGTGGCTCGTCACCAACGGCATCGGCGGCTTCGCTTCCGGCACCGTGAGTGGCAATCTGACCCGCCGCTATCACGGCCTGCTCATCGCTGCGCTCCATCCGCCCGCAGGACGTGTCCAACTCGTCGCCAAGATGGAAGAGTCTGCTGTTTATGATGGCATCGAGTACGCACTCTCCACCAATCGCTGGGCTAGCGGGGCCGTCGACCCCAAAGGCTATCTCAATATCGAAAGTTTCCGGCTGGAAGGAACGGTCCCAGTTTGGCGATTCGCGCTGGCCGACGCTTTGCTCGAAAAACGCATCTGGATGCGCCACGACGAAAACACTACGTTTGTCCAGTATTCGCTGCTTCGCGCGCGCCTCTCCATCCATCTCGAGCTCAAAGCTCTCGTCAATTATCGCGACTTTCATTCCAGCACCCACGCTGGGAATTGGCAGATGCGCATCGAATCGCTTTCTCGTGGGATACAGATCACCGCGTTTGATGGCGCCGTGCCTTTTTATCTTCTCAGTGCCCAAGCCAAGCTCGTTCCCGCCCACGAGTGGCATCGCGACTGTTTCTTGCCAAGGGAGAAGGATCGCGGCCTTGACGACCACGAGGATCATTTCTTAGCCGCAATTTCATCCGTGGATCTCGTGCCCAATCAAACGGTGACATTTGTTTTTACTACCGAACCACAAACCGATCTCGATGGAAACCGCAGCCTTGCCGAACATTTCAAACGGGAAGACGATTTGCTCACAATCTGGCGGCAATGCGATTCCCAAGCGGCCTCGTCTCCGCCCGAATCGGTTCGCCAGCTTGTTCTAGCGGCTGATCAATTCATTGTGAAGCGTACTTTGCTCGAAGAGCCTGACGGCCGATCGATCATCGCTGGCTATCACTGGTTTGGCGATTGGGGCCGCGACACGATGATCGCCTTGCCCGGGCTCACCCTGGTTACCGGGCGTTTTGACGTCGCCAAGAAAATCCTCCTCGCGTTTTCGCGATACGTCGATGGCGGTATGCTTCCCAATAACTTTCCAGATTCCGGCGGGCGGCCCGAGTACAACACTGTGGATGCTGCACTCTGGTTTTTCGAAGCCGCCCGGCAATATTTCGACGCAACACGCGACAACGAAACTCTGTCGAAGCTTTATCCCGTTTTGGAGGGGATCATCAGCGCCTATCGCAAAGGCACGCGCTATCAAATCCATGTCGACGAAGCAGACGGACTTCTCTACGCCGGGGAAAAAGGCGTTCAGCTCACCTGGATGGACGCCAAAGTCGGCGATTGGGTAGTCACGCCGCGCATCGGCAAGCCAATCGAAATCAATGCGCTGTGGTACAAGGCGCTGAAGACCATGGCGGCCTTCGCGTCGGTTGTGGGAGAACCTGCGGAATCCTTCGAGAAAATGGCTGCGACCGTCAAACAAAGCTTCGGCAAGTTTTGGAACGCGGCCGCTGACTGCTGCTTTGACGTGATCGATGCTCCAGGCATCGGTCGCGACGCTTCGCTTCGCCCGAATCAGATTTTTGCCGTCTCCTTGCCAGAAAGCCCTCTTTCGCCCGAACAACAAAAAGCTGTCGTGGATTTTTGTTCCAGCCGCTTGCTCACTTCTTATGGATTGCGGAGCCTTGCTCCCGGAGAGCGAGACTATCAAGGCCATTACGGCGGCGGTCCTCGCGAGCGCGACGGCGCTTATCATCAAGGCACCGTGTGGGGCTGGCTCCTGGGACCATTCGTCCTGGCGCATTGGCGCGTTTACCGCGATCGCAAAACAGCGCAGAGCGTTTTACGACCTCTCCTGATGCAGATCGCGTCGCACGGCCTCGGAACTCTCAGTGAAATTTTTGATGGTGACCCTCCATTCACTCCGCGCGGCTGCATCGCGCAAGCGTGGACGGTCGGGGAAACGCTGCGGGCCTGGCGCGCAACCGCTCACGCAATTGCCTAAGTGGGTCGAATGGAAGGCTTGGCAGCGAAGGAGTTCCATAGAGCAATGGAGAAAACGAAAGTCAGTCGAGGGAGCGAAGCGATGAGCAATCGAATCGTTGTCAGTGCGTTTGTTGTGATGCTTTGTGCTGCAAGCGGCGCGCGAGGGCAATCTTCCGTCGCGCAGACGCCCCCGATGGGATGGAACAGTTGGAATCATTTTGCATGCAAAGTGACAGCCGCTGACGTGCGCCACGCTGCGGAGCAAATCGTCAGCAACGGAATGAAAGCGGCAGGATACGTCTACGTGAACGTGGATGACTGTTGGCAGGCGGGGCGCGACGCGCAAGGGCGCATCGTGCCGAACGAAAATTTTGGCGACATGAAAGCGCTCGCGGATTTTGTTCACAGCAAAGGCTTGAAGTTCGGAATCTACTCTTCCCCGGGGCCCAGGACGTGCGCGGGATTTACGGGCAGCTATCAACACGAAGAGCAGGACGCGCAAACCTATGCGGAGTGGGGCGTGGATTATTTGAAATACGATTGGTGCAGCGCTTCAGAGGTCTACCCGGTAAGTGAGATCAAAGAAGTGTACAAGAAAATGCACGACGCGCTGCAGCGCACCGGGCGGCCGATTGTCTTCAGCTTGTGCGAATACGGCTGGGATTTGGTCTGGCGATGGGGCGCCAGAGTAGGCGGAAATTTGTGGCGGACGACCGGTGATATCGAAGACAAATACACTTCGATGGCTCGCATCGGTTTCGGGCAGGCGGGTCTGGAGGCATTTGCGGGACCAGGCCACTGGAACGATCCGGACATGCTGGAGATTGGGAATGGCGGAATGAGCCAGGAAGAGTATGTGACGCATATGACCCTGTGGTGCCTCCTCGCGGCGCCGCTCCTGGCGGGAAACGATTTGACGAGAGTAACTCCGCGCGACTTGGCCATCCTGCTGAATAGGGAAGCGATTGCGGTGGACCAGGACTCCAAGGGAGCGCAAGCACACCGGGTGTCGGCGGAGGGGCCGCTGGAAGTTTGGGCAAAGCCGCTGGCGGACGGAAGCGTGGCCGTGGGATTGTTCAGCCGGGCGGGCGAGTTTGCGGTGAAAGTGAGTTTCAAGGATTTGGGGTTTACCGGACCGGTGCAGGTGCGGGATTTGTGGGCTCACAGGGATTTAGGGGAGTTTCAAGGCGAATTCACGGCACAAGTGCCGGAGCATGGGGCGGTGATGTTGCGGGTCTGGAAGTAAGGCAAAAGGCAGTTCTGGAGGACCACAGTGTTCTTTGCGCGCGTAGGTGAATCAGGAGCGACAACATACTCTCGGAATCGCGAGCTTTCTGCAGCGTTGTGGAACGGAATCGCGGCTATAAAATGCTTGGTTGGCCGTTTGTTCACGCTGCCATTTCTAGGGCCAGCTCAAAAAGGTCCAGTTGTAATGCGCGCAATTCTTTTCGGCTTCACCCTGATGGTCGCCGCGACTACCGCGCCCGTTGTTGCCGCGCAGAGGGTGCTGTTATCCGTTGACATGTCCAAGGCTGGCACCAAGATCGACCGCAATATTTTCGGCCAGTTCGCGGAGCATCTCGGCCACGGCGTGTATGAGGGCATATGGGTTGGCCCGGATTCCTCAATCCCCAACACCCGCGGAATCCGCAACGACGTTGTTGCTGCGCTAAAAGCAATCATGGTGCCGAACGTGCGCTGGCCAGGTGGCTGCTTCGCGGACGAATACCACTGGCGCAACGGCATCGGCCCGGCCGATCACCGAGTGGTAACCCTCAATCCCAACTGGGGCGGCGTCATCGAACCGAACACCTTCGGCACTCATGAATTCTTCGATTTTCTCGACCAGATTGGCGCGGAAGCTTATGTCTCCGTGAACGTTGGCTCCGGCACTCCTCGGGAAGCGGCCGAATGGCTAGAGTACATGACCGCCGCTCAGCCAACCACTCTTGCCAAGGAACGCGCCGCCAACGGTCATCCTGCGGCCTATAAGGTCGGCTATCTCGGCATTGGCAACGAGAGCTGGGATTGCGGTGGCAACATGACGCCCGACTATTACCTGAGCCAGCTCAAGATCTATAGCCGCTTCGTACGGAACTACAATCCCGAGCAGCAAGAGAAGCAGGAGATGCTCAAGATCGCAGTCGGCCCGGGCGGCGGTGAACCTCGCTGGACCGAATGGACGGAAACCATCATGAAGGCCTATCAGCATCACCAGTGGAGTTGGGACATCAACGGCCTTTCGATGCACAACTACACTGTCGGAAACTGGTCGCGAAAGTTCGCGTCCGAGGGGTTTGACGAAGCCGAGTACAGTCAATTTCTCAAACTCACCCTGGATATGGAAGACCTGATCGCCAAGCACTCTGCCATCATGGACAAGTACGACCCTCAGAAGAAAGTCGCGCTCGTCGTGGATGAATGGGGCGCCTGGTACGCACCGCTGCCAGGAAGCAACCCGGGCTTTCTGGTTCAGCAGAACAGTCTGCGGGATGCCATCCTGGCTGCGCTGAACCTGAACATTTTTGTCCGTCACGCCGATCGCGTGCGCATGGCGAACATCGCGCAAATGATTAACGTGCTGCAGGCCATGATCATGACCGACAAGGAAAAAATGGTCGTGACCCCAACCTACTACGTCTTCAGAATGTATGTGCCGTTCCAGGACGCGACTCTTGTGCCAGTCGCTTTCAACGCCGACACTTACACATACGAAAACATTACGTTGCCGCGTGTGGATGCCATCGCAGCGAAGGACAAAGCCGGGAAGCTGTGGTTGGAGCTCACGAATGTCGATCCCAACGAACCCGTCGAGATCGAGGTAAACGTGGCCGGCATCACAGCGAAATCGGCGGCCGGAGAGACCCTAACTGCGCCTAAAGTGGACAGCGTCAACACCTTTGACGCGCCCAACGCAGTCGCGCCGAAGCCCATTTCCGCGAAGGTTCAAGGCGGCAAGCTGGCCCTGAAGCTTGAACCCAAATCGGTCACGGTCGTAGCCGTCGAACAATGAAACAAGCAACGGTCCCTGCAGAGCAGTGACGTGCGGAGCGCGGCTTGATCGCAGATTAGGCGGAAAGGTCCTGCAAGCGCTTGCAATTCCACTGGACTTGAGACAAACTCCCACGACGGGGCAGCGAGAGTGGCACCATATCCCGGGAACAGTTTGAGAAGCGGACTTGCAACCCTTCAAACACCAGGCCTCGCCGCACCACTGTGCGGCTGGCGCACGTGTTGGCCAAACTGCGATCGAAAGTTGAATTGCGCAACACCACTAGATAAACCTGCCTAGAGGGAATCGGGGGGAACATGAGCAAGCTGGCTGTTGAGAGACTCCGTTAACGTTAACGAAGAGGGGAACGTGTGGAGATTGGGGTTTGACGCTCTTGCTGTCAAGTATTTGCCGCGCACAAAACGCACTTAAGCAGGGAATTCAGGCTGAGGTCAGAAATGCGAACAATCACTGGTAAAGCCGTTATCGGATTTGTTGCTTTGCTGGCTGTTGTGACCCATCTCTATGGTCAGAACACGTCCCCACCGGCATATCTGGACCCTTTGCTGCCAGCTGAGCAAAGGGCCGCGGATTTGGTAAAGCGCATGACCGTGGAAGAAAAGGTCACGCAGTTAACGAACCAGTCGCGCGCCATCGAGAGATTGAAAGTGCCCGCCTATAACTGGTGGAGCGAAGCGCTCCACGGTGTGGCGTCCAGCGGCACGACGGAGTTTCCCGAGCCCGTCGGCCTGGCCGCTACGTTCGACACAGATGCCATCCATCGGATGGCCGTAGCCATCGGCATCGAGGGACGAATCAAGCACGTGCAGTTTGACCGCGCTGGCCACAACCGTGCACAGGAGGGCCTGGATTTCTGGGCGCCGAACATCAATATCTTTCGCGACCCACGTTGGGGACGCGGGCAGGAAACGTATGGTGAAGATCCCTTTCTGGCGGCACGCATGGGAGTCGCGTTTGTAACCGGCATGCAAGGCGACGACCCGAAATACTACCGGGTCATTTCAACTCCAAAGCATTATGCCGTACACAGCGGACCCGAAACGACACGTCACACCGCCGATGTGAAAGTCAGCAAGCACGACGAATTGGACACCTATCTGCCGGCGTTCCGGGCGACCGTGACCGAAGCTAAGGCCGGCTCGGTGATGTGCGCGTACAACAGCGTCAACGGACAGCCGGCGTGTGTAAACGAGTTTCTGCTGCAGGACCAGTTGCGCGGTAAATGGAATTTTCAAGGTTATGTTGTGTCAGACTGCGCGGCGATCATTAATATCTTCCACGACCATCACTTTACGAAGACGCAGCCTGAAGCTTCCGCGCTGGCGGTGCAGCGCGGCATGGACAACGAGTGCTTGAATTACGGGGATATCAAAGACGATCACGACTACAAGCCGTACCTCGATGCTTACAAGCAAGGCTTTCTGAAAGAAAGCGACATCGATACCGCATTGATCCGGCTGTTCACAGCCCGGATGAAGCTCGGCATGTTCGACCCGCCGGAGATGGTTCCTTATACAAAGATCGACGAAAAAGAACTCGACAGTCCTGCGCATCGCGAGCTGGCGCGTGTGATTGCGAATGAGTCGATGGTGTTGCTCAAGAACGACGGTACGCTGCCGCTGAAGAATAGCGGTCTGAAGATCGCGTTGGTAGGCCCGCTCGCTGACCAGACCCGGTATCTGCTCGGAAATTACAATGGCAGGCCGACGTATACGGTGTCCGTGCTGGACAGCCTCAAGGCGGAGTTTCCCGATTCGCAGATCACATTTGTGCCCGGGACGCAGTTCTTGCGTAATGAAGGAGACGTCGTACCGGCATCGTTCTTCACAACATTAGAAGGCCAGCCAGGGCTCACGGCGGAATTCTCCACGGGAGAGATGTTCGGAGTGCAGAGAACCGTGCTGGCGGCCCGCCAAGTGAGCACCGTTGATCTAAAAGCGGACGACATTCCTCAGGAGGCTTCAGGCAAATATCCTCTGCGGATCGAATGGACCGGCTTTCTGACTCCAACGGAAACGGGAGACTACACAGTCGGCGTGCGCCTGGAAGCCGGATTTGCCAGGGTGCAGCTGGATGGCAGGCCCGTCGCGCAGGGCTGGGCGGGAAGCAATGACGGGCCCCAAGCAAAGGTTGGGCACGTTCACCTCGAGCAAGGGAAGAAGGTTTACCTCAAAGTCGGTTACGGGCAACGCGATGCCGGCCCAGTGAGAGCGCAACTGATTTGGTCGAAGTACGACCCAAAGCCAAGTCCCGAAGCGGTTCAATCCGCAAAAAATGCCGACGTCGTCGTTGCGGTCCTGGGCATTACCAGTGAATTGGAAGGCGAAGAGATGCCTGTTAACGAGGAAGGGTTCAAGGGAGGCGACCGCACGAATATTGATCTCCCCAAGCCCGAGGAGGAATTGCTGGAAGCCGTGGCCACTACTGGAAAGCCTGTTGTGCTTGTGCTCGCGAATGGAAGCGCACTTGCCGTGAACTGGGCCAAGGAACACGCAAACGCGATCCTGGAATCCTGGTATGCAGGTGAGGAAGGCGGGACGGCGGTGGCACAAACGCTCTCCGGCAAAAACAACCCTGCAGGACGCCTTTCTGTCACCTTCTACACGGGGATTGAACAATTACCTCCGTTTGAAGACTATGCGATGAAGGGCCGCACGTACCGCTATTTCGAGGGGAAGCCGCTGTACCCGTTTGGCTATGGGCTGAGCTACACGACGTTCTCGTATCGCGGGCTCCGGCTTCCGAAAAAAGTGATCAGCGCGGGCGATCCTCTTCTGGCGGAAGTCACCGTCACCAACACCGGAAAACGCGAGGGCGACGAGGTCGTGCAGCTTTACCTCAGCTTCCCGAATGTGCCAGGAGCGCCGCTGCGCGCTCTGCGCGGATTCAAGCGCGTGCACCTAAAACCAGGCGAGTCGCAGAAGTTGCGTTTCGAACTGAAGGACCGCGATCTGAGCATGGTTAGCGAAGCGGGAGAACCGATCATCGCTGAGGGGCAGTATTCGGTGTCCATAGGCGGCGGTCAGCCGAATACCGGTGCGCCAACAGTGGGCGGAACGTTCAAGGTGAAGGCAACAAAGACACTGCCGGAATAGCAGCAGGAGGCATCGTAGCGTGAATTCAAAAGCCAAGAATCCAAATTTGACAAGGCCTGCTTTGCTGCTGGTAGGGCTCCTTTTGTCGACTTGTGCTTTCGCTCAAACTCAACCCGTCAAAGCGACCATCGATGCTTCGAAGACTGGTCCTCCTATTTCGAAATACATTTACGGGCAGTTTCTGGAGCATATCGGCGGCCTCGTAAATAACAATATTTGGGCGGAAATGCTGGACGACCGAAAATTTTATTATCAGATCACTTCGCATCCGCCTGCCGAACCATCCGGGCCGGCTTGGAGGCGCACTGCGCTGCGGCACTGGGCACCGATCGGTGGCGATGAATTCGTGAGCATGGATTCGGATCGTCCCTATGTGGGCGATCACACGCCGCTAGTGAAGGTGAGTTCAACCGAAGCGCACGGAATTGAGCAAGCTGGTCTGGCTGTGTGCAAAGGAAAATCCTATACGGGCCGCGTAGTCCTAGCAGGCGTTTCCGGCGCAACTGTGAAGGTGACGCTGGTCTGGGGAGATGCACAGAGCGATCGGCAAGCCGTTGTGATTGGCAAGATGGGCCCAGACTACGTGAAGTTCCCGCTGCGCTTCCAGGCGCAGGGCGACAGCGATAACGCTCGGCTCGAGATTGTCGGAACTGGGACCGGCGTCTTTCACATTGGAGCTGTCTCGTTGATGCCGGCCGACAACATAGAAGGCTTTCGGGCGGAAGTCATAGCCGCACTGAAGCAACTGCATTCCGGGGTGTATCGCTTTCCCGGCGGAAACTTTGTTTCCGGGTACGAGTGGCGCGATGCGATTGGGGATGCCGACAGGCGCCCACCGATTATGGATCCGGTCTGGCACGCGGTTCAGCCAAACGACGTGGGCACGGATGAATTCATGACGCTGTGCCGGCTGCTGGATGTCGAGCCTTACGTGACGGTCAATGGTGGTTTCGGCGACGAATGGTCCGCGGCGCAACTCGTGGAATATGCGAACGGCGCGGCCACGACTCCGATGGGGACATTGCGTGCCGCGAATGGCCATCCCGAACCGTATCACGTCAAATTCTGGGGAGTGGGGAACGAGCCCTGGGGCGAATGGCAGTTGGGCTTCATGCCCGTCGCACAATGGGAACTCAAACACAACATGTTCGCAAAGGCGATGCGTCGCGTGGATCCGACGATCAAGCTGATCGCTGCTGGCGCGATGCCCGACGCCATGACCGGCTCGAAGCAGGCAAAACGTCTGAATGGTCAAATCGTTCCGGATTATCTCTCACCCGGAGACTGGAGCGGCAACCTGCTTGCCCACTGCCTCGACAACATGGATCTGCTCAGCGAGCATTTCTATTCGACCAGCGGCAAGCGGTTCGACGTCGAGAAAGGCGACAAGGTCGACACTGGACCTCAAACCCTGATCGAATGGGAGCGCGCGCCAGCCACCCAAGTTCGCGTGAAATACGAGCATTATCAGGAGTATGTGAAACGCATCCCTGGCCTCAAAAAGAAACCGGTCCCGATCAGCCTGGACGAATGGGCCTACATTGGAGCTCCGCCGAACTCTTACAAGGTGGTTCCAGCTTACGCTTGGGCGTTTCACGAGATGTTTCGTCATTCCGATTTGTATCAGTTAGGAGCTTTCACGTTCGCAACAGCAATGATCAGCGAAGACCGAACCGATGCTGTTTTGAACCCAACCGGTCTTTTGTTCAAGATGTATAGCGAGCATTTCGGCACGATCCCCGTGGAGGTATCCGGTAATTCGCCCCAGCCCAAGCCGATATACCCTGCCGGTGGCGATCAGCCCGCCGTGAATCCCGGCAGCGACACCTATCCTCTGGATGTAAGCGCGGCCCTTAGCGAAGATCGCAAGACACTTACGTTTGCCGTGCTGAATCCGTCGGACTCCGAGCAGCGCCTGATGCTTTCGATCAGCGGGGCAAAGTTCGCAAGCAAAGGCCGTCTGTGGCGTATGGCGCCAGCTACGGTAGAAGCAATAATCGTGGTGGGGCAAAAGCCTCAAGTTGAAGTGCAGGAACAGGAACTGACATCCGTACCCGATACAATTTCTGTCCCCCCTTTCAGCGTTAGCATTTATTCATTTCTCGTGCAGTAGTTTGTCGCGTGTGAACAATGAGCAGGCGAGTGTAGCCAACTCGCACGAATTATCACGGAGGAACGAAGTGCCACAAAGAGCGTTTTGATGGACAGCGCTCTTCCCAGAACCAGTCAATGAACTTCCTCGCGATACGTAGCGACATAGTGAGGTTCTTGAGAGAGGATTATCGATGATGACGAACAAACTGCTTCCTGTGATGGTCTTGGGGATAAGCGTTGGCTTGGGGTCTGAACTTGCGGCCCAAGTGCAGACGGAAGTTCCTCCAGTGGTTGCGGGCGCAAGGCCTGTGACGGTGGAACATATTAAGGTCCACGGACCGGCCCTGGAAGGCAATCTCGAAGGGGATGCCGTTGATCGCGATGTCTTCGTGTTTTTGCCACCCAGCTATGCCAAAGAGAAATCCCGGCGCTATCCGGTCGTATACGCCTTGCACGGTTATTCCATCGG
>Ga0187780_10003194_pt1 | contig 12392 bp, 9 predicted proteins | sample 1015_Q2_SP10_20__FD_132429 | JGI IMG/M metagenome (GOLD analysis project Ga0187780, IMG submission 132429) | Tropical peat soil microbial communities from peatlands in Department of Meta, Colombia - 1015_Q2_SP10_20_MG | ecosystem: Environmental > Terrestrial > Soil > Wetlands > Peat | place...
CCAACATGGATCCCGCGCACCGCGACCGGATCGCGTTCCTGCGCATCTGCTCGGGGCAGTATCAGCGCGGGATGCGGCTCTTTCACGTGCGGCTCGGCAAGGAAGTCCGGGTCGCGGATGCGCTCACGTTTCTGGCGGCTGACAGGACCCAGGCCGATGCCGCCTGGGCAGGCGACATCATCGGCCTGCACAACCACGGCACCATCAACATCGGCGATACCTTCACCGAGGGCGAGAAGCTTAACTTCACCGGCGTGCCGAGCTTCGCGCCCGAGCTGTTCCGGCGCGCGGTGCTCAAGGACCCGCTGCGCGCCAAGGCACTGCAGCGCGGACTCGCGCAGCTGTGCGAGGAGGGCGCGACCCAGTTGTTCCGCCCGCTCAAGAGCAACGACCTGATCCTGGGCGCGGTCGGGCCGCTGCAGTTCGAGGTGGTCGCGTTCCGGCTCCAGGACGAGTACGGGGTCGAGTGCGTGTTCGAGCCGGTGACCGTGGTGACGGCCCGCTGGATTGACATCGCCGACCCGCGCCGGCGCGAGGAGTTCGAGCGCCGCGTCTACGAAAATCTCGCGACCGATCACACCGGCGAGCTCGTGTACCTGGCGCCGTCCCGGGTGAATCTCGAGCTCACGACCGAACGGTGGCCGGACGTGCGGTTCAGCGAGACGCGCGAACACCAGCGCGCGGCCTGATCAGCGGCGGCTGCCGGCCGTCGCCGGCGCGCGGAACTCGCGCACCAGCGCCTCCAGGCGCTGAACGGATCCCGGGTCGGGCGTTGGCCAATAGCGGGCGGCGATATACGCATCCGCAACCCGGCGGATGTTCGCGGCCAGCTCCGGGCGGCGTCTGGCCGCGCGGCGCGCGAAATCGAGCGGCCCCTCGGCGGGTGCACGCGCGAGACCGACCTGGGCCAGGCGCGCGCAGAACCGCAGCCAGGCCGCCTGGACCGGGTCCGACTCACCGCGCCTGAGCTCCAAGGCGAGCAGCGCGATTAAAATTCCGCCGGCCACGATCAGCCCGCAGCCGAGCGCAAACGCGAGCGCGCCGCTGCCGAAGGAGCCTAAGCCGAGCCGCTGCATCAGCTGCAGCTGCGTGCGGCTTGAATACCCGACCAGGTCCTCGGACCAGGCCGTGCGTGCGGCGTCGATGACGGCGCGCGCCTGCGCGAAGATCGGCCAGTCGAGCAACATGCGCCCCGAGCTCGCGCGCTCGCCGAAGGCGCCCTGCGCGCCGGGCTCAACCCGCTCCGGGGCCACGGCGGAGGTCGGGTCGATCCGCACCCAGCCGCGGCCGCTCAGCCAGATCTCGCTCCAGGCGTGGGCGTTCGACTGGCGCACCAGCCAGTAGCCGCCGTAGCGGTTGAACTGCCCGCCCTGGTAGCCGGTGACCACCCGGGCGGGGATTCCGGCCGCGCGCACGAGCACGGTGAACGCGGACGCGTAGTGCTCGCAGAACCCCGCCTGGGTCTCGAACAGGAACGAGTCGACGGCGTCCGCACCGAGCGGCGGTGGCTCGAGCGTGTAGCGGTACGGCTCATCGTGGAACCGGGACAACACGCGCCGTATGAACTCCGCCGGATCGCTGGACTGGGCGTAGAGCTCCTGGGCGAGCGCGCGCGCCCGCGGCGCGGCATCGCGCGGCAGGCGCAGGTTTGCTGCGCGGACGTCCGGCGCCAGCGTTTCCGTGCCGGCCAGTATGGTTGCCGAGCGCGCCTGGTAGGCGAACGGCTCGGTGACCGTGGCCGGCATGCCGCGCGCGCCGGGCAGGCGCACCAGCTGGCCGGTCCGCAGATACGCGGTCAGGTTCTCCGGCCATTGCACGACGTGCTCGAGTGCCACCAGCCAGCTGCGGCCGGTGGGCTCGAGCAGAATGCGGTAGTCGAATACCGCGCTCGCGGGCGCGAGCTCCGGCAGATCGGTCGCGAACCCGGTGATACCCCGCCGCCAGGTGCGGCCGTCGAAGCTCTCAAAGACGAGCGCGCGCCAGTAGCGCGCCTGCGGCGGCGGCGGGTTTCCTGTGAACCAGACGCGAAACGCCGGATCGTCGGACAGGCTCAACGCACTGATGTCGCCCGGGTGCATGTCCTCGGCGAGGCCCGACAGCGCCTGCGCGGTCCCGGCCACGGTCCACAGCCGGCCTTCGATTCTCGGCACGAACAGGAACAACACGACCGCGAGCGGCGCGCCCAGGACCAGCAGGCGCGCCGCGCGCGCGGCGGCGTGCGCCGGCTGCTGGGGCGCCGGCGGGCGCTGGGCCGAGGCCAGAGCGGCGGTCAGGATCCAGCACACGAGCAGCGCGTACAGGAATCGCAGCGGTCCCTGGTCATAGAGCAGCGCCGCCGCACACAGGAAGTAGCCGATGAACACGAGCACCGCCTGGTCGCGCGCGCTGCGGGTCTCGGCCAGCTTCAGTCCGGCCATCAACGTCAAGAGCGCGGTGCCGGCGGCAAGTCCATTGAGCGTGCGGTAGGCCGCGAACACCGCCACCACCATCGCCAGCACCAGCGCGAGCTTGAAACTGCGCCGCGGCAGTCCGCGGCCCCGGTGCTCGGCGTACAGGCGCGCGGCCAGCGCCACGTAGACGCTGCCGGTGATCCACAACGGCACGTGGTCGATGTTGGCGCCGACCGCGAGCGCGAGCGCGAACAGGGTAAAGGCAAGGGTCCTGACTGCCGGGGTCATGAGGCGCTACCCAAACCGTAGAGCGCAAGCAGCGACAAACACGCGTGGCGGTGAGGCAGCCCGGTGTCGGGCGGGACGCGCGCGTCCGGCATGTTGAGTCCGTAGCGCTCGCCGCGCGCCTCGGCGTCGACGATCCAGCGCGCGAGCTGGCTCAAGCGGCGCTCGGCCGCGCCCTGGGTATCGTTCCAGTCATAGATCACGGGGGCGGCCGAGCGGCCGGTGTATTGCGTTACCAGCAGCTCACCGGTCCGGGCGTACGCCTTCCATGCGATCCGCCGCAGCGGGTCGCCGGCCCGAAACGCGCGCAGACCCTGGAAGTCCTCGTCGCCCGGAGTCTCGCCGTGCCGGGTAGGGCCGGTTTCGGCAACCGCCTGCGCGGGCAGCTGCCGGCGGCCGACCGGCCGCGGGTACACGACGCAGCTCAACTCGGGGTCGAGCCAGGTCCAGGCACGGCACAGGCCGAGCGGGAACGTCGCGGACAGCCGCAGACGCCCGAGTGCGCGCCGGCCGCGCCGCTCGGTCGGCACCGCCAGGGCGATGACCGCGCTCATGCCGGCCGCGACGCTCGCGAACGATTCGGTCTTCTCCGCGCGCAGCGCCAGATCCAGATGCGCTCGCTGGGCTTCGTCGGAGATCACGAACTCGAATACCGCCGGTTGCCCGGCGAACGGCGCGTGCGTGGCCCCTGGCGTCACCGTCAGCCCGAGCAGGTTGCGGTGGCACTCGTGCATGGCCACCCAGCCGGCGCCGGTGAGCAGGAACGTCAGAGCCAGCGCCAGGTTGTTGCCGTAGTTGAGCCCGCCTAGGAGCATCGCGAACAGGAGCGCCGCGTAGGCGAAACCCAGGCGGGTCGGCAGGATGTAGATGCGGCGCCGGGTGACGCGCACGGCGCCTGAGTCCGGACCGTGGCGTCGGCGGGACCAGCGGTAGGCGCGCTCGGCGAGTGCGCCCCTGATGCCCGAGTGCGCGACGGACCCGGGCGCGGCCATGATCAGGGCACCGGCACGGCCTGGGTCAGCAGCCGGTGCAGATCGCGGGCGTCGCCCGCAGCCTCCCGCGGCTCGAGGCGGTGCCCGGCGACCGGAATCAGCACCGCCTGCACGTCTTCGGGCAGCACACCCGAGCGGCCGTGCAGGAGCGCCCAGGCCTGGGCGGCGCGCACCAGCGAGATCGCCGCGCGCGGCGAGAGCCCGGTGGCGAAGCGGCCGGATTCGCGCGTGTGCCGGACCAGTGCCTGCACGTAGTCGAGCAGCGCCGGCGCCACGTGCAGCGAGCTGACCTGGCGCTGCAGTTCGATCAGGCGCGCCGGGCTCAATACCGGATTCAGGCCGGCCAGCAGCTCGCGCCGGTCGCGGCCGGTCAAGAGCTCGCGCTCGAGTGACGGCACCGGATAGCCGAGCTCGATGCGCATCAGGAACCGGTCGAGCTCCGATTCCGGCAGCGGGAAGGTGCCGAGCTGATAGCTCGGGTTCTGGGTCGCAACCACGAAGAACGGGTCGGGGAGCGGATAGGTCGTGCCGTCCGCGGTGACCTGACGCTCCTCCATCGCCTCGAGCAGCGCGCTCTGTGCCTTGGGTGTGGCGCGGTTGATCTCATCGGCCAGCAGCAGCTGCGCAAACAGCGGGCCGCGGTGAAACTCGAATTTCCCCGAGCCGCGCTCATAGACCGATACGCCAATGATGTCCGCCGGCAGGAGATCGCTGGTGAACTGCACGCGCGTGTAGCTCAAGCCCAGCACGCGCGCGAGCCCATGCGCGAGCGTGGTCTTGCCGACGCCGGGGACGTCCTCGATCAGGAGGTGGCCACGCGCCAGGAGGCAGCTCACCGCGAGCCGCATCTGCAGGTCCTTGCCGAGGATCACCGCGTTGAGCGCGGCGATGGCCGGATCGAGCACGCGGCGCGCCTCGGCGCTCATGGCTGCTTGAGCGCGCGCACCCGCGCCAGCTGGGCTTCGAGATTGGCGCAGTCGCGCTCCAGCGTTGCCAGTCGCTCCCGCTCCTGGGCCACGACCGCCGCCGGCGCATTGGCCGCGAAATTGGGATTGGCGAGCTTGGCGGCGGCGCGGCTCCGGTCCTGTTCGGCCTTGGCGAGGCGCTTGCCGAGACGCGCGGTCTCGGCGGCCACGTCGATCAACCCGGCCATCGGCACCAGCAGCCGCACCGCGCCCAGGAGCGCGACCGCGGCTTCCGGCTCGGGAGCATTCGCTGCCAGGACCTCGACCTGGCGCACGTTCGCGAGCTTGAAGATATAGCGGCGATGGCGCTCGAGCCGTTCGCGGTCACTGGCTCCGGCATTGGCGAGCAGCACGTCGAATGCGCGCGACGGCGCGATGTCCATCTCGCCGCGGATCTGCCGTACCGCCAGAATGAACCCGGTCACCCAGGCCATCTCGGCTTCAACGGCCGCGTCCGAGCCGTGCGGGTCGGGAAACGGCGCCAGCATGATGCTGTCGCCCGTGACTCCGGCGAGCGGGGCGACCCGCTGCCAGATCTCCTCGGTGATGAATGGCATCAGCGGATGCAACGCGCGCAGCAGGGATTCGAGCATGGCGAGCAGGTTGGCGCGCGTCGTGGCCTTCTCCTCATCCGGACCGTCCGGGTCGGCGAGCACGGCTTTGGTGAGCTCAAGATACCAGTCACAGAACTCGTACCAGGTGTACTCGTAGAGCGCCTGCGCGGCGAGATCGAACCGGTAGTCGGCGAACGCCTGCTGTACTGCGCCTAAGCACGCGGCGAAACGCGAGCGGATCCAGCGATCCGGCAGCGACCGGCTGGTGAGGTTCTTCGGGCCGGCGGCCGCCGTCATCAGCACGTAGCGCGAGGCGTTCCAGAGCTTGTTACAGAAATTGCGGTAGCCCTCGATACGGCCAACGTCGAAGCGGATGTCGCGCGAGAGGGTCGCGAGCGAGGCGAAGGTGAAGCGCAGAGCGTCGGTGCCGTAGGCGGCGATGCCGCTCGGGAACTGCCGGCGCGTGGCGCTTGCGATCGCGGGCGCCAGGTGCGGCTGCATGAGCCCGGTGGTGCGCTTCTCAAGCAGCGCCTCGAGCGAGATGCCGTCGATCAGATCCAGCGGATCGAGCACGTTGCCCTTGGATTTCGACATCTTCTGGCCGTCCTGGTCGCGGATCAGGCCATGGATGTAGACCTCGCGGAACGGCACGTCGTTCATGAACTTGAGGCCGAACATGATCATGCGCGCGACCCAGAAGAAGATGATGTCGAAGCCGGTCACCAGCACCGTCGTCGGGTAGAACGTTTTCGCCTCCGGGGTCGCTGCCGGCCAGCCGAGCGTTGAGAACGGCCACAGGGCCGAGGAGAACCAGGTATCCAGCACGTCCGGGTCGCGGGTGAGTTCGACTTCCCGCCCGAGTCGCGCGCGCGCCTGAGCCTGAGCCGCGGTTTCATCGCGGGCCACGTACACGTTGCCGGCACTGTCGTACCACGCGGGAATCTGATGCCCCCACCACAGCTGGCGGCTGATGCACCAGTCCTTGATCGAGCGCATCCACTCAAAATATGTGCGGTCCCAGTTCTCCGGCACGAAGCGCACGCGCCCGGAGCTGACCGCGTCGATCGCCGGCCCGGCCAGAGGCGCGATCTCTACGTACCACTGGTCGGTGAGCCACGGCTCGACGATCGCGCCGCTGCGATCACCGCGCGGCACCATCAGGCGGTGGGCCACCACGCGCTCGAGCAGGCCCTCGGCCTCCAGCATCTTGACCACCGCCGCGCGCGCCGCGCCGCGCTCGAGCCCACGCAGCGCCGCCGGGATTTCGGCGAGTGTGCGCACCGCGAGCGCATCATCGCGATCGGCCTTGGCGATGATGCGCGCATCCGCGTCGAAGATATTGATCAGCGGCAGTTCGTGGCGCAGGCCGACCTCGTAGTCGTTGAAGTCGTGCGCGGGCGTGATCTTGACGCAGCCGCTGCCGAATTCCGGATCGACGTAGCTGTCGGCGATCACCGGCACCAGGCGTCCGGTGATCGGCAGCCGCACCTCACGGCCGACCAATGCCCGATAGCGCTCGTCATCGGGGTGCACTGCGACCGCGGCATCGCCGAGCATGGTCTCCGGCCGGGTGGTCGCGACGGTCAGTGACCCCGAGCCGTCCGCGAGCGGATAGCGCAGGTGCCAGAGATGGCCGGCTTCTTCTTCGGCGAGCACTTCGAGGTCGGAGAGTGCCGTGTGCAGCACCGGATCCCAGTTCACCAGGCGCTTGCCCCGGTAGATCAGGCCTTGCTCGTAGAGGCGGACGAAGGTCTCCGTGACCGCGCCTGACAGACCCTCGTCCATCGTGAACCGGTCGCGGCTCCAGTCGACGCTGGCGCCCAGCCGCCGCATCTGGCGCGAGATGGTGTCGCCGGACTGCTCCTTCCAGCGCCACACGGCCTCGACGAAGGCACTGCGCCCCAGCTGGTGGCGGGACTTGCCGGCGGCATTCAGCTGGCGCTCGACCACCATCTGGGTGGCGATGCCGGCGTGATCCGTGCCCGGCTGCCACAAGGTGCGGTCGCCGCGCATGCGGTGATAGCGGATCAGCGCGTCCATGATCGTGTCCTGGAACGCGTGCCCCATGTGCAGCGTGCCGGTCACGTTCGGCGGCGGAATGACGATACAGTAGGGCTGACCCGAGCCGCGCGGCGTGAAGTATCCGGCCTGCTCCCAGCGCGCATACACCGGCGTCTCGATCGCCTGCGGCGAGTAGCTCTTGGCCATGGCCTCGAGCGCCGCTTCGGCTGCGCGATCAGTCGCCATGGGAACTCCGCGCGAGCCTGCCGCTCAGGTTCCGACCGGGCATCAAACGCTGACCGTGTGTGTCTCGGGGCGCAGGCCCTGCGCCCGGTACCACGCGAAGCGGCGCCGCCCCTGCTCGCGGCGCTCGGCGTTGCCGTCCACGAGCTCGGCGATGCGTTCGTAGCGGGCGTAGAACTCGGGCGCGTTGGCGCCCAGATTCACCAGCACGCTCGCGGCCTGCGGCTCGCCGTGGCCGATTCTGACCGGGGCGCCCGCGGGCTGGGCCTCCGCCAGCTCATGCGGCACGAAGCTGCGATCGGCGAAGGTCCACAGGAGATCGTCGAACGCGGCCGAGTCCTGCGCGCCATCGGTGTGAACGTAAACCGTCTGCGCGAGCTGGAACACCTTCTCGACCAGCCGGCACGCGTACACCAGGCGCGCCCGGTCGCCGTCCGAGTCGAGCACGTAGAAGTCGACCCGGGCCGGCATCAGTCGCGATTCAGGCAGTAGTCGACCAGCATCGGAACCGGGCGGCCGGTGCTGCCCTTGGCGGCGCCGGACACGTACGCGGTGCCGGCGATGTCGAGGTGCGCCCAGCGCAGTCCGTCGGTGAACTTCCACAGGAAGCACGCGGCGGTGATGGCACCGCCCTCGCGGCCCGCCACATTGGCCAAGTCCGCGAAGTTGGATTTGAGCTGGTCCGCGTACTCCTCCGCGATCGGCAGCCGCCAGCACGGGTCGCCCGCCCGCCGGCCGGCGGCCTCGAGCTCCGCGGCGAGAGCGTCGTCGCTGCTCATCAGGCCGCTGACGTGCTGGCCGAGCGCCACCACGCAGGCGCCGGTAAGCGTCGCCACGTCGATCACGACCTCGGGCCGCAGGCGCCGCGCGTAGGTGATCGCGTCGCACAGAATCAGCCGGCCTTCGGCATCGGTGTTGAGCACCTCGACGGTCTTTCCGGACATCGAGGTGACGATGTCGCCGGGTTTGGTCGCCCGACCGCTGGGCATGTTCTCGCAGGCCGGCACGACGCCGGCCACATTCACCGCGGCATTGATCGAGGCCAGCGCGCAGATGACCCCGATGACCGTTGCCGCTCCGGTCATGTCGAATTTCATCTCGTCCATCCCCGGCGGGTCTTTGAGCGAGATGCCGCCGGTGTCGAAGGTCACGCCCTTGCCGATCAGCGTAACCGGCGGCCGGCCGCGACGCCCGCCGCGGTACTCGAGGACCAGCAGCCGCGGCGGCTCATCGCTGCCGCGCGTGACCGACAGGAACGAGCCCATTTTCAGGCGCCGGATCTCGGCCGGGCCCAGCACCCGCACGCGGATTTTCCGGTAGCGCCGGCCGATCCCCTGAACGTAGCGGCCCAGATACGCCGGTGTGCAGACGTTGGCCGGCAGGTTGGCGAGATCGCGGGTGATGCGTGCGCCCTCGTTGACGGCCGTCCCGTGGTTGACGCCGCGGCGCGCTGCCGCGAGATCCACGCGCCGCGTCACCGTGACGCCGACGCGCGCCAGGCGCGGCGGTCGCGGCTTGCGACCGGTCTTGAGGTCCGGAATCCGGTATAGCGCGTTGCCAATGGCCTCGGTGACGAAGCGCGCGTGGTAGTAGGCGGTGACGCCCGGCACGGAGATGGTGGTGAGGTGTACCTGCGCATCGCGCACGCCGCTCTTGGTGAGCGCCTGCGCGGCGGCGGCCAGCGCCTTGCGGTACCCGCGTCGCGACCAGTTTTTGCGCGGGCCCAGGCCCACCAGCAACACGCGGCTCGGGCGGCCGGCGAGCGGCACGAGCCAGGTGTCGCCCAGCCGCCCGGCGAAGTCGCCCGCGGCCAGAGTGTCGGTGAGCTCGCGTGCGGTGCGGGTACTGAGCGCGCCGCCCGGCGTCGAGGGGGCCTCGCCCTCGTGCAGGCCGAGCACGACGCAATCTGCGCGCGTGCGCGCCTCAGCGAGGGTCACGTAGAAATCCATGCGATTCTCCGGCGGCGCGGGCACTGCGGATCGGATCCGCGCCGGCCTTCTACGCCGCTGTCTTTCGGTTTAACTTAGCGACGCCGCGGCATCAGGCGCCCCGGCGCGGTTGCCGGCCAGTGTACAAGATGCGGGCCAGACGGTTCGCGGGCACCGGCCCCGGATCGCACGCCAGGAGCGGGATTGCGGACGCTGAATCGCTATCTGCTGCGTGAGGTGGGCACGGCCTGGGCGGCGGTCACGGCGGTCCTGCTCGTGATTCTGGTTGCCAACCAGCTGGCGCAGGTGCTCGGTACCGCCGCCGCATACGGCTATCCGCGCGCCGCCGTCATGGGGCTCATCTGGCTGACCACCATCCAGAACCTGACGGTGCTCGTGCCGGTCGGGCTGCTGTTCGGCATCGTGCTGGCGCTCGGCCGCCTGTACCACGAAAGCGAGGTTGCAGCGCTGCGCGCCTGTGGCGTAGGCCTCGGACCGCTGTATCGGCCGATATTCGCGCTGGCGACCGTGGTAACCGCGGCACTCGCGTGGCTCTGTCTCAACCTCGCGCCGCACGCCTTCGCGCGCGCCCAGGAAATCCGCCGCGAGGCGGTGCGGGTGGCGCAGTTCGGCACGCTCGAGCCCGGACGGTTTCACACCTTCGCCGGCGGCGCCGCCGTCTTTTACGCCGAATCGGCGTCGCCCGACGGCGTCCTGCATCACGTGTTCGTCGAGCACCGCACCGATCAGCAGCTGGAGGTGGCGCTTGCCGACCGGGCGCAGCACGTGGTGTCCGACGGCGGCATGCTGCACACGATTCTCCTGTTCGACGGTGAGCGCTACGAGCTGACGCCCGGCAATGCCGAGCTGCGGCGCGTGCGTTTCGTCGAGCACGGCATTCCGATCCGGCTCGGCGATCCGGCGTTCGGGCCGACGCGCATCGAGACCCTGCCGACGCTGCAGCTGGCCGCCTCCCGCGTCGGGCGCGACCAGGCGGAATTCCAGTGGCGGGTGTCTATGCCCCTGATGGCGCTGTTGCTGACGCTGATCGCGGTACCGCTCTCGGAACTGAGACCGCGCCAGGGGCGCTACGCGCGCGTCGGGGCCGCGATCCTCGTGTATTTCATCTACGCGAACCTGCTGGCCGCGGCGCGCAGCTGGATGGACAAGGGCCAGCTCAGCCCGGTGATCGGCATGTGGTGGATCCACCTGCTGGCACTGGCGACCGCGCTGGTACTGATTTTCCGACAGTCGCCACCGGCATGGTGGCGGGGCGGTGCGCGGTGAAGCTGATCGACCGCTACCTCGCGCGCGCCGTGCTCTGGTACGCGGTGCTGGTGATGGCGGTGCTGATGGTGCTGAGCTGCCTGTTCGTATTCATCAGCGAGCAGCGCGAGGTCGGCACCGGCAACTACACGCTCATGGATGCGGTGGTCGTGACGCTGCTCGATGCGCCGACGCAGCTGGGCGCGTTCCTGCCGCTCGGCGCGCTGATCGGCGCACTGCTCGGGCTGGGCCAGCTGGCGCGCGGCAGCGAGTTGATCGTGCTGCGCGCATCGGGCGTCTCGGTGCTGCGCATTGGCGCAGCCGCGGCGCTCGCCGGAGTCGCCCTGTCCGTCGTGCTCTGGATCGACACCGAGTACCTGGCGCCGCCGCTCGAGCACTACGCGCAGGTGTACAAGACCTTCGCCAAGAGCTCCGGACTGAAGCTCGCCGGTGGCAGCAACAACTGGGTCAAGGACGGCGACCGCCTGATCAGCGTCGAGCAGCAGTCCGGTGAGAACATCTTCGGCGGCGTGTACGTGTTTACGATGACCACCGATGCCGACGGCGGCCGGCATCTGGTCAGCGTGGCGCATGCTGACAGCGCGACGCTGCTCCACGACCACCTGTGGCGGATCGACAATCTGGTGGCCACCGACATCGGTCCCGATCGCGTGACCGTCCGGCACCTGCTGCACACCGAGGTCACGAGCGACGTGAACCCGCAATTCCTGGGGCTGGCGGTGGTGGATCCCGACAGCCTGCCGGCGCGCGGCATCTACCGCTACATCCAGCACCTGCACAGCAACGGCCTGGACGCTCGCCTCTACGAAGTGGCGTTCTGGACGCGCATCGCGCGCAACCTCGCGGTCGTGCTCGTGTGCCTGCTGGCCGTGCCGTTCGTGTTCGGCCCGCTGCGCAGTTCCGGGGCCGGCGCGCGCATGATGATCGGCATCGGGATTGGCGTGGCGTACTTTCTGGTCAGCCGCATGCTGGAGAACAGCGGCCAGGTGTACGGCCTGCACCCGCTGTTCGTGGGCTGGGCCCCCACCGCGGCGCTCGCGATCGCTGCCGCGATCGGTCTCATACGCACCGGTTAGCGCTCGAGCACCGGCACCACCCGGGTCCCGGTCAGGCGATCGTGGAGCGCGGGTTGTCCCCAGGCGAGCGGCGCGAGACTGATGGCGAGTGGCAGCGCGGCGAGCGCGGCTGCCCACCACGGAGCTCTGTGCAATATGCCGAGCGCCGAGCCGGCCACGGCGGCGAGCCACAGCGGTCCGGCCAGTGCCAGGCGCCACGCCGCCCGAGCCCAGCTCAGTGTTAGCCCGCCGGCAGTGACCGTGCGCAGTCGCCAGGCTTTGAGCCCCAACGTCTGGCCGCCGCGCGTCCAGGAGCGCGCGAAGTAGAGGTACACGAGGAGCAACAGGAGCAGCCGGTAGCCGGTGGCGGCCACGGCACCGGCGCCGGACAGGGACAGCGCGCGACCGCCGCTCGCGACCAGGGCGAGTGCGGTCCCCGCCATCAGCACGGCGCCGACCAGCAGGCCGTCGTAGAGCGCGGCCGCCAGGCGCCGGATCAGTCCGTGCCGTGCTCCTGCCGGCCCCGGCGCGACTGCGTCCACCTCATTTCTTCGCCGGCTTTGCCGGTTTCGGCGGCGTGTCGCTCTTCAACAGCGCGTCGCGGGCGCGGAACAGGTCGTCGTAGCGGTAGCTCGCGATCCGGTACAGCCAGCCACGCGTTCGCTCGTTGATCGCTGCCGCTTCCTGCGCCG
>Ga0187780_10003196_pt1 | contig 12389 bp, 9 predicted proteins | sample 1015_Q2_SP10_20__FD_132429 | JGI IMG/M metagenome (GOLD analysis project Ga0187780, IMG submission 132429) | Tropical peat soil microbial communities from peatlands in Department of Meta, Colombia - 1015_Q2_SP10_20_MG | ecosystem: Environmental > Terrestrial > Soil > Wetlands > Peat | place...
TATATGGGGATGTAACGAACCGGCCAAGCACACGATAACTCAGGGGCTCTCATCGGAACCCGCTGCACCTTAACGGCGTCCGCGTCCCCCGGCGTGAGGAGCCCCGCGCGGGAATCCTCCGGGCGGTTCAAAACCGTGCCCATAGGGTTCGTGAAACTCGCCGAACCGATGTGGGTGGGTGTAGCGATAGAAAAAGAACGGAGACCTATAAACGAAAATCGGCGAATAGAAGCCCCAGCCGAAGTAGCTGTAAAAGACCCCCTCGGCAGGAAGAAACGTCCAAACGCCGAACCACGGAGCCCAGTACCAACCGGGTCCGATCCAACCAGGGCCGTACCATTCGGGCCCCACTCCGATGTACACACGGGCGGCATCGACACTGGCTTCCGACAAGTACGCGGAGCGCAAACCGCACCAGCGATAGAATTCATCGGCGTATTGCCGGGTATCGAAGTGGTGCGGTGAAAGCTTGGCTCCCGTGGCAAGCGCGAGTTCGTGCTCATCCCCTAGGCTGACCCTCTGGTTGCCAACATAGACCTCCGCGTTGCCCCTAAACACGCGAACCAGGTTATGGTCGGCGTCGAACTGGTATAGGCCGTGCTTCAGCAGTTTCGTGCTTGCTCCGTTCTGATTGACGCGAACGTTGTTTTCCTTGTGAATGTCCAAGACCTCAACGCTCGCGCGCCCCTTGACCAGCTCAACCTGGGTGTCGGCTAAACCCGGCGAGATCATCTTGACCGCGCTGTTGTCCGCCAAGCGAAGAAAAACGCCGGGTGTCAGCAAGACTTCGACCTTGCCGGCCTGGGTTGTGAGCGTCTGATCTTTTTCCAGCGTGACCAAACCCACCGACTCAGGCGTGAGGGTTTGCCCGCCGATGGAGGCTTCGCCTTCGAGGTAGTTTATGCTGCCTATCGCCGCCGGATGGGGGCTAGTAGTTTGGCCCCATTCGGGGGCGGCCAACATCGCCGCCAGCAGAACACCCACCAGCGATCTCGCAATTAACGTTTTCATGGCCCCTTGTCTCCTTGCTCCCACGAGGCATCGGTGTTCCTTCCCTCCGCCTCGCGACACGTCACTGTGCCTGCTTCCTCGCGTACATCTAAGTGAGCTCCTTCACATTTTTAGATGCGTGGCTGCACTCTACGAGATTGCTGTATCCGCCCTATACAAGACGAATTTCTCTGGAAACGGCGGAAGACTTGAGGAACTGGTGTAGGAAACAGGTCACTCCAACTACTGGCGAAGGCGAACAGTGCTCACGCTCACCTTCTGCAGAGCAAAAGTGCCCCGCAGACGATGTCCGGCTACAGCGAGTCCGCGCGGCCTTGCACTTTTCGGGACTTGCTGATACGGTGCCATCCGGATGACACGCAAGTCACGAAGGTACCTGCTTCTCCTCATCGGCTTGGTTGCTGTCGCCTACTTCTTCTACAGATTTCGCGGTGCAATTGCCCTGGAAGGTTTTGACTGGAAGGCCGTAGCGGATTCGCTGCGGCACGCGCGCATCTCGCTGCTGGCGCTGGGCGTGGCCGTGATTTACGCCTGTTTCGCGATCCGCGCGCTGCGCTGGATGCGGCTGAGCCGATGGATGGGCCCGGCACGCTTCCCGAGTGTTTACAGCGCCACGCTGATGGGTTTCGCTTGCGTGTTCCTTCTGGGACGCGCCGGAGAGCCGATCCGGCCGGTGCTGATTGCGCGGAAGAGCTCGCTTTCGGCCGGGGGGATGTTCGGCGTGTACATTCTGGAGCGGATCTTCGACATGGGCGCCACGGCACTGTTGGCGGGCTTTGCGCTCCTGCTGTTTCAGCATCGTGATCTGCAGAGCGGCGCGGCCGTGGCGCTGATGCGCGTGGCGCGGTCGACCGGCGCGCTGCTTCTGGTCGGATTAATCGGCTCGATTGTGTTTCTGGTGCACTTCCAGCGCCACGGCGCTGAGTGGCTGGCTCGGAGATTGGGGCGGAGCAACTGGCGCCACGGCTGGCGAGGGAAAGTAATACTTTTACTCGAGGGTTTTGGCCAAGGGCTGCAGGGCATTCGCAGTTGGAGCGACTTGGTCGTCCTCACGAGTTACACTGCGGTCCATTGGCTGCTGATTGCCTGCGTCTATTTGTGGGTGGCGCACGCCTTTCCGGGCCAGCTCGCGGCATTAAGTTTTGGCGGCGCGACTTTGGTGGTGGCGCTGACGGCGGTCGGGTCGGCTGTCCAGCTTCCCGGAGTCGGCGGCGGAGCGCAGGTTGCCACCTTTCTTGTGTTCACGCTCTTTTTTGGAGTAGAAAAGGGGCCGGCGGCGACGGCGGCGGTTGTTCTCTGGCTGGTGACGTTTGCTTCGTGCTGCCTGGCGGGCTTGCCGCTGCTGTTTCACGAAGGCTGGTCCATGGGTGAACTCCGGCGAATCGCGGCGGAAGAAGAGCAAGCGGAGGAGGCGCAGCTGCTGGCCGAAGCGGAGCGCGTCGTGCCGGGAGAAGGGAGGGGCGAGTGAAGTGCCCGTTTTGCGCGCACCTCGATGACAAAGTCATTGACTCGCGCGAGGCGCGCGTGGGCGACCTGATCCGCCGGCGGCGCGAGTGCTTGAAGTGCAAGCGGCGCTTCACCACCTACGAGCGCATTGATGAAATCCCCTACATGGTCATCAAGAAAGACGGCCGCCGGGAGAAATTCGACCGACAGAAGCTTCTCCAGGGCCTATTGAAGTCTTGCGAGAAGCGGCCGGTGGCGGTGAGCAAGCTCGAGGCCATCGTGGACGAAGCCGAAGCATTCGTCAGCGAATCCCCGGACCGGGAGCGAACCACCGAGGAGCTCGGCGGGCTGCTGATGGCGCGCTTGAAGAAGCTGGACAAGGTGGCCTACGTCCGCTTTGCCTCCGTGTATCTGGATTTCAAGGACGTGAAGGAATTCATGGACGAGCTCAAGGGCCTTCTCCGCGAACGTGCCAAGAAGTGAGCCGCTCAGGGCTGCCAGACGCCGGCGGCGAACGTTTTCACCGTACGAAACCCAAGCTGCTCATAGAGCGCCACGGCGTGTGTATTGACGCGCGTCACCGTCAGCGAAAGCCGTTCATAGTGACGGCGGCGCAACGCCAGAATGGATTGTTCCATCAAATGCCGGCCGATGCCGTGTCCCTGGTAGCCCGGCATCACGCAAATCTGGGTGGTGTGGCCCACCCGGTCATCCACGGTAGAAGTGAGGACGATGGCGATGAGGGCGTCGCCTGTCACCGGGCGCACGATGAAGGACGCCTCCGGCAGGAACTGACCGCATCCGGGCAGGAGCACGATATTGCGAAGGAAGCGCAGGCCTCCGGCCTCGCTGCAGTACTGGTCGTTGATCTGGCTGTCCACGTGGTCCGCGTAGGCGAGGTGAATCAGGCGCGCCGCGGAAGCGAGGGCGCCGCCACTCCAGCGTTCGAGCCGAAATCCCGCGGAGAGCGGAACGTTGGTGAGATGGGCATCGGCCAGTGAGAGCAGCATGAACTGGCGCGGGTAGAGGCGGAAATAGCGGGAAAGCAGGGGCGCGTCGAGTTCCGTGCCAAAGGGCATCAACTGCGCCTCGATTCTCTCGACTCCGGGAATGGCGCGCAACGCGCCTACCATTTCGGCGAGCAGCCGCTCAGTGATGGGGCCCTGGGGGGGGTGGCGCGGCGAGACAAACAGGCCCCCGATCAGGCCCTTGTGGTCTTCAAGGACATAAAAGCCGTAGCCGGCCAGGTGATGATCCTCGACCGCCGCGTACCCTCCCAGCGAGCGCGAATCAACGAATCTGCGGATCAGGTCAATCGAAGGGCGATAGTCCCAGTACAATTCTTCGCGCCAATAGCGGCTCTCCTCCTGGAAGAGCTCTTCGAGGGATCGGGAATTTACCTGCCGGAGGTCTATGATTTGCATGAGAGCGGGGAATCGCCCCGGGGCATTATAGCCGTGCGACCAACGGGAACCTAATGCCCCTGGCGTTGCCAGATGGAATACGGCGGGCACTTCGTGTCCGCGGAGAGGGGTTAGAACTATGCTAAGATTTTGGCCGTTGGCGCCCGTTTGTGGGAGCGCCTGCTGAATGACGGTCCTCTCCAAACTCCGCAGCCGGGGGAAGCAATTCTCCGAGCTTTTTACCGGGCTTCTGGTACTGGCAGTGTTTGTGCTGCTGTCGGTTTCGATGGTGTCAGGTTTTCTGCTGTATCAAATCCTGCGGCCGGCGCGAACTCCCGCGAATTTCGACCTGAACGTAATGATGGGGCACCCGCAGACCTTTTCTTTTCCGGTGAGCGACGGCAGCAAGCGGGAGGGATGGTTTTTCCCCGGGCTGCGGCGGGCCCCCACGATCGTGGTGTGCCATGGCTACCTTTCGCAGCGGGCCGATGTGCTCACCCTGGTCACAGCCTTGCAGGACCACGAGTTTAATGTGTTCCTGTTCGACTTTCGCGGACACGGGAGCAGCACGGGAATCACTACGCTCGGTTATCGGGAAAAACAGGAGCTTGAGTCTGCCATACGAACGCTGGCCACCCGCGATGATGTGGATACGGAGCGGTTCGGATTGTGGGGCGTGGACATGGGCGCGTATGCCGCGCTCGAAGTGGCGGGTGCCGACCGGCGTATCAAGGCCTTGGCCGTGGACGACGCCTACAACGATCCGCGGGATATGGTGCGGATCGAGGTACAAAAATCGGGACTGACGGCTTTGCCGTTGGTTCTTCATGCCGCCGAGTTGGGGTTCGAGCTGGTCAACTATGACTTTCGTCACGAGCCGTCCGTCTCGGCGGTGCTGGCGCGGACAAAAGGCGTGCCCAAGCTGTTCATAGAGGCGGACGATCGCCCGGCGCTCGCCGCGGAGACGCTGCGGTTGTTTGACCAGGCCCCTGGACCGAAACAGAATGCCCGCGACGGGCTGGGCTATCGAGATATGTCCGACGAAGACCGCAAGAACTACGAGAATCAAATCGTCGCCTTCTTTTTGCAGAACCTGTCGCCCATTGCGCACCCTTGATCGAAGCACAGACGTACTAGCAAGGCGCCGCAATCCTTCAACCAACCATTAGCGTGGCCGGCCGGGGACGGGCGCGTAAATGATTCCTACGTAGTTTTCCTCCAGGGGGCTGCGCAGTCTATCCGGTACTGGAATCTCCCGAAGTGCCTCGGGCGTCGTCAAGACGAGCGCGGGATCGGAGTCCGCGAGCGACCACTCTGGAAGCATGCGGTGGAAATAGAAGGCCAGGCCGTAATTCCAACTGCGGTCCAGGCGGTAGGTGAAGATGCGGTCCGGGCGCCGGTCAGAGCGCAGGAGTTTCGCGTGGGGCCTGGCCGAATAAAAAGCGTCCAGCGTAGGAAAGACTCGCTTTGCGCCGGCTCCGAGCGCCACCGCGACGCACACTCCGGATAGCACGAAGGCGAGGCGGGCTCGGCGATAGAACGCGGCCACAGCTACGGCGACGGCCACGAGCACCGACAAAAGAATCGCGAGGCCGCACCAAAACGCCACCAACCCCGGTGTGTACACGTGGTTGAAGTTGACCCACGGAATGTTTCGTGCGAATACCACGCCGGTCACGCCGAGCGCAATCCAGGCCACGCCCACACCGGCGCCGAGCCCTGCACTGAGCGCGCGGCTTTCGCTTGCGGCGCGCGACGCTCCTACCGAGCAGAGCAAGGTCAACGGAGGAATCGCGGGCAAGATGTAGCTCGGGAGTTTAGATTGAGAGAAGCTGAAAAACAAGATCGGGAAAACGGCCCAGCAGGCAAGAAAGAGCCCGGGCGAGTCGCGCCACGACTTCGTTCGCCAAAGACGGCCACCCTCACGCGCCGCCGGCCAGAGCAGGGCCGTCCACGGCAAGAGCGCGAGAAGAACTATTGGCCCGAAAAACCAGAAGGGCTGCCGATGATGGAATACCGGAGTGAGATAGCGCTCAACATTGTGCTCGAAGATGAAAATTCGCAGAAAGTCAGCATTGTGCCGCGCGCACACGATGTACCAGGGCAGCGCCACGATGCAGAAGGCAGCGATCGCCATGGGGTGCGCCAAGCGCCATGCCGCGCGCCACTGCTTGGTGGCCATCGCCCAGAGACCAACGGCGCCGCCCGTGAGGAGGACGGCGGCCGGCCCCTTTGCCAGGACGGACAAGCCCAAAAACGCGCCGAACAGAACGAGCGCCCACAAATCTCTGCGGCGAGCGTTGTGCGCCTCAGCAGGACCGCGCAGCACACCGGCGTGGCGAAGCGCTGTAGCAGCGCTGGCCATGACCAGCGTGAGCGAGCTGCTAAACAGCATGTCCGGTGTCGCGGCGCGGGCGAAGCCGATCGCGGCGACACTGGTGGAGAAGACTAGCGGAGCGAGCCAGATGCAATCTCGTGCGCCGCGGGCGTCAGAACCGTAGTATTTCCAGGCCAGCCATCCGATGGCTACAGCGGCGGCGAGAGCCGCCAGGGCGGAGGGAAGCCGCGCTGCCCACTCGGGAGGCAGGTGCGCCAGGAAGCCCGCCCCGGCCGCCCAATAATAGAGCACGGGCTTTTCGAACCACGGCTTGCCGTAGAGCCGCGGCGTGACCCAGTCGCCGGTTTCTGCCATGGCGCGCGCAATCCAAGCGTAGCGCGGCTCGTCGGGGCCGACCAGTCCGATGCCGCCGAGATGGCTGAATAAACTCACGCCGATTACCGCAGCGGACACCCAGTGAATTACGTTTCGTGAGGGGCGTGGTTTGTCAGCAGTTTCGTTCAAGGCGGAGTTGAGTTTAGCACCGGCGGAGCAGATACCGTTTCCTCAAAGCGCGCCAATTGACCCATCGCCACTGGCATCCGGCCGCGTGCCTCGCGCATAATGGCTGGCCATGCGGGAGTGGATGGAATACGCAGCGGCGTGGGCGGGTCTGAAACTGCTGGGCCTCCTGCCGAGGCGGGCCGCCAGGTGTGTGGGAGCCGCCTTTGCAGCCGCGGCTTACGCGCTGCGCGCGCCGCTGCGGCGGGCAGCCATGTTCAACTTGCGACTGGCGTTTCCGGATTGGGACGACGCGCAACGCCGACACGTGATTCGCGGCATGATTCGGCAGGTCGGCTGGATGGCTGGGGAGTTTTCCCAATTCCCGAAATATACGCGGGCGAACATCGAACGCATTGTCGTGCTCGACGGATTCGAAAATTTCGAGGCGGCGCGGCGGCGTGGAAAGGGCGTTATTTTTCTCACCGGCCACATGAGCGCCTGGGAGTTGGCGCCGTTCGCGCAGGCCCTCTATAGCCACCCGTTGCATTTTTTGGTGCGTCCGATTGCGAATGGGCGTGTGGATGCGCTGATCAACGCCTACCGCTGCCGCTCTGGAAATCAGCCCATCGAGAAAAACCGCGCGGCGCGCGCCATGTTGAAGGTGCTGTCAGAGGGCGGCACGGTGGGTATTCTTTCGGACCACAACACCACGCTCGAAGAGGGCGTCTTTGTTAATTTCTTCGGGATTCCCGCATCCACGACGTCCGGCCTGGCGCGGGTGGCGCTCCGCACCGACGCCGCGGTCGTGCCGGGCTTTCTTTGCTGGGACGAAACGCTCCGAAAATACCGACTGCATTTCGCGCCAGCCGTGGAGCTGGTGCGGTCGGGGAACGAGGAAGCGGACGTTAGGGAAAACACGGCGCGCTTCACGCGCATCATCGAGGACTACGTGCGAGCGCATCCGGATCAGTGGCTCTGGGTGCACAAGAGGTGGAAGACACGGCCGCCCGGTGAAAAGGCAATCTATCCTTTCGTCTGACGGTGACGTTCGCAGTAGTAGGAAGGCTAGGAGTGTGAGTATCGTTCGGGCCACCGCGGCCGGAGCAGGAGGGAACGAGCCATGACGCGTACCGCTCAAGAACTTGCGGGATATCTTGCGGCTAAGTTAGAAGGGGATCCGCTAATGCGCATCTCAGGGGTGGCCGGCCCCGAGCGCGCGGGCCCTGAGGACTTGGTCTATCTCGACTCGGCACGCTATAGCGATAGGGTGGCGGCATCCGCGGCGCGCTGTGTAGTGGTCGGCGCCGGCGTGCGAATCGCAGGGAAGACGCTCCTGGAGGTGGGTGACCCCAAGCTCGCGTTCGCCAAGGCGGCGGCATGGGTACTGACGACGCCCGCGCCGCCGCCAGCGATCCATCCCACAGCGATCGTTTCTCCTCGCGCGAAGCTCGCATCGGATTGTTCCGTGGGTCCTTATGTAGTCATCGAAAACGATGCGGAAATTGGGGCGCGCACGACGATAAGCGCATTCTGTTTCGTGGGACGCGCCGCGCGAGTGGGGGAAGATTGCCACTTGCATCCCCGGGTCACGCTGTATCCGGGTGCGCGGATTGGAAAGCGAGTCGAGGTGCACTCGGGCACGGTGATCGGCGGCGACGGATTCGGCTACGTTTTCGGCGAGGGACGCCACTGGAAATTTCCGCAAATCGGGAGCGTCGAAATCGGCGATGACGTGGAAATTGGATGTAACACCACGATTGATCGCGGCTCGCTCGAAACCACGCGCGTCGGAAACGGCGTGAAGATTGATAATCTCGTACAAGTAGCCCACAACGTGCAAATCGGGCAGCATAGCGTGATCGCGGCACAGACCGGCGTTTCGGGCAGCAGCACGCTCGGGAACAACGTTGTGGTCGGCGGTCAGGTCGGCATTGCCGACCATTGCACGCTCGAAGACGGCGCGATTGCCGGGGCTCAGGCCGGTATTCCGACAGGAAAGACGATTCGCCGCGGACAGATTGTTTGGGGTACACCGGCGCGGCCGCTCGACAAGTTCAAAGAGCAGTATGCGTGGTTCGCCCGCCTGCCGGAATTAGCCGAGCGAGTCCGCGCGCTGGAGGGGCGTGGAGGAGCAGCGCGGGGCAGGAGTTCTAGCTAGGGGCAAGCGATAAACCCGCGGCTGCGTGCGGGGTGGCGAAGCGAACGTTCCTCAGTGATGCTCGCTTCCAGGCAACGCATCATTTGGGAACAGTGCCCTGCAGTTGTTCCTCTAGGGTTTATTACCCGTGGCGCAATCGGCCACCGGGTTCCATAGGCAGCCATCTGTGGCTTGGCGTCATCGTACGTCTAGGCATAGGACGCAAAGGGCTTGTTTTCAGTTGACTATACGCGCTGTGGAAAAGATAATAGCCTGACCTGGCATGGAGGCCCCTGCAGCGCCGGGAAGTAGGACTTATCCGCCATTTGGATGACGTTTTAACTGGCCCGTAACGTATAGCTCAGCAAGACATTAGAAACTCGGCGAAAGAGTTGAGGTGTAGGACGCGCTGGTAATCCAGCGATTGAACGCATGCCTGAGGGATTGATCGTGCCGGAGGCAAGATTGGGGATGCACGCCGCGAGCGGCAGTGCTGTGCCCGCTGCTGCCTTTTCCTCACCGGGCGAGGGACGCGCGGTCGAACAGGCCATCCGCAGGAGTGTGGACTGGCTGCTTGCCAATCAGAATAGCGAGGGGTACTGGTGGGCTGAGCTGGAAGCCGATACGACGCTCGAATCCGATTACATTCTCCTGCATCACATCCTCGGGCGGCTGAAATCAAAAAAAATTCCTAGGCTCGCGCAATACATTCGCGATCGGCAACTCCCCGACGGCGGCTGGAACATCTATCCTGGTGGGCCCTGCGAGTTAAATGCCACGGTGAAGGCGTGGCTAGCACTGCGGTTGGCCGGCGATCCTGCCAGTTCGGCGCATTTGCAGCTTGCCAGAAATCGCATCCACGCGCTCGGCGGCCTCGAAGCAACGAATTCCTACACGCGCTTTTACCTGGCCATGGTGGGCGCCATTGACTGGAGTCTCGTTCCCGCCATCCCGCCCGAACTGATGCTGCTCCCGACATGGTTCCCGGTGAATCTCTACGAAATGTCATCCTGGACGCGGACCATTGTGGTCCCTCTGACAATCATTTATGCGCTGAAGCCGGAGTGGAAACTGCCCGAAAGTGTCTCGGTCGCCGAACTTTTCAAGCGCTCTGGTTCGATGCCCCCGTCGCTCAGGTGGGATCGCCGGGTCGTAAGCTGGAAGAATTTCTTCGTGGCCCTGGATCGCGCTGCCAAACTTTACGGACGGCTGCCGTGGAAACCGGTCCGCAAGGTAGCCCTTGCGCGCGCGCGGAAATGGATGCTGGAGCGTCTGGAACGGAGCGAGGGCCTGGGGACCATTTATCCGGCCATGCTCAATTCCATCGTCGCGTTGCTGGCCGACGGCGGGGACACCACGGAGCCTTTGGTAGCGCGAGAGGTAGAGTTTTTGGCACGGTACGAGATTGAAGACGCGGAAACGTTGCGAGTGCAACCGTGCATTTCGCCACTCTGGGACACCGCCATCGCGATGGTGTCGCTCGAGGAAGCGGGGCTTGACGCGGCGCATCCCGCGCTGGTGACGGCGGCGCGCTGGTTGGTGGACCACCAGATTCTGGGCCCGGGCGATTGGCAGGTGAAAAACCGAAAGGCAGCGCCGGGGGGCTGGGCCTTTGAATTCCAAAACGACTTTTATCCGGATGTGGACGATACGGCGTTCGTTCTGATGGCGCTGAGCCGCGTGGCGGATCCCGAGCCGACGCGGCTGCGAGCGGCCATGCGCCGTGGGCTGGCCTGGCTGATGAGTATGCAGAATCGCGACGGCGGCTGGGGTGCCTTCGATCACGAAAACAATCTCAATTTCCTCAACCACATTCCGTTCGCGGACCACAATGCTATGCTCGATCCCTCGACGGCAGACGTCACGGCCCGCGCCGTGGAATGTCTCGGCCACATGGGTTGGCCCGCCACGCATCCGGTGATCGAGCGAGCTCGCGCATTCCTACGGGGCGATCAGACGCCAGACGGTTCCTGGTTCGGCCGCTGGGGTGTCAACCATGTGTACGGCACAAGCGGAGCGCTTCGGGCCTTAGAGGCGGTAGGGCTTGATTCCTTGCCGGAATGCCGGCGCGCGGCCGACTGGCTGCGCTCGGTACAAAATGCGGATGGCGGCTTCGGCGAATCCATACTCTCCTATTACGATGCGTCGCTCAAAGGAGCAGGGAAGAGCACGGCCTCGCAAACGGCCTGGGGCCTGATCGGGTTGATGGCGGCCCTGGGGCCGGCGGGCGTTGACGATCCCGCGGCGGAGCGCGCGGTGAACTGGCTCGTCTCCCATCAGAACAGCGACGGTTCCTGGGACGAGGACGAATTCACCGGTACGGGTTTTCCGTGTGTGTTTTATTTGAAATATCACTTGTATCGAAATTCCTTTCCGCTGTATGCGCTGGCGCGCTACGATAACCTGCGCAAGGGACAGCGGAGAACATTTAGCACTCAGATTAGCGCGGCCGAAATTGAGCATCCACATGGATATTGGGGGTAATGGATGAGAGTTCCGTGGAGCATGACGACAAGCATGGCGGGCTACCTCGCACGCAAGGGGGTGAGCGGCGCAGAGAAGTATCCTCTGGTGCTTATGCTGGAGCCGCTGCACGCGTGCAACCTCACCTGCACCGGTTGCGGCCGCATCCGTGAATACAAGTCCACGATTGATGAGATTCTGACTGTCGAGCAGTGCTTGAAGGCAGTGGAGGAGTGCGGCGCCCCAGTCGTATCAATTTGCGGCGGCGAGCCGCTCATTTACCCGGAAATCGGCCGGCTAGCGCGCGAGATTCTGGCGCGGAAAAGGCACATCTACCTGTGCACTAACGGCATGTTCCTGCGCAAGCGCCTCACCGAGTTTCAGCCGACCTCGCGGTTTTTCTTTAACGTTCATTTGGACGGCCTGGAGAAAACCCACGACATCTGCGTGGAGCGCGACGGCGTGTTTCGTGAAGCGGTCGAAGGAATTAAGGCCGCGAAAGCCGCGGGTTTTCTGGTGAGTTCAAACACCACCATCTACAAGGAAACCGATATCGAGGAGATTGCTGAACTCTTCGCCTATCTGCAGACCCTGGGCGTGGACGGGCACATGCTTTCGCCGGCTTATTCGTATGCGGCCGTGATGACCCGTGACATCTTCATGTCCCGCGAGGAGATTCAGGAGAAATTCCGGCTGGCCAGCCGCTTGCTGGAGCGCTTCAACATCGTCACCTCGCCCATCTACATGGAGTTCCTACGCGGCGAGCGGGACCTGCAGTGCACGGCGTGGGGCAATCCCACCTACAATCCGCGCGGCTGGAAAGGGCCCTGCTACCTCATCACCGATGCGCATTATCCGACGTTTAAGGAGCTGATCGAAAAGACTCCCTGGGAGCGCTACGGCCACGGGCGCGATCCGCGGTGCCAGGACTGCATGGTGCACGCCGGTTACGAAGCCTCGGCAGTGCTTGGCGGCAATAAGTCGCTAAGTGATGCCTGGAAGATGCTGCAGTGGACCTTCTCCGGAAAGATGGGGGGACTGGCGGACGGCAAGTCCGCCAAGGGGAATGGCAACGGTTCGGCGAACGGCGCTGGAAACGGAAACGGAA
>Ga0187780_10003197_pt1 | contig 12388 bp, 10 predicted proteins | sample 1015_Q2_SP10_20__FD_132429 | JGI IMG/M metagenome (GOLD analysis project Ga0187780, IMG submission 132429) | Tropical peat soil microbial communities from peatlands in Department of Meta, Colombia - 1015_Q2_SP10_20_MG | ecosystem: Environmental > Terrestrial > Soil > Wetlands > Peat | place...
ACCGTCCGGGTCAGCGCCTGGTGCGCAGCTGCGAGTTGGACGGCTGGCTGTACTGCGGTGTCTGGCTGGAGAATGCCGGTCCCTGTTGAGGCGTGGGAGCGCGCGCCTGCATCTGGTCACGCATGCACTGCATGTGTTGCTGCGGGTTGTGTTCCATGCTGGCGCACGCGGCAACCGCCTGTTCGTAGATCGTCGCAGCGGCCGCGGGCGCCGTCATCACGGCAGCGAACGCTGATAACGACAGCCCCGCGCTGACCGCATTCAGCTTCCGAAGTCTCACAGAAGTGGCCTCCCGATGGATGAAAGAATCGCCGGCTGGTGCGACGCTGCTCGTGAGCAGCGTCGCTGAGGGAAGCACCGCCCGGCGAGCAACGGCCTGAGGTTATCTGCCGCGGTTCGGTCTGCCAAATATTGCCAACCGCTGTCAGAAGACCGTGAAAGATCTGCGGCTAGCCTTTTCCCGACTGCCGCAGGAAATTCTGGGTTTGCGACACGTAGGTCAGCAGGCTCGCGAGTCCCGCGAATACCGTGGTGACGATTTGCATCGTGGTGCTGGATACGTACAGGAGAACGCCGACGACGATCAGAACCACTACCAAGAGGGGCGTCCTGATGCTGTTCCACAGGCTGTGCGATGCGTCTTGCTGGGCTTTCCGGAATTCTTCCTCTTCCCACGCCTGGGTCTCGGCATACTCGTGCAGCTTCGGATCGGCGATTTTCGGCCAGGGATCGAACTTGAGCAGACGCGCTGCGGTAAGCCGTTCGATGCCTTCCTCGTTGGTCGGGTTCACCATTTGATCGTGCGCGAGTTGATGGAGATACAGCTGGTCCGCTTGTTTCAGCTTGCCCCACGTTTCGGCAGGATCATCAGTGCTCGTGTCAGACGGCGCAGTCCTGGCGGTCCGCGGGCCGAACAGGAAGACGCTGCGTGAGCCAAACAGCCTTCGCGAGACACTCAACGTCAGCACATAGATCCCCAGCAGGCTGCCTGCAAGGAGCAAGAGCAGCACAACCTTCCGCAACCCGAGCGGAATGGAATCCGGGTCGCCGGCCGCCGGAGGCTCCTTCGGGCTCGATGCCGAAGAAGATGTCTTCGACTCCTCATACTGCTCGCGATCGCGCTCCGAATACCACGCCACGAGGCTGACGCGATGCCCGTCGTATTCGCGCTGCCATTTCGTCTGCGCGTGCGTTTGGAGCCACCAGGCGTCCGTTTTGGAGGATGCTGGCCTCTTTCCCCCGTCTTCCTGAGAACCTTCCCCACCCGCTGACCGTTCAGGGGGCAGCCAGCTCCGCGAAACCGTCGAGTTGTGTGTCGCGGACCAGATCAATCGCAGGAGGGCATCGTCGGCAGGAGGCCCACGGAGATTCCACCAAGGGATCTCCTTGAACGAGGTAACCTCCCAGCGCGAGACCGGTTTTCCGCTCTCCTGCCCGGTCCCCTGCGTCACCCTGTACCCCGGCACCGACAACTCGTCGGCGAGCGCCCAGGCGCTGGGGTAGCGCTGCGCGCGCTTTTCTTCGTCCGGATCCCAGCGGCGCAGATCTTCCGCAATGAGCGCGTGCCTGCGCTCCACCTGTTCGGCGCCGGCGCCCAGTCCGTTGTAGACGAAGCTCTGCAACGACAGATCTCCGAATTGCAGGGCGAGCCATGTCGCCGGCAACGCCGAGAGCAGGACTGCGCTCTCGAACAGGCAGGCAACATACGCGAGCTCACCGGGCGCGAAGCGGGCACGAGGCGTCTTGCTGCCAATCTGCAACGGCGCGTCTTTCGTTTGCCTGCTGCGCCAAAACTGGTACAACGCGATCCCGAGCGCGAGCAACCCCAGCGCGAAGATGGGCGCGGGCAGCGCCCAATCGCGCCTGGCGCTCCAGACGAGCGCGGCGACCATACAGAAGATGATCCCGGCCCCTGCCCACGCGAAGACGACATATGGCGCGCGGCGCTCCCAGCGGGGCCACATGCGGCGTCGACAGGAGCCGGCGGTGCCTCCGCTCAAGCGCACGGCAACCACGACGACGACGAGAATGATCCCGATCAGCAGGACAAAGGTCACCAGAGACGCCAGGCCAGCCTGATAGGGGACGTCGCCGAGCGCTTTCGTCGAATAGAAGACGATCACGCTCCACGGCATGTGGCTCACCGGGCGGACATAGAAGCGGTGTGCTTCGCTCAGATAGTTCGTGGTGAAGAGGTCTTCGAGCCAGGGCTGGACTGAAGACCGGGAATTCGAGCGCCTGCCGATCTTGCCTTGCAGCTCGCCGCTATGCTCGGTCTCGACGAAAAAGTTCTCGACCAGGCTGCGGTCTTCGTTGCTGTGAAACAGGACCACTCCCGTGGCATTGTCCACGACCGCGAAGCGCAGGAGCAGCGGCGCCACCGATGCAGTAAGCCCGTATGCGCGCGTGTCGCCTGTCACCGCACGATGAAACGGCCCATGCTTGTCGGCGACGGCAACCTGCAGCACGAGCGCTCCGTCGCCGCGGTTGAACAGCCGCTGAGCTACAAACCCGGCATCCGGCGCCACCGCCCACGAGCTTCGGGGTGGCGTAGAACGGCTGGAATCCGCCCTCGCCGGCCGAGGCGCTTCGGGCAACCATGTCTCGCCGGCTGACAACGCCTGGAAGTATTCTCGATCGCGCAGTTCGAGTTTCAGCCGTTGAGGGGTGATGCCGAAAGCAGTCAGCCGCGGTCCATAACTGTAACCATCCCGATTCAAGCCCAGGACCGTCCGCAGCGGCGACCAGCCGGCGGGACGGGTGCCATCAGTCGCTTTCTTACGCAGATACTGAATCTGGCACTCCTTCTCGCGCATGCTCCGCGCGACGGCCGCCGAACCAGTCCCGAGGTCGGACGCATCGAGCGGCACTTCGTCGAGCACGGGACCGTAACCGAAATCTTTCACGGATTCGCACTTGAGACCCGTGTATTGGGAATACACCTGGTCGCGGTAACGCTGCAGCAAAGATGTGGTCGTCTGCAGCTCTGCGACCAGATAGGATTCGACGTCGTCTGCGTATCTGCGCGCGCTGTCGTCCGCCCAGTTGATCAACGTCACCCGGCTCCATGCCCACACGGCGGTGATGCAGATGACGCCGGGAATGAGCAGAAAGCAGACCATCGCCGCGAACGCAGTTGTGCGCGAGATCGGCTCCAGCGGGTTCGAGAACTTGAGTCGGAGCAGCGGCCACAAGAGCAGCAGGAGAAGAGACACCACCGCGATTGCGAACGCTCCGTCCGGCCACAGCTGGTAGGTGATCTGCTGACTCACTCGCGCCTGCTTGAGCCCGACGACGTACAGCGTGCCCTCGGGCTGCGCTGTCTTCGCGTTGCCCGAGCTATCGTATCGCTGCACATACCAGGACGCCGACGGCTGGAACGGGAGCACGAAGACGCGGTACTTCTTGCCGGCGATGGTCTTGTCGAAGGCCGCCGCATAGCGGACCGGATCCCGCGGTCCGGGCGCAGCGGTGGCCTTGGCATCGGGCCGGGCGGGATTGTCGCTGTTCGCGTCTGCGTCGGCCGCCCGTCGAAGGAGCTCTCCGGCATCGACGATCATCTGTGCGTCCCCGCCACCGGGGTGCAATTCGACCTGGGTCAGGTTTCCATCGCCGCTGCGGATGGTCGCGAGTACCGTCCCGTCCTGCCCTGTGACCAACGCTTCGTCGAAAAACGTCTGTGCGACGAAGCGGGGCAACCCGCTGCGAAGGCTTCCGTGCAGCTCGAGAGGCTGCACACCGCTGTCGTGTGCGGCGCAGGAGCGGATGGTAAAGGGGCGGCCCGGCTCGCTGGCCCGGATCCACAGCTCGTAGCGTCCGTCGGGCGAGCCGCCACCAGGCATTTGCGCGTGAGCGTTACAACCAACGGCGCCCCGTCCGCCGGCGTCCGGCCTCGAATCGCTCGGGGCTGCGGAGAGGCTGATGTCCGGCACGTTCAGCTTGCCGGTGTACCGGTCCCACTGCTGCTTGCAGTCGAGCGCGGGTTTGCACTCCTCGAACTCCGGGAGAAGCCGGATCAGGTTCACCATCGTGCCCTGGAAGTTGTCCAGCTGGACAACCATCTCGTTCAGCACGCGGAACGCGCGGTCATTGTTGAACGCGCTCGAGCGTAGAACGCCGATGCCGTAGTAGGCGGCCCACCCCAGCACCAGCACTGCGCTGCCGGCGACAATCAACTGGACCAGGCGTCCGCCCGACGCAAAGAGGGGCCTGTTCGCTGAGGCCGGTGTGCTGGTTTCCGTCTTGGTCGCGCCTGTTCCCGCCATGGCACCTCGGACTCGAGAAGAACGTGGATCAGTCGCGCTGCACTGAGCGCGAGCACAGTTTGAGCGTAACGGCAGTTCCGCTCCCGGTGCATATGACCAAAGTTCTACAGCCCCCGCCGCTGGGAGCCAAAACCGACGCGCAACGGAACGACGACAGCCGCGGCACGGGAGGCGTGCCGCGGAGCCTGTCCCACGAGCGCGAACGGTCTACGACGATGCCGGACCCCCTCTGCCGGCGCAATGACGGTGGCCGCGGTCTTTTGGTCATGACGCGCGGAGCGGCCATCCGCGCGTCGATCCACGTCAACGCTGCGTCAGACGGACGATCAACTGTTCGTAATACTGCTCCTGCAGGCGCAGGTTGACTGTGGGTTGCGACGCATCCAGCCGTGCGCGTATCAGGTGGAGCTTACGCAGGGCGCGCGAGCGCTCGTCGTCTGATTCCATCCGCAGCACGAGCTACTCGAGGTTGTGGATCTGCTTGCGCGCTTCGAGCTCGGGCGGGAGCACGCCGGCATTCTTGAGCACGCGGTAACCCATGCGCAGACCCTCCGGCACGAGCGCGTCGTCGCTCAGATCGAGCGGCCGCCCCCGCCCAGGAAGGTCGGCAAGCTCGCCGCGCTCGATCGCTTCCCGAATCCTGCGCTCCGCGATAGACTCGAGCCAGAGCATTTCTACTTGTGCGTGACGGCCGCCTGGAAGCCTTGGTTCTGCAGGAGATTGCTCGTAGCGACGCTGAGCGCATCACTGAGCGACTCGTAATAGTTGTCCGCGCGGTAGGAGCTCCCCATGCGGTTCGAGCTGCCCGCTGTGGTCCCCTGCCACAGCGACTTGCCGCTGGCGTCGGTGACTGTGATACCCAGCCGCACGTCGCCGACATAGTCTTCCGTCTCGGTGACGAAGAACTGCTGGACATCGCCCTTGATCACGACGCTTTCGCCACTGTCGACGACGGTCATGCCGGCGGTCGAGAGCAGCGCCTTGAATTGGTTCGTGACGAACTGCGCCACGTTATCGCTGGTCGTCACCGTCCGAACCGGCTGCTTTTCTCTGTTCTCCCCGATCAACGCCGCATCCTTGCGCGAATCGGTCATGGGCGCGACCTTGATCTTGACTTTGAACAGGTCGGACGAGGCGGCTCCTGCCGAGGCGTTGGGATGCTTCTCGGGTTTCCATACCAGCGGAATGTTCTCGAGCTTGGTCGGGTGCGATGCGCAGCCCACGAGCAACGCGAGCGCCAACAACAAACGCTTGTTCATCACTGACCTCCCTGGGTTAGACACCGGCCGCCCCACGCAGCAACAGCGAGGCGATCCGCTCGGGTCGCTATAATACTCGCCAGCGCCAGGGGGCGCTCGGAATCCAGCGGCGGATTGAGGGATCTTTCTAGTGAAGTCGACGAAAAACGACAACGGACACCCAACTCAGCCAGAGACGTGCGATGTGTTCATCCTCGGCGGCGGCCCCGCCGGCTCGACAGCCGCGGCGCTATTGGCCGGGCGAGGCCGTGACGTGGTGATCGTGGAGAAGGAGCGGCACCCGCGTTTTCACATCGGCGAGTCGCTCTTGCCGCTCAACCTGCCTCTGTTCGACCGCCTCGGCCTGAGAGACAAGATCGACACGATCGGCATGATGAAATACGGCGCCGAGCTGGTGTCGCCGAAGCACGCCGCATCGGTGACGCTTGACTTCGGTGGCGCGTGGGACAAAGCGCACCCGTACGCCTACCAGGTGCGCCGCTCCCAGTTCGATCAGGTCCTGTTCGAGAACTGCGTCGAGAAAGGGGCCCGCGCGTTTCAGGAATGCCGCGTGACGAGCGTCGCGTTTCGCCCCGACCGCGTGCGCGTGAGCGCGCGCGACGCCGGCGGGACGATGCGTGAATGGGATGCAAAGTTTCTGATCGATGCGTCGGGCCGCGACACTTTTCTCGCCAGCCATTTCGGCATCAAGCACCGTAACCGCAAGCACAATACCGCCGCTCTGTTCGGCCATTTCGCCGGCGCCCGCCGGCTCCCCGGGCGGGAGGAAGGCAACATCAGCATCCTGTGGTTCGAGCACGGCTGGTTCTGGTTCATCCCGCTGCGCGATGGCATCACCAGCGTGGGCGCAGTGTGCACCCCGCAGTACATGAAGACGCGCCGCACCGACCCGGCGGCTTTTCTCCACGACACCATCGCACTGTGCCCGGCGCTCGCCGAGCGGCTACGCGACGCGCGGCTCGTCAACGACGTGACCGCTACGGGCAACTATTCTTACCAGGCCGAGCGCATGGTGGGTGAACGCTACATCATGGTGGGGGACGCCTTCGCTTTCGTCGATCCAGTGTTCTCTTCGGGCGTCATGCTGGGAATGAACAGCGCCTTTCTTGGTGCCGAGGCGGTCGATGCCTGGCTGCGCGACCCGCGCGCGGCCGAGGCGCTGATGCGTCGCTTCGACCGTGAAGTGCGACACGGCGTCCGCAGCTTCTCATGGTTCATCTACCGCATGACCGGACCCGGAATTCGCGCGCTGTTCATGCAGCCGAATAACCGGCTGCGCATGCGGGAAGCCGTGGTCAGCCTGCTGGCCGGCGACTTGTTCCGCGGCACTCCGATCCGCCCCAGCCTGACCGCGTTTAAGGCGGTCTACTACGTCACGAGCCTGCTCAGCGCGCGCACCAGTCTCGCCGCATGGCGTGAGCGGCGCCGTGCGGTACGAGTTGCGTCGGCTCAAGCTCAGACGTGAGGTTCTCCCGGTTGCGGGAGCCGAAGCGAGCTTGACCGCTCGCCATTGACGCGCCGGCCTGTTGTTATGCGATGGTTCGCGTCCCTCGCCGCAGTCGCACTCTGTGCGGCCTGTGCAGATCCCCCGCCCAAGCCGGCCGAGCTCGGCCCGCCGGTCACGACGCCGGTGCGTTTTCTGCTCACCTTCGACGACGGCCCGAGCACGTGGGAGCCGTACAATCCGACCCGGGCTATCCTCGAGCAGTTGCAGCACAACCCGGTACAGCCGGACATCAAGGGGATCTTCTTCGTGCAGACCCGCGACCCGCGCGCCGGCGGCGGGCCCGCGGGGCAGGTGTTACTGCACCGCATTCACGCCGAGGGGCATGTGCTGGGCCTGCACACGGGCACCGCGGGAGGACATATCCGCCACACGCGGCTGTCGGACGCCGAGCTCGCGCAATCCCTGCACGATGGGATGGCGGACATCGAAGCGATAACGGGCGCGGCGCCTACGCTGCTGCGCCCGCCATCCTGGCGCTATGACGAGCGCACGGTCGCCGCTTACCATGCCGCGGGATTGCACATGCTGCTGACCGACATCAACGCCCGCGACGGCAAGATCTACGGATGGAACATGAGCCTGCGGCGGCGCAGCCATTTTCAGGCGGGCCTCGTCCGGGTGAGGCAGGCCATCGCGCAGGGTCGGCTGCAGCCGATCGACGGTGTGGTCCCCGTGATCATCACGTTCCACGACGTCAACACCTACACCGCGGGCCACATGCAGGAGTATCTTGAGATCCTGATGGAGAAGGCGGGCGTGGCCGGTTTGCCTCTTGCCCGCCTCCCTTTCTACAATGAGGGGGGCGAGATCCAACGGGTGGCGGAACAGCGCGTGAAGGCCGGGGTTTACGCCGGCCCGCCTTGAGCGCAAGCCCGCCTGCGACACGCTGGGAGGAGACGCAGTGACCGTCCGGTGCGCGGCCCGCACGCTGCGCGAATACATCTTGTTCTATGTCTGTCTGCTGTACTTCGGCGTGTTCGGCGTGGCGCTGAGCATCGCCAGCGTGCCGCTCTATCACGTGCTGCCGCAGGCGCAGCGCAGCAGGTTCGGCCGATGGATCATCGGCGTCCTGTTTCGCGGGTTCCTGTGGCTGGCGAGGCTATGCAAGCTGGGGCGCCTCGATCTGTCCGCGCTCGACGCGCTGCGCGGTGAGCGCGGCATCCTCATCGCGCCCAACCATCCCTGTCTGCTCGACGCCGTGTTCGTCATCGCGCACGTGCCGGACGTAGCGTGCATCATGAAGGCGGAGATCTGGGACAACGTCGTGCTGGGCGGCGGCTCACGGCTGGCGGGCTATATCCGCAACGACTCCACCATAAGCATGGTGCGGCGCTCCGCGAAAGCCCTGCGCGAGGGCTCGCCGCTGCTGGTTTTTCCGGAAGGCACGCGCACGCGTCGAGGGCAGGTGAATGAGTTCAAGGGCGGCTTCGCGCTGATCGCCAAACGCGCACGGGTGCCGATCCAGACCGTGTTCATCGAGACCGATAGCCCGTTTCTCAGCAAGGGCTGGCCGCTGTTGCGCAAGCCTCGCTTCCCGATTCTGTATCGCGCGCGGCTCGGCAGACGTTTCACCGTGGACGGCGATCTGAAGGTCTTCATGCACGACCTGCAGACCTACTACCGGGAGGAGCTCGCCGCACTGGCGTCCGAGGAGCCCTCGCCCGTTCTGCATCCGGCCGGCTCGCCCCGCCCTGGTCCGGCGGCGTGAACCCTTCGGCGCGGGCCGTTTCCGGCGGCGCGCAAGCGGCCGATCCGCCGCCGTGCAGCGAGGCGTCGGCGACGCACCTCGTGCTCATCCCCAGCTACAACCCGGGCGCGAAGGTGCTCGAAACGGTCCGCGCGGCGCGCACCTCCTGGAACCCGGTCTGGGTGGTGGTGGATGGGAGCAACGATGGCAGCGGGGAATGGCTCCAGCAGATGGCCGCGGGCGACGCAGGGTTGCGCGTGTTGGCTCTGCCGCGCAATCAGGGCAAAGGCGCCGCGGTGCTGCACGGGCTGCGCAAGGCGGCCGCGCAAGGTTACACACATGCGCTGACGATGGACTCGGACGGCCAGCACCCGGCGCAGCGCATCCGCGAATTCATGACCGTCTCGCAGCGCTTCCCTGAAGCCCTGGTCCTGGGTAAACCCGTATTCGACGCCAGCGCGCCCCGCGTACGCGTGGTTGGACGCCAGGTGTCGAATGGCTGGGCCAATCTCGAGACGCTCTGGGCCGGCATCGGCGACTCGCTGTACGGCTTTCGCGTCTACCCGATCCGGCCCCTGATCGCAGTGATGGAATCTCAGCGCTGGATGCGCCGCTTCGATTTCGACGTAGAAGCCGCGGTCCGTCTGGTCTGGCGCGGCCTCGAGCCGGTCAATCTGCCCGCGCCGGTGCGGTATTTCCGCGCGGACGAAGGCGGCGTATCGCATTTCGACTACGTGCGCGACAATCTCTTGCTGACCTGGATGCACACGCGCTTGTTCATCGAATTCCTGGTGAGGCTGCCCGTGCTGCTGTGGAGGCGGTTGCGCGCCGCTAGCACTAGCCCCTGACCGGGCGGCTGGCAGCGAGGATGGCGCCGAACATCAGGCTCAGGAAGGCGCCCAACGCAACCGTGCTGCCAATGGCGCGCAGCACGTTCGCGTGCGCCAGAGACAGCAGCCCGAAGCCGATCACGGTCGAGGCGTTGCAGCTGGCGAGCGAGATCAGCGTGCGCTGCGGGTCGCTGCGGGGAAAGATCTCGCGCTCGAAGAACAGCGTGTAGTTGGACCCCACGCCCACCACCAGCAGCAGCCCGACCAGGTTGAAGACCGTGAGCTGATGGCCGCCGAGGCTGAGCAACGCGCAGGTCACCACGACGGCCGCAGCCAGCGGGAGCAGCACCTCTGCCGCCCTGCGTGCCGAGCGAAGGGCAGCGAACAGCAGCAGTGCGATGGCGGCGGCACCGATCAGGGCCAGGTGCAAGGCTTGATCCCGATAGCCGCGATACAGTGCATCCGCCTCGGCCTTAAGATCGAGCAGATGCACGCCGGCGAGGCCGCTAAGCTCACGGGCCGCTGCCGAGGGTTCCCGCACTGCCCGCAGCGGAAGCATCGCCGTCCAGGCCCCGTCGCGTTCGCTCAGCAGCGACTCCAGACGCAGCGCCAGCGCGGTTCCCGCCATATCGTTCGCGCTGATGAGCGGCTGCTGGCGCGCCGCTGCGGCGTCCTTCAGGAACGGTTCGAACAGCCGCGGCTGGAACGGCAGACCCTGCGCTGCCTGTTCGAGATTGTCGCGCAAAGCGTCGGGCTCGGGGATGGCGGCCTGTCGCGCGCGCTGCGTCGCGTCACTCGGCAAAATATGCGCGGGCGACTCGAATCCGCGGATCGCTTCAGCCCGCCGCACGCGTTCCAGCACGGCGCCCACGCGTTCAGCCGCCTCCAGCGCGCCCTGCTCCGTATCAGCCGCAGCGACCGCCAGATAGCGCACATCGGGGGCGCCGAGGTCGCGGCGCAGGGTTTCATCGAGGCGCTTGTCGCTCTCGGCTACCGGGCTCAAGCTCTCCAGACGGTCGTCCCACAACGCATGGCCGCGTGACGCCAGCCACGCCACCGACAAGACCACAGCGAGGAGCAGCGGAATGCGCAGCCAGCGCGCGCCCCTCGCCAGCCAGGCGAAGGCCGCGCCGAGCGCCGCGGGCGGGCGCACGCCGAAATGATCGGGGATCAGCTCGGGAAGAACGAAGCGCGTGACGACATACGCCACGATCAGCCCGACGATCGAAAACAGGCCGAGCTGCGCGAGGCCGGCGAACTGCGACAGCAGCAGCACGCTGAATCCGACGACCGAGGTCAGCACGCCGAGCAGGAGCGTGGGCCAGATCCGCGCGAGGCTCCGGCGCAGCCCGTTGCCCGGCGCGGTGTTGGTGAACAGATAGATGGCGTAGTCCACGCCCTCGCCCAGCAGCGTCGCGCCAAAGCCCAGCGTCACACCGTGCACCGAACCGAACGCGACAGCGACTGCTGCCACACCGGCGACCGCGCCGCTCGCCGCCGGCAGCAGCGTCATGAGCAGCGCGCGCGGTGAGCGGTACACCGCGAGGAGCATTACCGACACCAGCACCACGGCGAGAAGCGAGATGCGCGACACGTCATGCTTGATCTGCGCGCGGACGCCCACGGCGAACACGCCCGGACCGGTGGCACTGAGCCGCGCCTCCAGCGCACTCTGCTGCGCAGCGACGGCATCGAATACGCTGCGTATACGCGCCAAGGCACGCTCCTGCGCGTCAATGTCGAAGCCCGCGGCGCGCGTCTGCAGCAACAGCAGCGCACGCGTCCCCGCGGAGTTGAACCAGACGCCGTTCTGCCGCTGCGGACCCGCTTCGGGCTCGAGCAGCTCGACCACGCGCATGAATTCCCCGGTCGGGTCGCTTGGCAACAACCGGCTCGTCAGCGCGCCGAGCGCCGAGCCAAGATCGGCGAGGTCGCTGTCGAGCGCCTCGCGTAGCCCGGCGACGCTGAACCGTTCGGGTGTGACGCCCGGGCTCAGCAGGTAGCGATGGCGCATCAGGAATTCGCCATCCGCGGCAAGCTGCTCCTGGGATCCATTCGCGGCGTAGGCAAACTCGGCGTCGCGCGCGAGGCGCGCGGCCAGCGCTTGACTGAGTGCCGCCAGCGCCTGAGGCGGAGCGCCTTCGATACCGACCAGAATCAGGCGCGAGACCACGCCTTGACGCAGTTGCTCCGCCAGCAGCTTCTGCGACGGGGTCGGCGTGCGGGGGAGAAACGCACTCAAATCCGCGGTGTAGTTGGCGTGCCAGGCGATCCACGCACAGCCGGCCATGAGCGCCACCCAGGCGCCGACGGCAATCAGCCCGACGCGGCTCACTGAGCGTCCTCGACCACTGTCATGACAGAGCGGTCGCCTTGCGCCTCTCGGATTTCGATCTTGTTGATTCGCCCCTTGCGCCCGTCGATGAGGACAGACTCGATCAGCGCGCTCATCTTCGGATCTCGCGGAGTCAGCGACAGTTGCCAGCGCTGCGGGCCACCTTCCAGCGCGAGGCGGTAGAAGCGCTCGAGTGCCGCCATGTCCCCCTTGAGCGTCGCGCGGAAGCTTTCGACGAAGGCCCACGCCACCGGATAGTCCTCCAGGCGCAGCGTGCGGACGCGGCCCTGGGCTTCGATGACGACCCGCTCACCATCTACCGTCAAGGTCTCGGGCCTCGGCTCGAGCGTCCGCCTGACCAGGCGATCCGGCGCGTCATACGACAGGGTGCCGCTCAGCTCGACCGGAGACTTGAGCACCTTGAGATAGCGGCGCTCGACGAAGCGTGCCGTGGCATGCTGCACCTGTCCCAGCTCGATCATGAGCTGCTCCAGACCCCACTGCG
>Ga0187780_10003198_pt1 | contig 12387 bp, 11 predicted proteins | sample 1015_Q2_SP10_20__FD_132429 | JGI IMG/M metagenome (GOLD analysis project Ga0187780, IMG submission 132429) | Tropical peat soil microbial communities from peatlands in Department of Meta, Colombia - 1015_Q2_SP10_20_MG | ecosystem: Environmental > Terrestrial > Soil > Wetlands > Peat | place...
GCTGCCGCTGGTACCGCTCGTCTTCTCGCCCAGGTGCGCCCGCTCGGCCAGCGCGGCTTCCCACTCGCGCTCGAGCTGGCGGGTCACCAGGCGGTGCTCGGGCTCGGCGAGCTGGTACTGGCGCCGGGCCCGGTCGCAGGCGAAGGCCGCGCGTTCCAGCCGCTGCCGCCAGATCCGGCCGATCTCGGCCCGGCGGTCCTCGATCTGCCGGGCGGCGGTGACCGCCGGCTCCAGCGCGGCCGGGGCCAGCGCCGACAGGACCTGGGCGACGACATGGTCATCGAGGAACCGGGCGGCCATCTGCTGGCAGCGCGGCTCACCAAAGTTGTCGTGACGGCGCTGGCAGCAGTACCGCCCGGTCAGCCCCTGCCCGCTGGTCTCGTAGTTCACCTGCAGGCGGTGACCGCAGATCCCGCTGGCCACCAGCCCGCCCAGCAACGCGGGGCCTTCACGCGGCGCGCCGGGGCTCTCGGCGCGTGCCCGGTTGGCGGCCAGCCGCGCCAGGTTCCGCTCGTACTGCCCGGCGCGAAGGCTGCAAGGACGGCCGTAGCCACTGCGGTGAGCTGGGTCGCGAAGATGAGCGACATGGGGTAAGGGTACGCGGCAAGGGCTGGTCAGGCGCCGGCTTCGTCGTCGGTGCTCTCGGCCTCGCCGAATCGGCTGTGGGCGGGGCGAGCTGCCGCCATAATGAGCCATCCGGGCCTGGCGGCAGGGGTGCAGATGAGATGTCTGGAGTGCGGGGCAGAGATTGCTGAGCGGGCTCAGGTCTGCGCCCGGTGCGGGTCCTGGGCCCCGGTCGACTACCAGCTGTCTGTCGCAGCGGACTGGGCGGCAGATGCGGTCTCTGACGCGGCAGGCGGGCTTGCGCCGGCGGCCGTTCACGCCGGCGCGGGACAGCAGCGCCCGGAATCTGCGCCGGATCCGGACGGTGACGGAGCCGAGCTCGCCGAATGGATCCCGACACCGAAATTCTCTACCACCCGGCTGCGGCCCGGTTATGACATCGATGAGGTTGACGCCTTCATCGATGACATTCGCGGCTCTTGTCTCGGAGTGCGGGACCCGTCTCTGACAGCAGAGGAGATCCGGGGGAAACAGTTTTCCACCACCCGGCTGCGGCCTGGCTATGACGAGGAGGAGGTTGATGCCTTCCTCGATGAGGCCGAATCGAGGCTGGCTGCCCGGGTCAGCGTCCGCTGCGGGGCCCCTGCCGCCGGGCCGGGGTCCGGGACGGCGGACCCGGCGGCGCAGGCGGCCGGGATCAGATGCCTGGAGTGCGGGGCGGAGAGCGCTGCGGGTGTTCAGGTGTGCGCCCGCTGCGGGGCTCCGGTCGCCCGCCAGGTGCCGGTATCAGCGGACCAGGCAGAAGAGGAGTCCGGTGACCCGATCACGACGCTGCCAGGGGAGTCTATGCGGCAGGCGGCCGGCCAGCGGCCTGGGCCCGGTTCGCGGCGGAATGCCCGGACCATGGCCGGCCTGGGAGTGGCCCTGGTAGTGGCGCTGACTGTCCTGGTGGCGTCGGTGACCGTGATCAGCACGAGATCGGCCTCGTCAAGGCCATCTGCGTCGTCGAGGCCGTCCGCGTCGTCGGCGCGCCAGGTGACCGAGGATCAGCTCCGGACGGGAGACTGCCTGCAAGCCCCGGACCTTAACCTTCAAAACTACTCATGGCCCGGACCCGACGCTGTGCAGTGGTGGTCCGGAGACGTCCTCGCCAGGGTGCCCTGCGCCCAGATGCATGCAGCCGAGGTATTTTTCGCGGGTAATGCCTGGCCGCAGTCACTGGCGTACCCAGGGGCTGATGCGATCGCTAGAGAAGCGAATACGTTTTGCAGCACCGCGTTCGCCGTGTATGAGGGCGACGACGTCGAAATTCAGGACTCGATATTTATGACTATCTCTTATGTCCCGTCTGGCGGTAATGATTGGGCAGCGGGTGATAGACGGCTGGTATGTGTCGCATTTTCGCCCAACGATCAGGGCACGGCACTGGCGCCGATGGTGGGTTCCTTCAAAGGCACCGGTCAATAATGGCTGTGCGTATTTGCGAAGCCGTGGTCAAGCTGCGCCTCGGCGGATGGCACATCGGTACCGCACCCTAGGTGTGACGGGGCGCACACCAGTTGTGTCAGTCAGGGCACAGATGCGGTTCACCGTGGTCCGGCACGATCGGTCTCAGTCGCCAGTACAGATGACAGATGAAGGTGATTGCAATGACGACCACGCAGCCCCGCCGCTCCCTCACCCGTTGGGCGACCGCCCCGTTCCGCACCTTGCGGTACTGCCATGAGGAACTGACAGGCGCTGGAGGCGCCATGGCCCGCTCTAACCGCTTCCCGCAGCCCCGCCCGCAGACAGGCCTGGCGGAGGCCAAGCGCGCAGCCTGGGCCTGAGCAGGCGACGCCAGGGCATGGACGCGCTGCTTGCCGCCAGCAAGCCGTACCGGGAGGCGGGAGTATGACTCAAGTGTCAATGGAGTGTCACGAGCATACCGACGGGCGAATTACAACCGTCTCACCTGGGAAATATCGCGTCCGAGGGGGGACTTGAATACGGAATCCGACGAAATCTCCCCGGATCGGGGAAATCATGCAATAAGAGTAACACGACCGGGGCGGACGCACCCGGCTATTCCGCGACGTGTTCGCTGCTCGTGCCGCCACCTGTGTCTAGAAGTCCCATACGCCATGTGCGGATGGGACACCGTGTTGGCGGCTGGAGTCCATACCCCCGGGATGACCTGGTTACGGCAGCCAGTTCCGGACCTGTTGCTCGATGTGCCGGCACAAGCGGTCGGCTGCTGAGGTGAATCGCCCCGGGTTTTGTGGAGGCTCCCAATCCACGGGAGTGGGACGATGGGAGCAGCACGGAAGTATCCCAAGACCGCGTAGTTAAGGAGTTGCCGGAAAATAACACGTAGCTTACTGGAATACGGCACGCTTGTGTGGTATGGGCGTGATGGAGGTTACACAGGAGATGCTGGCGGCGAAGTTCGAGACGATCTTCCCGCATCTGGATGAGCGGCAGCGGCGGCTGCTGATGGGCGCCGAGGCGCGGGCGCTGGGGCACGGCGGGATCCGCCTGGTGGCCCGGGCCGCGGGGGTGCGCGAGGCGACGGTGTCGCTGGGGGTCGACGAGCTGGAGGCCGGCGAGGAGCCGCTGGGCCGGGCGCGGCGGCCGGGCGGCGGGCGCAAGCGGGCATCGGATGCGGACCCGGGGCTGCGGCCGGCGCTGCTGGCCCTGGTCGAGCCGGAGGAGCGGGGGGATCCGATGTCGCCGCTGCGGTGGACGACCAAGTCGACCCGCAACCTGGCGGCCGAACTGACCCGCCAGGGCCACAAGGTCGGCGCGGACACGGTCGGGGACCTGCTGCGGGCGGAGGGGTTCAGCCTGCAGGGCAACGCCAAGACCATCGAGGGGCGGCGGCACCCGGACCGGGACGCGCAGTTCCGGTACATCAACGAGCAGGTCAAGGACCACCAGGGCACCGCGGACCCCGGTGATTAGCGTGGATACCAAGAAGAAGGAGCTGGTCGGGGAGTTCGCCAACGCGGGCCGGGAGTGGCGGCCGAAGGGCCGGCCGACGGCCACCCGCACCCATGACTTTCCCGGGGACGGCGCCGGCAAGGCGGTGCCGTACGGGGTCTATGACCTGACCGCCGATGCCGGCTGGGTGAACGTGGGCACCGACCATGACACCGCCGCGTTCGCCGTGGAGTCGATCCGCCGCTGGTGGAAGGCCGCCGGCAGCAGCGACTACCCGGCCGCCCGGCGGCTGCTGATCACCGCGGACGCGGGCGGCTCCGACGGCTACCGCACCCGGGCGTGGAAGGCCGGGCTGGCCGCCCTGGCCGTGCAGACCGGGCTGGAGATCACCGTGTGCCATTTCCCGCCCGGCACGTCCAAGTGGAACAAGGTGGAGCACCGGCTGTTCTCCCACATCACGATGAACTGGCGGGGACGGCCGCTGACCAGCCACGAGGTCATCGTGCGGACCATCGCCGGCACCACCACCCGCACTGGGCTGCGGGTACGCGCCGAACTGGACACCGCCGCCTACGGCACCGGGGTCAAGGTCAGCGACCGGCAGATGGAGGCACTGCCGCTGACCCGCCACGACTGGCACGGCGACTGGAACTACACCTTGCACCCGCAGGACTACGACCAGGCCGCCGGCGTCCCCGATCCGTTCGACCAGCCCAGCCCCGACCTGGCCTGGCTCTGCCACCCGGCGCTGACCGGCCTGCCGGCCCAGGACTGGGATGCCCTGATCGCCGTGCTGATGACCCTGCACGACCAGCAACGGGAGACGAGCCTGGACAAACGCCGCGGTCACCGCCCCCGGCTGACCGCTCCGGGCACCGGCCGCCGACCCGTCCTCACCCTGGCCGACCGGCTCCTGGCCACCGTCCTGCACCACCGCCTTGTCCTGCCGCAGGTCGCCATCGCCTCCCTGCTCAGCGTCCGGCCCGAGACAGTCAACAGGCGCATCCGCGACATCCGCCAGCTCCTGGAGCAGGCCGGATACGCCATCCAGCCCGTCCCGCACCGGCTGGCCAACCTGGATGATCTCTACAGGCTTGCGATCGCAGCGGGCATCGTCATCCCGCCAGAGATCAAGACGGCGTGTTAATCATCTGCAAGCCCTAAGGCGAAGACGGCTGCGTCAAGCGGTTCGTCTCTATTTGGTCCAGCCCGATCCAGTCCGGATCGAGGGCGAAAGTCGCGGGGGCTGTTCGGCAGAGCATGCCTTCTTTCATCCAGCGGCCCAGCTCGGCTGTTAGCCCCCGGTGGTGGGGCAAACCCAGTCCTGCGGCGATCTCGCTGGCGTGCCAGCAGCGGTGCGGGTCGGTGCGCAGGAGTCGCAGCGCGCGGTCCCGCCCATCGGATGCGGCAGCAGGGTCTTGGCAGATGGTGATGCCGATTCCGGCGATGCGTGCTGCGCCGGGCAGGTGCATCTGGTCCGGCGCGCTCGCGTAACGGGAGATGGGGCACTTGACCTTGCGCGCAGCGGTGCGTGGCCGACGCGCGGGGAGCAGGTTCTCCAGGACGGCCTGCCCGATCCGGCCGGGACGGGCGGGCTGTTCCGGGCCGGGCAGGACGCCGTCAGCGGCGATCACCTGGTCGCGGGCGGTTTCCAGGGCGACGGTGAAGGCGGCGCGGTCAGGGTCGGTGCCGCGAGCCGATTCGACGGCGTCGGTCATGGCTCGGCGGATCGCCTGGTAGACGGTCAGCTGCGTCCAGATCTCCTGCTGGACGCCGGCGGGGTCTTGCGAGCGCAGGACCAGGCCGCGTTGCAGGGTGTGGCGCAGGGCGTAGAAGGCCGACTCGATCTCCCTGGACAGCGCGGCGGCGGCTGGTCACCTGATCATCATCAGCGGTGGCTACGGCATCCTCCGCGCTGGTGAACTGATCGGCTGGTATGACAAGCGGCTGTGCCTAGCCGACTGGCCGACAGGCCTGCTGGACTCAGCCCTCATCAGCGAGGCTCTCCGCGTCGGCACCAAGACGGTCGTGGCGTTCGCACCTCCCACGACCGAACATGCGAACTTGGTGCGACTCACCCCTGGAGGGATGCGGGAGTCAGCGCATGCTTGGTCACTGTCACTAGTGTCAGCGGCGGTGCCACGATAGAGGTGCTACGACGGCTTGGCCAGGCGTTCAGCGCGTTCTGGAATGCCCAGCCTGGCTCATACCCTTCTGGCACTGCCGTGGAAGACCTGTCATGAGTGGGCTACCGCCAGCTTGGCAGCGCCCTCGGGCGCTCAGCTGTTCCCGCGAAATTCGGCCGCACTCGGGTTACCGAGGTTGACTCGACTTAAAATTAGCTTGGCTGTTGGCTGGAACCGTTTAGGTTTAGGTTCTCGGCGCTGGCTGCAATGTCAAACAGGCCGACTTGCCGGGCCAAGCGCGCCGATTCGGCAGCCAGGTCGGATGGGGGACCTATGTCAGCATTTCCAACCGCGCCGCGCGCTGCCTCCAGTAGGGCGCTAGCCGCAGCTCCGAGGTCTGTAGTGCGCATCGCCTCGCAGGCGGCAAGAAGAGCTGCCGCTGGTGCGCTGTCAGCGTTGCCCGCCCGGCGGAACGCCTCGACGGCTTTCTGAGCTGCTGTCATCGCGGCGTCATAGTCGTGCTGTTTCCAGTGAGCCCAGGCCAGATTGTAGAGGCAGATGCCTGCCAGACGAGGGTTCTGCGCGTGCTCTGCGTCCCGAAGCCCGGCCTTGAAACGCTGGATGGCCGGATCGGGTTCGCTAAGCTGCAGGTACGCCATGCCGGCCATATTGTGGTCGTATCCTTTTTCGTAGGTGATTCCCGCGCGTTCATACCACTCGTACGCTGAGTCGGCTGCAATGATCGATTCACGGTAACGGCCCGCGACGAGCAGACCGATCGCGCGAATGTCCATCATCCGGGCGTGCGCCGCGGGATTATTGTGTGCGACGGCGATCACATTCATGTGCTCGCAGATCGAAAGTGCTCGTGCCGCGTCGGCCCGGTAGGCCCATGTTAGGCCGGCCGAGAAAAGGGCGCGTACTTCGTCTTGCCAGCGGCCGATATCGCTGAAAATGCTCGCGGATTTCTCGGCGGCAGCGGTGGCTTCAGCAAGCCGTCTCATCTCGCGGTAGGCGTAGCTGAGCCAAAGCAATGCCTTCGCCTCGCCCACACGCTGACCGAGCTGTGCCGCAGTAGCCCGTGCCGTCTCGAGAAGCCCGATGGCCTCTGCCATCGGGCCGGCCGATAGCCTGGCGAAGCCATACCCTGCGAGATGCTCGCAACGGACTGGCCCATCAGGTAGATGGTCATGAATCTCCCCGTGCATTGACAGGACGGCCTGAACCGAGCCCCTGCCGACGAGGTACTCACCAATGGAGTTGAGTACCCGCGCAGCGTCTTGGTAGTCACCGGCTCGGAGCCGGTGGCCAAACTCACGTCTCTGCGGGTCGACGTCATCGATGGTCTGCCACGTCATTTCCGGACGTGCCTGACGGGCATACCAGTCGGCGACACGCCGTTCCACGGCTTGCCGTCGATGCAGGTTGAGCTCGCTGTAGGCGAAGTCAGCGTCCATCGGATGGAGCGTGAAAGTCCGGGCATGACGGTCGACAGCGACCATCTGCACCTGAACCAGCCGGGCAAGTACTGGAGCCGGATCGAGGTCCGGGGCCAATGCCTGCACCACCCAGGCCACTGCAACCCGGCTCACTGGGCTGCCGAACACCGACAGTATCTGCAGGATGAGGCGACCGTCCGGGTCCAGCCTCCGGTGTCTGTCCTGGAGCAAATTCGCGACGACATCACCCCGCCGCGGAAAGGTCTTGAGTAGATCCTCCAGCGTCGGCAACGTAAGCAGATCTCCGATCATGGCGCCTGCCACGAGCTCAAGCGCGCGGGGCACGCCGTGCACTTTTTGCGCGGCCCGACGCAGCTCGCCTTCATCAGCGCTGCGCAGCCCGCCAGCGCCGTTTCGGTCCAGTTCGCGGAGTAGATCGGCTGCGTCTGGCTCCGGCAAACCTGTGTCGAGCTGCAACCGCACGTCGTACCGAAGCAGCTCCGGCGGCAGGGCAACAGGTACCTGTGTCGTGACCAGGAACCGCACCTCGCATGGCCAGCGGAACACGGCATCGAGGAAGGACCACAGATCATCATCCAGCATCCGTCCCGCGTCACTGAGCTTGTCCTCAAGGTTGTCGAGAAGAATCACGTAGGTGGCGTTGCCGAGGGTCCTGAGAAGAGTTTGGATCTTTACTGCGGCGCTCTCCTGGCCTGTCCAGGCTGTTAGGAGAAGCTGTTCCTCATCTCCGCCAAGCAGTCGCGCGCAGTCGAGGTAAAGCCTCTCCAGCGAGATGCCCGACGTACGGGTGCTGGCGTTCACGATTCCCTCGACGTCGAGCCGCGGCTCATGCATGTGCTCAATGTCACGCAGCGTCTTCGCAGCCAGAGCGCTCTTGCCGATGCCCCGTCGGCCAACGATAGTGACCAGCCGTGTGGTCGGCTCAGCGAGCAGTGAGACGAGTAGCTCCTGCTCCCGTTGCCGGTTCTTGAACATGTCCAGGCCGTAGCTGACCGGGACGCCTACCGATCTCACGCCCCATGCTCCCATAGTGTCATTACCGCAGCCGGACCAACGCTGTGAGTGCTGCCGTCACGGGCCATTATGGGGGAGAATACGGTGCGGCGCATGGTGACCGGAGGCCAGATGCCCGAGTCCAGTAAAGGCCAGCCCGGTAGGGACAACCGTCGCGATGCGGTGATCCTCTGCGCGGCGGCAGCCGTGGGTGCCATTTCTGTTGCCGGTGGATGGATCATTCAAGGCCGCGGCTACATGCCTAGTCTCCTGCTTCAGGTCGGCTCATCGCTGGTGTTGGTCGTACCGCTCCTGTGGCTGGGGCGCCTGATGGAAGCACGATTGCGACGAGCCGAGGAGCGCTCTAGGGCCATCTCAGCGAGCCTCACCGATATTCGCGCTCGCGTTGATGAGACGGCTACCCGCCTGGGTGAGCTCGGCGCGCTAAGTCGTCAGGACGTGGCCGAACAGCACACTGAGGACCTTCGAGCCGCCGACATCGCCGAGGAGCAATTCTCGCGCGGCAACCTGCTGCACCTCGCTGAACGCGCGATCAGCCGCCACGCCATCGCGAGAGATGGAGTGCGCGTGCGGGTACCAGGCACCGAGTGCTGGCTGCGCCTCCGGGCGGATTCCCCCGGAGCAGGAGAAAAGACACTGAAATTTATCCTGGAAGGACGAGATGGGGCCACCGCCGCGACAATCGCGTGGGCGGAGGGCGAGACGCCCAGCGGGGTGACCGCTCGGCTCGCCGAGGCGCTGGTGGCCTGCAACGCCCATCCCAGCGAAAACGCCCATCTCAGTGAAGAGGCATCTGATATATCCGCCATGTTCCGCAGGCTGTTGAACACGATCCGTACCGGACTCCAGCACCAGGAACCGGGCGCTCATAGGCTCGGGCCCCTAGTGGAAATGCCCAATGACGAGTGGGCGATCGCCGAAGACGGCCTATATAAGCTCGATCGGCCGTACTACATTCCCTTCGGCCGCATCACTAATAGCAATGAGGACTGGGACGGTTATATGGCGGGAATCACCGGAGTAGACCACGACAAGTTCATGGACGCTTATCGCACTGCCATAGAGCTAATACCGCACGCCCGTAGCCCGCGCTAATGAGCCGCCGCGAGCATTTAAAAGCTACTGGCAGTCACGCGAACCGCAGAAGCTTGGCGTAAGTGGCGTCGCCGGTGACGTTGATGTCATGGCCGGGCAGCGCATCAGCGATCATCTGCGTCATGCGGCGGGCCAGCCACAGCCGGGACGCCGAGCTGGCGTCCTTGATGACCAGCTTGGCCAGCACCGGCACCGCGACGGGACGGTTGACGAACGGCAGCCTCACCACAACGGCGGCTATAACCCAGTTGTTCCCGTACCCCGTTTTCGCAGGTCCCTGCGCAGACCCGTTGTGAAAGTACGACGCGGCCCAGACCCTCTTACCCCGCCGCCAGACCAAGGTGTCATCGATCGCGATTGTCACCGGCTCCCCGGCCGGGACCAGCAGCGCCACCAGCCGGGCGACGGCCAGGCCCAGGTCGTCAGGGTTCCAGCGGGCTCGGGAGAAGAAGAAATGCGCCCGGTCGTGCAGCAGCCACAGCCGGGCCAGTCCCGCCCGCCAGCATTCACTCCAACATCCAAGAGGAGCTCGCGGGAGGAGCGGGCATACAAAACCTCTCAAGGCTGTCAAGGAGATTGCCTGGCCGGATCTCCGACGGCGTCGGCTCATCCAGGCGCCGCTCACCCAGTGCTCGATGACCCGGTTCCGGTACGAGCCGTACGCCCGCCGGGTCCCGGCGCTGACCGCCGCCGACACCACCGGGACGTACTCGGCGAACGTCGGCACCCGCGTGTGGGCCTGCGGGACCGCGGCCAGGTCCGCCGGGGTCAGGCCCATCCGCTCCAGCAGTACCAGCGCAGCCTCCGCCGCGGCCTGCCGGGAGGCCTCAGGGGTCGCCCCGGTCATGGCTGCCTCCCTTCACCGCCGGGGACCGGGGCGTGCGCGCGGAGCGCCTGGTCCACCACCGCGAATGAGTACGCAGTCAGCTTGTCCTGGCCGGGCGAGGCGGCCAGCAGCACGTGGTCACCGGCCCGCAGCCCGCAGCGGCGCCGCAGCGCGGCCGGGATCACCAGGTACGGCTTGGCCGGCATGGTGACCATCCCGTCCGGGTCGCGGCGGGCGATGACCACGCCCGCGGCGGCGGTGAAGGTCAGCCGGTCTCCGGGCTGCCAGCCCAGCGCGCCGGTCATGGCCCGGTCGGCGACCCGGCCCGACTCGTCGATCCGGCCGGTCCCGTACACCACGTCATCCGGGACCGCCGGGATCTCCGGCGCGGCCGCGACCGGCAGGCGGCGGCCGGTGGCCGTCTTCCCGTGCTCCCGTGCGCCTGGCCGGACACGCGGGGGGATGAGGGGCGCGATGAGCGGGGCGGTAATGGCCGACTCCCCGCGGGGAGGGCCAGAGGCAGACCGGCGGCCTGCTGGCGGCCGGGCCGCGTGTTCGAGTGATGCCTGTTATGCGGGAAATTTCCCGGTTTGGGTGGGCTAACGACAGAACTCCTGTGACCTGTGGTTAGAGTGTTCTGCGTTGGCCTGTTTCCCGCGTTCAGCGGGCCGGTCTCCCGGTGTTTTGGGTGTTAGGGGCTGTTTCGGGGTACCCGGGCGAGTTTGGTGCGGGCCGGTGCCTGCGTGCCGGGGGTGATCGTGGCCCAGCCCTGTCCCTGGCCATTTCGGCCAGGGACGGGGCTTCCAGTTCGGCGGCTAGGGCGCGGAGCCGGCGGGCGCTGGCGAACCAGGGCGCGCAGGCCTGGTACTGGGCCGGGGTGAGCAGCCGGGTGACGGTCTTGCCCTTGACGGTGCGGGTCCACTGGATGCAGGGGCCGTGCCGGGACGGCGGGTCGGCGGCGCAGGCGCAGCGGGGCTTGCCGCAGCGGGTGCGGCGGATGGTGATGCTGCCGGGCAGGGTGAAGCCGATCTGGCCGAGCGCGGCGGCAATCGCGGCCCGGGGCCTGGTCTGCGCTGCGGCTGTCTGGTGCTGGCATGGACCCTCCCCGGTGGCCAGGATCCCGCAGATGCCCGGTGCGCGCCTGCCGGCTGGCCGGCGTGCCTGCCGCACCTGGCGCCTGGCAATGTATACGGTTAAAGAAACATCTGTGCTTGCTGTGGCGGGAGGTCAGATATGGGCTCCCCGGTGCCGGCGCCCGCGGGCCGGGCGGAGGGGCCGCGGCGGCAGGCCGTGGCCGCCGCGGCGGCGCGCGGGCTGTGCCGGTTCGCCCAGGCGCGGGGGATCCCGGCCAGCCCGGAGTTCGTGCTGGATTATGACGTGATCGAGGCGTTCTGCGTGGCCGGCCTGCCCGGCCGGGTGTCGTCCGCCCGGGGCGCCTGCCGGTCGGCGCTGTACCGGCTCGCGAGACCGGTGCCCGGGGCGCCGGGGCAGCGGGCGACGCCGTTCGCGGGCGCGGCCGTAGTGGTGTTCGGCATCGGCGCCGGGCTGCGGCCCGCCGAGCTGGTGGCGCTGCGCGGCAGCGATGTCAGCCGGCATGGCCGGCGGGTGAGCGTGCAGGCCAGCGGGCCGGCCACCCGGGTGGTGCCGGTCACCCCGGGTTACGCCGGGCGGGCCGCCGGGCTGGCCGCCGCCGCGGGAGACAGTCACCTGGTCCGGCCCGGCCGGGCGGACCGGGGCTATAAGAACTTCGTCACGAACTTCGCCCGGACCCTGGCCGCCGACCCGGCTGCTCCCCGGCTGGGCCTGGGCCGGTGCCGGTCCAGTTTCATCTGCGGCCAGCTGGCCGCCGGGACCCCCGTGGGTGAGCTGCTGGCGATCACCGGGACCTGCCAGGCCGAGTCGCTGGCCCGCTACGCGCGCCACGTCGACGACGGCACGCCCGAGGCGGTCTTGCGGGCCTGGGACAGGCGCAGGCAGGCGCGCTGACGGGCGGCGGCGGGCTGCAGGTTCCCGGGCCCGGCCGCGCCCCGGGCCAGCAGGCCGTGGCGTTTGCCGCCGGGCTCATCGACCGCAGCGGGACCGCCCCGGTCATCGAGGCCGCGCTGGCCCACCGCACCGGGCGGCCGCGCCCGCTGCCGGTGCGCGCGGTGCTCACCGCCTTGTCGTGCCCGGCCCTGGATGACCGGCCGCTGTTCCTCACCGACGCCACCCGGCTGCTGTTCACCCAGCTGCCTCCCGCGTCCCGCCGCCTGCTCGGCGTGCCCGGCACCGCCACCACCGAGCGGGCCTTCAAGGCCGCCTACCGCCGGGTCCGCTACTGCTCCGGCCAGATCCTCACGGTGGCCGATCCCTCGCCGCTGCCGAAGAACCGGCGGCTGAC
>Ga0187780_10003199_pt1 | contig 12386 bp, 12 predicted proteins | sample 1015_Q2_SP10_20__FD_132429 | JGI IMG/M metagenome (GOLD analysis project Ga0187780, IMG submission 132429) | Tropical peat soil microbial communities from peatlands in Department of Meta, Colombia - 1015_Q2_SP10_20_MG | ecosystem: Environmental > Terrestrial > Soil > Wetlands > Peat | place...
CAGACCGATGCCGCGCTCAAGCAAGCGCAAGCCACCTTGACCGCGACGCAGGCCCAGTTGGAACAGGCCCGCGCGACGTTCGGGCGCGATCAGTCCGATTACGATCGCGTCACTAAGCTGTTTGACGCCGGGGTCGAATCCGCCCAGGACCGTGACCATGCCGATGCCACGCTCAAGGCCTCGCAGGCCAACGTGAAGGCGCTGGAAGACTCCGTGCACGCGCAGGAGGGCGCCCTCGCCGTGGCCCGGGCCAACCGCAAGCAGGTGGGCGTTCGCCAGAGCCAGCTGGCCACCACCCGCGCGCAAGTGGACCAGGCCCGCGCGTCCGCCGCGCAGGTAGCCACCACGCTGGGCTACACCAAAATCTACGCGCCCATTGACGGCATTGTCTCCGTGCGCGTGGCCAAGCAAGGCGAAGTGGTCGCGCAGGGCGCGCCGATTGTCGTCGTGGTGGACGTGGATCATCTCTGGGCCCGCGCCGACGTGGAGGAGAGCTACGCGGACTCGATTCAGTTCGGTCAGACCCTCCGCGTCCGCCTTCCCTCCGAAGACGTTTTGCAGGGGCAGGTATTTTTCAAGGGTGTCGAAAGCGATTTCGCCACCCAGCGCGACGTCAGCCGCACCAAGCGCGATATCAAGACCTTCGCCATCAAGGTGTCGTTGCCCAATCCGGGCCGGCGGCTGTTTACGGGCATGACGGCTACTGTGTTATTGCCGCCACCCGCGAGCCAACACTGGTACCAGCGCTTCTGACCCCGAGGATGGATCCGCGTGGACGCGATTGAGGTAGATCACCTCACCAAGAAATTCGGCGAACTGGTCGCTGTCAACGACGTCAGCTTCCACGTCGAGCGCGGGGAGATTTTTGGCCTCCTGGGCCCCAACGGCGCCGGCAAGACCACGCTGATTCGCATGCTCACCACGCTCACGCCTCCCACCTCCGGCACGGCCCGCATCGAGGGCCACGACATCCGCGCCGACCAGGACGGCGTTCGCCGCATCCTCGGGGTCATCCCCCAGGCGTTCACCTCCGATCCGGAGCTTACGGCCAAGGAAAATCTGGAAATCCATGCCAAATTGTACGGAGTACCCGCAGAAACGCGCGACGAGCTTATTGACAGCCTGCTCGAGTCCGTCGAGCTGCTGAAATTTCGTGACGCGCTGGTGCGCACTTTTTCGGGCGGCATGCGCCGGCGCCTGGAAATCACGCGCGGGCTGGTTCACTCCCCAAAGATTATGTTTCTCGATGAGCCGACCACCGGCCTCGACCCGGCCTCGCGCACGCACGTGTGGGAAATGATTCGTTCGCTCCGCGAAAGATCCGGCATCACCATTCTTCTGACCACGCACTATATGGACGAAGCCGACAAATTGTGCGACCGCATCGCCATTGTGGACTACGGCCGGCTCGCCGCGCTCGACACGCCCACGCGCCTGAAAGACAGTGTTCCGGGCGCCGAAGTCGTCGAGGCGGAGTTCGAAGGTGAGCCGCCCGATTGGATGGAGCAACTCGGCGGACTGTCGTTTGTCAGCGGCGCTACCCGGCACGAGGAAGCCGTCCACCTGAACTCGCACGATGGCCCGGCCACCGTGGCCGCGCTGATGGACTTGGCTCGCGCCCGCAAAGTGACGGTCAAGAAGGTGACGGTGCAAAGTACCACGCTGGACGACGTATTCTTGCACTATACGGGCCGCGCCCTGCGCGACCAGCTTCAGAAAGGCACCCGTGAATTGGTTCGCTTCAGCCGCTAAGGGCGTGCTGTTCCGCCTGTGCTGTGGGTCGGTGGAGGAAGCTCTGCCATGAATCTCCAGCGCGTTTTCGCTTTAATCGAACGCGACATGCGGAAGTTTTTCCGCAGCCCGGCGCTGATGCTGAGCTCCTTGATTTTTCCCCTGGTGCAGCTCGTGGTTCTCGGCTACGCCTTCGGTGGAAAAATCAAGGGCGCTCGAGTCGCCTTGGTGGACGAGGACCACTCCGTCGTCTCCCGCAAGATTCGCGAAATGTTCAACGGCATCGAGGCCGGCCCGCAAACGTTCCGGATCATGGAGTACACCTCGTTGCCTCAAGCTGTGGACGACCTGCGCGTCGGGTTTGTGCGGGGCGTCGTGGATATCCCGCCTGATTTTTCACGCCGCTTCTACCACAATGACCGCCCGCGCCTGCTTTTCACCGAAGACAATAGCGACCAGTTCGTCTCCAGCTCGCTCCTCGAACGCGTCCAGGAAATGACCGACACTATCAACGCCCCGGCCGTGACGTCGCGCCTGGAACGCCAGGTGGACCTCAATGTCGTCGAGATTTATCCCTACGTCGAATACATCAAGTATCTTCTCGCCGGCTCTACCTCCATGGGCATTTTCATCACCGCCATGATCGGCGGCGGTATCACCTATATTGACGACAAATCTCGCGGCCTGCACGAGGGTTATCTCCTCACGCCCATCCGAAAAACGGAACTGGTCGCCGGCCTGATCGGCGCCGGCACGTTGAAAGCCTTCATGTCCGGCATGGTGTTATGTATCGTCGGTGGGCTGATTGCCGGGATTCCGCGCATCTGGGACCCCGTGCGTCTCGTGTATCTCTGCGTCGTCGTTCTCGCCGCTTCGGTAGCCATGATCAGCCTGATGTTTCTGGTGATGGTGCGCGTGGACGATCCGCTGGTTCCGCGCGCCATTTTCGGCGTCCTGAACATGCTGTTGTTTTTCCCTTCCGGCGCGGTCTATCCTACAGAGGCGTTTCCAGGCTGGCTTCGCTGGATATCCGTCATTGACCCGTTCACGTACACAGTGCATGCCTTGCGCAATCTCACGGTGAAGAGCACAGGCATCGGTGGGATTTACATGGATGTGCTGGTCCTGTGCGGCTTTTCGGTATTGATGGTGGGCGGCTGCATCGCGCTGTTCAAACGGCATCTGTAGCCCAAGGAGCTTCTGTGACCCTGTTTGATGCACCCCCGGAGCGTCCTCCCTCGAAGCTTCGCCGCTACACCATCATTGTGCTCGCGGTTATCCTCGCGCTCACTGGATTCGTCGCGGCGTTCCCGGGCTATCTCTGGTATCCCTTCGTCTACTACCGCGAAATCCGCACCGCCACTCATTTTCTGAATACGGTCGTGGCCGGCAATCTGCAGCAGGCGTATCAGCTGTGGAAGCCAGCGCCCTCCTACAGCTTCAGGGATTTTCTCGATGATTGGGGACCCTACGGCTACTACGGCCCGGTCAAGAGTTACCGCCTGGGACGTCCGGAGCACATCAAGAAGGGTTCTGCCGCGGCGATCGTGGTAGAGGTCAGCCCCTACCAGCCTTTTCCGGCGGACGATCCGGTCAAGCTGAACCGCTGCAAAACGGTGACCATCTGGGTGGATTTTCAGGACCAGTCGCTCAGCTTCCCGCCCTACTGACCCGCCCGGACCACTCCGCCTCACTCGCTATCAATGCGGGCTTCCTCCACCAGCATAACGGGAATGTCGTCGCGCACGGGGTAAACGCGGCGGCAGGTAGAGCACTTCAGTCCCTGCTGGTCCTGGGTCAGCTTGACCGGCGTCTTGCACAGTGGGCACACCAGAATATTCAGCAGTTCCTGCGAGACGGCCATGTCATTCCCTCCCTCTTTTCCGGTCACGCTGTGCCATCGGCTGTTCCGGACTTTGAGGCCGATTCTATCCCGGCTCTCTTGCCCTTGCTACATCCTGCTTCATTCAAGCTGCGACACTTTGAAGACGAGCTGGCCCTTCCATTCCGCGCCTTGCGCGAGATCCGCTGGCCAGACGGCAACCACCTGTGATCCCTGGTAAACCCGCTCGAATCCGCTTTCTGATTCCGAGACCGTATCAATCGGAGCAATCCAGAAATGGCACGCCCCGGGAGCCGTCAGAGTCACGCTGGCCCGCTGCCATTCGTCCGTGATGCGCAAGTCCGGCCCGGGCACAGCCGCCGCCCAGCGCAGAGAGAACCTCTGTCCGCCGGATTCGAAGTAGCGGTCCGGCATCGAGGGCGCCAGAAAATTCACCACCACCTCGATGCCGACGTTGCAAGCCGCCATTCCCGGCGCCGTCCGTTGCACGGCCGCGTCGCACACGACATCGAACCCGCTCCGCGTGGAGACGAAGGAAAGCGTCTTCTGGGCCTGCCAGCCGCCGCTTTCCAATGACGCAAGTTCCACGCGGGCCGGAGATAACCGGGTCGCCTGGTAACGTCCCCCCGCCAGCCCCGCGTCTTCCTCCAGCCCGACCGTGCCGCAATCCTGATAATTTTTTTCACGCCCGAAAACGAGCAGCCGGAAGGCGTTCCTCAGCCACCGGTCGTAGTGCAACCATCGCTCCAGCCCCTCTTCCTTCACGCGCACCTGCTCGTGAATAGACTGCACGCCCTGCGCCTGGTTTGCCGGCAGGTTCCGGAGCTTGGCGTGATACGACTCGGGACGGCGTGCGAGTGAATTAATCAAGGTTACGTTGCTCGGCCGGAAATCCAGCGCCGAAACAGTGCCTCCGTCATCCGGGTCTATCAAAGCAGCGTAGCGATCGGAGGTCAGATAGACTTCCTCTCGCCCATCGGCGTCAAAATCCAGCTTCTCCGCCTCGGCGTACTCTCGCTTGCGGTGCGCCGCTCCATCGGCAATCGCCTCCGCTCGTGCCAGCGAGTGCCAGACCGCAGTGCGCAAATGGGGCGAGTAAAGGCCCCCGAAAACGCCGTGCCAGTAGGCGTCGTTGCATTGCCCTCGCAGGAGCGCGGTGGTCGCTTGCGCGCGGGCCTCCAGAAACACCTTGTCGCGGCGGCGGCTGCGCCCGAGTTTATTTACCTTCCCCGAAACGCGCAGCATCTTCTTGTGCAGCAGGTTCGCCTCTGGGTACTTGGTGAAGAAGTTTTTCCACGTCCCTCCGCGCAAGAAAGGGAGCGACTCGGGACGCGCGGAAAACTCGGTTGTGAGCTGGTGGTAACGATCCCGCGCCGACGTCGGCAGCGACCATTCCATCATTTCCGTGTAAGACGCCGTTGGGAGCTCCGCTCGCCCGAGCTGAGCGTGGGTTTCCATCGCGTCACTCGGAGTAGATATCGCCAGCCAATCGCCGCTGGCGTCGAGGGCCGAAAAGAAGTGCTCGAGCCAGCCGTCCCCATAGCAATGCTGGTGCGTGCCGGGCCACACGCCGAATTTCTCGAGGTCATCTCCCATGGTGGCAAAGCCCGCGGGATGCTCGGCGGCCGCCTGCCGCAGAAAATCCGCAGTCTCTCCCACACTGTGGAAGGGGATCAGGTATCGCAGCGACTTCAGCCCGGGAAGGACGCGAATCGGTTGCCCCAGGTCCTCGCAGATGTAATGGCCGTAAAGCTGGCCCAGTTCGAAGCCCGCGCCCAGAAAATGATTGTCGTCCACTAGCGTGTACTGGACGCCCGCCCGCGCCAAAATGGACGGCAGCTGCGGTTCCCAGACCCGCTCTGCAATCCAGGCGCCGCGCGGGCGCGTCCCAAAGTGCCTTTCGATGTAATGCGCGAGCCGCGTGATTTGCTCCTGCGCATCTTGGGGAGGGATGGCGGCTAAAATCGGTTCATAGAATCCGCCGCCCACAACCTCCACCTGCCCGTTCCTAACCAGCGCGCGGAGCCGCTCGAAGTATTCCGGGTGCGCCCGCTCGATCCATTCCAGTAATGTACCCGAGTAATGAAGGCCCATGCGGACCTGCGGGTGTCGCGCCAGAACTTCCAGGAACGGCAGGTAGGCATCCGCGTAGGCGCGCTCGATTACGTCGTCGAAATTTCCGACTGGCTGATGCGCGTGAATCAGAAGGACAAGTTCAAATTTTCGCACCGCCACCTCACCGCGAGATCACAGCATACCCTCATTGGCGTCACCTTCGCACTTCGGGATTCAGCCGGAAGGGAAAGCCGACCGTCACATCTGCCGAGTCATTCGCAAACCGCGCACCGCGTAGCGCTCGCTTGGCCGAAACTCGCCAGCCGCTCGCTCAGCCGTTTCATGGCTTCTGCCAACAACGCGCCCGGTGCGCGCGAGGGAGAATAGATTATCACGAGAACCTGCCGCGTGGATTCCGTGACCATGGTGCGCGTGGAGTCGCTAATGGGGCTGCCGAAGGGCCCTTGCGCGTCCGCCAGCACCGGCCTCCCCTCCAGGTGCCACACGCGCTTTCCCACCGCCTCGTAGCGCTCGCCCGCCGCTCCGTGCCGCAACGCGACCGGCGGCCGGATTCGCTCCCGGTCATAGCATCCATAGGGCCAGCCCGTCTCGACCGAGCCCACGTTCCCAATATCCACCACGTTGGACACGCGGTAGAGCCCCTTGCCTTGCACGACCCGCCGCAGAAGCGCCTCGGAAGACGGCCGGTATTTCGATGGGTCCATCCCCCAGCCCCGGAACATCGCACGGACCGCACGGACAGGCTCCGCAGCCGCCAGGCTTTCTACCGTAAACTCGCGCCGCTTTCGCTCGCACACACTATCCATCAACCGTGCAAGACCCTCGTCGCCCGGGCCCACCGTGACGCCATCCGCCTCGACCACCCCGAGCTTCACATCCGGCAACTCGACTCGCATCTCCATAATCGTCACTCAGTTCGCGGGCTGTTATGATCTGAATTCTTGCTCGTGCCGGTGACTCCGGCGGACCGCACGGGCGGTTTATTGAAGATCGAATGGGCGCGCCATGGACACCAGCACGAATTTCGCACGCGGCATCCGGTTATTCAACGCGCAGAAATTCTTTCAGGCGCACGAGGTTTGGGAGGAATTGTGGCTGGCTGAAACGGGACAAGAGAAAACCTTCCTGCAAGGCTTGATCCAGCTTGCCGCTGCCTTCCACCACTACAGCCGAGGCAATCAGCGCGGCGCGAAGTCCCTTCTCGCGCGGAGCCTCGACAAGCTGGCGCGCTTTCCTCGCAGCTACCGCGGTCTTGACCTGGCTACCCTGCTCTCCGAGGCTGATGTGTGGCTTCGATGGCTGAGAGGAAAGCCGAATGGCGGACCGCCCCGTCTCCCCGCAATTTCCCGTTCGGCCCGCCGCGGCCGGCTTAGTGAGGATTCCGCACCCATCGTGGCCCGGAAGCGGGGCAGCAAGCCCCGCTCGGCGCCATGAATGAGGCGCCGGAGGCTAACGTCACACCTTCTTGTAAAAGGCGGCGTTGATCTGCGCGTAGCTGGACCACTTCTCCGGGAGATCTTCCATGGCGAAGATTGCCGATACCGGGCATACCGGAACGCATGCCCCGCAATCAATGCACTCATCGGGGTTGATGTGGAGTTGCTGAGCAGAGTCAAAGCCCGCTTCGTCCTTCCGCGGGTGGATGCAATCCACCGGGCACACGTCCACGCACGCGGTGTCCTTTGTCCCGATGCACGGCTCCGCAATCACGTACGCCATTTAGCTTTCTCCTGGAAAACAGTGATGTTCAAGAGACACACGCAAGACACTGCCTGTATGCCGTCCTGAAATTATTTCTATACCATCAAAATCAGGGTTGTTCAAGCGTGCGCCGCAACGCGAGCCGCGGCCCTGTCGAAATGTCCCATCTCCGCTTGCTTCGCAATTCGTTTTGGGGGCGCTGCTTGCTGCGCCCTTTTTCGATCGAAACACCGGCGAAGTAGTTCCAGGACCCGACACTAGCCCCGTGCCACTTCGATGGAATGAGTGACGCGAGCAGGTTCTTCTCGAACCAATGCGACCGCATACAGCCCGCGGACGCTGTTGCAGAGGTAGATTTCGTCGGCGCGGACCAGATCGTCGAGGGTGAGGATTTCTTCCCGGGTGCCGGGGCGTTCGCCTAAGAACTGGGCCCGGTACGTCCCAGGCAGAAGCCCGCACTCAATCGGCGGCGTGCGCCAGACGCCGCCCTTCACCACAAAGACGTTGTGGATGGCGCCCTCGGTCAATTCTCCGCGCTCGTTGAAAAAAAGGGCATCGTCGCATTCCGCCGTTCGGGCGGCAGCCCACTCCTGATCGAATATCTGCCGGTGCGTCGTCTTGTGGTAGAGAAACGGATCGCTGCTCGAAACGCGGCATTGGGAAATGCGCACGCGGCTGAAACGTTCCTGACGAAGCTCGCGGTGCTCGATCTCGAGCCGGCCGTCCCGCGCCAGCGTCAGGCGCACGCGTTGCGGTGCGGCGCCGAGCTGTTTGGCGAAGTCTTCCAGCGCGGCCCGCGCCTGCGCCTTGTCGAATGGAAACTGGAAATACTCGGCCGAGTCGCGCATGCGCGCCAGGTGCGCTTCCAGCAGCGTATACCCCGGTTCCCACGCCAGCGTTTCGAGGATACGGAAATCCGGCGTACTCCGAGTCAGGAACGCCGCCTTCCACTGGCACTCCTCCCATTCAGCAGGCGGGGAAGAATCGTAGGTGATGCCTCCGCCGACGCCGATGATCCCATCGCCGTCGCGCAGCGTGGCTGTGCGGATGGCCACATTGAATTGCGCCCCGCGCGGCCCAAAATAGCCGATGGCGCCGGTATAGACCCCGCGCTCCGATTCCTCGAGCGCCGCGATGTGCTCCATGGCGCGAATTTTGGGCGCGCCGGTCACCGATCCAGACGGGAAAAGCGCGCGCACCAGGGCTGTCACGCCGCATCCTTCCCGCAGCTCTCCCTGGATAGTCGAGGTCATCTGCCAGACCGAGCCGAAGCGCTCCACTTCGAAGAGTTGCGTGGTTCTCACTGACCCGGTGCGGCAAATGCGCCCGAGGTCGTTGCGCATGAGGTCCACAATCATCACGTTTTCGGCGCGGTTCTTTTCCGACGCCTCGAGTTCCCGGCCTTGCTGGACGTCTTCGGCGAGTGTGCGGCCCCGCGGCGCCGTGCCCTTCATGGGCTTGACGATGATCTGTCCGGCTTCCGTGCGGAAGAAAAGCTCGGGCGAGAGAGAGACCATCTGCTCTTGGCCGGTGTTCACGAACGCGGCGAAGGGCACGGGATGTCTCCCGAACAGTGCGCCAAACAATGCCCAGGCGCCGCGCCGCGAGCGGAAGCGGACGCGATCGGTGAAGTTAATCTGATAGACCTCGCCCTGGGCGATCAGCTCGCGAATGGCCTCTATTTTGGAGCAGTAGCGGTCGCGCGGAATTTCCATCCGCGCGTCTTCGGCGAGCGGCCCGGCGTCGTCCTCGGGAAACGGAAGGCGCTCGGTGGTCGTAGCGCCGGTGTACAGGCCGAACCACGCCAGAGGGCCGCGCGAATTGGGCAGCAAAGACTGCAGGCGCGGTTCGAGAGCATAGCCTGCTTCATAACGGAAGAACCCCGCAGCTTCTCCTCCGGCGAGCACGTGCCGTTCGATGCTATCGAGCGTGCGCCAGAGAGCCGCAGCGTCCTGCGCCTCCAGCACCTCACTCGGGCGGCGATAAAGGCGCCAGAGCGGCCCTTCGCGCACCACGGCGAAGCCTGGTTCCTCCGCCCATTGCGAAACAAGATCCGCTGTCCATTCCTGCGGGCCGCCCCGATCTTCCATAGACGCGACTGTAACTCACTCCCGGAAAACTGGCCACTCTGATCTCGACGCACGTGAACCCGGTCGCTTAGCGGGCCCTGTCTGTGTCGAACATCACTGCATGCCCAGGCTACGGCGATTACACTTCGGTTAGTTACGAGGATGTACGGGTGCGCCGCGGTGGCGCTATCGTGGTCACGATAGAGCAGCGGCTCGGGAGCCGGCAGTGACGCACTTGAGGTCAAAGAGAGCAGTGCTGATTGTCGCCTGCGCCATAGCAAACTTGTTAGCGCGTCCTGCGCGGGGCGCCCAGTTGAGGGAGGACACACTGGCTGCCTTCGACCGCTACGTGGCGGCCACCGAAGCGCAGATGGACGAGGATTTGCGCAGCGGGCATTTTCTCCTTCTGGACCGCTGGCCGCCCTCGCGCGGCGAAGACGTCAAGGAACAACTTCGCAGCGGTGCACTCTATGTCCGACAGATCCACACCCTGGAGGGAGGCGTAGCCATCCGTGTGCCGCACGGCCTGATTCACGATTGGGTGGGGATGGCCTTCATTCCGGGGGCCAAGCTGTCCGAAGCCATGGCCATTCTCCGCGACTACGATAACCACCACAACATCTACAAGCCCGAGGTGCGCCAGTCCAAATTGCTCGAGCACACCGGCAACATCACCAAGGTATTCATGCAGCTCTACAGCAAGTCCATCGTCACGGTCGTTTTGAACGCGGACTTCACCGTAGTCTTCACCCAGGTCACGCCCCAGCGAGCCGAGACCCGCTCCCGCTCCACGCGCATCGCTGAACTCGACCACCCGGGAGAACCGGAAGAGCATGAGCTACCGCCCGGCAACGATCATGGCTTCCTGTGGCGTCTCGACAGCTACTGGAGACTCGAGGAGGCGGATGGAGGCGTGTACGTTCAGGTCGAGTCCATTGCGCTCAGCCGGGGCATTCCCTGGGAGCTGGCTTGGCTCATCAACCCGCTGGTCCACAATATCTCCCGTTCGTACATGTCGCGCCTTCTGACGGAAACGCGCCGGGCCGTGACCACCCCCAAGGCTCTCCCGCTTTCCTCCGACGCATCCGCATCCGCGTGCCCGTTCCCAGCCATCCATGACGGCGCGCGCGCGGTGTCGCTGATTCCCAGCCGGGCCGCAGAGCACCCATGAAGCAGGCGCACTTCCGTTTTTACGCCGCGTTGAACGATTTCCTTCCGCCGGAGAAAAAGGGTCAGGCCTGCGTGTGGAGTTTCGACGTCAGCGGTTCCGTTAAGGACATGATGGAATCGCTCGGCGTGCCGCACACGGAGGTGGAGTTGATCGTTGCGAACGGCGAGCCGGTGGATTTCGACTACCTCGTGCGCGATGGCGACCGCATCGGCGTGTATCCCCGTTTTCGCTCCCTCGACATCTCCCAGCTGCCGCACCAGCGCCCGCAGCCGCTTCGCGAGCCGCGATTCATTGCCGACGCGCATTTAGGACGGCTGGCCGCTTATCTTCGCATGCTGGGCTTCGACACCCTCTATCGCAACGACTATCACGACGAAGACTTGGCGCAGCTCTCGGTTCGCGACCGGCGGACTGTACTGACCCGCGACCGAGGGCTGCTCAAGCGTACCGTCGTCACGCGCGGTTACTGCCTGCGGAATACGGAGCCGGCCCGGCAATTGGCCGAAGTGCTCGAGCATTTCGAGCTGGTCCCCGCCATCGCTCCGTTTCGCCGGTGCATGCACTGCAACGCCCTGCTGCAACCGGTGGAGAAGGAAGCCATCAGCGATCGCCTGTTGCCCGAGACCAGACAGCACTACAACGAGTTTTTTGCTTGCCCGAACTGTGCGCGCGTCTATTGGAAAGGCTCCCACTATCGGCGCATGCAGCGCTTCATCGCCAGCGTCCTTTCGTCATAGCAGCCGGGGCGCGAACGCGCCGCTTGGCGCCGGTTGGGAATGGCTGGGCGATTCCTTTTGCTATTAGTGCTGGAACGTCCCTACGAGCTCAGCCTGTGCCAGGATGTGCCCCTTCATGGCGCGTTCGACGTCGCTCTTGCTGGCGCCAGGCTTGAGGTCCATCCGCCGGCCGAGGGCGTAGAGCTTGAAGTAATAGCGATGAACCGAGCGCCGCGGAGGGCAGGGGCCGTTGTAGCCGATCTTGCCGAAATCGTTGCGGCCCTGGCGCGAACCGTCGCGATGCTGGGGGTCTCGGGGCACGCCTTCGGGCAGCCCGCGCGCGGTTGCGGGCAAATCGTAGATCACCCAATGGACCCACGTGCCGGCGGGAGCGTCGGGATCGTCCGCGATCAAGGCAAAGCTCGCCGTGCCTCTGGGCGGATCGGTCCAGGCCAGCGCCGGAGACACATCCGCGCCGTCGCAGGTGAACTTCTTCGGGATCACACCGCCTGGAAACGCCGAAGTCGTCAAAGAAAATGCCAAAGGAGGCTCCTTCTCCGGATGAACCGCCATCCGGCCGGCGTCATTCCGCCAGAAACCCTTTATCCGATAACTCACGGCCCGGAGCAAGGGGAAGATTGTTGCGGGATAGTTTTTCCCCGTGCGTTGCTGGGGCTGGACTCTTCTGTTATACAGGTTCGTCCCGCGTCTACGCCGCCGGACTGCCTGACAGCGCGCCCGTAGCTCAACCGGATAGAGCGTCTGCCTTCGAAGCAGAGGGTTGGGGGTTCGAGTCCCTCCGGGCGCGCCACTCCCGTCTGGCGCTTTTTTCAACGACTTCCGAAGCTATCTTTAGCTGGGCCCCGTCCGGGTTTCAAGGAAAGAGCAATTGTGCGGCAGAATCGTCCCTGTGCGAGGGAAAGCGCATTCCTGGAAGCGCACAGAAACTCTCTAACATCAGAAAAAAGTAGATGCCCGCTGCAGCGAAAGCACGCCTTCTGGTTTCATGACCCTCCAGCCTTCTGGCTCGCCGAAGGCTCGTGCCCGGTTATCGGTGACGATGCCCTGGACTACAAACC
>Ga0187780_10003200_pt1 | contig 12383 bp, 10 predicted proteins | sample 1015_Q2_SP10_20__FD_132429 | JGI IMG/M metagenome (GOLD analysis project Ga0187780, IMG submission 132429) | Tropical peat soil microbial communities from peatlands in Department of Meta, Colombia - 1015_Q2_SP10_20_MG | ecosystem: Environmental > Terrestrial > Soil > Wetlands > Peat | place...
ACTGCGGGTATGAACGAGGCAGAAACGCTTGATGCAGTGAAGTATGTGCGGCGCTTACGTGATGAGTTACACCTGACTATTTTATTGATAGAGCATAAACTGGCTGTAACAATGGGAATGTCTGATCGCATCTATGTACTCGACTATGGGCGAAAAATTGCGGAAGGTCTGCCTGAAGAGGTGCGCCGTAATGAAAAGGTGATTGCTGCCTATCTTGGTACACCTACAAAGAGGGGGGAGGAACAAAAAAGTGTTGAATAATGCTTGTAATAGTAATTTCGTCAGAGACAAAGTAGCGGTAGCCCTCGATTGTATCGAAGAAGGGGAAGCGTAAAATGACAAGTGCCGATATTTCTCCCTCTACTTCAGGAGAAAATGTAGAAAAGGCAACGAGTACTACTATGCTACGACTTACAAATGTGGATACGTATTATGGGCCTAGTCAGGTTCTGCGAAAGGTTTCGCTCGAAGTTGAAAATGGCGAGATTGTTTGTTTGTTGGGAGCAAACGCAGCAGGCAAAACAACTACGATGAAAACTATCTTTGGTCTCATTCATCCTCGTCGTGGTACTATTGAATTCAAGGGTGAACGTATTGATCGGAAATTGCCAGGTGATATCGTGACTTCTGGCATGGCTCTGGTGCCCGAGGCTCGTCGAATCTTCCCTCGCATGACTGTACTAGAAAATCTTGAGATGGGAGCATTCATTCGCAATAATAAAACAGAAATCAAGCAAGATATAGATCATGTGTGCGAAATTTTTCCCCGCATCAAGGAGCGATTGAAGCAAATTGCAGGAACCATGTCCGGTGGTGAACAGCAGATGTTAGCAATGGGAAGAGCACTTATGTCTAAACCTCAAATGATGTGTATGGATGAGCCATCGATGGGTCTATCGCCTATTCTTGTGGAGACTGTGTTTGACACAATTCTGCGCATTCGCGATGAGGGCGTTACAATCTTTCTTGTTGAGCAAAATGCATCAATGGCCCTCAGCCTGGCTGACCGTGGCTACGTATTGCAAACGGGCCAAATCGTTCTGAGTGATACAGCTAAGAATTTGCTCACCAATGATCTTGTGCGCCAGGCTTACCTGGGCGGCGCATAAAAACATCGACAATAAGACAAAGCAGGCAGCGGCGCGGCTGCCTGCTTTGTCTTATTGTCGATCATCTAATTTTCGATGCAACGCTTCGATGCGTTGAATAAGCTCTGAGAGGGTTGTCACTTTCAGGTCTTCCATGTCTTCACGGAGTGTTTCCAGACGTTCGAGTAACTCCATTTCTTCATATTCTGATTCAACTGCATGTTTGTCTTGCATCTCAACAGGGTTGTGTTGATCTTTTGGTATATTGCTCATCAGGTTAGAACCATCCACGTTATTAGATTTGCTGTGTGAGAGTCTCTTCATTGTATACCATCAATCACCATGAGCGGATTGGTTTCACCCAGTGTAATCTATTCGAGCGTCTGGCTCGAGTGGCACCGGTATGCTTCGCTGCGCTCAGCATGACAGGGCAAGGTCTAAAAAAGAAAAGATGTGTTGGGATCCTCGTAGGTCCAACCAGCCTGCGAATCGTTGCCGCTATCGACAATTGCAGGTGATCCCTGTGCTGTTCCATTATCATCTATTGATACCGTATATAACCCGTTGCCTGGATTCAAATTTTTCCCTTGCCACGACAATCGATTTCTAGTTAAGAAAAGAAATTGTTGACTATCAGATGCCCAGATACTATTAGAAATTGGCTGTAGTAGCGCTTCAGCACTAGGTACAGGAAGAAAACCAGGGTCAGATCCTGGAGCATTACCAGTGAGTAATGGTTGTTTTAGTTGATTAGCAACACTGACAAGTTGCAGTGTATGTTGACCATCAAGGATGATGAACCGGCTGTCGGGCGACCAGTAGGGTACGCTTTCAAATTCACCAGAAATTGTAAAGGACGAAAGATCTTTTGTGTTAAGGATTGTATAGAGGGTACCAGTACTATAAAGTACAAAATTGCCATCAGGTGACCACGCAAACTGGGTGCAGCTACAGGTAGCAATGGTCCTGTTTTGCTCATGAGAATCTCGTAATATCAGGTGAACTGGTAGTGCTGCGTTGTTGGAAGATTGGTGTGATGAAGAATCTGTAGCAATGGCATAAAGAATAGCTGGTTGAAGGTGAGCAGGTTGCCACAAGATACGTTCCAGGGATGCGGGAAGTGGATGTCCAGGGAGCTGGCCCTGAACGATAAATTGGAACTGAATACCAGCAAGCGAAGTGGAAAAAACACCCTGCCTTGAATTTCCTATAGCCATATTATTTGTAGATAAAGAAGGGATAGAGAATGTATAAGGTAGCAAATTTCTAGCGATGTCTAAGGGCTGATCGTTTTGAGATATCCACCACGATTGTGTTCCCGCATTCTGAATTGCCGAGGTAGCTTCTTCACGATAGAGCAGGCGGTTTCCAGAGGGATTCCACCATGCATTGCTATGCTGAATGCCTGCGCTTGATAGAGCAATCGGAATAGGCGTGCCACCATCAATGCCAATTGTATTAAGCACGCTAGGAAGGTCTTTTGTTAGCCCGGTAACCGGATTGCTGCTGATATGCTGTCCTTGTGCAGTTTTGGAGAAGTTACTATCGAGAATTCTAAAAGCTAAGATATGATGGTCTGGAGACCACGCGTAGCCAATAACCTGAGTGTCGTTTGAAGTTACTTCAAATGCATTAGCGCCATCAGGATCGATTGTCCACAGTTGACCATCGCGTACAAAGGAAATTTCATTGTTTCCGATATGTCCCGGGCTGCATGATAACAGGAAGGCAGCAAGCAGTAGAAATATGAGTAAAACTAGACGTTTTAGCGTGATTGTCATAGAGCAAGAAAAGGTCCTATCTATTACCAGCGTTTGATCAGATGAGCTACTTTGCCGTCGGGCGTTAGCTCGTAGCGGATGCGATCCGGGTTAACATCTGCAACTTCACCCGCATAATCTGCCGCAACAACGGTATCGTGAGGATGGGCAATATGCCAAACATCTGCAACCGAACCAGGCTCTTCGGTACTGTAGACAAAGCGACGAGGAATTTTTGACTTTTGTGCAAGATTTTCTGCTTTACCAAATGTCTTCTTAGCTTGAGGATCATAGAGATATGGATCATATACCTCAAAGATTTGTGGAATTCGTTCTGCCTTTGGCTCACCCAGGTATAAGAAAACGACAGGTTTACCATCCGCACTGTTGATGGCTGAGCGCATGATCATATCATTATGTCCATTTTTTGCCGTGAGCACTGCCAGCACGGAGCCAGGTAAACGTCCTTCGAGACCTGTTGTGACAACGGGTAGATATCCTTTCTGCTTTTGTTGTCTATAGTTAATGTAGGCTACAAGCATGCCAATTCCAGCCACGGTACTGCCAAAAAGTGTTGCCGGCCGCTTGTAAATCAGATTTGTTGTCCATGCGGTTGCTACAAGGAATGTAGTAAGAATACCTAGCCAGAAATCAATATTGTACCAGAGCTCTTTGATTCGTGTGCGCCAGTTATGTACCGGGGAAGCCAGCATCGCAATGGTTTCAGGTTCTAATCCACCTGTTAAAACGGGTCCTCTTTTATTGTCGTTATTGTGATCGAAATCCATAGATTGAATGAGCGCAGCCTCTGTAGAGAGTTGCTTATCGACGTTGTTATTGCCATTAGAGCTTGATAATTGGGTTGCCAGGTTACGAGCTGCTCTACGTTCGCGAATCCGAATAATGTCCAATCCCAGGCAGGTAAGCGTAAAAGCTCCAAGTAATCCGAAGGCGTATAACTCCCCAAGAAAATTGATGCTCCCGTTTGCAATGATAAGGATTACAATAGGAATGCCTGTAGAAAGTGCGATGGAATATTGTGGCGTTCCGCGCAGCTTATTGCGTTTAAGAACAAAGGCCGGGAAAAAATCCATGCGTGAAAGCGCCATGAACACATGATAAGAACCGATAATTGCGGTATTACTGGCAAACACAAGGAGTGCGCTGGCACTGATAGCAACTTCGGTTTGCAAAACAATGTTACCCCAATTTCCAGCGAGTAGCGAAACAACCTGTGCTGACTGCGTAGGGCTTTCCAAGACCGACGTTGGTAGCAGCGAAGTTGTAAGCATGGTCAAGAGAGGGCTTGTTATTCCAATTGTCAGCACAACAAGTAAGAGTGCTATTCCAGCGACCTTTTTACGAGGTGTTTTCATAACTGGTGAGAGTTGAGATATACTTTCCAGGCCAGAGAAGGCGAGGAATGAGGCAGCGAAACCTATCAAAATAGAAGCAGGTCCTAGTGAATGGTTCGCAAACATTTGAGGGATAAGGGCAATAAACTCTGAGAAAGAAATATGTGTAAAAACTGTCACCAGGATAGCCAGGTCGCTGACGAAAGAAACAAGAGCTGCTACTAAACTCACCTTTGCGCTCTCACTGATACCATACCAATTGAGGATACCTAAGAGTATGAGAGCAATAATGGTGATCTCCAAAGCAAATGGGCCAATAGGTGGGAGGACAACGCTGAGGTAATATATTCCTGACAAGCAACTGATAGCGGCGGTAAGGAAATAATCGACAAGGATGAACATGCCTCCCAGCGCTCCGAACCAGTGGTTGATCGCTTGCGCTGCTACGGTTACCACACCACCACCTTGAGGGAAGCGTTCAGTTACCTCCGCGTACTTCAGCGTAAGTAGCACAAACACAAACATAGTCAACATGACAAAAAATCCCGCCAGTCTACCAATACCTTCAGTGTTATAAAGGATTCCGGGGGTGTAGTAAACAGAGGTGCCAATATCTGCGAAAACCACTGCCCAACAGAGGAGGGGGCCAAGCAGGCTTTTTCCGCTGCTGTGTTCATCTCCACCAGGTCTATGTGAAGCTACTACCGCCTTTGATTCTTGGGCCATTTGAGCCTACCTTGATTTAAGGAATAATACTCACACTTTAAGATTTAAGCCGGTACAGGTCAAGTTGCAGCCCTCGTAGAATTTATATCCTTTAGGGCACGGCGGGCGATCATAAAGGTCTACTCAGCTGCTCCTCACCACCCTCGCCCCTACGGGAAGGATATTATACTCCGAAAGGATGTTGAGACCATGTGTGCCTTGCTGCAAGTGTAACATAGCAGTGTTGAAGGGGCAAGATGGTTATTCCATTCTTTGTTGTTGACGTGATCTCTCTTTTTCTCATATGCTTAGAAATGTGTAGAACCTTACTAATGTAAATCCAATAATGACAAGATTTAAGCCATGAAACAAAAAGATCAAATACCACAACTCTATGTAAGTAAGTCACTGCTTTGGGAGCGTTATCTTTTAGATAGCGCACTGGCGATTGTAGGGACAATTCTCGTTACTGGAATCCTCTACTACTTTCAGCTCTACCCACGTATCCCTAATATCTCACTGCTGTACTTGTTGGTTATTTTGACTCTTGCAAGTACACGTGGTCTTTATGCTGCCATCTTAGCTTCAATCATAGCATTCCTTTCCTTTGATTATTTTCTCGTTCCTCCTTACTACACGTTAACGATTGCCAAATTCGATGAATGGCTTGCGTTATTTGTATTTTTGGTAACAGCGATCATTACGAGCCAACTGGCTTCGGCTTTGCGTCGCCGTGCGGAGCAAGCACGACTCAGAGAGCATGAAACGCGCATTTTGTATGAATTGGTACGAGCAACGACAAGCGAAGAAAGCCTGCAAAAGCAGCTCAGTATCATTGCACGCGCAGTAGTCGATGTATTTTCTTCATGGGGAGTGAGAGATTGTGAAATTCTTTTGCCTGATGCGAAAGGAAAGCTGATTGTTCAGGGTAGCGCTAAGCGGCCTTTAGATCAAGTCATACTTACTTCGGACGAAGAGTCAACGGCTTTATGGGTAATGAATCAGGCTCAAACTGTTGAGCTGCATGATGTTGCGCTATCATCGCGGAACTCAACGGATTATGCGCCACGAGCCATAGTGCGTAGCACCGCAAATAAGAATACAATGCGCAGGTATATTCGTATGATCCCATTAGAAATGGGTAAAAAGGTACATGGTGTACTTTGCTTATTCATGGAGGACAATCCACGGCTACTTACCCTGGAAAAGAATCTGTGGACGGAAGGTGAACGATCTAACTCTCAAAGCGCTTTCTTCTGGACTTTCGTTGACCAGGCTACCTCTATGATTGAACGTGCTCGTTTGCGCCAGGAGGGCTTGCAAATTGAGGTGTTGCAAAAGACTGACGCATTGCGTTCAGCTCTTCTATCCTCCATCTCCCATGATCTTCGCACTCCACTTGCATCAATAAAAGCTTCTGCGAGTAGCTTGCTTCAAGAAGATGTGCAGTGGAGCGATGAAGAGCGGCGAAGCTTCGCCCTGGCTATAGAACATGAGGCTGACCGGCTGAATCGATTGGTGGCGAATCTGCTGGATATGTCTCGAATCGAAGGAGGAGCACTTAAACCTGAGAAGGAATGGTATCCTATAGATGAGTTAATTCATGACGTGCTGGGTCATATGCAGCCGATATTGCTCAATCGTGTAGTACAAACCCATATCCCAGATGATCTTCCGCCGGTGCAACTTGACTACCTGGAGATCGAGCAGGTATTGACCAATCTGATTGAAAATGCTGTTCATTATACGCCATCTGACTCTTCAATAGAAGTGAGTGTGCATGTTGAAGGAGATCAGATGGTTATAAGCCTTGCAGATAGTGGTCCAGGCATTCCTCCTGGCGATTTAGAACGTGTATTTGATAAGTTTTATCGTGTGTCTGGACAAACGCCTGAGCGTCCAACTGGATCAGGACTTGGTCTAGCTGTAAGTAAGGGGCTGGTTGAGGCCCATGGGGGACATATCTGGGCGGAAAATCGTAAAGGTGGTGGGGCTGTATTTAGTTTTACATTACCGTTATTGAAGAAGAGAGAGAGTTACTGATGAGTAAAAGTGGAGCTCGCATTCTAGTGGTTGATGACGAAATCGAAATCTTGCGTGCTTTGCAGCGTAGTCTGACGGCCCACGGTTTCGATGTTTTGACTGCTGCAACGGGTGAAGAGGCTCTGGAATCTATTGCTCATTACAGGCCAGATTTGATGCTACTTGATTTGGGTTTGCCGGGTATCAGTGGCCTGGAGGTTTGTAAGAGGGTGAGAGCACAGTCAAATTTACCTATTATTGTCCTTTCAGTCAAGGATACTGAACGTGATAAGGTGTTAGCTCTCGATCTGGGGGCTGACGATTATGTATCCAAACCTTTCGGCATGAACGAGGTACTGGCACGAATTCGAGTAGCATTACGCCACGCTGCACAGATAGAGTCTGGTACTGAGCCAATCTTCACGGCTGGGCCGCTAAGAGTTGATTTCGCGCAGCGTCATGTGCAAGTGAACGATCAAGAAGTCAAGTTGACGCCAACTGAATATGATCTGCTCAAAGCTCTCATTAAGAATAAAGGCAAGATCATGACACGCCAGATGTTGCTGTCCCAAGTGTGGGGAACTGGCTATGGAGCTGAATCGCATTACCTGCATGTCTATATCGGGCAGTTACGCCGTAAAATTGAACCAGACCCTGCGCATCCTCGCTTCATCCTCACGATTTCTGGAGTTGGCTATCGCTTTCATGCAGATGAAGATTGAAAAGGGAGCAGGGCATCCGCGAGGGAAGCCCCTACAAGTCTGCGCTTTCATTTAGGGTTTGATAATCTAAATCTTTCTCTTGAGCAAATATTTAGATGTCTTCTCTTTCTTCTTAGCCCTCATTGATATACCTCTGGATACACTGTAGCTGTGAATGAAGAGTTACTTTTTGCTTTCCGTGACAGCTGTTGCAGATTTTTGGAGGTCATGATGAAGACAACACGTTTTTTACTACCCTTTATGCATGGAGTGGATAAGTTTGCAATCGAGCAGGCAATATTGCTTGCTAAAAGTCATCATGCTACGCTTATTCCACTGGTTCTTATTCATGTACCTGAAGGGTGCCGAAAAACGGGTGTCAGGCTTGAATATATGCAGCAGTCAATGGATTTCCTTGAGACGGTAAAACACAAGGCATATTGGCATTCTGTACAAATTGAAAGACTGGAAGTTTTCACCAGTGATATTGTTCAAAGTATCAATCTTGTCGCAAGTGAAATGGAGTGCGAGGGTGTACTCCTATTGATAAACCAGAAAGGCGGTGTTCTGCTCCAAGTAGACCAGATCAAGAGCATTATAGAAATGCCACCTTGTAAAATTTACATTATACACTTGACGGCAGTACAATCTAAAAGTTTTGTACAAGCAGTGCGTTCTTCTATTTCTCGCTTGTTTTCTGGTGGAAATGTGAGACAGGGAGACCGAATGCAAGATCAGGAATATCTTGTAGAGGAAGCAGAACTCCCGACTAAGGCGTAAAGCTTCCGATTAGAAGGGTATTCCTGCCATGAGCGTTGTTGAACATTTATTACCAATCGGGCAGGGTAAGACTCGATCCTGGAAACAGTATCTTCTTGATTGCATCCTAGCAGTTGCTGGGCCGATGCTGGTTACTGGAGTGATTGCTGTTTTCCATCTCTATCCACTTATTCCTAACATCTCAATAGTGTACCTGCTTGTAGTACTTGCTTTAGCAAGTACTCGTGGGCGCTTCGCTTCTATCCTCGCATCTCTCGTGGCCTTTCTCTCTTTTGATTTTTTCCTCGTCCCACCGCTGTATGTTTTTACGATCAATCGGATTGAAGAATGGATTGCCTTGTTTGTGTTCCTGGTGACAGCTATATTGACTAGCCAATTAGCTGTAACGCTGCGTCGTCGAGCAGAACTATCGGATCTTCGAGAACGAGAGACACGAATACTCTATGACCTGGTGCGGGTGACTAACCGTGAGGATGAGCCGGAGCGTCAACTTCATGCTATTGCCCTGGCTATCGTTGACGTGTTTTCTTCCTGGGGCGTACACGACTGTGCAATTCTTCAGCCAGATGCATCTGGTACCCTTATCGTCCAGGCGAGTGCATATCAACCAATAGAGCAGATCACGATGTCATCGGATGAAAAGGCGATAGCTTCCTGGGTCATGACGCATGGACGAAGTATGGGTCTCTATGACGATGACTCCTTGTCTACTACCACATCTGCTCGTTTTGTGCAGCGAGTTGTCGTTGGAATTACTGCAAAGGGTCGTACTGTGCACCGTTCTCTGCGCCTGATTCCATTGAAGACTGGACAGAAGGTGGTGGGTGTACTTCGCCTGCGCATCCTGGATGATTCACTGAAGTTAACACAGGATGAACGTCTACAAGAAGAGCGCGACCAGCCGAATGCTCGGACGGCGTTCTTCTGGACCTTTCTCGAACAGGCGTCGTCGTTGATTGAACGTGCACGTTTGCGCCGTGAGAATTTGCGAATAGTGGTCTTACAGCGCACAGATGCTCTGCGTGCTGCTCTGCTCTCATCTGTCTCTCATGATTTGCGTACTCCCCTGGCATCAATTAAAGCAGCCGCGAGTTCCTTACTCCAGGAAGATGTGCAATGGGATGAGGAGACAAAACGCAGTTTTGCCCGCTCGATTGAACGCGAGGCGGACAGGCTGAATCGTCTTGTAGGCAATCTACTCGATATGTCGCGCATAGAAGAGGGAGCACTCAAACCTGAGAAAGAAATATATATGCTTCCTGAACTGATTCAGGATGTACTTGGTCGATTACAGCCATTGTTGCAAGGCCGGGTCGTGCAAACTCAGGTACCCACTGATCTTCCACCGCTCGAACTGGATTATATGCAGATCGATCAGGTCTTGACCAACCTGATCGAAAATGCCGTGCGCTATACACCAAAAGATTCACCGATTGAAGTAAGCGCGCGTTGTGAGGGAGCACAGGTAGTAATTAGTGTCGCGGATCGTGGTCCTGGTATTCCTTCTGGTGATCTTGATCGCGTATTTGACAAGTTCTACCGTGTACTCGATGGAAAGCAGAATACCGGATATCCGAGCGGCTCAGGGCTAGGCCTTGCTGTATGTAAAGGGCTAGTTGAAGCGCATGGAGGTCACATCTGGGCTGAGCCGCGCGAGGGTGGTGGAGTGGTCTTCTCAGTATCGTTGCCTGTGGGTGAAATTGAGAAGGTACCTGCATGAATAAGAATGGCGCGCATATTCTAGTGATTGATGGCGTACTCGAAATTTTTCGTTCTGGATTGCAATATCCTGAGCAGTTTTTGAGGAATCTGCAGAATCTCCAGAAAGCATTTTTACTTCCCCTCATTTACACTGGGTATGGATGTAGCTGATGGAAAATAACTGTTACATATCCAACTTCATAGGTTTGGCTGTCAGGCAAAATACAGTTCTGTGGCGAGTTGGCTATGAGATGACTTTGTGAGGATGTAGCAGTAGGTTGTGATGATCTTGTGAAGATATGAATTTAGGCTTGTCGTTGAAAGAACTTTTGTATCGATTGAGAGACACTGTCTATATAGAGAAACTTGCACATAGAACTCAGTTAAGGAAGGAATGACAGGCATGAGCGGGGCACGAATTTTGTTAGTTGAGGATGACGAGGTCCTGAGTGATCTCGTCAATCGCAACCTTGAGGCACGTGGGCACGAGGTGAGCATCGCCAGGAATGCTCGGGCAGCACTCACGTTTTTGCGTGCTACTACTTACGATCTGATTGTCCTCGATATAAATCTTCCGGACCAGACAGGTTGGGATGTCCTGCGCGCAGCACTCAGTCAAGGATACATTAAGCCCCTGGTTGTGGATGGAGGCGATGGGAAGTTGCCAGTGGTGGTACTTTCTGCGGTCCGAGTGGGGCCTGGCCGGTTGGCGGAGTTTCACCCGCTGGCGTATTTGCCCAAGCCTTTTCCAATGGATGCACTGCTGCGCCTTGCTGCGGAGGCCGCACAACGCAGAATTAATTCTGAAAGCAAAGAAGAACCTATTGCATTTCAGCAGCAACAGCTTAACGAGGAGGAACTCCATGCTTGATCTCATTATCATTGTGATCACTATTCTGACATTTTTCGTGTTCATCGGATTTACTGAGGCCTGTGAACGCCTGTAGCAACCAAAAAGGAGGGATCGTATGAACGCACCCTGGGAGTACATTCTGGTGGGTATTGTTACGGTTTGCGTGCTCGTCTATCTCGTGCTTGCCCTAATTATGCCAGAGAAATTTTAACGTCGATTTCTAGTGAAAAAGTGAGGTAAAATCTATGCCTGTCACACTTAATAGTGTCCTGCAGGTGCTGATCTTCCTGGCCATAGTGCTGCTGGTGACCAAACCGCTCGGTCTGTACATGTACAAGATCTTCAACGGGGAGCGAACATGGCTTTCGCCGATCTTTGTGCCCGTCGAGCGCTTTATCTACCGTCTCAGTGGCGTCAATCCAGAGGAGGAGCAGAAATGGACGGGCTACATGATCTCCGTGCTGATCTTCAGCGTGGTGGGCATGCTGCTCTTATATCTCTTCGAGCGCACCCAGCAGTGGCAGGGCACCTTCTTCAACCCGCAGGGCTTACCCAACGTCGAGCCACAGTTGGCTTTCAACACGGCAGCCAGCTTCACGACCAACACCAACTGGCAGAACTATGCCGGTGAGCAAACCATGACCTACCTGACGCAGATGGGCGCCCTGGCCTTTCACCAGTTCGTTTCAGCCGCTGCAGGCATCGCGATGGCGGTAGCGCTGGTACGGGGACTGGCACGGCGCAGCGCACAGCACCTGGGCAATTTCTGGGTGGATCTGACGCGCGGCACCCTCTACCTTCTGCTGCCAATCTGCATCGTCGTCGCGCTGGTCTTTGTCTCGCAGGGCATGATCCAGAACTTCAGCCCGTATACCATCGTGCATACCTTGAACGGGGGTACACAAACCATCGCCCAGGGACCAGTGGCATCGATGGAGGCCATCAAGGATTTAGGCACGAACGGCGGCGGCTTCTTCAACGTCAACGCGGCGCACCCTTTCGAGAACCCGAATGCTCTCACCGCCTTCATCATCATTCTCGAAGAGATCTGCATTGGTGCTGGCCTGTTCTACATGTTTGGTAAATGGGTGGGCGACACGCGCCAGGGATGGGTGCTGTGGATTGCTTCGGCGATCCTGTTTGTGATCGGGCTGGCAGTCGTAATCCCTTTCGAACAGACCGGCAATCCCATCCTGACCAGCGTTGGGGTGAACCAGGTCGTCTCGGACACGCAGGCCGGTGGCAACATGGAGGGCAAGGAGGTGAGATACGGCATCACCATCTCTTCGCTCCAGGAGGAGACCACGACATCCACCTCGACAGGCACAGTCATGAGCTTCCACGATAGCTACACGCCAATAGGCGGGATGATCCTGATGGCGAACATGGCGCTCGGTGAGATCATCTTTGGAGGGGTC
>Ga0187780_10003201_pt1 | contig 12383 bp, 7 predicted proteins | sample 1015_Q2_SP10_20__FD_132429 | JGI IMG/M metagenome (GOLD analysis project Ga0187780, IMG submission 132429) | Tropical peat soil microbial communities from peatlands in Department of Meta, Colombia - 1015_Q2_SP10_20_MG | ecosystem: Environmental > Terrestrial > Soil > Wetlands > Peat | place...
GCCAGAAATCGTACGGGCGAATGTGGATCCGTGACCCGGGAAGTCTGGTCCGGCATCTTCGCTGGAAACGGCGCGGGCAGAACCCTGTTCCACGCAAAATCCCGCTGGTAAAGCACCAGTAGCGTACCCCCGTCTTTCACGTAATCCAGCAGCCGGGCGTTCGAGCGGGGCAGGTCGGGGCGAAGCTCGTAGGAGCGAATACCGGCAACGATGGCGTCGTAGTGGCTCAATTCGCCGAACGCCAGCGCTACCTCGTCCAGCAAATCCACCTGGATGCCGATTTGCCGGAGCGTTTCCGGCAACGGATCGTTTTCACCCGCGATGTAACCGATGTGCAGCCCCGCCGGCACGGCCAGGTCGAGCACGTGCACGATTGCGTCGCACGGCTCGCTCCAGTCGCGCGTCGGCAGCGTGGGAATCGGCTCGAGCGAGGTGCGGAACGTTTCCGAATCCAGCTGCGCGTAGGGATGCAATGCATAGGCGCCCGGTGCGATTTTCGCCGGAGGCGTCACCAGATAACGAATGAGCTGATCTCCCGGCCCGGCGAAATCGAGCGCGGCGGCCGTCTGCACGCTCCAGCCAGCTGGCGCGTCGAGCGCTACCGACACTTTTGCCGGCTTTGTGCCGTGATAGCGCACCCGCGCCAGCAGCGCTACCGGCTCCGACGCTCGCCTTGCTGGCACCATCGCTTGCGACGGCTCGACCGTCAGCGTCACCGCGGGAACCAGTTCCAGCGCATAGATCTCGATGCCTGTGGTCTTCGCCTCTGCCGATTCGACCGCCTTTTCGATCGTGAACGCATAGTCACCCGCAGTCACTCGCAACGCGAGTCTCACAAGCGGCGGAGGAAAGGGCAGAATCGCATCGCCCGGTGCGCTTGGCGGCGTGGCCCCCGCTGGGACGGATACGGTGAACCGGTAATTTGTGCCGCTGCTTTTCGATGGGTCGAGCGCCACGGTCCAGCCAGGCGGCGTCAGTAAGCTCGAGTTTTCCACTGTCCACTTGACCGGAACAGCCGGCCGGTCGAGAAAATTCACGCTCACCGTGAAACTCTCCCCTGCCACCAGCTCGTGGCGATCCGCCTGCACATCAATCGGCAGCGCAATGGTGCTTGCCAGCGCGGCGTCAATCTTCTCGCGCAGCTGATCCAGTTCCCACTGGGCCGCGTCGCGTTCGTCGCCAGCTCCGCCGGAAATAACCGTGCGCAAATTCACCATGGCCTGACCCGCGTCGGCGAGCGCCTTTGCCGCCGCCACCCGATCTGGACCAAGCGCCGCTTTCTCCGCCGCTTCCAGCGCTTGGTCCGCTGCGGCCAGCGCGGGCGCCAGCGTCGCTTGCATTGCCGGGAAGCGCGCCGCCAGCGACGTAATGGGCTCAGACAGCAACTTCACGTCAAAGCCGCCCGCGGCCTGGTCACCGCGCTCCTCCACGAGCGTCACTGGCCGGCGGAAAAATGGGTTCCCGAAAAACGATGGCGTCCCCTGCGAGCGGTGCTGCGCGTGCCCTTCCATTCCCATTTCGACGTAGCTCTTTCCCCACAGCGGCGACACATCATTCACCGGTAACTGCACCGCGCCGCTCGTCGCCTGCTGCGGCGCCGGGCCGAAACCAAATCCTCCCGGGCGCAGTTCCAGCCGCACCTTCCACGGCGCCAGCCCTGCCTTGATCTGCTCTGGAAACTTCGCAGGATCGGCAGCGTCGGCTACTGCTCTCGGCACGTACACGCCGCTGGCTTGATGCTGCCCGTGCCCGAAACGAACCCCGCCCCAGCCGTTAATCACTACGTCCGGCCGGTAGGTGCGGATCACGCGCACGATGTCTTCCACCGGCAGATCGCCCCACATTTTCATCGTCTGCTCGGCGCTCTTGGAAAATCCTGTGTCCACGGCGCGCGTAAAAAACTGCCGCACGCCATAATGGCTTCCCGCCGCGAGCAGCTCCGTCGTGCGGACCACTCCGAGCTGCCCGCCCTGCTCCGGCCCAACGGCATTTTGGCCACCCTGCCCTCGGGTGATGGTCAGCAGAGCCACGTCCGCGTGGGCCCCGCGCGAGAGATACGCCAGCAAGGCGGCCGTCTCATCGTCCGGGTGTGCCGTGATGTAGAGGACGCGCGTGGCCACACGCGCCTTTTCAATGGCCTCGACGCTCTCCGGCAGCGATTGCGCCCGCACTCCTGCCGGCAACGCCGCCGCTAGCACCGCTGCCACTGCCACCATTGCGGCGTATCTGAGCCGCCAACGCCGTATCATCCCTTGGTTCACGAAGCCCTCTCCTCAAACGGCCATTGCCGCGCGAGTCGCGCGCGCGTCAAATATACAAGAATACCCGCTCCTGCCGCTGCCAGCGAAGCGAGCATCGGTTTCTCTCCCGTAGAAATGAAAATCCACAGCCACCCCGCAATCGCCAGCACCACCGGCAGGGGATACAACCACATCCGGAACGGCAGGCGCTTGCCCGCCGTGGCGTGCCCTTCTGCGTTTGCAGCTCCGCGCCCTGTGGCGGGCGCGTCCGCGGAAGCCCACTTGTCCGCCGAAGCGTGTTTTTCCGCGAAGGCCGATCGCTGGTGCAACAGCACCAAGCCCACGGCTTGGCCGACGAATTGGATGATGCAGCGCATGGCCAGGATGGCCCGAATCACAGAGAACAGGCTGAAAAACAGGCTGAATAACATCGCTGCAGCGCCCAGCGCCAGCAGTGAAATATGCGGAAAATGCTTGGTGCGATGCACGCGGGCGAAGCCCGAGAAAAAATTCCCGTCGAGCGCCGCTGCGTAGGGCACCCGCGAATACCCGAGCGTCGCTGAAAAAACCGACCCCAGCGCGGTCACGAGAATCAGCGCCGTAGCGAGGTCCGCCCATCGCCCGCCGTAGGCCCGCTCGATGAACGTGCTCACGATAAAGCTCGACCCCTGCGCCTCCCTCCACGGAATCACGCTCAGAATGCTCGCCTGCATGCCCAGATACAGCACGGTGATTCCGACGATCGAAATGAAAATCGCGCGCGGAATGTTCCGCTCCGGATTCTTCATCTCCGCGCCGAGATTGCACACGTTGTAGTAGCCGAGATAGCTGTAAATCGTTTGCACCGTGCCGTGGCCGAGCCCGACCAAGAGCAACGATGAGAGACTTCGGTCTATGCCGGAAAAATCGAGCAGCCTGCGCGCGCCGCCCGCCAAAAAATGGCCTGCGCCGCCCCAGATGACCCAAAGGATCGTCGCAATCACCAAGACGCTGAAAACCAGCGAAATTCGCCCGATTTCCGTGATTCGCCGGTACAGGAGAAACACGACCAGCACGATGACGCCCGCGGCCATGACGTGTTCCGCATGCGGCCCGAGCGGCCGCAGCATGGCGGCGAGCCACCCCGACCGCCCCACGAGAAACCCTGCATACTGCGCGAACCCCAATGCCCCCGACGCAATGCTGAGCGGCCCCTGAAATAGTGTCTGCCAGATAAACAGGAACGACAGCAGACGCCCCCAGCGCGCCGGGCCGTACGCCTCGCGCAGAAAGACGTAGCTTCCCCCCGCCTGCGGCATGGCTGCGCCCAACTCCGCCCAGATGCACCCGTCGCACGCCGCCAGCGCCGCTCCCGCTGCCCACGCCAGCAGGCTCAGCGCACCGCCGCCCATCGCCTGGATCACGAACGGGATCACCACGAATGGCCCGATGCCCACCATGAACGTCATGTTGAGCGAGGTCGCTTCGACCAGCCCCAGCCCGCGTTCGAGCTTCTGTTCCTCGTCCATCCACGCTCCCGCAATAGGTGTCTACGTAGCGCCCCAAGGCCCTGTTTTCCTTGAGGAACGAAGGGACAACACTTGAAGCGCGGTCTTCCGGGTGCCCCACCCTTTGCGCCTTTCGCAAAGGGTGGGAGCGAAGCTCGTCCCGCGGCGACCCCCCGCGCGGAGCCTTGAGGTTTGGTTTTTCATTTTCAATTTTCCAATTTCGCCTTTCGTAGCTCAATGGTTGCAAAGCATACCAAGAAAGCAGGTCCATTGCTCCCTTGCATCGGGAGCACCTGCGCTACCATAACTCGCGCGTATCGAAGGCTACACTGCATGCTGCCACACGCAACATTCATCGGCATCGCCATCACAGCCGCCACGCTCGCCGTTCTCATCGCGCAATTTTTCCGCGCCCGCCGCGTGCACGCCTTTCCGGTCTACGGCTGGCTCGGCATTCTGGCCCTGATCGCCGGCGAGTGGTTGATGTTTCACGGCGTCGAGCCGCTCGCCACCTACTTCACACCCTTCGCTTGGAGCGCCTGGATTCTGCTGGCCGACGCTTCCGTCCTGGCGCTGACCGGCCGCTCGCGCCTCCGCGATAGTCCTCTCGCGCTGGCTCGCATGGCGCTCCTCTCGATTCCTCTCTGGCTATTTTTCGAGGCCTATAATCTGCGCCTGCACAATTGGACGTATGTCGGCGTGCCGCGCCAGTGGGCCGCTGCGCTCGTCGGCTACGGCTGGTCTTTCGCCACCATCACGCCCGCCATCTTTGAGACTGCTGACCTCGCGCAGGTGCTCTTCCCCGCGCGGGCGCGCCAGCCGCTGAAAATATCGCTCCGCGCAGAAGCCGTGATCGCCGCCATCGGCGCGGCTTGTTTGATTATTCCCCTCGTCATTCGCCAGCCAATCGCGGCGCACCTCTTCGTCCTGGTATGGATCGGATTTGTCCTGCTGCTCGATCCGCTGAACCACCGGCTGGGACTGCCGTCATTCCTCGGCGATCTCGCGGCGGGTTCGACGCAGCGCCTTCGCGGATTCCTTATCTCCGGCTGGACTTGCGGCTGGCTGTGGGAATTCTGGAACAACTGGGCGGCGGCGAAATGGCATTACACCTTCCCGATGTTCCAACAGTGGAAAATTTTCGAGATGCCCGCGCCCGGCTACCTCGGTTTCTTGCCCTTCGCGCTCGACTGTTTCGCCATGTACACCACCGTCGCATACCTCGTCGGCTGGCTCAAGCAGTCCATATAGCGTCACTTTCTCTGGGGGAATTAAGGTTTAGACGTAGTGCAGGGGCCTTCAGCCCGGCACGAGCTAAAGCCGTCCGCGTAGGGCCGCCTCGGTCGCTGGTCCCCCCGAGGTGGTTCTGTAGCGGCCGCTTTCCGCGCCTTTTGCGTCCCGACGCCTCATGTCGGGAACGCGGGCCGCGTCTTCGCCGCTTGACATCGCGATTCCGGCAGCCTATCGTCACCGCAACTTTTGTTCGCCCTTGCGAGGAGGTGGATCTACTCCCATGTCTCAGCCCAGGCCTGAACTTGCGGCCGTTGAGAAATTGCAACAGGCCGCCGGTGCGTACTTTCTCTCGCGGTGCCTCCATGTCGCAGCAGATCTCGGCATCGCGGACTACATCGGGGATGCGCCGGTGGCGGCGAGCGAGCTTGCGCGCGCCACGGGATCGCATGTCGGAGCGCTCGGCCGAATCCTGAATCTGCTCTGCGCCCACGGCATCTTCGAGCGCCGCGATGGCGGCTACGTGCATACGGCGACATCGCGCCTTTTGCAAACCAACCACCCCGAGTCCATGCGCTCGTTCGTGCGCCTGTTCGGGCTGCCGCTCCTTTTCCAAACGGCGATGAAGCTTGACCGCGCCGTGCAAATGGGTCAGTCCGTTTCTAACGACGTGTTTTCGGGAGGGGTTTTCGCTTACTTTGCCCAGAATCCTGAGGCGAACCGCATCTTCAACGAGGCGATGGCAGGTAAGGCGCACGGCGAGGTCCCCGCCATCCTGGCAGCCTACGATTTTTCAAAGTTCGGTCTGATCGGCGATATTGGCGGCGGCCGCGGGCACTTGCTCGAAGCCATCCTGGCCGCCTGTCCCGGCTCGAAAGGAGTGCTCTTCGATCTGCCCCATGTGCTTAAGGAAAGAACTCCTGCGGCGTCGTCTCGCATCACTCTCAGCCCCGGCGATTTTTTCAAGGACCCGATTCCCGTATGCGACGCGTATGTCTTGATGGAAGTCATCCACGATTGGCCCGATGAAGAAGCGCGAGCCATCTTCAAGGCCGTACGTCGCGCCGCTCCCCGCCACGCCAAGCTGCTGGTGATCGAAGCGCCCATCCCGAACGATCCGGGTCCCTGTTGGACCAAGACCCTGGACATCGTCATGCTGGACTTGCTGGGAGGGAGCCAGCGCACGCCGGACGAATACCGCAAGCTGCTCGCCGATAGCGGCTTCTGCCTGGACCGGGTCATCGACACCGCCGTGGGCTATTCCATCTTTGAGGCAAGCGTAGTCTAGGAGAGAGGTCTCGCGGTCTGTCTATCTGCGTGCAGCTTCGGTTTGCTCGAAGGCGTGATAGGAAGAACGCACCAGCGGCCCCGATTCAACGTGCTTGAACCCCATCTGCTCGCCTAGCCGCTTAAACTCGGCGAACTCGTCCGGGTGGACGTATCGCTCGACGCGCAAGTGCGCCGGCGTGGGCTGGAGGTACTGCCCGAGCGTCAGGATCTGCGTGCCCTGCGCCGCAATCTCTTCCATGCTCTGCAACACTTCCTCGCGCGTCTCGCCCAGCCCGAGCATCATTCCGGTTTTCGTGGGAATATCGGGCGCCATTTCCCGTGCGCGGCGCAGTAGCTCAAGGGAGCGCTCGTAAACCGATCCTTTGCGCACGCGGCGGTAGAGCCGCGGCACCGTTTCAATATTGTGGTTGAGCACGTCCGGCTGCGCCGCCATCACGGTTCCCAGCGCCGCCCAGTCACCGCGAAAATCCGGAATCAGCACCTCGACCTTGCATCCGGGAACGCTCCGGCGGATTTCCGCAATCGTGCGCGCAAAAATCGCCGCGCCGCCGTCCGGTTGATCGTCACGGTTCACCGACGTGACCACCGCGTAGCGCAGCCCCATGCGCGCCGCAGCCTCCGCCACGCGCTCCGGCTCGTTTTCCTCGGGCGGACCCAGCGGCTTCCCGCTCGGCACCGCGCAGAATCCGCACGACCGCGTGCAGATGTTCCCTAGGATCATGAACGTCGCTGTGCGATGTTCCCAGCACTCGCCCAGGTTGGGGCAGCGCGCGCTCTCGCACACCGTGTGCAGGTTGCCCCCGCGCATGATGTGCGTCAGGTCCTGGTAATTTGGCCCGCCCGGGAACCGCACGCGCAGCCAGCTCGGCCGCGGATGAGTCACAGGAGGCGGCGCCGAATCTCCGGGCAGGATGTTGAAAGGTGTCCCCATGACGAGACTTGGGCTCGCTCCAATTGTACCGACCCCCAACCCACGACACAATCCGCTCCCCCCGGCCTGATACCCTGTCGGCAAAGACGCTACGCGGACCCGGCAGTCTGAGCAACTCGTGATGGCATCCTCCCTTGCGGGGTGCATAACTGGCGTCAGGGATTTGCGGCGCAGGTCAAGAGCGCCGGCCTTTCCGCCTATCATCGTGTGTAAGCAATTATTCGACAGAGGCGGAGCCACTCTTGCGGCGGCACACCCCGATACTCGTTATTCTCTTCGTCGGCCTTTGCCTGTGCCGAGCCGTCTCGGCGGACACGTCCACCTACTCCGGAATCACTTTCTTTCGCTCCGACGTCACTGTGAAACCGGACGCCACGCTCGAAGTCCGCGAAGAAATTGCCGTCAGCAACGCAGCTTCCTTTTACAAATACGGCTTCCGGCGAGATTTGCCGATTTCTCCGTTGGAACGCTGGGAAGTCCGCTATGTGGGCCCGTATCGGCGAGACAACGGTGTTCGCTTCAAAGTCCTAGAAGTCACCGAGGACGGTGCGCCCGTCCCGTATGAACAGGGGACCGGCTTCGGCTATGCGCAGCTTTTCATCGGTCAGCGGGGAATGCCACTCGATCCCGGCGAGCACCGCTATGTCATCCGCTACACGGTGGACTTCGCGCTCAACGTAGGCCCCGCGCGCGACATGCTCTACTGGAATGCCATCGGCAATGAACGGAACGCTCCCGTCGCCGAGGCAATTCTTGCCGTCCATCTGCCCGCCGCCATCCCCGGCGAAAGTGTGGAAGCTGAGCCGAGGGTTGGGGGACGCGGTGGCAGTCTGCCGCGCCAACCGGAAACCGTGCTGGAGCGCCTCGAAGATCCGTCCGGGGCCATTGTGTATCGCACCACGAACGTCAGCCCGCGCCAGAGCCTGAGTCTCGCCGTGACCTGGCCCTCGGGTTACATCCACCCGCCCAAGCTCAGGATTTTTGTGCGTGACTACTGGATGTTGGCCGCGCCCGCCTTGCTATTTTTGTTCTACTTCTTCGCCTGGTTGCGGATTCGACCGGGACCGCGGCCGGGACCCCTGGTCACGCGCTACGAACCGCCCGAAGGCCTGTCCCCAGCGGGTGCGCGATATATCGCCACCGGGACCACAGACGGGCACTCGTTCGCCGCGGTCATCGCGGACCTCGCTGTTAACAAATGTATCCGCGTCGAACCCATAAACGGCAAGTACAAGTTGTCCCGTCTCTTGGGCGATCGCGCCGCGGAGGAGGCGCTGGCTCCTGAAGAGAAGCGCGTCCTCGCCTCGCTATTCGAGGACGAGCCCACCGTCGCGCTGAGCCCGGCGATGGACCAGCGCAACACCAACCAGAATGCCCGCTACATCTCGCAGATTCACGAGGAGTTGAATAAGCAGCTCGGTCAAAAATACCTGACGCGGCATTTCGGAGTCATCGCCCTGGCTGTTCTGGCTACCTTTGTCTCCGCCCTGCTGCTGGCGGCCACCGCGCAAGGCCGCGACACTACTGGCGCGGTTTTCCTTACCATGTGGATTCTCTTTGTTGGCCTGACGCTCGGCCTGATGATCGAGATGACATTCGCCTCGGCCTGGAAAAGCGCCATCCGGGCGGGCACGGGCTGGGTGAAGTTGCTTCCCGGACTTGGGACGATGGCACTATTTGTGGGAGTCATTGCTTTCATGCTGCGGAAGTTGGCTGCCGGCATTTCGCCTTCCTTTGCGTTTGTGGTTGTGGCGCTTTTGTTGATCAATCTGGGGTGGGGGCCATGGTTGAAGCGTAAATCGCCGTTGGGGCAGCAAGTCACCGATCAGATTGCCGGATTTCGCCAGTTTCTCCAAAAGGTGGAACAAGGGCAGCTGGACCGTCTCAACTCGGCCGAACAAACGCCCCAGGAGTTGGACCGCTTCCTCCCGTATGCTATCGCCCTCGAAGTGAAAGAAGCCTGGGGCGACCACTTGGCGCAAGCCATGCCCGCCTATGCAGTCGTTGCAGAAAACTGATTGCATTCTCCCTCGAAACCGCCTGGTGTCCGTGGTCACGTCCGCGTGTGCGCGCGCTCACATACTCCGCCCGAAAAAAGTTGTAACCAAAAAGCACCGATTTGAATGCCTCCGAGGGAGGTGCCCAATGCGCTACCTGAAGTTGGGGATTCTCGCGATCAGCCTCGGCGCTGGCTTTGCCGCCTTTGCCCAGACGCCCACAAAAAAGCCTCCCAAGGCCAACCTGGCTGCCGGCAAAGAGTTGTTCCACCAACATTGCTCGCTCTGTCACCGTGTGGACGCCAAGGGCCGCGGCTCATGGTACGACCCAAACTCCATCGAGCCGGAGAGACGCGTGCCACCGGCTGATCTGACGGTGCTCAGTGAACGGAACGGCGGGAAGTTTCCGGCAGATCGCGTAAGGAATTCGATCTACTGCAAGAGCCCGATTCCTGCGCACGGTACTCCCGAAATGCCGGCGTGGGGCGATGTCTTTTACAGCATGAAGTCCGATCCCAAGCGCTTGGAGCAGCGCGTGCGCGACCTGACCGCCTACATCGACTCGCTGCAAGAAATAAAGAAGCAATAATCTTTGCTCAGCGGCCTAAGAGGCGATTGTTCCGACTATCCGGCGGCTTCCTCAGAACATTGGTGGATTCTGTTCAAATTAAGCCACATAGAAACAGCTTCAAGTGTTGTATTATTGACACGATCGGCCTCAAATCGGCGCGTACCTAGCTGTATCCTGTTGTAAATAAACGTGTAAAATCACACGAATGCGGCCTTTAACGTGCCAGTAAAGAATGCCTATCAGATGGTATACCAGTTTACAATTCAGCGCCCTGTTCAAATCGAAGGCATCGGACTCCATACAGCCGTCCCGGGCCGTCTCCGGCTTATGCCTGCGCCCGCGGACACGGGAATCGTTTTCCGCCGCGTGGATCTCGACAATTTCGACATTCCCGCGCACGTCCGCAACGTGGCGCGCGTGAGTTACGCGACGAGCCTGATGCGCCAGAGCGTCCTCATCTCGACGACGGAGCATTTGCTGGCGGCGCTGTACGCGTGCGGGGTGGATAACGTCATCATCGAATTGGACGCGCTCGAGGTGCCCATTCTGGACGGCTCTTCGCAGCCCTTTATCGAATTGCTCGACAAAGCCGGCCTGCGCCGCCTGCGGCGGCGGCGGCGTTACCTCCGCGTGGTGAAGCCGCTCGAATTTTCCGACGGCCACCGCCGCATCGGCATCTATCCCGATGACGAGTTCCGCGTGCACTGTTTTGTGGACTACCAACATCCGCTGGTGGGCCCGCAAGAGATCGAGCTGACGGTCAACCGCGAGACGTTTACCCGCGAGCTGGCCCGCGCGCGCACCTTCGGTTTTACGCGGGATTTTCAGGATCTTCGGGAGATGGGGCTGATTCGCGGCGGGTCGCTTGACAACGCCATAGTCCTCGATGACGCCGCGATCTTGAACGGCCCGCTGCGCTTCCCCGACGAGTTCGGCCGTCACAAGGCGCTCGATTTAATCGGTGATCTGGCCCTGGTCGGGCTTCCCCTGCAAGCGCGCGTTGTGGCGCACCGCGCCGGCCATGCACTGCACACGCAGCTCGTGACCCGCCTGCTGCGCGACCCCTCCCTCTGGATCGAGACCACAGAGGAACCCGCCCCGGCCGTTGCCCCAACCCGTAGCCCCCTGACCGTCTCTGCGGGGGCAGCGCTTCTCGGTAAGTAGTTGTCTGAATCGCCTGACCGCGTTGCAGCCGCGTGCGCGAATAGGCACGCGTCAACCAATTGGCCGGTTGCCAAAGCGCGCAGGGGAAGCGACAATAACAATCCGCGCATGGCCGCCCACGACACCACCATCGTCATTCTCGCCGCCGGGCAAGGGACGCGCATGCGTTCGACGCGCGCCAAGGTGCTGCACCAGGCTGGCGGGCGTCCATTGATCGAGCATGTGGTGCGCGCCTGCGCGGCGCTCAAACCGGCGCAAGTGCTGGCGGTGGTCGGCTACCAGGCTGAGGAAGTAGGCGCCGTGGTGCAAGGCTTAGGGGCGCAAACGGTGGTGCAGCAGCCGCAGCGCGGCACGGGCCATGCCATGCAAGTGGCGCGCCGGGCGATGCGCAAGAGCGCGAAGCACGCCATTGTGGTTCCCGGGGACGCTCCGCTGCTGCGTGCCGAGACGCTCGCCGCGCTGCTCGATACGCACCGCCGTGGGGAGGCCGCCGCCACCATTCTCACCGCCGAATTGCCCGATCCCTCCGGCTACGGCCGCATCGTGCGCGATTCCGAAGGCCGCGTGCAGGCCATTGTTGAGGAGAAAGGCGCCACGCCCGAGCAGCGCGCCATTCGCGAAGTCAACTCCAGCATATACTGCTTCTCGCTCGAAAAGCTCTGGCCCTGCCTCGCTGCGCTGCGCCCGAACAACATCCACCGCGAACTGTATCTCACTGATGCCATTGCGCTCTTGCGCCAGCGCAACGAGCGCGTGCTGGGCGAGATCGCCGCGGACGCGCAGGAAATTCTGGGCTGCAACACGCGCGCCCAGCTCGCCGACGCGGACCGCATCCTGCGGGCGCGCAAGGCCGAAGAACTCATGGACGCCGGCGTCACGATCTATCTGCCCGAAACAGTCCTGATTGATCCGGAAGTGACCGCCGGCCCCGACACGGTGATCGAGCCGGGCGCGCAGCTTCTGGGCCAGACGCGCATCGGGGCGCGCTGCCGCATCCGCGCGGGGAGCATCTTGCAGGACATGCGCGTGGATGACGACGCCGTGGTCGGGCCGCACACCAACGCTATCTCGTCGCGAATCGGCGCGCGGGCGCAGGTGGGGCCTTTTGCGCGGCTGCGTCCCGGAGCGGATATTCGCGCCGGAGCGCGGGTGGGGAATTTCGTGGAGATCAAGAATTCCGTCCTGCACGAAGGCGTGAAGGCCCAGCACCTCACCTATTTGGGCGACGCCACCGTCGGGCGCGACTCGAACGTCGGCGCCGGAACCATCACCTGCAATTACGACGGCGTCGCCAAACATCACACCACGATCGGCAGCCGCGTCTTTGTCGGCAGCGACACGGCGTTCGTGGCTCCCGTGCGCGTGGGCGATGGAGCGTATATCGCCGCCGGCTCGGTTATCACGGAGAACGTGCCCCCCGACGCGCTGGGCATCGCCCGGGGCCGCCAGGCCAATAAACCCGGCTGGGCGCGC
>Ga0187780_10003202_pt1 | contig 12383 bp, 14 predicted proteins | sample 1015_Q2_SP10_20__FD_132429 | JGI IMG/M metagenome (GOLD analysis project Ga0187780, IMG submission 132429) | Tropical peat soil microbial communities from peatlands in Department of Meta, Colombia - 1015_Q2_SP10_20_MG | ecosystem: Environmental > Terrestrial > Soil > Wetlands > Peat | place...
AATCGCCGCTGAACTCGCTAATCGGATACGAAACGGCACGTTCGATATCACCCTACCTGCTGCGCGGCTGCCCTTGGACACCATCCAAAAGCCCATGAAACAGCGTTCTAAGGCCCCTCTGGTGCGTGAAGTTATGGTACCGAGCATAACGGTGCACGATTCGATCAGCGTGCAGGATGCGGCAAAGATCATTATAGGAAAACAGGTGAATCACTTGCCAGTCGTTTCAGACGCGAAGAAGCTCATAGGCATCGTGACGGCGTATGATATCTCAAAAGCAGTTGCGCTCGACAAGGGCGATGGACTAAAGGGTATCATGACGCGGCGGGTGGTGACTGCGGCACCCGACGAACCGATTGACTTGGCAGCACGGCGTCTTGAGCGGCATAACATCTCGGCACTTCCTGTCGTTGATCACGCTAACACGGTTATCGGCATCATAACGAGTGAGGACTTGAGCAGGCTTTTGGCGTGTAGGTGAACAGAGCATGAGGGAGTATCCGTGAAGATTGTCTTGAAGTTTGAGCAGCGAATCATGCAGAATCCGCTAATCGCTGACGTTGTGCTTGAAACCGGCGTGCGAATCAACATCGATCGAGCGTTTGTAGACGCATCGACCGGAGAAATTGTCATTGACGTGCCTGATGAACACGTCGAAGAGGTCGCCGCCGCATTTCGGCGGCGAGGGGCAGCAGTTCGCGAAATGGACACCCCTATCGTGTTTGAGGAAGCGGAATGCGTCCAGTGTGGAGCGTGTGTATCGGTCTGTCCATTGGAGGTATTTAAGTTTGACAAGAATGGGATGCTCTCTATGGATCTTAGACGATGCGTGCTCTGTAAGACCTGTATTACGATGTGCCCCCACGGCGCGCTCAAAGCTGAAGAGGAATGAGAGAGAAGTTTCAGCTCAAGCAAACCATTGTTACTATTATTGCCGAGGCGCCTCCTTATGTTGATCACGCAAAGGAGGCCATACGTGCCCATCGGCGCGAACTGGAACGCTTTATCAGGCTCAATCCCTTTTTTTGTTTTGCACTTGAACCGGCGAACGACTTTGTTGGGGATCCCCCGGAGATCGTCCGTCGAATGCTTGCAGCTTCTGCTGCCGCCAACGTCGGTCCAATGGCTGCCGTCGCAGGCGTCATCGCGGATCTCGCCGTCGAAGCGATGATCGAGGCGGGCGCATCGTATGCAATCGTCGACAACGGCGGGGATATCGCGCTTTCGACTGACCGGGAGGTCATCGTGGGGATATACGCGGGTGAGTCGACCTTTAGAGATCTAGGCTTTGAGGTTGCGCCCACCCGCTTTTGCGGGATCTGCACTTCATCAGCGACGATCGGTCCCTCTATAAGCTTCGGTGCGGCGGACGTTGCATGCGTGGTTGCCGAAACGGCGTGTGTGGCCGATGCGGCGGCGTCAACGCTTGGCAATATGAGCTCTGACCCCCACGCGGCAATCGAGGCGATAAAACGCATACACGGCATTCGTGGTGCCCTTTTGATCGTCGGGAATAAGCTCGTTACGTGGGGCGCCCTTCCGACGCTTATTCGAACGTCGTTTGACGCTACGTGTATCACCCACGCCTAACGCCGCGCCGTCGTCGTACGCGCAACAGCCTTCATCGCGCGGGCTGCGGTGTCCGCCTGCGCCGAGAGGAGGTGAAGCGGCTCGGTGCATAATGGCTAGTCGGGCTGCCAGTCCGATTTGATCGTCCCGCGTAGTCCGTCGATGAGTCTCACACGCGGGTGCCATCCGAGCGCGGTCATACGGGAGATATCAGCCCACATCCGGTCGATCTCTACGTCCTTTGACCGCTGGTACGCGCGGTTAGATGCGACGGCAACGCGTTTGTCAAGGATACGCGCCACGCAGGTTACGAGCGTTTCGATGCTGACCTCGACGCCTGATCCGATGTTATAAATCCCGTCACCGCCTTCAGCAAGCCGCAATAACGCGTTGATAACGTCATCCACGTACGTAAAATCCCGCGTCGGCGTCAGATTGCCAAGAGTGATGGTATCTTGGGTAACTGCCTGTTTAATAATCGAAGGTATAACGAAGTCGGAATGTTGACCAGGGCCGTAGACGTTGAAGAGCCGTCCGATCGCCGCCGGTATGCCGTACGCGTTGCTGTATGCCGATACAAACGCTTCTGCGGCCACTTTGCTCGCCGCATACGGCTCTTGGGCGTGGAGCGGATGTGTTTCATCGATGGGAACGTAATGAGGCCTACCGTACACGTGGGCGCTGCTCACAAAAACGAGTTTCTCTACCGAGCTTGAACGCCGCACCGCTTCAAGCACGGTGACGGTGCCGGCAGTGTTCGTCTCAAAAGTACCGCGTGGGTCCTCAAGCGACCGGCCGACGTGTGATATCGCCGCGAGGTGAAACACCGTCGCCGCATCGTCGATCGTAAACGGATGGCCGAGATCCCCGCGCACGACGCGCACGTGCGGCTTACGATCGGCAACGCCGCCCTCAGCTCGTACGAGCGCGCTGATACCCGCACCGCGTTCGGTGAGGCTGTCGATCAAGTGTGAGCCGAGGAAGCCTGTCGCACCCGTCACAAAGACCCTATCGAGTATGGCCATGCCCGATCACCACATGCAGGACGGCGGCGTAAGGTATACTTTATGGTGCGGCACCGATGCCGCGCGCGCGGCACACTTCATCGCAGTGTACAACCAATCCCCACGAGCAACTCGGTTACCGCTCGCTGGAGCTGTTCGACATCTCCATCGCCGTAGGTCGAGACGCGATAGGTGTAGCTCGTGCGCGGAGCGTAGTGGTCGATAATCGCCACCGTTGTAACCCCTCCCACCGTCGCGAGCACACGCGCGATCACGTCGGGATCGGCGCCAGGAGGCAGCACGACAGAAAAATCTCTGTGGCGCTCGTCACGCGCGAGACGGTATCGTCGAAGCTCATCTTCAGACATGAGTTGCACGTTTTCTGTCTTTAAGACGACCTCTCTCGAGCCCTCTTCGAGCACAATCTCGTATGGCGAAGCGCTCTTGACCACGCCGACATGCACTGCCCCAGTGTAGACGTTCCGAAGTCCGCGCGCGCTGCCAACGGAGCGCTGAAAATCCTTGACCTCTCGTATGTTAGCCATAATCAGCTTGTTCGAGCGTTTTAAGGCAGGCTCAGCGTCCCCAAAATGCTTCGCTGCTCGCTTCATGGTCGTCACGAAAGCCTCCGTGTCCTTCGCGTGTATAATATCGACGAGCGACGAGCACTGCGCCAGAAACGCGTCGTGTATGGATCGGTCGGTATTCATTTGGATAGACGCGTAAAGCGCAGGATTCTGTCCCAGAATCCTCCCGACAAAGTCGATGAGAATCTGGTACACAGGACTCATAAAACGGCGTGAACGCTTGATGTCAAAGTGAAGCGCTTCGAGCGTGACCCCCATTGCGATATACCCAAAATGGGTCAGCCCTTGGATGACGGACATGAGGTGATCGTGTTCCCCTGGTGATAACTCCTCAACGTGCGCTCCGGCCCGTTCAAAGAGGTCGACAAGAAAGCGATACCCGTCACGGCCGCATACTGGAGTGACGATCACGGTTTGCCCCTCCATATCAGGCATACTCGGTCCAAATAAGGGATGAACGCTCGCAAGCTCAACGCCACGCGGCGCGCTTGCGAGCATCTGCTCCACCGGCCGTCGCTTGATCGACGTTATGTCGAAGAGCAACGTCCCGGGTCGTAGTTGGGGTGCGACTTGCGCAATGACCTCACACGTCGCGTCGATGGGGACGGCTATGACAACCACGTCGTAATCCGCGTAGCGAACTGGCGACGATCGCCCGATGAGTGTGACGTCGAACCCGCGCTCGGTCAGAAATCGCTGGAACCAGCGCCCCATCTCTCCGTAGCCGCCCACAATGGCCGTTTTGGGTGACACGTCATCGCCTCTGCGACGCTGCCTCGGAACGCCGAAGCGTCTCGCGCACTGCTCTTTCCATGACCGCGACGGGTGGTTCTACGCCAGTCCATATCGTAAAGGACGCTGCTCCCTGGTATACCAGCATCTTCACGCCGTCGATCGTCTGCAACCCTGCGGCGCGTGCCTCTCGAAGCAGCGGGGTCTCTACGGGGTTATAAACGATATCGAACACCACGAGCCCTCGAGGCATCTGGGCCGATGTCACGAGCGTCTGCCCGGGAGAGACGCCGCGCATGCCGACGGGCGTGGCGTTGATGAGAACGGTTGCCTCTTGAAGCAGGCGGTCGATCTCGTCGAGGCCGTGCGCCTCGATATCATCGCAGCCGCAAGCAAGGTTCTCGGTCATCAGGTGCTGGGCGAGAAGCATCGATCGGCTCCGTGTCCTGTTGGCGACAAGCACGCGCCCTCCCTCGAGAAGCAGTTGTGCCGCGATCGCCTTTGCCGCGCCTCCGGCACCGAGCAAGAGCACGCTTGCCCCTTTGACCGTCACGTCGGCACTCTTAAGCGCGCTGACCGCTCCGGCACCGTCCGTATTGTAGCCTCTCCCAGCTCGATCTACGGTGTTAACGGCGCCAACGCGCTTCGCCAGTGCATCTGGGTCCACATAACGCAGAGCGACCTCTTTGAGAGGCAGCGTGACGTTAAGTCCGCCGAATCCAAGTGCCAGCGCTCCTCGTATCGCCGCTTCGGCGTGTTGCGTATCGACGTCGAAGGCGTGGTAGCGCGCGTCAAGGGTGAGCGCGTCGAACGCCGCGTTGTGCATCACAGGCGAGAGGGAATGACCTATCGGGTGACCTAGTACACCGTACACGGTGGTTACTGCCATGAGTTGATTTCTTCCAACGCGCGTTTGAGCCGTGAGACGCGCAGCATGCCCGGCGACGCGCGCTTCCCTGTATACCCATATCGCCGCATTTTCGGCGATATGCGCTCTCCAACCAAGCCGTAGAGCAGCGACGATCCGTAGATACCCATGAGCGGCCTGAGGTGCGAGCCGAGCGCCCCCATAGGTACGACGCAGAACGTCATGCCCTCCTCCCGCGCCGCGAGGCTTACGTCAAGCACCCGTGGCGCGTCGCGCAGGTGTTCGATCGTGACCGCGAGCTTCACGAGATCGCCGCTTTGATTGGCCGCTCGCATCGTCTCAAGCATCTCCTCCTCAGGCGGTGTGCCGTCGAGGTCGTGATAGGAGAGCAGCGTCGGACGCCCGTGCGTCGCTGCCTCGGCCATCAGGTCATCTCTGTCAGGTGCCATCAGCTCGATATCGACGATGGACGCGTACGGCATCAGCGGAACAAGCGTGTTAAGGCGTTCAATGGCCGCGTTGCCCCCCTCCTCGACTCTGCGGTTGGTGAGGATAACCGGCAGGTAGACCTCCTCGAGATCGCGAAGGACGCTGTCTATATCGTCGGCGAGATCGACGCGAAACTCAACGATATCCGCACCCTCTTCGACCGCCTGCTGAGCTTGGCCAGCCTCATAGATCACCCCGACAATTCTCGGCCCTTCCTCTCCTCCGATAATAACATCGCCCAGTTGAATCACGTAATCACCTCTCGATAAGCGTCTCTTCGACGCTGATGCCAAAATGCCGACCGCCACCCTCGTGGTGCACGAGCACCTCGTCTCCTGGCTGTAGCGCGGTAACGGCCACGGGAGTCCCATCCTTGCGCACGAGCTTTATCGTCTCTGCGTTCTGCAGCAGCGTTTTGACGGCGATCCCTTCAACCTCCGCTTCGATCAACATGAGCGGCCGCCGCTCAATTTTGACGCGACCGACCACGCCGTGCCGCGTCTCCCCGTCACTGCGAACGATCATAACCTCGTCGCCGGCCTGAAGTTCGGAAAGGTAGCTCGTCTTGCCGTCCCCGTAGATGTACGCGTGTACCGGTCCTGCGTTGACGCGAAACGGTCTCGGCGCCACATAGGGGCTCTCTTCCGTCTCGGCGTGGACCAAGAAAAAGCCGTTCGCTCCTGATCCGATGAGCATGCCCTCGCCGCTGACCATCAAAGAGCACGTGTCGATGCACACCCGATCGCCCATCCCGACGGGCCTCACCGTCGTCACTTTCGCGGGCACGAGTTCAACGAAGTGCTCTGCTTTGTGGGCAAATTCGACGGTCTGCGCGATCTGTGACAGATCCTTCGTATCGATGAGCACGCCATCAGCGCCGTGTTCGAGGGTTTCGAGGGCGGTCTTCGCCTCGTCGAAGGACTGCACACCCGCGATGATATCGACGGTTCCCTTCAGCGCGGCGATAAGATTTTCGAGGGGGATAACCTTCCAATCCGTTCCGATGATGATGACGTGATCGCACGCGTTCGCGACCTCCTGTGCAAATCGCTCGTGCGCCTTGTCGGATACGACGATGTAAGCTGCCGTCTCGTTCTCTACCGAGCGCAGCCGTCGGTAGTCAGTTGATTCGGCCACCGTGCGCCGCAGCGGGAGCGTCCCATCGCCTTCGCCGTTTTTTCCGATGACGCTCACGTCGCCGAGGGTATCCCCTCCCTCATCAAAGGCGGCCACCGTGATGGTGCCGAGCTCCTTGACGGCCTCCACCTCAGATGGATTCACAAGTATGCAGTCGACGCCTGATTCAAGCGCGAACGTCACCAGTGGCTTTCGTTCTTCCCATGGCCCTTCATCGGCCTTCACCCAGACGCGCTTCATAACGCTCTCCCTATGCAGTTCGCTCACGCCCCACTTAACGTTAACGCTCAACCTCGCGCAGCGCCTCCCCGACCGGGATGTGCTCGTGCACGATGCGCGATATGGCACGAACGATTTGCGTGGGCTTATCGTGCTGAAACACGTTGCGTCCAATGGCGACGCCGCGGGCTCCCGAAGCGATCGCGTCGGAGATCATCTGGAGGAGCTCGGCATCGGTCTCGACCTTGGGTCCCCCGGCGATAATAACCGGCACAGGGCAGCTCTTGACGACGCGCGTAAACGACTCCGGATCTCCCGTGTAGTTCGTTTTGATCATGTCAGCGCCGAGCTCGGCGCCGGCTCTGGCGGCGTGGGCGACGACCACCTCATCGTACTGATCGGTGACCTTTGCGCCGCGCGGGTACATCATCGCGAGCAGCGGCATGCCCCACTCGTTGCAGCTCCTCGCGACGGTGCCGAGCTTCTGAAGCTGGTTGGCCTCTGTGTCCGATCCTATGTTGATGTGCACGCTGACCGCGTCAGCGCCCATTTTGAGCGCCTCCTCGACCGAGCACACGAGCACCTTATCGTTCGGATCGGGCCCGAGCGCGGTTGAAGCGCTCATGTGGACGATTAGCCCGATGTCCCGTCCGTACCCGCGATGGCCGTGGGGCACCATCCCCTTTTGCATGAGCACGGCGTTCGCGCCTCCGGCGGCCACCTTGTTTACCATCTCGGACAGGTTGACGAGTCCTTTGACCGGACCGATCGAGATGCCGTGATCCATAGGAATGATCACGATGTTGCCACTCTCGCGGTTTGTAATGCGTTCGAGTCTCACGAGTTTTCCGATTTCCATACGTGTTCCTCCGATTGTTAGAGTGTTACACTCTAGCATTATATCTCATATAAACCTTTTCAAAGCAACGCTTATTAGCTAAGCGGCACAAGAAAGATGATCATGCTCGTAGGCGTGCTCGGACCACAGGGTACGTACACCGAGATAGCCGCCCTCGCCATGGGCTACACGGAAGGTGTGCTTCATTACTACCCTGCCGTCGAGGACATCGCCCACGACCTCATGGAGCGTCGACTCGATCGCGGTGTGCTTCCTCTCGAAAACTCTATCGAAGGATCCGTCGGGTCGACCCTCGATGTGCTCCTCTCGCTGCCGGTACAGATCGTCCGAGAGCTGATCATGCCCATACGCCACTACCTCGTCGCCCGCCGGGACGCCGATATCCAGGTTGTCTACTCACACTGGCAAGCAATCGCCCAATGCAACGGGTTTTTGCGGACCTTTGGCCGGGAGGTCATCGCGGTGAGCAGCACGTCAGAGGCGGCACGCATGGCGGCAGACAATCGGCATGCGGCGGCGATCTCCTCGTTGCGCGCGGCACAACGCTACCATCTCTCCGTCGTTCAGGCTGATATCCAGGACGTCGCCGACAACTTCACTCGCTTTATCGTCATCGCCCGAAGGAGCGCGAAGAGGGAGGCCGAAACAGGAACGAAGACCTCTATCGTGCTCGAGCTCAAGGGCGACAGGCCGGGCGCCTTGTATGAGGTGCTCCACGTCTTTGCGCAGCGCCAGCTGAACCTTACCAAGATCGAATCGCGACCGGCAAAGCGCTCGCTTGGCGAGTACGTGTTCTACATCGACTTCGAAGGCGATGCGGCCGATCCTGTCGTGGTGGGGGCATTCGACGCGCTACAGGCACACGTCCTCCGACTCAAGGTGCTCGGATCGTACACCGCCGAAACCCATTTGACGCCGGAGGGCCAATGACACTACGATGCGCGAGGATACCGCTCTTTTGGCAGGAGCATTCACCGGCTCGGTCGTGCTCACCGCTGTTCTTATCGCCATCTTTCGCGTTCCCTTCCTAATCCTGTTCCTTCCCATCGTCCCCCTTTTGTTCCGTCGACGGCGCAGCGCTCCTCTCAGACGTTGCACCTCGTGCGATTGGTACACGGACGACGCGCGGTACCGCTACTGTCCGTGCGATGGCGCGCCGTTGATCAGCGATGTGGAGCGAGGGGATGGGGACCGATGATGAAACTGCTTGCCACTGATGTTGACAACACCATCACGGGCGATCGGGCCGCGTATCAGCGGCTTGACGCGTTGCTCGCCTCGCACCGCGAGGTCACTGTCGCGTACGTGACGGGACGTGACAAGGTACAGCTGTTCGAAATCATGGCGGCAGAATGCTTGCGCGAGCCGGCGTACGTGGCGTGTAACGTCGGAACGGAGATTTACAGCGGATCCGATTACCGCAGGGACGATACGTGGACGCGGCACATCGATCACCGGTGGGACCGGCTCGCGGTGCAAGAAGCGCTCATGACTATCCCGTATCTCTTTCAGCAGTCGCGGCAGTTTGAGTTCAAGCAGAGCTACCATCTCGTCCATAAGGCCGACACCGTCATCCCGGAAATTCATCGACGTCTTGACGAGATCGGCGTCGCGCACAGGGTCATCTATTCGAGTGGCACCGATCTTGATGTGATTCCGGAACGAGCCGGAAAAGGAAACGCAGTCGATCACATCAGGAAGAGGCTCAAAATCAGCCGGCAGCGCGTTCTCGTAGCAGGTGACAGCGGAAATGATCTCGGGCTGCTGTCTGCCGGATTCCTGGCGGTCGTTGTCGGCAACCACAAGACGGAGCTCACGACGGACGCGCTGCCAGAGGACGTGTACTGGGCGCGCGAACGGTATGCGGCAGGGGTGATCGAGGGAATCGATCACTTCGGGTTCTTAAAGCGCGCTCGTGCGGACTAGACGACGTTGCGGTCTTCTGGGCCTCTTCTTGTTCTAGCAATCAGTGCTCACGGCGCCTGCGGTGGTGCACGGAGCCAGCGCCGCAAACAGGAGTGCGCGCCTCCGGTCATCCGAGCAGGAGGAAATCACTCGAATACCGCAGCGCAGTCGGTCTCGGACCTTGCAAAAAGCACGAGCGAAACGGCGGTGTGCGATCCTCTCCGGGAGGGGAGGCGCGCGTCACGTAGTGGTGCTTCGCTGCAGCAGCTCTCAGTGTCACAGGGCATCCTGCATCTCGTGTGGGCCTGTATGAACCTCTCTAAGCGGTTCTATGCACCTATCAATCGATGGGTATCTCCCGAAGCTTTGGCTGTTCTTCGGCATCGTCGCCCGCCCCAGCGAGGCGCTCGGTCGCACTCTCGGTAAAAAAGTCGATTGCGTCGGGGCATTTCAGTGCGAGTTGCTCGAAAAAGTGTCGGGTCACGTTGATATCGCCGTTATCTATCGCGCTTTTGTAGGCGTCAATTAATGCCTGAGGGAGCCCCCCTCCGCGCTCCATGAAGAGTGCGAGGGTCGCAACCGCTCTGTCTGCATCCTCTGTAGACCAGCTGTCTGTCATCCCGCCATGCACTTCGATGCTATCACATAAAAACGTACGCCACGTATTACGGGCTTTGCGTCATGTTGCTCACCTTTCGCTTTTTCGCCTTCTGGCTAAGGTCGCAGCACGCCCTATCATCATTTTCGCAGCGCTTAGCGAGTCGTTTTACGTTGCAGCGTCTTGTGCTATGTAATGACCATTGCCGCAGACATGAAGAAGCATAAGGAACGCTTCCTACGCGACATGTACGCCGTTGCGCACGGGCGCTTTGGCACGCTCATAGACACGTACGCCATCGCTGAGCAATACGGGTTTGATTGGGAGACGCTCGAGACGATCGTCGAGTACTGGGAGGCGAAAGGGCACATCGCTACGTACCAGGGCACGTTGTACGCCTCGCTCACCTTGGAGGGAGTTGAGTATATGGAAAGCGATACGGCTGTAGAGGACGATCACTCTGCGAAGAAAAAAGAACCGTGTGTAAACAAGTGAGACTCCATCGTATGCTGCAGGGGTGCGTGGAAGTTTCCGTCAGCTCACGCTCCTGCGGGAGTTAACGAGTCCTATCTGCGATCCGAGCGTCATATTCAGCCGTGTGGCTGGGCCTTCCGACTGCGCTGTCACACACGCCTTTCGAACGGTCGCTTGTCATATTAAAGCTCCGCTATCGCTCCACTCGATGCAGCCGTCTTAACGCCGGGATCGCGCAAAAAATAGGAAAAAGAGGGGGTGGTCAGCTTACATCCACGCCCGTCCCCCTAGCTGTCTTCCTGCGACACCGGCCACTATCGCCTCTAGCCCTATTATTATAAGGGCTACTGCAAGAAGCACGATGGCTAACCCTATTCCGATTCCCGGGAACACGATCACCACAAAGCCAAGAATTACGGCAATTATACCGACGATGATGCCGCCTGCTGTCCCACGCGCTGCGAGCGCTATGCCAGCAAAAAGCAGTGCAAAGCCCAGCAGATAGACGAGGGTCAACGATCCGTAAATGAGCGGATTCGCTATGACATAGGCGGCTAGTACCAGCGCTATTATCGCCAGAATCACGTACAGTAATCGTCGCCATCCTGAGATACCTGCGCCAAACGCTCTCACGAAATCCACACACGCTACGATAATGAGCCCTATTGCAAGGAGGAAAATGAGTGTCACTAGCGCCGCCCCTGGATAGACTATAGCATACAGGCCGAGGATAAGCACGATGAGTCCTAGGATGATTTCAACGATTCGAAGCCACATGGGGCTTCGTGTAGCAGTTGTTGCTTCAGCCATTTCAGTTTTCACCTCCCTTCGCTTTTTGAGTTAAACCCTCTTGTTTATGCAATGCGTCGTTTATATCAATTATGATTTTGCGCGGCACGCTGAAATGCGTTACTCCGCAGGCTTCACGACAACTCTATCCCATATATCGTGCCTCGCGCTCTATACATGCGCTTGCCGACGGTGAAAGAGAGACCTTCGCCACGATGACGTGCTGTGGTCACGTTGTGAACGTAATGGCGATGGGGCAGGAAAAAACTCGGCGTTGATATCCAGGATGACGATTGGCTGGTGAGATTTGCGCGAAGCGTGCGGGCACTTGTGAGCACTTTCATTTTACGTGCGACGGACGTGCGTCCTTGGCAGTAAACAGTGTTGTCCGAGCTGATACAAAAAGCGGATATTGCATTGCGAGCAGAATCAAAAAAGTGAATCGTGAGCAGAATCAAAAAAGTGAATCAAAAAAATGGAGAACATTACGCCTCTTGGACCCATGCGATAATGTTCCCCTCTTCCTCATAGCGGTCCTTTGCTCACGAGCACGTGAGAATTCATCTCCTAGGAGAAGTAATCACTCCATAAAAAACGCGCGTTACTCCCCTCACTCTCCGTTTTAGTGTTGTTCATCGCCGAATTGTTGATGAAAACAGAACCCTCATTTATTAGCCGAATGATCCCAGCTGAGCGGTTCGACGTTCAGGTGCCAGACGCACCCGTGTCGACGCGGACGGCAGTGGAACGACACAGAGAATGACCTGGGCGACAAACACCGAGGGAAGCCTACGCGGCTAATCTATCCTTGTTCCCACCAGCGAATCTATCGGCACGGCCGATCAACGTTTCAAAAAAGAGGGGGGAGAGGAAGTACCCTTATATCCATCTCCCTGCAATACCGGACGCTATCGCCTCTAATCCGAGTAAGATTAGAGCCACTGCGAGCAGTATTACGGCCAATCCTAAGCCGATAATGGGGAATACGATCACCACAAAGCCGAGGATAAGACCGATAATACCGACGATGATGCTGCCTGCCGTACCGCGGAAAGCCGTGCTGATACCTATGAAAATCAACGCGAGGCCCAGCAGATAGACGAGGGTCAACGATCCGTAAATGAGCGGATTATCGGCGACGAGAATAGCTAGT
>Ga0187780_10003203_pt1 | contig 12382 bp, 8 predicted proteins | sample 1015_Q2_SP10_20__FD_132429 | JGI IMG/M metagenome (GOLD analysis project Ga0187780, IMG submission 132429) | Tropical peat soil microbial communities from peatlands in Department of Meta, Colombia - 1015_Q2_SP10_20_MG | ecosystem: Environmental > Terrestrial > Soil > Wetlands > Peat | place...
GGGTCGCACACGTACGTGCCGTCCTTGTTCTTGGCATACTGCTGGCCCGCGCTCGGGCTGATCACCGGTGCGCCGGACGAGTCGGTCGGCACGCAGTAGGGGTCGGCGGGCGTGGCGAAAGGATTGGTCGTGGACGCCGCACCGTCGAGGCCGACGGTGTTGAACCCGGGGATGAACCCCACCAGACGGGGGTCGCTCGGCCCGAGGTTCGATGCGGCGCTTGCCGACGCGTTGTAGGGCGTCGGGCCCGTGGCCGACGGACGCGGCTGGAAGTACTGGGTCAGCGGATTGCCGTCCTTGTCGAGGAAGGCCTGGCCGATGTTGACGGCGCCGACCACCTGCCCGTCACGGGTGATCAGAGAGCCGTTGACCTGCGAGTTGAACGCCGCTTCACCGATGCCGAAGAGCGCCAGCGGGTATGCGATGCCGATGACCACCGCGACGATCCCCGTCAGGATCAGGGACGGCACGAGTTGACGAAGCAGGTTCCGGAACATCAGTGCACTCCCAGCGGGCCGACGATGAGCACGTCGATCAATTTGATGAGGATGAACGGCGTGATCAGGCCGCCGGCGCCGTAGAGCAGCAGGTTGCGCCGCAGCCGTTCGGTAGCCCCCATCGCCTGGATCTTCACACCCCGCAGCGCGAGCGGAATCATGAACATGATGATGATCGCGTTGAAGATAACGGCCGAGAGGATCGCCGAGTGCGGGTTGTGCAGTTGCAGGATGTCGATGACCGTCAACGCCGGGAAGACCCCGTGGAGCATCGCCGGGATGGCCACGAAGTACTTGGCAACGTCGTTGCAGATGGAGAAGGTGGTGAGCGCGCCTCGCGTGATGAGAAGCTGCTTGCCGACTTCGACGATGTCCATCAGCTTGGTCGGATCGCTGTCGAGATCGACGAGGTTGCCCGCCTCCTTCGCCGCCTGCGTGCCCGTGTTCATCGCGACGCCGACGTCGGCGAGCGCGAGCGCCGGCGCGTCGTTCGTGCCGTCACCGGTCATGGCCACGAGCTGACCCCCCGCCTGCTCCTGCCGGATCCGGGTCATCTTGTCTTCAGGAGTCGCCTGAGCCATGAACTCGTCGACGCCCGCCTCACGCGCGATCGCCGCTGCGGTGAGCGGGTTGTCACCGGTGACCATCACCGTCCGGATGCCGAGCCTGCGCATCTCCGCGAATCGATCCGCGATGCCCGGCTTGACGGTGTCCTTGAGGTGGACGACACCGAGAATCTCCTTCCCCTGAGCGACCACGAGCGGCGTGCCACCACTTCTCGCGATCCGTTCCACGATCTGGTCGAGGCTCGCCGGGATGGTCCCGCCGTGCTCCTTCACCCATGCGGTCACCGCGTCGCCTGCGCCTTTCCGGATGGAGATCCCGCGCCATTCGATCCCCGACATGCGGGTCTGAGCGGTGAATGGCACCAGCTCGGCGTCCTCGAGGTCCGGCGTCGCGGTGCGCTGCCGTTGCTGCGCCAGCAGGACGATGGAGCGTCCCTCGGGCGTCTCGTCGGCCAGCGACGACAGGAGCGCGGCATTGGCGAGCCGGCTCTCGTCGACTCCGTCGACAGGAAGGAACTCGGTCGCCATGCGGTTGCCGAACGTGATCGTGCCGGTCTTGTCGAGGAGGAGCGTCGTGACGTCGCCCGCGGCCTCCACGGCGCGTCCCGAGGTGGCGAGCACGTTGCGCTGCACCATGCGATCCATTCCCGCGATGCCGATCGCGGACAGGAGCGCGCCGATCGTGGTCGGCGCGAGGAGAACCAACAGTGCGACGAGCACGATGATCGACTGGTGCGCGCCGGAATACGTGGCGAATGCCTGGAACGTCGCCACGGCGACCACGAAGATCAGCGTGAGGCTGACGAGCACGACGGTGAGCGCCTGCTCGTTGGGCGTCTTCTGCCGCACCGCGCCCTCGACGAGCGCGATCATGCGATCGAGGAACGTCTCGCCGGGGGCGGAGGTGATCTCGACGACGATGCGGTCGGACAGCACACGCGTCCCACCGGTGACCGCCGAACGGTCGCCTCCGGACTCACGGATCACCGGAGCCGATTCGCCGGTGATCGCCGATTCGTCGACCAGTGCCATGCCCTCGACGATGTCGCCGTCTCCGGGAATGAGCTCGCCCGTCGTCACCACGCACCGATCGCCGATGACCAGGTCCTTCGAGGGCTTGTCGATGGCCTTCCCGTTCGCCTGGAGGACGTGCGCGACCGTCTCGCGCCGCGTCCTGCGCAGGGTGGCCGCCTGCGCCTTGCCGCGCCCCTCGGCCATCGCGTCGGCGAAGTTGGCGAAGAGAACGGTGAACCAGAGGAACAGCACCACGAGCCCGGCGAAGATGTTCTCCGCGCCGCTGCTGCTCCCGAGGTCGCGGAAGAAGAGGACCGTCGTCCAGATGCTGCCGACGTACACGAGGAAGATGACCGGCTTGCGGAACATCACTCGCGGATCGAGCTTGAGGAACGAGTCGAGGACCGCTCGCATGATGATGTCGCGCCGGAAGAGCTTGATGCGGCGTTCGTGCCGGTGCGGCGGATGTTCGGCCGGCCGGACCGGCAGCGCAACCGATTCGCTGGTCGCTTGAGTCGCCATTTCAGAACCCTCCCGTGAAGTGCTCGGCCAGGGGTCCCGCGGCGAGCGCCGGGAAGTAGGTCAGGCCGACCAGGATGAGGACCACACCGATCAACATCACCGTGAAGAGCGGACTGTCGGTCCGCAGCGTGCCGGACGTCGTCGCATATGCCCGCTTCCTCACCAGCGAACCGGCGAGAGCGAGTGCGGGGATCAGCTCGAAGAACCGTCCGAACCACATCGCGATGCCGAGCGTCACGTTGAACCACGGCGTGTTGCCGGTGAATCCGCCGAACGCCGACCCGTTGTTGTGGGCCGCCGACGTGAAGGCGTACACCATCTCCGTGAGCCCGTGGGGACCCGTCGTCGAGAGCGAGGACGCCGCCAGGGGTAAGAGGATGGATATGGCGGTGAGCACGAGCACCGTGGCCGGTAGCACCAGGATGTAGATCGCGGCGAGCTTCATGTCCGCCGCCAGGATCTGCTTACCCAGGTACATCGGAGTTCGTCCGACCATCAGGCCGGCGATGAACACCGCGATCAGGACGAAGATGAGCATCCCGTATAACCCGGTGCCGGTACCTCCGGGGATCACCTCGCCCAGCATCATGTTGAACAGCGGCACCGCGCCGCCGATCGGCGTGTAGCTCTCGAGTGCCGAGTTGACACCACCGGTGGACGTCCCCGTGATGGCGGCCGCGTTGAGCGTCGATCCCGTCGAGCCGAGACGCAGATCCTTGCCTTCGAGGTTGCCCCCGGGGTTGGTCGCCGACTCGACCTGGCTGACCCCCGCGGTGGTCACGTGTGGGTTGCCTCTTATCTCCAGAGGCACCACGAACGCGAGGGAGACGACGAACAGAATCGACATTGCGCTCAGGACGACGACGCCCTGGCGCATCGATTTGATCATCCTCCCGTACGTCCAGGCGAAGGCAAAGGGGATCATCGCCAGGAGCCAGATGATCAGGATGTTCGTGACCGGGTTCGGATTCTCGTTCGGCTGAGCGAAGTTGGCGTTGAAGTAACCACCACCGTTGTCACCGAGTGCCTCGATCGGCACCATGCCCGCAACCGGTCCGCCGGGGATGGACTGCAGCATTGCCGGATCCGAGGTCTGATGGGTCACCTGTGCGGCGACGGTCGTCACCGGCGTCGACGCATCGAAGTTCTGGATGACGCCCTGGCTCATGAAGACGATGCCGAACACGAACGACAGCGGGATCAGGACTCGGGTGCACGACCGGATCGTGTCCACCCAGAAGTTGCCAAGCGTGGTCTGTCGGTGCCTGATCAGCGCGCGGATGAAGGCAGCCGCGAGTGCCATGCCGACCGCGGCGGAGATGAACTGGTGCCAGACGAGGCCGAGCATCTGGCTGAGCTGGCTCATGGTCGACTCACCGGCGTAGTTCTGCCAGTTCGTGTTGGTCATGAAGCTGATCGCGGTGTTGAAGGACACCGGGGCCGGCACGCCGGGGAGTTTGTCGGGGTTGCCGGGCAGGCCTCCCTGGACCCGCAGGATCACGTAGGTGAGCAGCCCCCCCACGAGGGTGTAGATCAGCAGCGAGATGACATAGCTCCGCCAGCGCTGCTCGCTCTTCGGATTGATCCGGCAGATGCGATAGACAAAGTTCTCGACAGGGAGGAAGAACCTGTCACCGGGCGCCGGTCCGTTCGCGTAGATCTTGGCCATGTAGCCGCCCAGCAGAGGCGTGCTCACGCAGAGAAGGGCGACGAGAGCCAGGATCTCGAGGATGTCTGTGATGCTCATCCCAGCTTCTCCGGCATCACCAGCACGGCGACGAGGTAGATCGCGGCAAGCAGCGAGACGCCGATGCCGATGAGATCGTCACCGCTGATGCCCCATCCGAAGACGTCGAGGATCATGCCGCTCTCCTTTTCGAGCCGACGAGGGTGTCGGGATCGTCCCGAGCAACGTCGCGCAGCGCCGCCTCATCGGAGCCGAGCAGCTTGTCGCACGCGACGACGAATGCCCATGCGACCACCGCAAGCACGAGCATCAGCCCAACGAAGATGACGTCCAGCATGTGCCTCCCTCCGGGATGCGTCCGCGATTCACTGCTGCTGCTGTAGCACAGCGCCTGCGACGCACCCAAGGCGTTTAGCGATGTTCTTGCGCTGCGCCGATGTCCTTAACGCGTTCTTAGCGCTCCGGCCGTCGCGGTGCCGCCCGCATCGCCGCGTTCGCCAGTGGGTTCGACTAGAGTTGTCGGGCCATGGCAGGCGCGCGCGCCTTCATCGCCATGGCCTGGATCATGCAGGCGGATCTGCTGTGGCCGTGACCCCAACGTTCCCCACCCGCGGCGCCGTGCAGCGCAAGCTGGGTTTCAGTCCCTTCGACGTGGTTGTTGGGCTCGCGCTCTTCCTACTCGTGTTCGCCTTCATCCGGGTAGGGCGCGGCACGACGGTCACGCTGATTCCCAGCAAGCTCAGCAGCCTCGACACATCGCCCATCAACCTCCCCTACTACGCGGCGCGGAGCCTGCTGCGCATGTTCGTGGCGCTGTTCTTCTCGGTGATCTTCAGCCTCGTCTACGCGTACGCGGCGGCCCGGACCCGCCGGCTCCGGCGCATCCTCGTTCCGGCGCTCGACATCCTGCAGTCGGTGCCGGTGCTGGGGTACCTCAGCGTCACCATCACCCTGTTCCTCGCGCTGTTCCCTCACTCGGTGCTCGGCCTCGAAGCAGCTTCGGTGTTCGCGGTGTTCACGGCTCAGGCGTGGAACATGACCTTCTCGTTCTATCAGTCCCTGATCACCATCAAGCCGGACCTGGACGAGGCGAGCCGCGTGCTCCGGCTCAGCCGCTGGAAGCGTTTCTGGAGCATCGAGCTTCCGAGCGGCGCGATCGGACTGGTGTGGAACGGGATGATGAGCTTCGGAGGAAGCTGGTTCTTCCTCACCGCGTCGGAGCAGATCGGCGTCTCAAGTCACAGCGGATACGTGCTGCCCGGCATCGGATCGTACGTGGGGGTCGCCTCAGCGCGCGGGCAGACCGGGGAGGTCGTGCTCGCCATCGTGGTGATGATGGCGATGGTGGTGCTGGTGAACGTCCTGTTCTGGCGGCCGCTCACCGCGTACGTCGAGCGATTTCGTGCCGAGGAATCCGAGGCCACCGAGAAGCAGCGGTCGCTCGTACTCGGCGTCCTCGCGCGCAGCGCACTCCCCGGGCTCATCGCCCGAGGCGTGCGTGGCGCGCTTCTTCCAGCGAACCGCCTGTTGGCACGCGTATCCGGCACCGACGACCGCAGCCTCATCGAGCATCCCGAGCGCCGGCGCATTGGGGACATCGTCTTCTTCACGCTGACACTTGCGGCACTGGCGTTCGGCCTTTACCGCTTGCTGGCGTACGTGGGCGGTAGCCCCGGCGGGCTCGGGATCTTCGCCCAGACGTTCGGGCTCGGGTTCCTCACCTTCACCAGGGTGGTCGTGCTCCTCGCCGTCGCGACGCTCATCTGGGTGCCGGTCGGCGTCTGGATCGGCCTCAACCCTCGAGTGACGCGCTTCGCGCAGCCGGTGGTGCAGGTGCTCGCGAGCTTCCCCGCGAATTTCCTCTTCCCGTTCGCCATCGCCGCCTTCACCGCGCTCGGCATCAGCCTCAACTTCGGCGGCATCGTGCTCATGGCCCTGGGAGCGCAGTGGTACATCCTCTTCAACGTGATCGCCGGCGCCTCCGCCGTCCCGAGCGACCTGCGCGAGGCGATGCGCAATCTCAGGGTGTCGGGCAGGACTCGATGGCGGCGCTTCATCATCCCGGCGATCTTCCCGGCGTATGTCACCGGAGCGATCACCGCCGCAGGAGGAGCCTGGAACGCCTCGATCGTCGCCGAGATCGTGCCGTACCACGGTCACACGCTCGTGGCAAGCGGCCTCGGTGCCTACATCACGCAGGCCACGGCCTCGTTCGAGTTTCCCGAGATCATCGCCGGGCTCCTCACCATGTGCGTCTATGTGGTCGGCGCCAATACCCTTTTCTGGCGCCGTCTCTATCGTTTGGCGGAAACCCGCTACGCGCTGACATGACCAACGCCGAGACCCTCATCTCCGTCCGCCGCGTCACCAAGTCGTTCGCCGGTGGCGCAGACAAGCAGATCCCCGTACTCGAGGGCATCGATCTCGAGGTGGCGGACTCCGAGTTCGTCGCCCTGCTGGGACGAAGCGGAAGTGGCAAGTCGACGTTGCTGCGCTGCATCGCAGGCCTCATCGCGCCCACCTCCGGGGAGGTCGCATACCGGGGGATGCGGCTCGCCGGCTGCAACCCGGGAACGGCGATGGTCTTCCAGAGCTTCGCGCTGCTGCCCTGGCTCAGCGTCCAGCAGAACGTCGAGATCGGTCTCGAGGCGCGTGGCGTCCCACCCCGCGAGCGTGCGGAGCGGGCTCTGCGGGCGATCGACATCGTCGGTCTCGACGGCTACGAGTCCGCGTTTCCCAAGGAGCTGTCCGGCGGGATGCGTCAGCGCGTCGGGTTCGCGCGGGCGCTGGTGCTGGAGCCCGATGTCCTTCTCATGGACGAGCCGTTCAGCGCGCTCGACGTACTCACTGCCGAGAACCTTCGCGGCGAGCTGCTCGAGCTCTGGGAAGGGCACCGCTTCCCGACCCGGTCGGTCGTCATGGTGACCCACAACATCGAGGAGGCAGTGCTGCTCGCCGATCGCATCCTCGTCCTTGGCACGAACCCCGGGCGTCTTCGCGCAGAGCTCCTGAACCACGTCCCGCGTCCGCGCCGCCGCCGGACTCCCGACTTCGACGCGCTCGTCGACCACATCTACGGGATCATGACCGGGACGGGAGAGCCGGTCGCCGTCGCTGCCAACGGGGCGTCCGCGGTGCGCCGAACCCCCGGCGACACCCCGCTGCCGCTCGCGACGGTGGACGGCCTCTCGGGGCTCGCGGAGATCCTCGACCATCGCGAGGGCGTCTCCGACCTCGCCGACCTTGCTCGCCTCCTCGGTCTCGAAGTGGACGACATGCTGCCGCTCGTGGACGCGCTGGTGCTCCTCGATCTCGCCACGCTGGACGGCGACACGCTGGCACTGACCCGGGACGGTCGCGCCTTCGCCGGCGCGAACATTCAGGAGAGCAAGCGCATCTTCGCGACTCAGGCGCTCCAATCCGCCCCGCTCGTCCGTACCATCGACCGGGCGCTGCGCGGGTCCAGCGACGGCATCCTCCCCTCGGGCTTCTTCACCGACCTGCTCCATCGCAACTTCGGCGAGGCCGAGGCACGCCAGCAGCTCGACACGGCGATCAACTGGGGCAGGTACGCCGAGCTGTATGCCTTCGACGGAATTCGCGATCAGCTGAGCCTCGAGGAGCACCAGGGAATCTGGCCCGAGCACCCCGCAGAGACGGAAACCCCGGAGCGGAGGGGTGAGCTTCGGGTGTACCTCGGCGCATTCCCGGGATCCGGCAAGACGTTCGCGATGCTGCGGGACGGCCACCGCCGCCGTGCGGCGGGCGAGGACGTCGTCGTCGCGGCGATCGACACTCGCGGGCGCCCCCATACAGAGGAGGCGATTGGAGATCTCGAACGCATCTCACCCATTTCAGACGAGACAGGTCGGGGCGAGGATGTCGACGTCGAGGCCGTCGTCGCGCGCCATCCCCAGGTGGCCTTGGTCGACGATCTGGCCCGCCCCAACTCGGCCGGATGCCGCCACCTCAGGCGCTGGGAGGACGTCGACGCGCTGCTCGACGCCGGCATCGACGTGCTCACGACGCTCGACGCCTCGCAGCTCGAGAGCCAGCGGGATGCCGTCGAGCGCCTCACCGGGGCGCCGGTGGCAGTGACAGTCCCGGATCGCCTGCTCGAGGAAACCAGGGACATTCAGTTCGTCGACATCGCCCCGACCGCGCTGCGGCGGAGGATCTCCCACGGCAACGTTCTGCCGCAAGGCGAGATCGAAGGCGCACTGGGCGGGCCGTTTCGCTTGGAAACACTGGCGGCCCTGCGCGAGCTGGCGCTGCGGCTCGTGGCGCGTCAGGTGCGTGGCGGCGCTGCGCCGGCACGCCTCGAGCCGCAGGACGTGGTGGTTGCCGTCGGTCGCAGCCCGCAGGCGGAGTCGCTCGTCCGCCGCGGGTCGCGGCTGGCGCGGCTCACCGGTGGCCGGTGCACCGTCATCACCGTCGGCCCATCGCGGGCCGGGGGCACGGCAGGATCGCATCCGGAAGTCGTGCAGGCGGCCGTTGAGCAGGTCGGCGCGGCGCTCACGCAACGGACGGGACGGGATGTCGCGCGCGAGATCCGTGAGACGGTGCGCGAGGTCGTTGCGCAGCACCTCGTCATCGGCGCTTCCGAGCGCCGGAAACCACTGCTCCTTCGCCGCGCCACGCTCACCGATCGCCTCATCCAGACCCTCCCCGACGTGGACGTGCACGTCATCGCCAGGCTTCTTCCCGGGCCCGGCGGCAAGCTCGCCGGGGCCGAGGAGGACGATGCGCGATTCGTGCGCCGCGGACTGTTTCGCGTCTACCTCGGATACGCCCGAGGTTGCGGGACCACCACCGCAATGCTCGACGAGGCTCGACGTCGGGCCTCGCGAGGCACCGACTGCGTCGTTGCCGCGATCACCCACCCGCACCCCGGCGTCGAAGCGGCGCTCGCGGACCTCGAGATCGTCGGCGGGGGGCGGGACGCCCCCGCTCGCCCTGATTTCGACGCAGTGCTCGCCCGCAACCCTCAAGTGGTGTGCATCGATGAGCTCGCCGGCATCCCATCCGAGGGGCGTGAGCTCCGCGATTCGCTCGATCGGTTGCTCGACGCGGGCATCACGGTGATCGCGACCCTCCACGTCAGCGACACGGTGGGCGAGTCGATCGTCGCCACCGCCGACGACATCGAGCTCGTCGACGTGCCCGTGTCGATGATTCGAGAGCGGGTGCGCGCAAGCCTGCTGTCCGAGCCGGCGGCGCACGGTCCGGCCGCCGGATCAGAGATCGACGAGGAGCGCCTCGTCGCGCTGCGCGAGCAGGCGTTCCGGATGGTTGCGCGGCATGCCGACCAGCAGCAAGTGCTGCATCTTCGGCGCCAGGGCGAAGCGGCGCAGTGGGAGACACGGCCGCGGATCATGGCCTGCGTTTCCGCGCGGCCAGGCATGGAGCGCTTGATCCGGCGAGCCGCGGGCCTGGCGGCAAGCCTCGACACCGACTTCCGGGCCGTGACCATTCGCACGGAGGCCGTGACCGGCGACGACGCCGCCCTTCTGCAGCGCAACGCGGCGTTGACCACCCAGCTTGGTGGCCAGGTCGTGGTGCTCGACGGGCCGGCGGCGGCGCCTGCCCTGGCCCGCTATGCCCGGGACAACCTCGTCACCGAGCTCTTGGTCGCGCGCGGTGCGCGTGGGGCCACCCGGCCCGGCACCACAGTCCGGGAGCTCACCCGGACGCTGAGCGAGGTCGACATCCACATCCTGTCGGCGGAATAGCGGGCCGGGACTCGGCCGTCCTCTCGGCGAAGGCGGTTGGCCTCGGCGTTGACGTATCTTTGGCGCGGCGTTGACGCCGCGTTGATCCTGGGCGATCGATACTCCGATCCGATGCAACTCGATCTGCTGGTCATCCTCTGTTTTCTCGGCATGCTCGTCGCAGGCTTCCTGATGATCGCCGGTCTTCGGAGAATCTGAGATGGGCGAGCTCACCGGATACATCGTCTCGGCGATCATCGCGTTGATCGCCGGGGTCTACTTGATCGTGGCGCTCGTTTCGCCGGAGCGCTTCTGATGGCGCTCGACATCATCGCCGCGATCATCACCTACGCCGCGGTCGCGGCCGGCGCCTGGTTCCTTGGCGGGTACATGGTCAAGGTCTACAAGGGCGAGCGCGTGTGGCTGAGCCGAGTGCTCCGCCCCGTCGAGCGATTTACCTACCGGGTGATCGGCGTCGACGAGGAGCACGAGCAGACCTGGGTCGGCTACCTGGTCTCGATCCTCGCGGTCACGCTGGTGAGCGTGGGCTTCACCTACCTGATCCTCCGATTCCAGGACCACCTGCCGCTCAACCCGCAGAACCTACCCGGGGTTCCCGCGCCACTCGCCTTCAACACGGCCGTGAGCTTCGCCACCAACACCAACTGGCAGAACTACACCGGCGAGACGACGATGAGCTACTTCTCGCAGATCGTCGCGCTGGTGCTGCACAACTTCCTCAGCGCCGCCATGGGCATGGCGATCGCCATCGTGGTGATCCGTGCCATCGCGCGCCGGACGATGAACACGCTCGGCAACTTCTGGGTCGACACCGTGCGCGGCACGCTGTACGTCCTGCTGCCGATCAGCGTCGTCGTCGCTCTGGTGCTCGTCGCCAACGGCGCTATCCAGAACCTCAGCGGCTATTCGATCGTTCACACGCTCACCAACGGGCTCCAGACGATCGCGCAGGGCCCAGTCGCTTCGCAGGAGGCGATCAAGGACCTCGGCACCAACGGCGGCGGGTTCTTCAACGCCAACAGCGCGCACCCGTTCGAGAACCCCAACGGATTCACCAACGCCCTCGAGATCTTCACCGTCCTGCTCATCCCGTTCGGTCTCGTCATCACCTTCGGCAAATGGGTGGGCAACGTGAAGCAGGGGATCGCGCTCGGCGCGACCATGGCGGTGATCCTCATCGGCGCGTTCGGCGTCGCCGCCTGGCAGGAGCAGCAGGGCAACCCCGCGCTCGTCAGCACCGGGGCCACGCAGGTGGCCACGGCGACGTCCCCGGGCGGGAACATGGAGGGCAAGGAGGCCCGGTTCGGCCCCATCCAGACCGCACAGTTCGGCACCGCCACCACCGGCACGAGCACCGGAGCCGTCGACTCCTCGCACGACAGCTGGACCGCCATCGGCGGACTGATCCCGCTCGTCCTGCTCAAGCTCGGCGAGATCACGCCCGGAGGTGTGGGCTCAGGCCTCTACGGCATGGTGGTGTTCGCGATCATCGCGGTGTTCATCGCCGGGCTCATGGTCGGCCGAACGCCGGAGTACATCGGCAAGAAGATCGAGGGGCGTGACGTCAAGTACGCGGCCATCGCGATCCTCGTGCTGCCCGCGTCGATCCTCGGCTTCTCGGCGATCGCTGTGCTCACCGCAGGAGGGCAGGCCGGGCCCATAGCGACGCAGGGAACGCCGCATCAGCTCACCGAAATACTCTATGCCTTCGCGTCCACGACCGGCAACAACGGCAGCGCGTTCGCCGGGCTCACCGGCAACACGCTGTACTACAACCTGATGCTCGCGGGGGCGATGTGGGCCGGCCGGTTCCTCTTCATCATCCCCGTGATGGCGCTGGCCGGCAATCTCGTGAAGAAGAAGATCGTGCCGGCGAGCGCGGGCACCTTCCCCACCGATGGACCGCTCTTCGTCGCGCTGCTCGTCGGCACCATCCTGGTCGTCGCGGCGCTGACGTTCTTCCCCGCAGTCTCGCTCGGGCCGATTCTCGAGCACTTCAAGCTCATCGCGGTGCACTAGAACAATGACTCTCGCCTCCGCACGTCATCCCAGGCGGCGCCGCAGCAGCGTCACCGATCCCGAGCTGCTGTTCCCCGCCATCGGCCAGAGCTTCGTCAAGCTCAACCCGCTCGTCATGGCGCGCAACCCGGTCATGTTCGTCGTCGAGATCGGCGCGGTGATGACCTCGTACGTGTTCTTCGCGGACATCTTCGGCAAGGCCTCGGACACGAGCTTCGTCGGCCAGATCGCGCTCTGGCTGTGGTTCACCGTCCTCTTCGCGAACTTCGCCGAAGCGATGGCCGAGGGGCGCGGCAAGGCGCAAGCCGACAGCCTCCGCAAGGCGCGCAAGGACATCCAGGCCAA
>Ga0187780_10003204_pt1 | contig 12379 bp, 9 predicted proteins | sample 1015_Q2_SP10_20__FD_132429 | JGI IMG/M metagenome (GOLD analysis project Ga0187780, IMG submission 132429) | Tropical peat soil microbial communities from peatlands in Department of Meta, Colombia - 1015_Q2_SP10_20_MG | ecosystem: Environmental > Terrestrial > Soil > Wetlands > Peat | place...
GAAGAACTAAGCCACCTGCTCGTCCGGCGCTGACAACCCCGCTTCCGCCTCCACCAACTCGACGCCTGCTGCCATGTCTTCGCCCGCCTGCTGCTTGCGCCGGGTGTTGTGATAGGCGAGGCCCGTGCCGGCCGGTATGAGACGGCCGACGATGACGTTCTCCTTCAAGCCGCGCAGGTCGTCCCGCTTGCCCATGATCGCCGCTTCGGTCAGCACGCGGGTGGTCTCCTGGAACGACGCGGCCGAGATGAAAGAATCCGTCGAGAGCGACGCCTTGGTAATGCCGAGCAGCATGTAGTCAAAGGTGGCCGGCTTCTTCCCCTCCTTCTCCACACGCTCGTTCTCTTCCAGTACCTCGGCGCTCTCGACCTGCTCGCCCGGGATGAACTTGCTGTCGCCGGCGTCAGCGATCTGGACCCGGCGCAGCATCTGGCGCACGATCACCTCGATGTGCTTGTCGTTGATCTTGACCCCCTGCAGGCGATACACGTCCTGCACCTCATCGGTGATGTAGCGCGCCAGCGCCTCCACTCCCAGCAGGCGCAGGATATCGTGCGGGTCGGCCGGCCCGTCGACGATCGACTCGCCTTTGTTCACCACCTGACCGTCGTGCGCCATTACGTGCTTGTCCTTCGGAATCAGATACTCGTGGGCCACGCTGTCCAGGTCCGTGATGACCAGGCGCTGCTTGCCCTTGGTGTCCTTACCGAACGACACCGTCCCGGTGACCTCAGCCAGCATGCCAGCGTCCTTGGGCGAGCGCGCCTCGAACAGCTCGGCCACGCGGGGCAAGCCGCCAGTGATGTCGCGTGTCTTCGACGTCTCCTGGGGAATGCGTGCCAGCACCTCGCCCACTTGTACTTGCTGCCCGTCCTTCACCGTGATGATCGAGTGAATCTGGAACGTGATATTCACCGGCAGATCCGTGCCCGGGATCTTGACCTCCTTGCCCTTGTCGTCGACCAGCTTGACGCTGGGACGCAGTCCCTTGACCTGGGCCACGCCACGGCGCTACGGATCGATCACCACCAGCGTCGACAACCCGGTCACCTCGTCGATCTGCTTGGCGACCGTGACGCCCTCCTCCACATTCTCGAACTTGATGCGACCCGCATACTCGGTGATGATCGGCCGCGTGTGCGGGTCCCAAGAGGCAAGCGCTTTGCCAGCTTTGACAGGCGTTCCATCGGTCACCGTCAAAGTGGCGCCGTAGGGAACTTTGTGGCGCTCGCGTTCGCGCCCATTGTCGTCCACGATGGTCAATTCCCCGCTGCGCGAAATCACCACGGGTTCCGCGCGCGGGTTGGTCACGTACCGCATCTGCGGCGAGAAGCGCACGGTGCCGTTGGATTTCGCCTCGAGCTGGCTCACCACCGCAGTCCTCGAAGCCGCACCGCCGATGTGGAAGGTGCGCATGGTGAGCTGCGTGCCCGGTTCGCCGATCGACTGCGCCGCGATGACGCCGACCGCTTCGCCGACATTCACCAACTGCCCGCGCCCCAGATCGCGCCCGTAGCATTTTGCGCATAGGCCGTAGCGCGTCTCGCAGGAAAGAGGGGTGCGTACTCGCACTTCGTCGATACCGAGCGCCTCGATGCTCTCCACCTCGTCTTCGTTCAGCAGCGTGCCGGCGGCGTACACGGTCTGGCCCGACTCTGGATGGTTGATCTCGGTCGCGCATACGCGGCCGAGAATGCGCTCGCGCAGGGCCTCCACCACCTCGCCGCCTTCGATCAGAGCCTTCATCGGCACTCCACTGCCTGTGCCACAATCTTCCTCGATGACCACCAGATCCTGCGTCACATCCACCAGACGGCGCGTCAGGTAGCCCGAGTTCGCCGTCTTCAAGGCGGTGTCCGCCAGACCCTTGCGCGCGCCGTGCGTGGAGATGAAGTACTGCAGGACGTTCAGCCCCTCGCGGAAGTTGGCGGTGATCGGAGTCTCGATGATCGAGCCATCGGGCTTCGCCATCAGGCCGCGCATCCCGGCGAGCTGACGAATCTGCGCCGCCGAGCCGCGCGCCCCGGAATCGGCCATCATGAAGATGGCATTGAAGGAGTCGCGCATCTCCGGGACGCCCTTCTTTTCCTTGACGGGCATCCACTGCGCGGTCATCGGATCCCACTTCACCAGCGGCTCCTTCTCCAGGCGATCCATCATCGCCTTCGCCACCATGTCGCCGGCGCGGCCCCAGATGTCGACCACCTTGTTGTAGCGCTCGCCCTGCGTCACCAGGCCCGAGGTGTACTGGGACTCGATCTCCTGGACCTCCTTCTCGGCATTGGCGATGATCTCGCCCTTCTCCGGCGGTACCTGCATATCGTCTACGGCGATCGAGATCCCGGCGCGGGTCGCGTAGCTGAACCCGGTGTACATCAGTTTGTCGGCGAAGATCACGGTCTCTCGCAGCCCGCAGCGGCGGAAGCTGGCGTTGATCAGCCTCGAGATTTCCTTCTTCTTGAGCGGTTTGTTGATGAGCGAGAAGGACAGGCCCACCGGCAGGATCTCGGACAGCAGCGCCCGGCCTACGGTGGTGTCGTAGCGCGTCCACTTCTCCTTGAGGGAGCCGTCGGCGCCCTTTTCGAGCTCCTTGATGCGCACCAGCACCCGCGCCTGGATCTCGACCTGGCGGCTGTCGTAGGCGCGCAGCACTTCGGACACACCGGTAAAGGCCATGCCTTCTCCGATCGCCCCGACCTTCTCGCGCGTAACGTAGTACAGGCCGAGCACGATATCCTGAGACGGCACGATGATGGGGTCGCCGTTGGCCGGCGACAGCACGTTGTTCGACGACAGCATGAGGGTGCGCGCCTCCATCTGCGCCTCGAGCGAGAGCGGCACGTGCACCGCCATCTGGTCGCCGTCGAAGTCGGCATTGAACGCCGCGCACACCAGCGGGTGCAGCTGGATCGCCTTGCCTTCGATCAGCACCGGCTCGAACGCCTGGATGCCCAGACGGTGCAGTGTGGGCGCCCGGTTGAGCATCACCGGATGCTCGCGGATCACCTCCTCCAGAATGTCCCACACCTCCGGGACCTCCTGCTCGACCAGACGCTTGGCCGCTTTGATGGTGGTTGCGAGGCCCATGACCTCCAGCTTGTGGAAGATGAACGGCTTGAACAGCTCGAGCGCCATCTTCTTCGGCAAGCCGCACTGGTGCAGCTTGAGCTGCGGACCGACCACGATCACGCTGCGCCCGGAATAGTCGACGCGCTTGCCGAGCAGGTTCTGCCGGAAGCGACCACCCTTGCCTTTGATCATGTCGGCAAGAGACTTGAGCGGGCGCTTGTTCGCCCCGGTCATGGCCTTGCCGCGCCGCCCGTTGTCCAGCAACGAGTCCACCGCTTCCTGCAGCATGCGCTTCTCGTTGCGCACGATGATTTCGGGCGCCTTCAGCTCGAGCAGGCGCTTCAGTCGATTGTTCCGGTTGATGACGCGCCGGTACAAGTCGTTCAGATCCGAGGTGGCGAAGCGCCCGCCATCCAGCGGTACCAGCGGGCGCAGCTCGGGCGGCAGCACCGGCAGCACTTCCATCACCATCCAGTCCGGCTTGATGCCGGACTTCTGAAAGCCCTCGAGCACCTTCAGGCGCTTGGCGATCTTCTTGATCTTGGTCTCGGAATCGGTGCCGTCCAAGTCGCGCCGCAGCGTGTCGATGTCGCGGTTCAGGTCGAGCTGGCGCAGCAGCTCGCGGATCCCCTCCGCTCCCATCATGGCGACGAAGTCGTCGCCGAATTCCTCCACCTTGGACAGGTAGTCATCCTCCGACAACAGCTGACCGCGATGCAAGGGCGTGAGGCCGGGGTTGACCACTACGTACGCCTCGAAGTAGAGCACACGCTCGATATCGCGCAGGGTCATGTCCAGCACCAGACCCAGACGCGAAGGCAGGCTCTTCAGGAACCAGATGTGCGCCACCGGGCTGGCGAGCTCGATGTGGCCCATGCGCTCGCGGCGCACCTTGGACAAGGTCACCTCGACACCGCACTTCTCGCAGATCACGCCGCGATGCTTGAGGCGCTTGTACTTGCCGCACAGGCACTCGTAGTCCTTGACCGGCCCGAAGATCTTGGCGCAGAACAGGCCGTCGCGTTCCGGCTTGAAGGTGCGATAGTTGATGGTCTCCGGCTTCTTCACCTCGCCATACGACCAGGAGCGGATCTTCTCCGGGGAGGCGAGGCCGATCCGGATCGCATCGAACTCTTCTTCCTGAGTGACTTGTTTGAACAGGTCCAGCAGTGCTTTCATGGCTTGTCTCCGCTTGAGGCTAAGACTGAAAGATCGAGATCGACCCGACCCTCACCCTCACTCATTCACCCTTCACCAGAACTTTAGTAACGCTCCAGATCGATATCGATCGCCAGCGAGCGGATCTCCTTCACCAGGACGTTGAAGGACTCCGGCATTCCCGCGTCGATCTTGTGCTCGCCCTTGACGATGTTCTCGTACACCTTGGTGCGCCCGCTCACATCATCGGACTTGACGGTCAGCATCTCCTGTAGCGTGTAGGCGGCGCCATAAGCCTCCAGCGCCCATACCTCCATCTCGCCAAAACGCTGGCCGCCGAATTGCGCCTTGCCGCCGAGCGGCTGCTGCGTGACCAGGCTGTACGGGCCAGTCGAGCGGGCGTGCATCTTGTCGTCGACCAGGTGGTGCAGCTTGAGCATGTGCATGTATCCCACCGTCACCGGCCGGTCGAACGGCTCTCCGATGCGGCCGTCATATAAGGTGACCTGCCCGGTGCGAGGCAACCCGGCCAGTTCCAGCATGCCTTTGATCTCGTCTTCCGTGGCCCCGTCGAACACCGGGGTAGCGAACGGGACGCCGCTGCGCAGGTTGCGCGCGAGCTGCACGGTCTCCTCATCGGACAGCGAGTCGAGCTCTTCTGGCGTCCCGCTCGAGTTGTAGACCAGCGTCAGCGCCTTGCGCAGATCCGACGCGCTCGCACCCGAGCCCACGGCCTGCACCAGATCGCCGATGCGCTTGCCCAGCCCCTTCGCGGCCCAGCCGAGGTGGGTCTCGAGGATCTGCCCCACGTTCATGCGAGATGGCACGCCGAGCGGGTTGAGCACGATGTCCATCGGCGTCCCGTCTGCCATGTGCGGCATGTCCTCGACCGGAACGATCTTGGAGATAACGCCCTTGTTCCCATGGCGGCCGGCCATCTTGTCGCCGGGCTGCAGCCGCCGCTTCACCGCCAGGTAGACCTTCACCATTTTCTGGACGCCCGGCGGCAGCTCGTCGCCGCTGGTGAGCTTCTTCTTCTTGGCTTCGAACGCTTGATCGAACTGGACGCGCGTTTGATCGAGGCTGGCCTTGAGCTGCTCCAGCTGGCTCGCCGCTTCCTCGCTCGAGAGGCGCACGTCGAACCAGTGGAAACGCTCGAGATCCTGCAGATATACCTTGGTGATCTTCGTGCCCTTGACCAGTTTCTTGGGACCGCCGTTGGCCGCCTTGCCGATCAGCAGGCGCTCGATGCGCCCGAAGGTATCGTCCTCGACGATGCGCAGCTGATCGTTGAGGTCCTTGCGATAGCGGGCCAGCTCGTCGTCGATGATCTGCTGAGCGCGCTTGTCGCGCTCGATACCCTCGCGCGTGAAGACCTGGACGTCGATCACCGTTCCGGACATGCCGGACGGCACACGCAACGAGGTATCTTTCACGTCCGAGGCTTTCTCGCCGAAGATGGCGCGCAGCAGCTTTTCCTCCGGCGTGAGCTGAGTCTCCCCCTTCGGTGTGACCTTCCCGACCAGGACGTCCCCCGCCTCGACTTCGGCACCGATGTACACGATGCCCGACTCGTCCAAACGCGCGAGCTGACCTTCGGACAGATTCGAAATGTCGCGCGTGATCTCCTCGGGCCCAAGCTTGGTGTCGCGCGCCACCACCGACAGCTCCTCGATGTGGATCGAGGTGAAGCGATCGTCCGCCACCACCCGCTCCGAGATCAGGATGGAATCCTCGAAGTTGAATCCATTCCAGGGCATGAAGGCGACCAGCAGGTTTTGGCCGAGCGCCAGCTCGCCGGTATCGGTGGAGGCGCCGTCCGCGACGACATCACCGTGCGCGATGCGATCACCGACCTTCAAGATCGGCCGCTGGTTGATGTTGGTGTTCTGATTGGAGCGCGTGTACTTCACGAGGTTGTAGATATCCACCCCGACCTCGCCGGGGACGGTTTCCTCGTCGTTCACCCGCACAACGATGCGGCTCGCATCCACATAGTCCACCACGCCCCCGCGCAGCGCCTGCACCGCAGTGCCTGAGTCGACCGCCACGGTCCGCTCGATCCCGGTTCCGACCAGCGGCTTCTCGGGGCGCAGACAAGGCACTGCCTGGCGCTGCATGTTGGAGCCCATCAGCGCGCGGTTGGCGTCGTCGTGCTCCAGGAACGGGATCAGCGACGCCGCCACCGACACGATCTGCGACGGCGCCACGTCCATGTACTCGATGCGATCGGGCGTGGCCATGGTGAACTCGTTGTGGTGACGGCACGACACCATCTCGTCCACGAACTTGCCCTTCTTGTCCAGCGCCGCGTTCGCCTGCGCGATCACGTACTGGCCTTCGTCGATGGCCGACAGAAACACGATCTCGTCGGTGACGCGCCCGCCAAGGACGCGGCGATACGGAGTCTCGAGGAAGCCATACTCGTTGGTCCGGGCATACAGTGCCAAGGAGTTGATCAGGCCAATGTTTGGGCCTTCGGGCGTCTCGATCGGGCACACTCTGCCGTAGTGCGTGGGATGCACGTCGCGCACCTCGAAGCCGGCTCGCTCGCGGGTGAGCCCGCCCGGCCCCAGCGCCGACACACGCCGCTTATGGGTGATTTCGGACAGCGGGTTGGTCTGGTCCATGAACTGCGACAGCTGAGACGACCCGAAAAACTCGCGCACGGCCGCGGATACCGGCTTGGCGTTGATCAGGTCGTGCGGCATGAGATTCTCGGACTCAGCCTGCGACAGGCGCTCCTTGACCGCCCGCTCGACTCTCACCAGGCCGGCGCGGAACTGGTTCTCGGCGAGCTCCCCAACCGAACGCACGCGGCGATTGCCCAGGTGGTCGATGTCGTCGATCTCGCCGCGCCCATTGCGCAGATCCACCAGAATCCGGATGACTGCCGCGATATCGTCGTTCGACAAGGTGGCAGGGCCGGTGAGCTCCTCACGGCCCACGCGGCGGTTGAACTTCATCCGGCCCACCGCCGACAAGTCGTAGCGCTCCTCGGAGAAGAATAGGCCGTTGAACAGCGTGCGAACGGCGTCCTCGGTGGGCGGCTCCCCTGGGCGCATCATGCGGTAGATCGCCACCTGCGCAGCGATCTGGTCCTGGGTCTCGTCGATGCGCAGCGTCTGAGAGATGTAGGGGCCCTGGTCCAGATCGTTGGTGTAAATGGTCTGAATCTTCTCGACGCCGGCTTCGGTCAGCTTCTTGATCAGCTCGTCCGTGATCTCATCGTTGGGAGCAGCCAATACCTCGCCCGTCTCCTTGTCGACGATACCGTGTGCCAGCACCTTGCCGACTAAGAAATCCTCCGTCACCGGGTGCTTGTGCAGGCCGGCGGCCTCCATCTCGCGCACGTGCTTGACCGTGATGCGCTTGTCCTTCGGCACGATGAGCTTGCCGGGCTTGGTCACGATGTCGAAGCGGGCAATCTCACCGCGCAGCCGCTCGGGCACCAGATCGAATTGAATGCCGCTCTTCTTGCTGAGATGAAACGTGTCGAACTCGTAGAAACTGCGCAGGATCTGCTCCGGCATCATGCCGATCGCCTTGAGCAGAATCGTGACCGGCATCTTGCGGCGGCGGTCGACGCGGAAATACACGTAATCCTTGGGGTCGAACTCGAAGTCGAGCCAGGAGCCGCGATACGGGATGATGCGGGCCGAGAACAACAGCTTGCCCGAGCTGTGCGTCTTGCCGCGGTCGTGCTCGAAGAACACGCCGGGCGAGCGATGCAGCTGGGACACGATGACCCGCTCCGTCCCGTTGATGATGAACGAGCCGGTGGATGTCATGAGCGGGATCTCGCCCATGTATACCTCCTGCTCCTTGACCTCTTTCACCGTCGGCTTGGAGGCCTCCCGATCCATGATCGTCAGGCGCACCTTGGCGCGCAGCGGCGACGCGTAAGTCAGGCCTCGCTGCTGACACTCCTTCACGTCGAACGGCGGCACGCCGAGCTGGTAGCTCACGAACTCCAGGCGCGCGTTACCCGAGTGGCTCACGATCGGGAAGATGGACGTGAAAGCAGCCTGCAGGCCTTGGTTCTTGCGCTGCTCCGCCGCCACCGGCGACTGGAGAAAAGAGGCGTACGAGTCGATCTGCGTCGCCAGCAGAAACGGCACCTGCAGCACGCTCGCCCGCTTCGCAAAGCTTTTCCGGATCCGCTTCTTTTCCGTGAAGGAATAGGGCATAGTCACCTCGACAGTGAGCGGCGGCCCAGAAGACCGCCAAAAGAAAAGGGATCAGCCGGAGCGCTGCGCCTCCACCCAGCCCGATGCGGGGCCGGCGGCGTCGCGTTCGCGCACCTCCTGATCGCTGCTCTCTTAACTTGTTGGGGCCGGCGGTTTCCCGCCGGCCCAATCCGCATGTTCAAGCGGGTCTTACTTGAGCTCGGCTTTCGCACCGGCCTCGGTAAGCTGCTTGACCAAGTCCTCGGCATCCTTCTTGGAAATGCCTTCTTTGACGGGTTTCGGTGCACCGTCCACCAGGTCCTTGGCTTCCTTCAGCCCAAGACCGGTAACCGCACGCACCACCTTGATGACGTTCACCTTGTTGTCCCCTATCGCGGTGAGTGTGACCGTGAACTCGGTCTTCTCTTCCGCGGCGGGGGCGGCGGCACCACCGCCTGCCGGCGCCGCCACCGCCACTGCAGCTGCCGCGGCGGATACGCCGAACTTCTCTTCTATATCCTTGATGAGCTGCGACAACTCGAGCACGCTCATGCTCGAGATCGCGTCCAGGACTTCCGCTTTTGCCAATGCCATTTCTAAGCTTCTCCTGATCGAAAAAAGTTGCCCGTGGCGCGTCGCGTTGCGGCTACGCTGCCTGTTTCTCTTTTTGCTCCTTGACGGCGGCCAAGGTGCGGACAAACCTGCCCGGCACTTCGTTGAGTGTCCGCGCCAGCTTCGCGATTGGAGCCTGCATCGTCCCCAACAGCTTGGCGATCAGCTCCGAGCGGCTCGGCAGGCCAGCTAAGGTCACGAGCTCTTTCGCGCTCATCACCTGCTCGGGCATTGCACCGGCCCTGATCACCAGCTTGTCATTGCCCTTGGCGAAGTCGTTGAGCAGCTTGGCGACGGCCACCGGATCGGGCGAGATGCCGTAGGCCAACGGGCCCGTCATGTGCTGAGCGAGGCCCGCGAACGGCGTATCTGTCACGGCGCGTCGCGCAAGCGTGTTCTTCAGCACGCGGAAGTACACACCTGCTCCGCGCGCCTTCGCTCTGAGCTGCGTCATCGCCCCAACATCCAAGCTGCGGTACTCCGCCAGCACGATCGCCTGCGCCTGCGCCACCTGCGCGCCGATCTCGGCCACCAGCGCCTTCTTCTGTTCCACGTTCAGACCCAAGGTCCACCTCCTCCACTCTGGCGCGCCGTGCGGGCGGTTGCCCGCCCGATCCGTGCGCCGGTTCGACTGCAGCGACCTTCGATCAGGATCACAGCCTCGCGCCGCCGTGAAATCTGGCTGGCGGCACGATGTCCATTCCCGTCTTCGGGTGCGCCATCTGCGTAGGACTCGAAAGAGCGCGTCCCCATCGACGTCAGGAACAATGCGGGAATTCCCGCCTTGCCCTGGCGCCGCGTGGCATTCGCTCGCCGATGATTAAGCCGTTACCGACTCCTACGGTCTTTGATAACCCGCAGCCCACGTGCAGCAGCTGCGGCCCAAAGATCTCTACAAAACTCAAGCGTGCTGGACCGACAGGCTTGCCTGGTCGACCCGCACTCCAACACCCATGGTGCTGGACAGGGAAATCTTCTTCAGGTAGATGCCCTTCTGCCCCGCCGGCTTCGCCTTGTTCAGCGCATCGACCAGCGCCAGCAGGTTCTCCGTCAGCGCCGACTCGCTGAACGCGGCTCGACCTATCGTGCACTGGACGATGCCGCCTTTGTCCGCGCGAAATTGAACCTGGCCGGCTTTGGCGTTTTTGACTGCGCCCACCACGTCCTGCGTGACCGTGCCGACCTTGGGGTTCGGCATCAGGCCGCGCGGCCCGAGTACCTGGCCCAGCTGGCCGACTACACGCATGGCGTCGGGCGTGGCAATGGCAACATCGAATTCGATCTTGCCCTCCTTCACCTGCGCAGCGAGATCCTCGAGGCCGACGATGTCTGCACCGGCAGCCTTGGCAGCCTTGGCCGGCTCGCCCTGAGTGAACACGGCCACCCGCACCGTCTTGCCTGTTCCCTGCGGCAGGACCAGCGAGCCGCGCACCGACTGGTCAGACTTCTTGGCGTCGACACCGAGATTGACCGCGACGTCGATGGCCTCGTTGAACTTGGCGGTGGCATTCTCCTTGACCAGCTTGATCGCATCGGCCACCGGGTACGCCTTGTTCCTGTCCACCTTCGCCCGAAGCGCCTGAACCCGCTTGGAAATCTTACTCATGTGGAACTCCCTCCACCTCGACGCCCATGCTGCGAGCGCTGCCGGCGACAGTCCGGACAGCCGCCTCCAGATCCGCGGCGGTCAGATCCGGCATCTTGGCCTTCGCGATCTGCTCGGCTTGCGCGCGGGTCAGCTTGCCCACCTTGTCCGCCTGGGGCTTAGCGCTGCCCTTGGGAATTCCGAGCGCTTTCATGATCAGCACCGAGGTCGGGGGCGTCTTGATGATGAAAGTAAAGCTCTTGTCTTGAAACGCTGTGATCACCACGGGCAGCGGCAGACCCGGCTCGTAGCTCTGGGTCTGGGCGTTGAACGCCTTGCAGAACTCCATGATGTTCAGTCCCCGCTGCCCCAGCGCCGGCCCGATCGGCGGGCTCGGATTCGCCTTGCCCGCGGGCACCTGCAACTTGATGAAACCAACGATCTTCTTTGCCAATTCGTCCTCCTGCCGGGTGCAAGCGGGTGCAACCGCACCCTCCCCGTGTTCGCCTACAAAACGTCTGCCACCATCGCGCCTCGCCTCGAGGCGCCTCGCGCGACTCGCTTAGTTGGGGACGCGCCTAAGCTTTCTCAACCTGACTGAAATCGAGCTCCACCGGCGTCGCGCGGCCGAAGATCGAAACCGACACGCGTATCTTGTTCTTGTCGTAATTGACCTCTTCGACCGAACCGTGGAAGTCGGTGAACGGGCCCTCCTTCACGCGCACCGCCTCCCCGACCTCGAACAAGACCTTGGGCTTCGGCTTCTCCACCCCCTCCTGGATCTGGTGAAGGATGCCCTGCACCTCTTTTTCGCTGATGGGGGTCGGTTTCATGGCCGAGCCACCGATGAACCCAGTGACCTTGGCCGTGTTCTTGACCAGGTGCCAGGTGTCGTCGGTCATTTCCATCTCGACCAGGACATACCCCGGGAAGAACTTGCGCTCGCTGATGCTCTTCTGACCGCTCTTCATCTCGACCACTTCTTCCACCGGAACCAGGATCTGACCGAACTGATCCTGCATGCCAGTGCGCTCGATGCGCTCTTTGAGCGTTCGCGCGACGCTCTTTTCGAAGCCCGAGTAGGCGTGCACGACATACCATCTCTTGGACATCAGCCTTCCCGTCCCACGAGCACCTTCACCAGCCAGACGAGAGACGCATCCACTATCCAGAGGAAGAGCGCCATGACCACCACGAATGCCACCACCGCGGCCGTAGTCTGGATGGTGTCCTTGCGCGAAGGCCAGTGGACCTTCTTGGTTTCCGCTATGGCGTCCTGGCAATAGACGACGAAGCGCTTGCCGGGCTCGCTGGTCCATGCCACTGCGGCGGCCACCGCTGTGCCTGCCAGCAGTACACCGATGCGGGCTACGAGTGGACTCGTCGAAAGATAATAGAACCCGGCGATCGCGGCCAACACGATGAAAGCCGCGACCCCGAGCTTGATCTTGTCCGCCATCGGGTTGGTCTGCAGTGCGAGTGGCAAAATTGTGGTTCTCCGCCGGACCGCTAGGCTGTGGCAGGCCAGGAGGGTCTCGAACCCCCAACCTTCGGTTTTGGAGACCGACGCTCTGCCAATTGAGCTACTGGCCTGCTGGCTTCCGTGATCAGCGCTTCGTGACCCGCGACCGCGTCACGCCTCAGCTTTTGGCTCACTCCAGTATTTTGGACACCACACCCGCACCCACCGTGCGCCCGCCCTCGCGGCTGGCAAAGCGCAGCCCCTCCTCCATGGCTATGGGCACGATCAGCGTCACCGTCATCGCAATGTTGTCCCCAGGCATCA